>OGZD01000001.1_pt1 | contig 341567 bp, 313 predicted proteins | sample 1576701 | NCBI WGS metagenome assembly OGZD01 (sample SAMEA3541487, study PRJEB24748) | human gut metagenome | biome: human gut; feature: human-associated habitat; material: faeces | place: China | collected 2012
CCCCCGCCGAGCCTTCGGCGCGCAAAAACCCCTGCCCCGCCTCCAGCCGATCGCCGCTGGCGGCTTCGCACGCAACCCGGCACCCCGAAGACTCCAGAAGCCGCGCGGCGACCTCCACGCCCGCCACGACACAGGCGGCTTTGGGATGGCACGTCAAAAGCCCCGGTTCGCGCCCGATGCCCAATGCCTCCACGGTCAAATCCATGTACGGACAGTCTTCTTCCAGCAGTTCGTCGATGAAGCGCTGGCTGATGTGAAAACTCATGCCTTCCTCCGTTGCAGTTGATCGATGGCGAGATACAGACACAGGCTGATGCAGGCGAGCAGGACGCACAGCGCCGTGGCCCGCTCGAAGTCGCCGCGCGAAACGGCATTGAACACTTCAAGCGACAACGTGTTCGTCCGTTGCGCGATGTTGCCTCCGAGCATGAGCGAAATGCCCACTTCGCCGAAAGAGCGCGTTACGCCGAGCAACAGCCCCACGACAAGGCTGGTGCGGATCAGCGGAATGACCACGAGAAAAAAGGCGGCTATCGGATCGGCACCGGTCACGCGCGCCGCTTCCGTGAGCTTGCGTACCGTTTCACTGCCGAGCGCCGCCTGGACGGGTTTGATGACCAGAGGCAGCCCCGCGATGTAGGCCGCCAGCACGACCGCCGCCTGAGAAAAAATCAGCCGGACCCCGAACAGCCGCTGGAGCGGCTCCCCAAGCCCGGTCTGCCCCAAGGCCATGAGCAGCAGGTAGCCGAGCGCGATGGGCGGAAACACCAGCGGCAGCGTCACAACAAAATTGAGCGTCCGGCGAAACGGCGCTTTCGGCGACCTCGCCCAGAGAGCCAGCGGAACCGCCGTGATGAGGTGCAGGGCCAGACACACGGCGGCAACCTTCAAGGTAAGCCACACCGAAAACAGTACTTCCTCGTCGTGCAACAGTTCGCCGAGCACGTCGGTTCCCGGTTATGGACGCAGCCCGTGCTTGGCGTAAACGGATCGGGCCTTGTCGGATTGGAGGAACGTCAGAAACGCCTCGACTTCGGGGTCCTTCTCCGCGCCTTTGACCACCGCCGCGACCATTTCGATGGGATCGTAACCGGACTGGATGTCCATAGAGCCTCCGATGGACTTGCCCTGCGCCTTGACGACCGCCGTATTGACGAACCCGGCGTCCAGTTCGCCCGTGGTCAGATAGGAAAACACCTGCGGCACGGTGGAAAACATTCGCAGCTTGTCCTTCAGCGGTCCACGCAGGCCGCTCTGGGTCAGGAATCGCTCAGCGGCCTTTCCGTAAATGGCGCCCTTCTTGTCGGGATAGCCGATGGACTGGATTTTCGGATTTTGGAGGTCCTGCGGCGATTCCACATTCAGGCCCTTTTTCCACGCCAGCACAAGCACGGCGGTGCCCAAAGGCTGAAACGAAGCGAAAGAGACGTCCGAGTCCTCCAGGGTCTGCCTGTCCGAAACGAATACGGAAACCCCGCTTCCGGCCTTGTACTGGGCCAGCGACTGCCCGATGGTGCCGCTGTAGACCTCGGTCAGCTGTTTGCCGGACTCCTGCTTGTACAGCGCGCAGAGTTCGGAAAGCATTTTTTTGTAGCCCATCCCCGTGGTCACGGCTGTCTCGGCCAAGGCCGGTACGACGCTCAGGCCCAACATGACCAGCGCCAGAATCCATCGTTTCATTGCAGTTCCTCCCTGTGCGGCAATCACCGCGAGTTCAGTATTCCGTCAGTTTGCCGTCTTCAAGGTTCAGAACGCGATCCGCCAGAAAACGGCGCTCCGCGTCCGAATGGGTCACATACAGGACGGGTACGCCGAACCGTTCCGGGATCGCCTTGACGTAGGCCATGATTTCTTCTCGTTTGCCCCGATCCAGCCCCGTCAACGGTTCGTCCATGAGCAGCAGCTCGGGACAGGCCAGCAGGGCGCGCCCCACGGCGACACGCTGTTTTTCGCCTCCGGACAGATCGGAAGGCGTGCGGTGCAACAGCCGTCCCAGACCCAAAAGCGCTACCACGTCTTCGAACGATACCCTGGACGGGCCCCGGAACCGCCGCCCGAACAGCATATTCGAGCGCACGGACAGATGCGGGAACAGCCGGACGTCCTGAAAAACATATCCGAGCCGCCTCCGTTCGGGCGCGAGGCATACGCCCCGTTCCGCATCGAACCAGACTGCCTCACGGCAGGCGATCCTCCCTGCATCAGGGCGAAGCAACCCGGCAAGGCATTGCAGTAAGGTGGTCTTACCCGAACCGGACGCCCCCCACAGTACCGTGATGCCGTGGGAAGCGAGCACAAAAGAAACCTGAAGCGCGAATGCTTCAAGTTGTTTCTGGATGGACACCTGCAACACCCGTATGCTCCGAAAAAAGTCTTTCCTTGCTAACATGCCATAAGAGGACGGAAAAACAATCCGGGTAGGTTTTCTTCAGAATTCGTGACTCAGAGAAGGGAAAGGGAAGTGTGTGACGCCCTTGAGAATCGGTCACAGCCTTCTGGAACCGTCCAAGTACCCCAGCCCTTCACAGAATTTTTTGATGATGCCATAGCCATTTTCCATAACTGGGGAACGTACCTGTACAGTGCCCGCACCGACAAGCATGGACTCCACAGCCTCTTGCCATTCATAGACACCGCCGTTTCAGCGGACATTGATACAATTTCAACATTATGTTGCCATCGGTAGCGTTTGCTACTTAACATGAATCCCTTCGTGTCTTTATTGTGACGATATGCACAAGTGCTACGGCATGTCGCTGGCTCTCGATGACAACAAGTCCGTTGTGACCCTGTGCAAACAAGGAGGAAAGCGGTGGTCAACTCTATTGATGTTTCAAAATGCACTGGTTGCGGCACCTGTTTTAAAACCTGCGGCCTTGATGTGTTCCGCTTGGATACGGAGCACCCCGTGCTGTCTCCCTGCATGGCTAAATGTCCGGCAGGTACTGTCCATCACTACCGAAAAAGAGCCCCCTCAACAGTGTTTACTGCACTGTTGAGGGGCTCCTTCGAATGAAGTGGGACAAACTTTTACCCAAAGGGAGGTCCTGTCCTTGGGGAAGACGTTAGCCGCACTTTAACTCCTTAATATCTACTCGCTATAGTTTTACAATTCCCCGCATAAAAAGATAGAGCGAGAACAAAGCTACAAGTACGAGCAGCACCAAAAGTACTTTTTCATATTTCAGGAACATGGGGTTCTGATCAGGATGTTGTTTCCGGCTCCAGATATAGACAGGGATACCGATGGCGATAAATACCGATGCCATAAGCAAATAGTGCAGACCAGCAGCGTAAATGAGCCAAAGCCCATAGGCCGACCCTAGAAAGCCGCAGGCCAGCGCTGAAGCGCGTCCGGTTGCGGCCCCCTGGGGATATTGGCCATCCTCGCACGTTTTCCACAAGAAAAGCGTGGAGATGAGATAGGCGGGCAAAACCATGACAGCCGTGATGCTCAGCATCATATTCCAAGCATTGTTGGAAAAATAGACAAGCAGGAGCGCGAGCTGCATGAGCGCGCTTGTCACCCACAAGGACACGGAAGGCGCACCGTTGGCGTTTTCCCTAGAGAACTGGCGTGGAAAGGTTCCGTTTTTTGCCGCGGCAAAAGGCATTTCCGCTGTGATCAATGTCCAGGCAAGCCAGCTGGCCAGAACCGCAATGATCAACCCAATGTTCATAATCCAGCTTCCCCATGTCCCTACGGCCCGTTCCAGTACACCGGCAGTGGAAGGCGTAGGCACGGCGGCCAGTTCCTGTTGGGTCATAAATCCAAAGGGCAATACCGACAACAGGACATATACAATGAGGCAGCCAACAAAACCCATGATCGTGGCCTTGCCTACGTCATCTTGGCTCTGGGCCCGATCAGAAAGGACCACAGCACCTTCAATCCCGATAAAGGCCCAAAGTGTAACCAGCATGGTACTCTTTATCTGAGCACCGAGCCCACCTAAATGCTGTCCATTGTCCACCGCCAGCTTGCCGAAGAAGTCGAAATCGAACTTATCGATATGAAAAACGAAAATCATAATAATGATAAACACGAACAACGGAATGAGTTTGCCGATCGTACCTATGGTGTTGATCACGGCAGCCTGCTGTGTCCCGCGCAGTACCACAAAATTGAATAGCCAAATCAGGATGGATCCGCCGATGATGGCGTATATGGTATTGCCGCCGGCGAAATAGGGCGGGAAGAAATAGTTGAGGGCATCCATGGTGATGACTGCGTAGCCTACGTTGCCGAAAATCTGGCACAACCAGTATCCCCAAGCGATGAGGAACCCAACGAAAGAACCGAACCCCTCTCGGCCATACATGTAGATCCCCGCTTTGAGATCCGGTCGGATGTCGGAAAGGATGCGAAAGGAATTCGCCAGGAAAAACATTCCGATACCCGTCACGACCCAAGCGATGATCACAGCCCCTACCGAAGCCTGGGCTGCCATATTCTGGGGCAGGCTATAAATGCCACCCCCCACCATTGAACTCACCACCACACTGGCAAGCGCGATCACACCTAATTTTTTGGTATTATTCGCCATACCCCGCTCCTGTTCACTGACAATCTGTTCCATTTTGCCCGGACCGCCGCCCTGATCTGGCGGTCCGGGATCGGCTATGGGATGACAAAGCTAGCGTTTCACAGGATCAGCAAACTCGAAGTTGAGGAACCCCATAACGGTCAGGCAATATCCATAAGGCTTGGTGAGGTTCAGGTAATTATGCCAGAATTGGAACTCGCTGTGTTGTTCCACCCCGCGCAGGCTCAGCTCATGCTTGAGAGACTTGTTCAACCACATTTCGGCATGAGCCTTAGCGATATCGTCGTCGATCCAAGTGGGGAAGTATTCGACATATTCCGCCGCCCATCCACCGATGAGTTCGCCCTGTTTGTTTTTTCCCCAGCAGATGCCCAGCCCGGTGGCAATGGCGCGGTGTTCTTCCAATCTGGCCCCATTAGCGGCCATAATGACCTCAAGCACGGCACCGTGTTTGAAGGAAGAAGCCACGGAATCGACAGGAACAATGTTGTTGTACAGTTCTTTCGGCAGTACGGAAGTATAAGGAATGATATTGAAATTTTCGATTTTAGCCTGCATCAGCGCCGAGTCGTAGCAAAACGTCTCAAATGGTTGTGGGGGAATGCCATCCTCTGCTTCTCCCACGCCTCCGGAAATAAACGCCAATGTAGGGTATCTTGTTCCAAGAGTAGTCATTTACGTTCTCCTATCGTTACAGGTTTCGCTTTCTCCACATCAATGCAGAAAAGCATACGATTTAAAAAATCGTAGCACGAGTTATTCGTAAATGATTTTCTCAAGTTATACTGTTGATACTCATCCCTGTTCGTTAGAGTGAGCTCGCTGGAATATGATGATGTACAGATTTCCTAGGGTGCGGAGCCAGTGATTCCCGGTTCCCTTTCGCATCACCGTTTTTTGTCCCTGAGCAAGCATGGCTACACTTTGGCACTGTGTGGTTTGGCTAGCTCCTGATGCGTCTGTTGGGATACTGCTTTCATAGTGCCTTATAAAAAAGAGGAACCCACCGATTGTATTGGTAGGTTCCTCTGTGGTTCTGTTTCCTGAAGAATACGGCGTTATGACGCACTGAGCAAAAACAGTTCTTTTCAAGGCTAATCCCAATCCTGCATGAGTATGATGGAAAAACGGAACCGCTCATCAGGAGCGGTGAACGGATGACGCCGATAAACAGCATTCGCACAGTGCGGTATTGCTGCCCATACTGTGACCTTCTGGGGTTGCGCAAGAACTCTCCGTTCGTCCCGCAGAGGCTTGAACCGCATTTCATTTAAGGGAATATTTATAAATATAGTGTAATTGAATTCATTCCCTCTTGACACATAATACTTTTTTTATAAACGTGTTACTTATTCCAGCAAGGAGGGGTTCATGATGCACATTTGGGGAAGGCTCTCCCGTGTGGTGATGGCTTGCGCGCTGTCGGTTCTTTTTTTGGGGGGTACCGGAAAAACGATTTTGGCTGCTCCGGCGATTTCCTTTACCGATATTGCTGGGCGCGAGGTCCAGCTGGATAAACTCCCCAAGACGTTCGTCGTCGGAAACTACATCGCCAATTTTTTGATGGTCGGCGGAGCGGGGAGTCTGGATAAGGTTGTAGGCATGACGTTCGACGGTTGGGAGGAAACCCGGTACGGCGAGTATGTCGTCTATACTGAAACATTTCCTAAACTGAAAGCTATCCCGAGTATCGGCGGATATCACGACAACATCCTCGACTCTGAAAAAATACTGTCTCTTCGGCCTGATGTTTTGTTGGTAGGGCGCTCTCAGTTTGCGGACAACAACCAGAAAATCGACATATTTGAGAAGGCCGGCATCAAGGTTGTAGTCCTTGATTACCATGCCATGAAGGTGGAGAACCACACGAAGAGTACGATGATCCTCGGCCAGCTTCTCGACAGGGAAGCTGTGGCCAAGGAACAATGCGATGTCTACGCCTCCGCGCTTGAAGACGTGTATAGGAAGATTGCCGCGCTCCCTGATTCCGCCAAGCACAAGACGGTTTACATGGAATTGGGGAACAAGGGCATTGGAGAGTATGGGAACAGCTATAATAAGGATGTACTCTGGGGCGCGATCCTGAAAAACCTTGGAGCCGACAATCTGGCTGAGAATGCCACCCAGCCCTATGCGCCGCTGGATACGGAATTCGTACTTGCATCCAATCCCCAGCTTATCGTCATCGGCGGCGGTATTTGGCGAAACAACGCCGAGGGTGACCAGATGAGCATGGGGCTGACCATCGACGAGGCCACTGCGCAGAAGCGGCTGAAGGGCTTTGCCGAGCGTCCGGCTTGGAAGAATCTCGCTGCGGTCAAGTCTGGAGAGATATATGCCGTGGATCACGGCAGCCTCCGGAACATGATCGACTATACGTTGACACTGTACCTCGCCAAGATCCTCTATCCCAACACCTTCCAAGAAGTGGATCCGATGGGCGATATGCGCGCGTTCTATGCCAAGTACCTCCCTGAACTGAAGTTCGACGGAACCTTTATGATCAAATGTGCACGTTAGCATGAAGGGTGAAGGTATGCCTTCCGGCAATGCACATATGTACAGGCAGCTGAACGGAAGGCGTCTGTTGACTGGTATGGTGCTCGCCATCCTGACGCTAGGCCTCATCGTCATCGATCTCGGCATGGGGTCTTCCGGCATCGGTCCCGGTGAAGTCGTCGATGCCCTGCTTGGCGGGCCGGACGGTGATACGGCGAATACGGCCATCTTGTGGTCCATCCGCTTGCCCATGACGCTGACCTGTGTTTTTGTGGGAGGCTCGCTCAGCCTTGCCGGTCTGCAAATCCAGACCATTACCAACAACGCTCTGGCGAGCCCCTATACTCTCGGCATTACGGCAAGCGCCAGTTTTGGAGCGGCCATAGCCATTACGTTGGGGCTTTCCGTGGCGGGGTACCTCTGGATCGGGACGGCGCTGCTCGCACTCGTATTCGCGCTTGCCGTCTCCCTCCTCATTTTCTATTTGGGGCGCCTGAAGGGGATGTCCACGAGTACGCTGATCCTTTCGGGGATCATCATGAATTTCTTCTTTCAGGCGTTGCAGCAGTACCTGCAATACCGTGCCTCCCCGGAGATCGCGCAGATCATTTCCGGGTGGACCTTCGGGAACCTGCAACGCTCGTCGTGGATGAGCGTCGTCGTAAGTGGTTGTTTATTGGTAATGGGTGCGGCGCTCCTGTCCGGCTGGTCTTGGCGTCTCACCGTACTGACGACGGGTGAGGAGCGGGCGCGGAGCCTGGGGATCAATGTGGAGAGGTTACGCCTGCATGTCTTTCTGATCTGTTCATTTCTCATTGCCGGTGCCGTTGGTTTTATCGGTACGGTGGCCTTTGTCGGGCTTGTCGCTCCGCATTGTGCGAAGCTCATGTTAGGCGAGGATCAGCGGTATCTGCTTCCCAGCGCGACGATCCTTGGCGGCCTTATGCTGCTTGCGTCCTCGATTGTTTCAAAGTTGCTTTCTGGCGGCTCCATGCTCCCGGTGGGCATTATCACGTCCATTGTAGGCGTTCCGTTTTTGTTCGTTTTGCTCATGAAAAACGGGAGGTGACATGCTGACTTTATCTATTCAGAACCTGTCCGTACATTTTTCGGGAAACCACGTCATCAATGATGTATCCGCAACGCTGCATGGCGGAGAAATGGTGGCGGTGGTTGGCCGAAACGGCGTGGGTAAGACCACACTGATCAAGGCCATCGCGCGGCTGATCAAATGTTCCGGTGACGTGGCCTTGTACGACGATAAAGGCAACCTTTTTTCGGATCGGGACATTGCGTATGTTCCACAGCTCGAATCCGTTACCAGCCGCTTGACGGCCTTTGAAATGGTTCTCCTCGGCCTGGTCAAGGATCTCAGATGGAAAGTGACCGACGAGCAAATCGAAAAAGTGGCGGACACGCTGGCGGAACTTGGGCTCGACAGTCTGGGCCGGAAGCCGGTGTGTAGCCTGAGCGGCGGGCAAAAGCAGCTTGTGTTCATGGCGCAGGCGTTCGTGTCGCGGCCCAAGGTCTTGCTGCTGGACGAACCCACGAGTGCGCTCGATCTGCGCCACCAGCTCGTCGTCATGGATTTGGCCCGGAAATACACGCGGGAAAACGGGGCGATTACACTTTTTGTCGTGCATGATCTCATGTTGGCGTCGCGATACAGCAGCCGTTTGCTCATGCTTCACGAGGGGCGGATCAAGGCCTTTGATACGGCCGAACGGGTGCTGCACCCGCACTTGCTTGGCGACGTCTACGACGTGGAGGCGAGCGTCGAGCGGACGCGCCCCGGTTTTTTGAATGTCATTCCCGTGAGGCCGTTGTGAATAGGTGCCGCCTGGAAACGATCCGGGCCTACTGGTCGGGCAGGGTAGCGGCCTATTCCGCCGTCAATGCGGATGAACTTGGTACTATTCAGGCCAAGGTATGGGATGAACTGATCGCGGAGCAGCTTCCGTGGAAGCACCCTCTGCGTATCCTCGATGCGGGTTGCGGGCCCGGCTTTTTCTCCATCCTGATGGCTCGCCGGGGACATGAGATTACGGGGGTGGACTACAGCGAAGCCATGATCGAGTGTGCCCGGGAGAACGTCGAAAACCATTCCCCGGAAGCAAGCGCCTACTTTTCCCAGATGGATGCCCAAAACCTGACATTTGAGGATGATACGTTTGATGTCGTCTTGAGCCGCAACCTTACATGGAATCTGGAACACCCGGACAGGGCGTATGCGGAGTGGCTGCGCGTCCTCAGGCCCGGTGGCGTCCTCCTGAATTTCGATGCGAACTGGCACGCTCATCTGTTCGACCCGGAGCTTGCCCGGCTGTATGCGGAAGATGCCCAAACGCTGCGTGCTATGGGGTATGCCGTGGAGGATGAACACGGAGACCCGATCATGGACGAGCTGATCCCGCAGCTGCCGCTCAGCCGTGAACAGCGCCCCGGGTGGGACAAGGCCTGCCTGGAACGGCTCGGTTGCCGCGACGTGCTTGTCAGGGCGGCTCTGCCTCCAGACATCATGAACGATTACTACCGGATTCGGTACACCCATATCCCGATGTTCCTCGTACGGGGCATCAAGCAGTGAGAAGGCCATGACGGAATTGGAAGCGATACGGCGTTACTGGAATACGCGGGCGGAAGGGTACTCCCTGAAGACTGCGTATGATCTTCAACATGCGGAAAAAGTCTGGCTGGAGCGTCTGCGTCCGTTTGTACTTGCGTCCGGCAAATTAGACATTTTGGACATAGGATGCGGGCCAGGATTCTTTTCCATCCTGCTGGCCCGGCTGGGGCATTCCGTGGTCGCCTTCGACTATACGGAAGGGATGCTGGAGCGCGCCTCTCGGAATGCCGCCGAAGCTGACGTCTCTATTGTTGTGCGGCAAGGCGACGCGCAGGACCTTCCGTTTCCGGATGAAACGTTCGATCTGATCGTGTCCCGCAATCTGATGTGGAACCTCGAACACCCGGAATCAGCCTATGCGGAATGGCTGCGCGTACTCAGACCGGGAGGGCGCTTCGTCAATTTTGACGGCAATCATTACCGCCACCTCTACAGCGAACCCTATGCGGAGGAGTTGAAACAGCCTGACTATACGGATGGCCACAATCCGGACTTCATGCTCGGGGTCGATCCCGCCCCGATCCATGCCATTGCCGCGAACCTGCCTTTGAGCAGAGTCGACCGTCCGCAGTGGGATGTGGAAACGCTCCTCAAACTGGGGGCACGCAATGTGACGGTTGACGTGGAACGAAAACATTTCGTAGACGGCACGGGACAGCCCGTATCCATTATCAAGCGCTTCATGGTATCAGCCCAAAAAGAAGAACAGCAGTGAGATAACGTATCGTTTTCTCTTTTGGATTGATTGGGGACCTTGGTCCTTTGGCTGGGATCTCTTTTGGGCCGGGAGCGCCATTCATCAAAACATACTGATTGCAATTGCTGGGCTGTATTACTGATACGGAAAAAGAGCGGCATATCCTATTGTTGGGTTAGTGCACATTACCCTTTGGGGTTGGTTTCATTTTCGGTAGGGTGGGACTTACTGGTTGAAGCCGCCCCAACTCCCTATCCCATATCTTTGGTAATCATTGCCGTACACTCCCCAGCAGTGTTACGAAATAAAAAAAAATACTACCAAGAGGCAACGCATCGTTTCTTGGCTGGACAATATTGGCCCTCGAAGTGCCATTCATTGCGGAACAGGTGAAGCAAAAAAGCTTTATAGCTCACGTTGTAAACGGAGAGGAATCATGTTCATGGGAAAACTGTTTGTCGTGTTTATCGCACTCTTGGGGCTTGCGGGGTGCTCGCAGGAGGAGCCGCCCTCCAAAGCCGAAGCGCCTCGTACGGAACTGGCGTACGCGAGCACAAAGGATATTCGAAACATCAACCCTCATCTGTATTCCGGCGAGATGGCTGCGCAAAACATGGTGTTCGAACCGCTGGTCGTCAATACGAAGGAGGGCGTCAAACCCTGGCTCGCGGAAAGCTGGGAAATCTCCCCGGATGGGAAGGAATACACCTTCCATCTCCGGAAAAATGTTGCCTTCACGGATGGAACGCCTTTCAACGCCGAGGCCGTCAAAGCGAATATGGACGCCATAGTGAGCAACCTTCCCCGGCACGCGTGGCTGGACATGGTCAACGAAATCGACCGCAATGAGGCCGTTGACGAATATACCTACAAGCTGGTGCTCAAGCATCCCTACTACCCTACGCTGGTAGAGCTGGGGCTGACCCGGCCTTTCCGTTTCATCTCTCCGAAATGTTTCATTGATGGCGAAACCAAGAACGGCGTGTCCGGTTATGTCGGCACGGGGCCGTGGGTTCTGACCGAGCACAAGGACAAGCAGTATGCCGTGTTTACGCGAAATGAACGCTATTGGGGGCCTAAGCCGGCTTTGGAGAGCGTACGCTGGAAGGTTATGCCGGACCATCAGACTATTCTGCTCGCACTCCAGAAGGGGGAAATCGATCTTATTTTCGGTTCCGACGGTGACATGCTGAATCTCGACGCGTTTGCCGCGTTGCAAAAGGAAGGCACGTACAAGACGGAGATCAGCGACCCCGTCGCCTCCCGGGCCATTCTTCTGAACGCGCATCAGCCGATTACCAGGGACATCAACGTGCGCAAGGCGTTCCAGCACGCCATAGACAAGAAGGCCATTGCCGACGGTATACTTAACGGTTCGGAAACGATAGCCGACACGTTGATGGCCAAGACCGTTCCTTATTGCGACGTTGATCTTCCGGTACGCTCCTACGACGTTGTGAAAGCCAATGAATTGATGGAGAAGGCTGGCTGGAGCATGGGCAAGGACGGGTACCGTTACAAGGCCGGCAAGAAGTGCGCCGTCACCATCTACTATAATTCCAACAATTCGCAGGAACGGACCATCAGCGAATACATGCAGAACGATCTCAAGAAGATCGGCGTGGAACTCAAGATCGTGGGCGAGGAAAAGCAGGCGTTTCTGGATCGGCAGCGCACCGGCGAATTCGACCTGCAATACTCCCTGTCGTGGGGTACACCGTATGATCCGCAGTCGTATCTGTCTTCTTGGCGCATTCCCGCCCACGGGGATTATCAGGCGCAGGTCGGGTTGGAGCGTAAGGAATGGCTGGACAAGACAATCACCGCGCTCATGATCGAGCCGAATGAGGATACCCGTAAGAATACGTACAAGGAATTGCTGGCGTATATCCATGAACAGGGCGTGTACGTGCCTTTGAGCTATTCGCGTACCAAGGCCGTGCATGTCCCGGCTCTCAAGGGGGTTACGTTCTGTACCTCCCAGTACGAAATCCCCTTTGAAAGGATGTCGTTCTAGCAGACTGGCCCGGGAGACGCGTCTCCCGGGCCGCTTGTGATGCTTAAGGAGTTTCGTATGGGGAGTTATCTTTTTCGTCGCCTGCTCAACCTCATCCCCATCCTTATTGGGATTTCGTTTCTGTCTTTCGTGCTGATCAATCTGAGCCCCAGCGACCCGGCGGAAGTGGCCGTGCGTGTCAATGAAGTCACTCCCACGGAAGAGGTGCTCGCGGAAACCCGTGCAACGCTCGGCCTGGATAAACCTTTTTTGACGCGTTATGTGGCTTGGCTGAACAACTCCTTGCATGGGGATTTCGGCAATCGTTATGTGGACGACAAACCCGTACTTGGTGAAATCCAAAAGGCGCTGCCCGCGACCCTCGTTCTTGCCGGAGCGGCTCTGTGCCTGACGCTTGTGTGCAGTCTCTCCGCCGGGATCGTCTGTGCGTTGTATGAAGGAACCTTTCTCGACCGGCTCATCCGTGGCGGTGTCTTTCTTGGTACGGCCATGCCCAGTTTCTGGGCCGGGCTTCTCCTCATGTGGCTGTTTGCCGTCAAACTTGATCTCGTTCCGACGAGCGGGATGGACGGTCCCAGCTCCGTCCTTTTACCTGCGGTCACGTTGTCCCTTGCATATATCGCCACCTATACGCGGCTTATCCGCGCCAACATGATTCAGAATAAGCAGGAAAACTACATTCTCTACGCACGGGTACGCGGTTTGCCCGAGCGCTCGATCATCCGCCATATGTTTAAGAATTCGCTTCAGGCTTCGCTGACCGCACTGGGTATGTCGCTGCCCAAGCTTATAGCCGGAACCTTTGTCGTGGAAAGCATTTTCGCATGGCCCGGCATCGGAAGGCTTTGCGTGGCGGCGATCTTCAACCGCGATTTTCCCGCCATCCAGGCCTATGTGCTGATCATGGCGGTTCTTTTTGTAGTCGGTAACGTATTGGTGGATATCCTGAGCGCTGCCGTCGATCCCCGGTTGAGGAAGGAATTCTAGCATGTCCCCGTGGATTCGTCTGCAAAGAGACAGGCTGGCGCTGGCCTGCATGGGGTTCCTGGGGGTTGTTCTTGTATTGGGCCTCCTCGCTCCCGTACTTCCCTTGTCCGATCCGACGCTTATCGACGTCGGGGACAAGTTCGCGCCGTGGAGCTGGCATCATCCCTTTGGGACGGATCAGCTTGGGCGCGACGTCCTTTCGCGTCTTGTCTACGGCATACGCGCGACGGTGTTTCTGTCCTTGCTCACTATGGCCATAACTTCCGCGTTGGGGGCGTGCGTCGGCCTTGTTTCCGGTTTTTTCCGCAACCGTATCGACGACGTGCTTATGCGCGTATGCGACGTCATGATGTCCTTCCCCAGCGAGGTCATGATTCTCGCCATTGTGGGCATGACGGGCCCGGGCCTGGAAAACGTGGTCATCGCCAACGTGGTGGCCAAGTGGCCGTGGTATGCGCGTATGGTCCGTTCCATCGTCCGGCAGTATTCGGACAAGGACTATATCCGGTTTGCCAAGGTCGCCGGCGGATCATCCATCAGGATCATGATGCGGCATCTGTTGCCCGGCACAGCCGGCGAACTCTTTGTCCTGACGACGCTGGATACGGGAAGCGTGATCCTGATGATTTCAGCATTGTCTTTCCTCGGGTTGGGCGTGCAGCCCCCCACCCCGGAGTGGGGCATGATGCTCAATGAGGCGAAGGAGGTCATGACCCTGTATCCGTTGCAGATGATCCCGGCTGGCATGGCCATTCTGTTGGTTGTGGCGGCATTCAATTTTTTAGGCGACAGCCTGCGTGACGCCTTTGATCCCAAACACGCGGGCAGGGAACGTTCATGAGCTTACTTGAAGTGCGGGATTTGACTGTCCGAGACTCCCTTACTGGGGCGCTGATCGTACGGGATGTGCATTTTTGCCTTGAACCGGGAACCTGCCTTGGCGTCGTTGGGGAAAGCGGCAGCGGCAAATCGCTGACGTGCCTGGCGCTGTTGGGACTGGCGCCTCCTTCCTTGCGGGTTTCCGGCAGTGTCCGTTTCGGCGGCATCGACCTCTTGCAGGCAGGTCGGGAAACCGTGCGCGGCATCCGCGGCAAGCGAATCGCCATGATAGTCCAGCAACCGATGACGGCGTTCGATCCTCTTTACTCCATGGGGGAGCAGCTTCTTGAAACACTCCGGGCGACGACATCGGCTTTTTCGGAAAAGGAGAGCAGGGGACGCATCGTTGAGGCTCTGGAGATGATGCACATCCACAATCCGTTGGATGTGCTCAAGAAATATCCGTACCAGCTTTCCGGAGGCATGTTGCAGCGGTGTATGATCGCGGTGGCGTTGCTTCAACGCCCCGATATCATCATTGCCGATGAGCCCACAACGGCGCTGGACTCCATGAACCAGCGGGAGGTTGTGGCACAATTCCATTGGATCCGGGAACGGTTCGGGAGCAGCCTGATTTTGGTTTCCCATGATCTTGGCGTCGTCCGGCAGCTCGCGCAGGAAGTCTTGGTCATGAAGGACGGCGTCGGCGTCGAATACGGCGGAGCGGAGCTTTTCTCCGCTCCACGGCATCCCTATACGCGTTATCTCGTGGACACGAGAGCCACGTTGTCCAAAGCCTTCGAGAGGGTGATGCAATGTCGGTAGCACATCGGGAAACGCCGTTGCTTGAGGTCCGCAATGTCTCCAAAAGCTATCCGGTATCGGGAGGCTTTTGGAGGAAAAAACGGCAGCCGGTCCTCAGAGACGTGAACCTCACACTGTCCGAAGGCTCTTCCGTAGGGCTCATCGGCGAAAGCGGCGGGGGGAAAAGCACGCTCGGAAGGCTGATCCTTGGCTTGGAACAGCCGGACAGTGGGCAGGTATTCTTGGAAGGCCGCCCTGTTCAGGTATGGAGCAAGGAACATCCTGGGCAAATGAGCGTTGTGTTCCAGGACTATACATCCTCCGCCAACCCGAGATTCACGGTGGAGGAACTCATCAGAGAGCCGTTGGATATCTTGCGGCTGGACGCGTCATGCGCAATCCCGGAACTGCTTGAGCGGGTCGGGCTCCCGAAGGCGCTGCGGAACCGTTATCCCCACGAGTTGAGCGGTGGGCAGCTCCAGCGGGTGTGCATCGCGCGAGCCATAGCGACCAAGCCCCGTTCCATCGTATTCGACGAGGCCGTGAGCTCGCTTGACGTGTCCGTACAGGCGCAAGTGCTGGAACTGCTGTTGGAGCTGAAGGGGGACATGACCTACCTGTTCATTGCCCATGATGTTCAGGCCGTCACCTACTTATGTGATCATATTATGTTTCTTCATGAGGGGACCATCGCGGAATCCTTGGAGAAGGAGCACCTGGCAAGGGCATCCAGCGGATATGCACAACGGCTCCTTCAATCCGTTATCCCCTTTAACCCTGACGCTTGCGTCGCAACAGTATAAGGCTCCGCCATGAATTCCTCCGCACTGTGCTTGGGGGGAGAGCCCACCGTATAACCTTTGACGCTAGAGAGGTGATGATGAAACGTGCAATGATGTCGTTCCTTGCGGCGGGCCTTCTTTTAAGTATGACGAGCGGGGCGCGGGCGGCTGACGTGAATATTAAGGGGCAATGGCAAAACGGTTTTTCCTGGGCTGATCGCAACCCCCTCAAATCAGCGAATGCTTCTGTCGATAGATTCAAGGCTTCCACACGGTTGCGCACGCAGATCGATATCGTGGCTTCCGATTCGCTCAAGGGCGTCGTCTTTTTTGAAGTGGGCCATCAAAACTGGGGAACAAATGATGCCGCCCTCGGAACGGACGGTAAGGTCGTCAAGGTGCGCTATAGTTATGTCGACTGGAATATCCCGGAGACGGACGCAAAAGTCCGCATGGGCCTTCAGCCCTTCGACATCGCGACATTTGCGGTACCGTACGCGGCATTCATGACCGACGGTGCCGGGATCTCGCTTTCCGGAAATTTCACTGAAAACGTGGGGGCCACGCTTTTTTGGGTTCGTGCGTACAATAACGATGAACGTACTGTTTCCGTATATGACAAGGACAACACGTTGCTGTATACATACAACAGCCACGATGCGATGGACGTCATCGGGCTGGCGGTTCCGGTGCAGTTCGATGGCATCAGGATGAACCCCTTCGGAATGTACAGCGCGATCGGTAAAGACACCCGTTTCGGTGCCGGTGCGAACAACAAGACCGGAGTCGCCAGCGGATTGCTTCCCGTTGGCACCGGGAAGGTTGTCGCCGACTCCAAAGACAATCACGGCAACGCATGGTGGGGCGGCCTTTCCGCTGAAATGACGTTGTTCAGCCCGCTCAGGGTCGCCGTAGATGGTGTTTACGGAAAGGTGGACATGGGGAAAACGGGCAATCAAGATCTGAAGCGCGCGGGCTGGTATGCCGCCCTGGCAGCTGAATGCAAAACGGATTTTGTCACACCCGGCCTTACGTTCTGGTACGCTTCCGGTGATGACGCGAACGCGCTTGACGGTTCCGAACGTATGCCCGTCATCGATACTGACGTGGCGTTGACCTCTTTCGGATATGACGGCGGGATGTATAACCGTTCCAGCACGTTTAACGGAACGGATATCAGCGGCAGCTGGGGGATCATGGCGGAGTTGAAGGATATTTCCTTTATTGAAGCTTTGAGTCACGCGTTCCGCGTCGCGATGGTCAAAGGCACGAACAATACGGAAATGGTACGCGGCGGGATGGTCGCTCGTGACGCAATGGCCACTGTCGGCAATAATATGTACCTCACCACCAAAGACAAACTGTGGGAAGTCAATTTTGATTCCCAATACAAGCTGTACGAGGGGCTTACCCTCGCCTTTGAGCTTGGGTATATCTATCTCGATGCCGATAAGGAGCTCTGGAATGATTTATACAAGGAAAACAATTTCCAGGCAGCTTTTAGCATAAACTACAAGTTCTAGCTCCAACCTTCCTGAAATGAAAAGGTATGCATGGATACTGGGTACCGTGCATACCTTTTCAGACAAGAAATGTTCAGACGAAGAACATGCGTCTTATTCGTTTGGTGCGCTGCGTTTGGCGCGGACAGCCTGACGGAGCCAATCATACCATTCTTCAAGCCCGTCACCCGTACGGCAGGATATTTTAAAGACGGGGAGAGCGGCATTAAGATGGCGGGCATGTCGCGCGGCGGTTTCCATGTCAAAATCCAGATAGGGGAGCAGGTCGATTTTATTCAGGATCACGGCACTGGCACGGTTGAAGAGGAACGGGTACTTTTCGGGCTTATCGTCGCCTTCGGGGAGGCTGAGGAGGGCGATCTTGGCATCCTCGCCACAATCGAACTCCACAGGGCAGACAAGATTTCCCACGTTTTCAATGAACAAGATATCGATTTCGCTCAGGTCGAGCGCCCCCAACGCTTCCATGACAAGATTGCTGTCGAGATGACAGCCGCCTTCCGTGTTGATCTGCACAGCCTGAGCTCCGGTGGCGGCTACACGTTGGGCGTCGTTGTCCGTTTGGAGATCGCCTTCGATAACGGCCATGCGGAACTCGGGGGAAAGATCCGCAAGCGTCCGTTCGAGTAGGGAAGTCTTTCCCGCGCCGGGGGAACTGATGAGGTTCAAGGTAAGAATGCCGTGCCTGGCGAAATGTTCCTTCAGACGTGCCGACAGTTTTTCGTTGGCTTCAAGAACGTTGCGAATAACTGGTATTTCCATGAGATAACTCCTTTATCCCGCTTCCATGCTCTGGATATAGAGTTCCCGTCCCCTCCTATGGAGTGCCCTTGTTCTTCTCCACAGAAAGGGCACGGTGCCGAAAAACGTTTCTGCCGAGCGGGAGAAAAGATTTGTCCGCATCGAGAACACTTGAGCGAGAGGGGGATTTCTTCGGCTTGCAACACAGCCCCTTCCCAATCCGTTCCTGCCGTAAGAGCCTCGAACGCGACGGACAGTGCTTCCGGAACGATGTTCGCCAGAGCGCCGTACCGTGCGCGTACTTGCAACAGACGGTGCGGGGCGTGCCGTTCCATCTCCTCGCGAATGATGGATAACAAGCTTGTAACAAGAGACATTTCGTGCATAAGAAAACTTTAATTGGCTTCCCTGAACAGGTTTCGCAATTACTGGGGAAACGGCGGCCTTGAGTATGTGTAAAAACAGGGGCTCCAGCGTGTACGCTGAAACGGGGCGAAGGGGCTTCCGTGCCCACCGGGTGGAATCATATGGTATCTTTGTTTTTTTCAGAAGAATCCAGACGACATGTCCTTCCACCCGTAACAGTCCCGGCCTCATCGGGGGCCAATGAAAATGTATCCTCTCCAGCCGGACTCCTTATTTGTTTTTGATTGAGCGTCATGACACGTTTCATGGGCCGGCTCGCAGGCGGCGAGGGCATCGGGGAATGGTGTTAGCACCCTTTTGAGTACGCCCTGCGTGAAGGAAATGGCGACGCCGTAGTTCGTCATGGGGATGCCTCTGCTTTGAGCGGAGCGCAGGCGACCGAGCATTTGCCGCCGCGTGAGTGTACACCCGCCGCAATGGACGATGAGATCGTATGATCCGGGACAGTCCGTGAGGGATTTGCCCGCACACATGTCAAAGCGCAGCTCTCCGCCCGCATACTGCTGGAGCAGGCGGGGAATCTTGATCCGCCCTATGTCGTCCTGTTGCGGGTGGTGGGAACAGGCCTCCATCATGAGTACGCTGTCGCCGGGCTTGAGGTTCCCAATGGAGGCGGCCCCGGCGGCGAGGAGCGGCAGATCTCCCTTGAGGCGGGCCATCAGGATCGAGAAGGTCGTCAAAGGGACGGACTGCGGCGTCTCCAGCGCCACGCGGCGCACCACCTGCGAATCGCAGACCACCAGAGCCGGCGGTTCCTTCAGGCAGGCGAAGGCCGCCCCGAGTTCTCCTTCCGTCACCACAAGGCATAACTTGCGCCCATCAAGGGCATCCCGGATGGTTTGCACTTGCGGCAAAATGAGCCGGCCCTTCGGTGCGCCGGAATCAATGGGGACGACGAGGATGACGACTCCCTTCTCGGGAAGCAGATCCGCCACTAGCTGTGCTTCGTGAAGCGATTCGCCAGGCGACAGCCGAACCAGTTCGCGGCGGATCGTTTCGAGTCCTTCGCCCGTTTTCGCGGAAGCGCGTACCATGGGGAGGCCCCTCATGGCATCGGGTAGGCGATCCTTGGAAGCAACGGACGACTCCGTTTTGTTCATGACCACAAGGAACGGAATTGCCTGCTCCCTGAGCCTGCTCACGATGGTTTCTTCGTAGTGACCCCAGACGTTTTCCGCCGTCACCACCAAAGCCATGTCCGTTCGAGGCAATACGGCAAGCGTGCGTTCCGTGCGCTGTGTCCCGAGTTCGCCCTCATCGTCCAATCCCGCCGTATCCAGAAAAACGACTGGCCCCAGCGGGGCGAATTCCAACGTCTTTTCCACCGGATCCGTGGTCGTTCCCGGCGTATCGGATACGATGGACACGGATTGTGCGGCCAACGCGTTGAGCAGCGATGATTTACCCACATTTCGCCGACCGAAAAGGCCGATGTGCAACCTGAGGCCCTTAGGCGCATCCAGCATGTCACCCCTCCCTGTGTAGCGAATGGGTGCGCCCCGCCGATTCGATGACCTGACGGGCCTCATCCATACTGACTCGATGTTTGTTGTCATAAATACAGTAGTCTTCCCGGTGGGCCGCCGGCGTGAAACCGGGCATGAGCACATTGCCGCCGGCGAGCAGGCCCTCCCGTTGCCCTGAAACGGGATCAAGCGACGCCAAAGCCGTTGTCGCGGGGAGATTGGACCACGGCAGAGCGATGCGCAGTACGGCCATGACCCGCAAAGCCAGCTCAACCGATCCCTGCGGTTCGTTGCCCAAAGGGGTATCGGCCTGAGGGATGAACGGCCCGGCCCCGCACATGTCCACGTGAAGTTCCCGCGCCAGCAGGATATCGTCCGCCAGTGTCTCGGGACGTTGGCCGGGAACGCCCACAATGAACCCCGAACCGATTTCATAGCCGGCCCGCCGCAGGCGTTGCAGCGCATCCACCCGTTGCGCGAGCGTGTATCCGGGATGCAGGGCAGCGTACAGGGATGCATCCGCCGTTTCATGCTTCAGAAGGAAGCGGGATGCGCCCGCCTCCTTCCACAGCGCGTAGGAAGCAGTGGGCTGCTCTCCGACACTCAGGGTAACGGCCACGGGGAACCGTGTGCGGAGAGCATCCACCACATGGGCGATACGTTGCGGCTCATCATGGACCTCGCCGGATTGCAGGACGAGAGTGTCCACGCCGAAAGCCACGGCCCGCTCCGCCGCCTCGACAATTTGAGCCTCGTCAAGACGGTAACGTTTCAGGAACGGATTCGCCGAACGCAGGCCGCAGTATCGGCAGTTCCGTTCGCAACGGTTCGAGAATTCGATCAGGCCTCGGACAAAGACATGCTCTCCCTTTTCCCGGGCCCGCACCTCGTCGGCGCGCTCACGCAGAGCCTCGTACGGCGTTTCGAAAAGCAGTTTCAGAATATCGTTCCGTTGCATACCCTTTCTCCTGCCTTCAATCCATCGTTCAACACCCGTTCCTGCGGGAAAGGCAATCGGCAAAGCATCCGGCGCATGGGTTACATGCCGTTTTTGGCGAAGGATTTCATCGCTTTGGTGACCGTTATCTTGCCTCCGAAATGACAGGACCCGATGCAAGGATGGGCAATACAGTTCTGGCACGCGTCGGTCACATAGTATCGTGCGGGAATGCATCCCTGACAGGCCGTATCGCATACGGTCAGGATTGGGGCCGAAGGCTGTTCCCGTTCCAAGGCCTTTTCAGCATACACGGACAGAGGCGTGGAGTCGTCTTCCTCGTCTTCAAGCCGGAATCCGAGCGCGGCCATGACCTGAAAGCGCAATATGGCGCGATCCTTATAGATACAGCATCGGCTTGGTCTCGTATTTTTGGGACCATGACAAAGGGGATGCGTTCCACACTGTTGCCGAAATCCGCATAGTGGAGAAAGGACTCGGCGATTCGTCTGAGCACTTCACGACGCAATACGTTGATATGGTTCTGTCCCACCATGGATTTCATTCCCTGACGGGACGGCTCCCGGCTCAGGGATTGCCCGATCCGGAAGCCGTCCGCGCTGTTCATTGTAAGAAGGTTCCTAACAGTAGGCGTCCCTGCGGCCGTCCCGCACCTTGGCGAGGTTTTCGGAAACCTTGCGGATCCTGCCGTCCATACCGTCCAACGCCGCCGCAATGCTGCGCTACCCGGCCTCCCGCGCTTCGGGTGTGCCGTGTCGAGAAGATACTCCTCAAAGGTGGACAGGGCGCTGGGCGCGCATTTTTCCTTGATGAGGCCCGGTTTCGCCAGACCCATGAAATCTTTGCCGGTACGGCCGAGACGATAACAGCCGGTGCAGAAAGAGGGAATGAATTTGTGCTGTCCGAGATCGGCAATCACTTCCGCAAGGGAGCGGTGATCGCCAAGCTGAAATTGTGCCGCCTCGAACTGGCTGGATTCCTGATAGCCACCCGGATTGGTACGGCTGCCCGCCGAAATCTGGGAAACGCCGAGTTCCAGCGTCCGCTGCCGGATAGCCGGTTTTTCCCGAGTGGACATGATAATGCCCGTGTACGGCACGGCAAGGCGCAATATGGCGACAAGCTTGAGAAAATCTTGATCGTTCAAGGTGTACGGCGGCCGGGAGGCCAAATCCGACCCGATGGCCGGTTCGATGCGGCACGCTGATGGTACGACAGCCGACCCCAAACCGCTCCTCAAGATGCGCGATGTGGGCCATGAGCGCCAACGTTTCGAACCGCCAGTCATATAAGCCCGTAGAGCAGCCCCATGCCCACGTCGTCGATGCCCGCCAGTCAAGGTCCTTCTTGGGCCCGGCAAGGTGAACCCTGCCGTAGGTCGGCCGATGGTAGGTTTCCTGAAAAAGCTGGAACGTACCGATGTTCCGTTCCTTCAGGCGGCGGAAATCCTCTACGGACAGGGGGGCGAGGTTCACGCTTATGCCCCTGCCGCAGCAGGATCTTTGTTTCCTGCCTGATCTCGTCCGGATTCAATGCCCGGCGGATCGCCTCTTTATTTGGATCGTCGGAATGCGCAGTACAGGCACTCATTGGAACAGAGGTTGGAGATGTACAGAGGAGCAAAAAGGACAATCCGGTTTCCGTAGATCTCTTCCTTCACGGATTTGGCCGTATGAAACAGTTCGTCCAGTAAATCCTGTGAGTGAACGGCCATGAGAGCGGCCACGTCCTCAAGCGAGAGCCCCGACAATGAACGGGCTTTATCCAGTACGTCCCGGACATGCTGCCGATCTTCGGCCTGATGTTTTTCCAAAAGCCCTTCAAGCGCAGACTTGTGGAGCCAAACCGCCTTCGTATCCGCCGCATGTTCCATTCCTTCCTTCGGCGGCAAACCGTGCCGTCGACGTTCAGTTATACGGTTATCGCTGGATAAGCTTGAAGAAAAGACCTGATAGGCCTGTTGGCCGATGGTATAAAAACGAATCAGTGACATGGAGCGCATTGTTACGTGGCCGCGAATGTATCGTTTTTTTCCGATGACAGCCAATGCATTATTTTCGCTGGCCTTTATCATATACTGCCCGGGAGCGGCTTCGTTTTGAGCTGGCTCTTCCGTCCATGTCGGGCATTCAGAATTTGCCCTACAAGCCGTATACCGATAACGCCGCGGGTAAGGTCAACATCATCCCATTTCAGGGAAAAGAGTTCGCTCGGGCCGATGCGGGCACCCGTATAAATGCCAAGTAGGATGACGCGTGGATATGCGGGGCAGCGACGCGCAGGAGTGCATTGAGTTCTGAGACGGTCGGCGGGGGAGTTCTTCTGGCTCTTCCTTTTGAAACGGAACAGATCTCAATGGTTGAAGACAGGTATCCTTCTTTTTTCCAAAATTCGCTACAGAGCGTTGCAAAGAAATGCGCCTGCGGATGATGGATTGGGCCATGCCAGACATTTTCTGGGATTTGCAGAAGGCCAGAATTTCTTTTTGGGTTATGGACGATACCGGTCTATTTTCCATAAATTCGACTAGCGGTCTGGCATGATATACATCTTGCTTGATTGTTACCGGGCGTTTTGAGCACAGGCTGAAGTGGTGATCGAACAGTTTCCGGATTGTGATGTCTGGCCACCGTGTCCCCGGAGGAACACGCCCGCTTAATTTGGGGGGTGTATGGCTACCTTTTCCCAACAAGTAACCTGATGGGTAAATTGCAAAGAACATGCACAGGAAAAGCTATCATCGCATATGGCCTGCCAATAAAGGTTCGGCGGTAGTGCCTAGGCGAAGGAGGCCCATCCTGGCGAGGTATATATGTAACCGCCTGGCGAGAGAATGCAACACTCACGACCGGGGAGGCCCTGCACGAGCTTCAGGGCGTCGGTGGGAGGGAGGATGGACAGCGCGGTCGCGAGGGTGTCCGCCTCCATAGCCGTGCCTGCGACGACCGAGACGCTTCCCACGGCGGGGCTGAAGCCGGAGGCCGGGTTGATCAGATGGTGATGCCTGCGCGAGGCATCATAATAGATTTCGTAACTGCCGGACGTCGCAATAGCCTTGCCGGAAAGCGAAAGCTCGCCCGCATAGGTTGGCCCCGTGGGTGACTGCACCGCAACCCACCACGGCACACCCGGCGACTTATGCCCCGAGGCCATGATGTCCCCGCCCGCATTCACGAGATGGTTCTTCACCCCGGCGGACGTCAGCACGGCGGAAACCCGGTCCGCAATATACCCCTTGGCGATGCCGTCCAGCGTGATGCCCATACCCGAACGCGCAAAGGACAGATCCGCTCCCGAAACCTGAAGTCCCCGGCGGCCTACCAGCGCGCGGGCCGCCCGAAGCTCCGAATCGTCCAGCGTCAGCTCGCCGGAGGGATTGCGGTGTGCCCGGAAGAGATCGATCACCGGCTGCACCGTCACATCGAAACTTCCGCCCGTCAGTGCGCCGTAAAACAGCGACCGGTTCACCACCCGTACCAATTCGGCGGGCGCGGCCCGCAGACGGCCCGCACGGTTCAGCTCGCTCACCGGCGTGTCGCCGTCGTGCCGGCTGAACACCCGCTCCAGACGCGACGCCTCCGCAAAGGCCAGACCCAGCGCGTCCGACGCCTGCATAGAGGAAACGCCCGCCACCGAAACGTCCACGAACGTCCCGAGCATCACTTTCGTCTCGCGGGACACGGCGGCCTGCGCAAGTCCCGGAACCCCTAGCCACAACCCGGCTCCGGCGACGCCCGCCATGCCGAGGAATACCCGTCTCGTCATCATGATACATTCTCCTTCGCTGCGGGAGCGGGGGACGCTTCCGGGGCCGCCGGGGCGGACTGAACCGGAGCGGGCGCGGCCTTTCCCTGGGATGCCGGGGCGGCCTGCGCCGCGGACTTCGCGTCCAGCGGCTTGCCCGGAGCCGACGTCGCGCCGGCGGGGGCTTCGGACTTCAGAGGCGCGCTCGGACAGAGCACCCGCAGGGCCTCGCGCGCGCACGCGGCGGCGCAGGCTTCCCCGCATTCCGGGCCGTAGGTCAGACAGACCTTATGATTGATGTGGATGCGGTCGTTCTCCAGCGTGACCGCACCGGCGGGACAGCTCTTGACGCAACGCCCGCACTTGATGCAGCCGACCTTGCAGACTTCCGTCACGGCCTTGAGCCTGTCCTTGGTGGAACAGAAGACCATCACCCGGGCGCGAGCCGGAACGAGTTCCAGCACGTTGCGGGGGCAGGTTTCCGTGCACTTTCCGCAGCCCGTACACTTGGAGGCGTTCACCCGCGCAAGGCCACCCCGCACTTCGATGGCGTCGAAGGGGCACACCTGCACGCAGTCCCCGAAGCCGAGGCACGAATAGGAGCACGAATCCGAACCGCCCACCAGACCGGCGGCCGCCGCACACGAAGGCATACCCTGATAATCGTAGCGCAGGGCCACGTTGCCCGCCACCTTGTCACAGCGGCGGAACGACACCAGCGGATCCGAGGCCGCCACCGTCTTGCCGGTCAGTTCGCCCACCGCGATGCTTGTTTCCGCACCTCCGGCGCAGCAGCGGTTCGCGGGCACGGCGGGGTCCGTCGCCACGGCGGTTGCGTAACCTTCGCAGCCCGCATAGCCGCAGCCGCCGCAATTCGCGCCGGGCAGGGCCTCCAGCACGGCCTGCACGCGCGGGTCTTCCTCAACATGGAAGACGCGGGACGCCACGGCGAGCACCGTCGCCGTCACCAGCCCGAGCCCGAGGAGCACCAGTACCGATATCATAACCATAACGGTTTTCCTTTTCTATGAGGTCATACCCTTGAAGGCCATGAAGGCCAGCGACATCAGCCCCGCCATGATCAGCGCGATGGGGGTTCCCATGAGTGCCTTGGGCACACGGCAGGTGTCCAGCCGTTCGCGGATGCCCGCCATGAGGATGAGCGCGAGCATGAAGCCGAGGCTCGACGCCACCGCGTAGAGCAGCGAGGTGGTCAGGTCGTACTCCTCGCGCTGCACGAGGATGGTCACGCCCATCACCGCACAGTTGGTGGTGATGAGCGGCAGGAAAATGCCGAGCGCGGAATACAGCGGCGGGATAGCCTTCTTGAGGAACATTTCCACAAACTGCACCAAACCCGCGATCACGAGGATGAACACGATGGTCTGCAAGTAGCCAAGCTCGAAGGGAACCAGCACATACCGCTGCATGAGCCACGTGCACAGCGTCGCCATGAAGATGACGAAGATCACCGCGCTGCCCATGCCGACGGCGACCCCCTTGTCGCGGGAACAGCCGAGGTACGGGCAGTTGCCGAGGTACTGGGCCAGCACGATGTTGTTGACAAAAATGGCGGAGATGAAGAGTTCGAAGACACTCATGATTTGCCTCCCGAGCAGCCACCACAGGACGCGCAGCCGCTGGAGATGTTTTCGGGTTCTTCCCGGCCTTTGCGCTTGGCCTGCCAGCGGTTGATCAGATTCATGGCAGCAAGGATCAACCCGAGGCAAAGAAACGCGCCCGGAGCCTCGACCATAACAGAGAAGGGCCTGAACCCCTCCCACATCACCGGCGTCCCGAACAGCGTTCCAGCCCCGAACACTTCGCGGATGGAACCGAGGAAAGTCAGGGACATGGTGAAGCCCAGCCCCATGCCCAGACCGTCCGCGATGGCGAGCGGGACCGTGTTTTTGGCGGCGAAGGCTTCGGCCCGGCCCAGGATGATGCAGTTCACCACGATGAGCGGCACGAAAATGCCGAGCTGCTGGTACAGCGGGTAGGCGTAGGCCTGCATGAGCAGTTCCACGGCAACCACGAGCGACGCGGAAATGGCGATGAAGCAGACGATGCGGACTTTTTTGGGGATGATGTCGCGCACCAGCGAGATGAGCATGTTGGAGAGCACGAGCACGAAGATGACCGCCAGCCCCATGCCAAGGCCGTTGTCGGCGGTTTTGGTCACGGCGAGGGTCGGGCACAGCCCGAGCACCAGCCGGAACGGGGGAAGCTCGGTCCACAGGCCCTTGGTGAATTCCTTGACGAGTTGCCGCATAGCTTTCCCCTTACTGCCAGGCCTTGACGATTTCAGGCTTGAGCGCCGCATAGACCTTCGCGGCGTTGCCGAGCGCGGTCACCACGCCGGTGGAAGAAATGGTAGCGCCGGAAACGGCGTCGATGTCCCCGCCCTGCGACTTGAGCCGCGCGTCGGCGGGTTTGCCGGTAAACTGTCCGGTGAAGGCCGGGTCCGCCACACGCGTGCCGAGTCCGGGGGTTTCTTTCATGGTGGTGATCCCGATGCCGGTGAGGGTGTCGCGGTTCACGTCGTAGCCGACCATGACGCCCACGTCGCCACCGAAGCCCTTCCCGAAGTGCTCCAGCGCGACGGCGACGAGCTTGCCGTCCTTCTTGCCGGGGAACACGGTCACTTTCGCGCCGTCGAGCGTGAACGTCTTGCGCTCCGCGATGGGCGAGTTGTCGATGTCGGCAAAAACCTTCAGGATCGCAGGCCCCTGCACATAGGTGAGCACCTGCTCCTCAATACGCGGGGCCGTGGAGATCTTGAGGTAGGAGAGCGCGAACCCGGACAGGCCGCAAATCGAGGAGAGCACCACAATCATTCTGATGATGGCAAGCATGACCTACCTCGCTCCGAACGGTTTGGGGTGGATGGAATCGAGCAGCGGGGCCAGCAGGTTGATCAGCAGGATGGCGAAGGGCACGCCGTCCGGATAGATTCCGTAGACGCGGATGATGATCACCATCGCCCCGCCGATGAGTCCGTAGAGCATCATGGGGATTTGCCGTCCCGGCGAGCTGGCCCACTCCGTGGCGAGGAAAAAACCGCCGAGGAAGGTGGAGCCGGTGCACAGGTGGAAGAAGGGGGTGGCGAACCGCTCGGCATCGATCACGTTGTACAGCGCGGCGGTGAGGAACACGCCCACAAAGAAACTGAGGGCGATTTCCCAGCGGATGGTGCCGCGTGCGGCGAGATACGATCCGCCGATGAACAGTGCGCCCGCCTGCGACGCGCCCAGCCCGCCGATCTGGTTGCCGAGGAGAAGGTCGGTCAGGTCGATGTGGCTGACCGCTCCGGCTCCGAAATATTTGAGCCGCACCAGCGGATCGATGAAGCTGGTGTCGAGCTGCATGGAGTTCGGGTCCATGAGCGCGGGCCACGAGACGTACAACATGGCCCAGCCGACGAGCGCGGTGTTGACAGCGTTGGCTCCCAACCCGCCGAAGGCCATCTTGCCGAGGCCAATCGCCAGTGCTGCCCCGAGCATAACCAGCCACCACGGGGCGTTGGCGGGCAGCAGGAACGCGAACAGCAGGCAGGAAACCGCTCCGGAAAAATCGTCCACACTGATATCCTGGCCCATGATCTTCTGACAGAGCGCCTCGGTGGCGATCCCGGTCACCATCGCCAGTGCCATAACCCGCGCCGCCGGGATGCCCCAGTGCCACACCGCCATGAACGCCGCCGGAGCCAGTGCCAGCAGCATCGCGTAGCTCGCTTTCTTCACCGTCCGCCCGCAGTGCCAGAACGGCGGCGCGCTCACCGCCAGCAGTACCGGCTGTTGATTCGTTTGCGACATCGGCCATATCCTCCTGAAAGCTTCCCTCTCGCATCCCCAGGCTCCACCCCTCTCCTTTCAAAGACGGTTGTAAGGGGGGCGGGGGCGGTTTGGAAGTCCGTTCCTGTTTGGAGCGCATTGGGCCGCGAATGGTTTTCTTTACGCTTTATCAGAACGTAATAGATAGTTACGTAAAGCCGTTCGCCTTGGACACGCTCCCTGTTCGTCTTTCTCAGCGGTGCGGAGACGATTCCCCGTTCCCGTTCGTTTCCTGTGCCGTACGGAGAAAAGGCTCCGTTCCGGTCTGCTTTTCCAAGCGGGCCGGAATAGGTTTGTTTTCCGGACGCTCTTCCCCGGCGGAGGGGTTTCCTCCCCCAAGTGGCATCATAAAAATGCCGTAACATCAGTTCATTGCTAAAAATATCTGTTTTCAAGAAACCTAAAAGGCAGAGCCGTCCTTCTGGGATTTTCTCCCTAGAGTTGCTTCGTCTTCAGTTCGACCAGTCCCTTGTCCCGCTCCATCTCCGCAAGCTTGCGCTTGGCGAGGCGGATGTACTGGAGGACGGGGCGCCGGGCGATGCAGACATACCCGCAGAGGCCGCACTCCAGACAGGATTCGATGTGCTCGGCACGGCAACGTTCGTGCAGAGCGAACTCCGCGTATCGGCTGAGGTTGCTCGGCTTGAGCCGCGCCGGACAGACCAGCACGCACGCCCCGCAGCTTACGCAGGGGCTGTGCCCTTCCATCGGTGGGATGGTTCCGGCCTCGACTACGAAAATGCCGTAGGTCCCTTTGGTGACGCTGCGGTCGAGCCGGTCGAGGCTTTCGCCCCGCAACGGGCCGCCGCGCACCACCGTGTCGCCGTCCTTGAGCCGGATGTTGGCGAATTGCAGCAGCTCCCCGATGGTGGAGCCGTCGCGCACGATGTAGTTGCCCGAGTGTTCGTAACTGCCGATGGTGACGACCGTTTCGATGAGCGGACGTCCGAGGCGGCCCACGCGCCCGAGGCTCCAGATGTTGTGCAAGCCCACGATGCCCACGCCCTCGGGGTTCTCCTCGCCGGTCACGGCCTTGATCACCAGCTGGTCTACGCTGTTGGGATATTCCGGCTCGACATAGGCCAGCGGGATACCCTCATAGGCCACCTTGGAGCCTTTGGGCACGGCGAGGATCACGTTGTCCGCGCGGGCCATGCGGCGGTGCAGCTCCATGCCCGTCCGCAGGTTCTCCACGTGCGACACAAGCATCGGTTCCGCCCACGTTACGCCGGGATCGGGGTTCAGGGCGTTGATGATCAGCGTCTTGCACCGCCGCCCAAGAGAGCGGGTGTTCACGCCCATCTTTTTCACAGCGAGGGCCAGCTCATCGCCTTCCAGCCCCTGCCCGAGCAGGTCCACGGGCTCCACTTCTGGGGCGTCCTTGGAAGGGTCGGTGGCGGCCAGGAACACGCTGCGTTCCGTGATTTCGCTGATTTCGCCGTGGATGGAGGCGAAGAGGTCGCCCTTGTCCGGTGCAGGATGCTCCCCGAGGAGCATACCCGGATAGACGGGGGTTTTCCTTTTCAGACCGGGAACCAGCGTGAAACCTTCCCGGTTGAGCCTGACCAGCTTGGGCGACGGCCCGTAGCTGAAACGCTGCGTCACCCCGTAGACGAGATGAAAACGGGGATCGTTGAGGATCTGGAAACGTTGCTTCATGACAGTCCGCCTATTTCGTGTGGCACTGGTTGCACTGGTCCTTGCGGAACGGCCCCTTGCCGTGCTTTTCGTGGCATTTCATGCAGTTGCCGTGGAGGGCCGCCATGCGGTCGGGGATGAGCTCCGAGGCCTTGACGTTTCCGTGGCAGACCGTGCAGTCGGCATCGCCGGGGTTCACGTCCACGGGCTGCCCGGAGGCGGACAGCTTGCGGTTGTCCGTAAAGGGATGGCAGCTTGTGCAGCCCTTCATGCCCGCGTCGAACCATTTCTGATGGCAGTCCGCGCACTTGGCATGTGCCGCAGTCTTCATGTCGGGGATGTCCCCCATCGGCTTGTCGAGGTGGCAGGCCGTGCAGCGGGCGGGTTCCGGCTCGATGTCGGCGTTGGCATGATGGCAGTCCGTACAGGAAAGGCCGTACTCCTCGGCATGGGCCGCGTGGTCCCACTTCGCGGGCGCGCTGCCCATGTGGTGGCAGGTCGCGCAGGTCGTCTCGTCGTCCGCAAAGGCAGCGACGTGATCCTCCCGGAAGGAGCCGTCGAAGTCGACGCCGTGGCACGCGCCGCAGGGCTGGACATTTTCGCGCGCCTCCGCCGATTCGTGATGGCAGGTTTCACAGGCTACCTTGTAGTCTTCAGCGTGCCTCCGGTGGTCGAACACGACCCGTCCCCCGGCGTTTTCGAGCAGGAGGCGGACAGGCGTTTTCCCAACCGTGTCATGAGTATAGCCTACGACCGCCACCACGGCCATCAAACAGCAAAAAACGGTGACAAAGACATGACGTCTTGGCATGACAAACATTCCTTATCTTAAAATACGAGGGATCGATAAGGCCGCGGAGTACCGGGGCAGGGTACCCGGAAAAGGGGACGGCTGACGGTGTTGACACCGTTTCCATGTTAGGCGGCATAGCCGAATCGGGCATTGGATATCTATGCCCGCCCCCTGCGGTTACGTACCGCCGTTCCGGCGCAATGTCCCGAGCCTATTCATCGTATGGATAGCCGGATGCGACGAACTCCTTAACGTGACGTGGATTGGGGTATACTCCTTTCGCGGTCAGCTCCTTGAGCGCGCCGGATTTGTCAAACCATTTGGTATGCAACAGTTCTTCCGATTTATGGCCGAGCGGCTTGCCGAGATAGGATTCGTACAGTGTCCGCACTTGCGCGTTGTCTTGGGAAGCTCTTTTGGAGAATTGTTTGTCGGCACCGTAGACGCCATTGATACGATCTCCCATGTACTCCTTGAATGCTTTTACCGCAGCTGCGGCCTTGCCGGTCATGCGGATACCGAGAAGGATTCCCCCTGAAAGCATACAGGCTCCCTTTAGAAAACCGCGCCGGGTCACAGTGGCGAATGACATGGCCTTTCTCCTTTAAACGTTGGCAGATTGGGCGAGACGTTTCCTGAATCCAGCGAAGAAACCGAGGGCTTTGCGCTCAAGCGAGGCGAACAGGGACGGCATAAGCGGCTGTCCTCCGCCGCAGACGCATCCCCCGGGGCAAGCCATGAATTCGATGAAATGGTACGGCGAGTTCCCCGCCTTCACCTGATCGCAGATCTCGGCGAACCGTTTGGCTCCATGCACGACGGCAAGGCGGAGTTCCGTGCCGTTCAGGGTCACGGTATATTCCTTGAGACCGCTCAGCCCACGGACCTGTTTGAAATCCCATGAATCCGGACGGATTCCGGTAACGGCCTGATATGCGAAGCGCAGTGCCGCCTCCATGACGCCTCCGGTCACGCCGAAGATGGTGGCTCCGCCTGTGGATTCTCCCATCAGGCTGTCGCGTTCTCCGTCCGGGAGGCTGGCGAAATCAATGCCTGCCTTACGGATCAGGTAGGCCAGTTCACGGGTCGTCAGAGTGGCGTCGATGTCTTGCTGTCCGCTGGAATTGAGTTCCGGACGCAATCCTTCGTATTTTTTTGCGATACATGGCATGATGGACACTGTATAGATGTCCTTGGGAGCGTATTGCATCCGCTGCGCGCCGTAGGTCTTCGCCAGCGCACCGTTCATGCCGATGGGAGACTTGCAGGACGAAAAATGCGGCAGCAGTTCCGGGTAGAACGTTTCGGCGTATTTCTGCCAGCCGGGGCAGCAAGATGTGAACTGGGGAAGATCTTTTTGGCCGCCCAAGCGTTCCACAAACTCAGACGCTTCTTCCCATATGGTGACGTCTGCCGCGAATTCCGTGTCCCAACAGTGAGAGAAGCCCAATGCCTTGAGGGCGGACAGCATCTTCCCAGTAGTCACAGTTCCGACAGGCAGGCCAAAGGCTTCGCCGAGCGCATAGCGTACGGACGGAGCCGGCATGGCCACGCATTTCACGTGGCTGTCCTTGAGCTTTTCTTCCAGTTTGGGGACCCATGATCGAACCTCGTATATCGCCATCGAAGGACAATGGGTCAGGCACTGCCCGCAATTGATACAGAGCTCCCGGTATTTGATGGTATGCGGCTCGAAAGTTTCCCCGTAGATGGCTCCAGTAGGGCAGTATTGTTGGCACGTATCGCACCCGATGCACTTTTCCTGATCGATCTCAACAAAGGTCAGGCTGTCAGGTTGTACCCCTGTTTCGGGCACATTGAGTTCGTATTCGACATGTTCCATAACGACACGTGTCATTCTACCCTCCTGTCGCTCATAAGGTTACAAAAAACTGCTCCATCCCCGGCGCGCCATGATGACATCCTCCCCGTGCCGCATGGAGTTAGGGGAACGGAGTGTTGGCTTTCCATAGGATATAGGAATCCGCCGGATGCTCGCCGACGTTAAGGGGCACCGCCGTTGCGGGCAGACGAATGCGGAGAGCATCCACGATATGGGCAAGGTGTTGCTGGTCTTCATGGATCCCACCCGACTGGAGAACGATAGTGTTACGGTACGTTCCGCTTTCAAAGATAGCCCCTTCGGCAAGGTGGTGGCGGTGTGGCGTGGGGTTGGCCGAGTGCAGCCCGCAATAGCGGCAGTTCCGTTCATAGTGGTCCAAGAACTCGATCCGCCCGCAGACAAAGGTATGCGTCCCCTTCTCGCGTTGGCGCTCCTCACTTGCACGGGCGCAGAGCTCCGTGTAGGGCGTTTTGGACAGCTGTTTAGAAGATCTTCCTGGAACATGGCTGCCTCCCCCCAGAACTGGCGGCTAAAACCTGAAATCTCGCTGTCCGGCCGCGATTTTCTCCAGACGTTCGGCCGCGATGTGCCTGATCCTCTCGTTCGGAATGTTGCCCAGTTCCCTCCGGAGCAGCGCCGAACCGGTACGTCGCGCCTGTTCGGAGGCGTAGTCCTCCAGATACTCCTTCAAAGTCATCAGCGCGTTGGGATGGCAGCAGTCGGCAATTCTGCCGCTTTTGCACAGCGCCATGAATCGGTCGCCCGTCCTGCCCTCCCGGTAACAGGCCGTACAGAAGCTCGGGATGAAGCCGAGCTCCATCAGCCAACAGACGACCTCGTCCAGTGTCCTGTTGTCGCTGACGTCGAACTGGGCCGAATTTTCCTCTTCGGAGTCCGGAGAACCGTACCCGCCGACGCTGGTTTTCGACGCCCCGCTGATCTGGGATACGCCGAGCCGGATGACCTTTTCCCGGGTGGCCTTGCTTTCGCGGGTCGAAATGATCATGCCCGTATAGGGGACGGCAAGCCGCAGGCAGGCGCAGATCTTGGCAAATGTTTCGTCGTCGATGCCGTTGCCGAACTCGTCGGGATCGATGTCGTCAGCCCGCTTCACCCGGGGTACGCTTATGGTGTGTGGGCCGACGCCGTGTACGGCTTCAAGATGCTCCGCGTGCATCAGCAGCGCGGCGAACTCGTAGTGATACCTTTCGAGGCCGAACAGGACACCGATGCCCACATCGTCGATTCCACCCTGCATGGCTCTGTCCATCGCTTCGGTATGATAGGCATAATTGTGCTTCGGCCCCGCCGGATGGAGCTTCTCATAACTCTGCTTGTGATACGTTTCTTGGAACAGAATGTAGGTCCCGATTCCGGCGTCCTTGAGTTTTCTGTAGTTCTCGGCGGTGGTTGCGGCTATATTGACGTTGACCCTGCGGATCGCCCCGTTCCCGTGTTTGACGCTATATATGGTCCTGATGCTTTCCAGAATGTATTCAATGGGATTATTGAGGGGATCCTCGCCGGATTCTATGGCAAGTCGTTTATGCCCCATGTCCTGAAGAGCCGTCACTTCTCGGACGATGTCTTCCTGCGTTAGTTTTTTCCGCGCAATATGCTTGTTTTTCGCATGATATGGACAGTAGGAGCAGCTGTTTATGCAGTAATTCGACAGATACAGTGGTGCGAACATCACGATGCGGTTGCCGTAGATATCCTGCTTGATCCGCTCAGCCAGCGCATAGATTTTTTGAACCTTTTCCGGCACATCGCAGGCCAGAAGAACGGATGCTTCGCGATGAGAGAGCCCCTTCTTTCGTTCCGCCTTTTCGATGATGGAATCGACCAGCCCGAGGTTGTTCCTGTTCTCTGACGCGTATGCTATCGAGGCGAGGGCTTCGTCGTGGCATATGAACTCTTCGGCATTCAATGACGACGGATTATACATGGCTTATGTCCTTGTCATGGTGTTTGATGGAACGGTATTCCCATAATGCCTGTTTGATGCCGGACCTTGTCCATCTCACAACTATTTGGATATAATGAATATAAAATACTATTTTAAAGCCTACGCCCTCGTGTTACTTTTGTCAATATAATGTTACGAAAAAAGCGATTACGTTCTCCAATTCACAATAGTTGACTCGCGGAACAAGTATCCCACTGGAATCACTATCACTAGTTCTGGGTATATTGCTCGTGATATGGTTTTCCCATTACATTCCATCCCGTTATCTCTACCAGAAGGCCATGAGTTGGAAGGCCAAGTAATCACTGTTCCAACGAGGATCGAAGCGCCCACGTTTTTGACGAACTTGTGTAGGATTAAATCTGATTCCACTAGCAGCCAGACTCGGCAAGGCCAGTCTGATTTTTTGTTGTAACTTGTCTGGTTTTATTTCATCTTTTTGATTTATAGTGGTTCAGACTTGATCTGACAGTCACTCCGTTTTGACAGCGGCTTCTGCCCGATTAGTTGAGCTGTCCGACCTTTTCCGTCCAGAGGGATTTTCCTTCAATAAGCGTCTGCATGGGAGTCCTTCCGCAGCACATTTTGCCCTGGTGGGTTCTTTGGGTGTTGTAGCTGTCTATCCATGTGTCCAGCAGCTTGGAGTTCTTCCAGAGACTGATACAGCTTTCGCCGGAAGGCAACCTGATAAAACTCATTCAGAATAGTTTTATGAAACCGCTCACAGATACCATTTGTCTGCGGATGACGCGCTTTGGTCTTTGTATGCTCAATGCCATTCACGCCGAGATAGAGTTCATAATCATGGGCCTCAACCCTGCCGCAGTACTCTGTGCCTCTGTCTGTCAGCATGCGGATGAGCCCCATGTTCATTGAGGAAAAGAAGGGAAGTACCCGATCATTCAACAAGTCAGCGCCAGTAATGGGAGCCTTGGTCGTGTGCAGCTTGGCTGCGGCCCACTTGGAGTATGTGTCCACAAAAGTCTGCTGGTAAATGCGGCCTACGCCCTTGATGGTGCCGACATACGAGAGCTTTTCCAAGGCACGCAGACGCTGTTTCATGGACGCCAGATCGTGACGCATCCAAATGGATCGTACGCCAGACGGTGAAACAAATACACCTTGCTTACGCAGTTCATTGCTTGCGCGCGTCTGTCCATATGCAGGAAAGTCGATAGCAAAGGCCGTGACGGCAACCTCAATAGCCTCTTCAACTCGATTTTTCAGGTTGGGCTTGCGCCTGCTGACCTCGAACAGGGCTTCAACGCCTCCAGCGTCTCTAGCGGCCTGATACCGATAAAAGGTATCAGGCGAAAATCCCATCATCTTGCAGGCCTTGGAAATATTGCCAAGCTCGGCGGCGAGATTGAGAAGCCCGGCCTTGTGTTTGATGACGTTTTGATTGAAACTTTCCATTGGGAATTTCCGTGGGCGTGGTGCCCGGTTGATGGTGCGTTTACACTTCCATCAAAACGGAGATTCCCTTTTCGTTCAAGGGATCACTGTCAGATCAAGTCGAAACTAACCTACATATGAAGACTCACCGGCACATCTCCTCTTTTGTTTTTGAACAGTACTGTTTGCATGGCAGATTCCTTGTTGTATCGATTGGTTATGGAGAGCTATTCGCGTTATCCGTTCTTCTCGTCTTTGAGCATGGCTGGTAGGCCGTATGCACATCTGTTTCAGTGCGGCCTTGTCTTACGGTTTGCATAGGATAATCCACCGTTAGCATGGCAGCCCTTCTTTGAGAGTTCCTGTGATTTGGACTCTATCCGCCCGGCCCGCCGGAAAATAGGGAATTTCTCCACAATTTCTGCCTATTGCTCTATGTCTGACGGCATGACATGGAAGTCGATGTGTGACATTGAGAACATTGACGGGATACGGGATGGCATTATAGGGATGAAAGACGAGGAAATACATGAAGAAAAAAAGGTGGGCACGGGCTGCACAAGCTGGAAAACACTTGGGTAGTTGCCCAATTCTCCACATGAACGGTTTTGCGATAAACAGGATTACTCTCAAACGGAGGCAAGGTGCCATCATGACAAGGGCGATACGAGTCAACACGGGCAACAGTTGGGGCATTCTCCGGGACATCATCCTTCGGAATACCGCTTCTCGTTCCGAGAGCTATATAACGCCCATCAAAGGTTTCGAGTTCCACCGCCAGGTGAGCAACGCCGATCCTAAGCCGCATTTTTACGAGCCGGTTATCATTGTGGTGGTTCAAGGAAAGAAGCTGGTAAAAATAGGGGCGGAAGAGCACCATTATGGTGAGAACATCTGTTTTGTGTGTGGTGTGGACATGCCGGTCTCCAGCTGCGTCATGGAAGCCAGTAAAGAAACACCCTACCTGTCCATGTCGTTGAAGCTGGATACCGGCCTGATCGCCAGTCTGGCGTCGCAGATACCTTCGCCGTCAGACTCCACGGTCTACAGGGGCGCGGGTACGCAGGAAGTCGATCCGGACTTGCTGGATGCCTTTGTGCGGCTGGCCGAATTGACGGAAAAGCCGGAACAGATTTTGGTGATGCGGGATATGCTGATGCGGGAAATCCATTACCGCCTGCTGGCGGGGGCATTCGGCAATACCCTGTGTTCACTCAATACTCTTGGTTCCCAGGGGCACCAGATTACCAAGGCTATTGCCTGGCTGAAGGAATTCTATAAAGAACCGCTGCTCGTGGAGGACCTCGCTAACCGTTCGCATATGGCCCCATCAACATTCCATAAATACTTCAAAAGGATAACGACGCTGAGCCCCTTGCAGTACCAGAAGCGGCTGCGTCTTGGTGAAGCCCAGCGCCTCATGCTGTCCGAAGGCTACGACGTGACGCAGGCCGCCATGGCTGTCGGGTACGAAAGCGCGACGCAGTTTATCAGGGAGTATAAACGTCTTTTCGGCGATCCGCCGCGCAGAAATGTCATGAGCATGAAGAATATAGCGAAAGGAGCACCGCAGTGGGCGGCCATGTAACTGCGGGGGGGGGAGCCTCGGCTTTTGAGCTGAAAACTTCCCTTGAAAAAAGAAATCTCCGTTTTGATGGAACTGTAAACGTACCATCAGCCGGGCATTACGCCCACGGAGATTTTGTGTTTGTTTTTATTATAGTTGCCGTATTTCGCTGAAGCGTTCCTGTATCATTAGAGGAATACCTCCGCTGCTGGAGAAAACACCTGATACTTTTTCCATACGGTATCACGCGGGCATAACCATCGTCGTCCTGAACGGGATCAGAGAAAAGCGCATTGTAGCACAAAAGTTCTTATTGGATGTGAAGGTCATCGCGCCATCAAGGCGAATACGCCCCATCCAAGGTATTCACGCGTATACGTGGCATAATGTTTTGGTTCCAAGGTCAGCTGGGTTCGAACTTCTTTTGCAAAGTCGTCGTCAGGGTTCGCTTCGAGCCATCGTCGCATAGTGAGCCATTTGGCTGCCTCATATCTATCCCAGCCTTCCTGGTCAGCCAGAACCATTTCCACAACGTCATAGTTGAGGTCGCCGAAAGATGCGAGAAGTTCTGGAAGGATGAGAAAGTCGATGACGGCATTGGCATGGCAAGCTTTGGCAACATCTTCCGTTGGAGGCAATTGCCGCCAGTAGGGCTCACCGATGAGGATGATACCTCCGGTGCAAAGGCTTTTGGCCAGAAGCTCGATGGTTCCGGCGACCCCCCCACCGATCCATGTGGCACCGATACAGGCCGCTACGCCGACCTTTTCCTCGGTGACGTAGCCGACAGCATCTCCGTGGATGAATTTGACTCTATCTGAGACTTCGAGTTCTTCAGCACGGAGTTTCGCTTGCTCGGAGAATAGCTGACTCATGTCGATGCCAACACCGGTGATTCCGTAATCACGTGCCCATGTGCACAACATTTCGCCCGAACCACTGCCGAGATCGAGTACGCGGGTTCCCCGTTCCAGACGTAACGCAGCACCGAGAGTGGCGAGTTTTTCTGATGTGAAGGGGTTATGGATACGGTGAGCACTTTCGGTAATGTTGAAGATGCGTGGGATGTCCAAAGTAGAAACTCCTTGTGATAAGTGATGATTAAAAACGCTATGTTGTTCAGGTATTGGATGCAACCTACTTCTTGTTTCAGAAAAGAAAAAGCGCCTCGAGCGAAGCCAAAGCGTCTTTATTGTAACTGTTTTTGATGGTGCTAATAATTTCGTATATAGTTTTTCTGACAAGCAATATCATTTCTCCAAGTCGCTAACAGCGCATCGCGCCAGACGTATGGCTAGAATTTGCCTGTTTCTTGCTTGGAGAGTTTTTTGTCTTTGTATATGTAGGGCACTTGTTAGCTGTATTACGTGAAATATAACTCTATTTCCATAGCTAATTCCCATTTAACGTGACGTTCATATTTTTCTTGGTGCTTGACCTTTTCCACCGCCTTTCCTTCGCCATTGGACTCGTTGTTTTTTTATCTCGATGCCGTCCTCCTTTTGTCTCCGAACCGCCGGGCGGCGAGTTTCCAGCAGAGGGGTTCCACGTTGCCTTTGCGCTGGGCGAAACTACAAGTTGCGTGTCGATCTGTGCTTTGCCCACCCGGGCGTTTCGGTTGTATCCGTCGATTTCCTTCTGATTATTCATATAAAGGGGAATGACAAAGGAGATTATCTGCACGTTGATGTTCTTGTTGAGATAGGGATGCATCCATGTGGCTTTCCCATTCCTGATCGGGGTGTAGTACCAGCCTACATGTTCGGTATCCTCCGGGCTGAATCTGGAGAAGTCGGTGGGGAGGTACTGCCGGAAACTGCCGTCAAGCGTCGTTTTGCTTCAAAACAAGCCCGATGTCGGCGGCGTAAATTCGGGATTGAAGCGGACGTAGACCGCCAGCGTCTTGACCGATTGCTGGATTCTCGAGACAGCGCATTGATTTCCTGTTTTTTTCTTTGCACATGAGGTTCATGATTTTTACCGAATCCTCATCCACCACATGCTTGGCGTTCAGAATGCCCGCTCCTCCGATCACGCTTGAGGAGAGGAGAATGCAGCCAAGAATCAAGACAATAAATTTGGTCTGGATGGATTTCATCTTTATGCCTCCCCGTGTGAGATTTGCCGCTCGTCGGTTAAAAGACATCCGTGTTTCCTGTTGGGGCAATCCGGCCGCAAGCGGATTTCTTGAGCATGATTCAGGAAGACAGTCGTTGGCTTGACGGATAACATGAGGATATGGTTGGCAAATACGTTGATAGGGGCAGGCCGGACACGTGCTTGGTGTCCTTTGTGCTGTGGGGGATATGATGCGGATGTTCGTAAGGAAGAGGGAAGGAGTATGAGCATCCGGCAGCAAACCAGAGAGGATTGGAGGGTACCGCTTTCAGGGCATAGGGAGTAGGAGTTCAGCGCCAGCACTTTTTTTATGGGTGGGCTGCCGCAATTGAATGGTCGCCAGCGGATTTTCAACGAGCCTTGCAGCGCCTTCGGCCATGTCGTTTTTATGGCGTTTTTCGGCTCCGTCAGACGCTCGACGGGACTGTTCTCTGCCGCCATTTTCATGAGCAGCCTCCCTATTCCAAACGATGCACTCAAGCTAAACGGCTGAGTACAACAAAAGGACAACGAAAAGAGGGGCTGTCCGCAGAAAGCACAGATATGCCGTCAGCGCACCTTGCTGTCCAAGTAGCCGACCATGAATTCCGCCCAGCCATAGTTGGCCATGTATTCGCCGGAATAGGCGTTGACGGCTTCCAGATCCTAGGCAAGGAAGCGGTAGAAATCACAGTCCAGCTTTGTCATATCCACCGCAATGTTATATTGTAGGTCTTGATGATCACGAGGAATATAGCGTGCGGTTGTCAGCGATTCCGTGTTTCCCCGCAGGTATCTGGAGAAGAGCGTCACCGCCTGTTTGGCCTTTTGGGGATCGATATTGCAAAGCTGCCGGATGGCGGTCAGGCTATTGTACAGGAAGTGGGGCTGAATTTGGGACAGCATGATGGAGATTCTCGATTGCAAGAGCTGTTTTTCCATCTCTTGGGTATGGGCCGCCTGTGAAAAGCATTTCCGAACATCGTTGACCGACACGGCAAGCTGCCTGCAAATAAAGATGATAATGTCGGTTAAGTAGACGAATCCGTCGGGATCGAGGGGAAAAAGCGGGTTGAGCATATCCACGATCCGGCAGAACAAGAGGATGTATACCACGGCCAGAAACGACCAGTCCGCTTGATCTCGCGGCGTGCCATCTGCACGGTGAGGCAGACGGCGGCGACTATGATCTCAAGGAGATAGGGGGGACGAGAAAAACAGGGCGGTCTCAAAGCCGTCCAGTACCCCGGTGGCCTGAAGCAGAGCGCCGGGGACGGTCAGGAGAATGCCGACACAGATGAAGGCAAGGAGAAACAATCGGCTTCTTCCGCAAAGGGGATCAAGAAGATACCGCAGCAGAAGCAGATCGTTGAGAGCGAAAACGGTGGAATGAATCACAGCTCAATGGGGTAGGGGAGCAGCAGGGTGATGATCCCCGAAAAGAGCATCATCCACAGGTCCTGAGACAGCGTAAAGAGGCAAGGTGCAGCGGAGCGCGTTTCAGGGGCACTTTCATCAGGTGGAGGATCACCCTGATGGCGCCAAGCCCTGCGGCCAGCAGGACGATGACGGCCCCTAGCATGACCAGCACGCCTTCGGTGGGTAAGTATTTCAGAAAGAGCGGGGGAGTGTCCCCCACATGGATTTCGTTCAGCAAATAGCCGTAGAGTCCCGGTATATCACTTCTGGGGCGGCAGGAAAGGATGATGATTTCGTCCGTGGTCGAAATACCGAGGGAAGTGAGGCTGAGCCAGCCGTTGCCCGCCGTTCTGGTGCCCGGCGGAAGATCCTGGGGCGTCCCAAGGGAACCGATCTTTATGCCGTTTTGATGCAGTTCCATCCCGATATGGCAAATATAGAAGTAGATCTTTCGGTTTTCGGGGATGGGTTTGTCAAAATGTCCCTGCAGCACCACGATGGGGTAGCGGGCATTGTCGAGGGATATTTCCGGCGTCCATACAGCCTACCCGGAACCGACCTCCGGCTGATAGACGCCTGCAAGCGGATTTCCTGCACATCCAGGGAGGATTTGCCGTTGCCCGCCCGCCGGAACTCATATGTCATCACCAGCGTAATCGCAACAAGCGCCACTGCCAGCAGCGCCCGCGTCAGGATTGTCAGTTTGCATTCCATGACCTCTCCCCCCGCTACTCATTGACATATTCTCATATGTTTTCAAAGAGCCACGGGGGGGCCGCCGGCACCGCTCGGGAGGAGTTATTCGTCTGGAGCGTTCATTTGTGGATGTATTACCCTAGCTGAAGGCTTGCCAATCCTCCATTTTACAACTGTAGGCTTTTCAAAGAACCGTTGCTTGTTTGCTCAGTATGTGAATGAATGGAACGATAACCGTTCTATAGCGATTCATGTGATGTCGTCATCGTAAAGCGTTTCCAGTCCGCGCAGAGTAACATCCAGAGAAGGATGGCAAGCTGCACGAGCTGTGAGGCCACCATTGCCCAGTATATCCCGCTGGAAGACTCCATTACAATATGTCCCAGCCACCAAGATAGCGGTAATCGCACTCCCCATACGGAAAAAAGATAACTCCACATGGGATACTGCGTGGCACCCGCCCCGAGAAATACGCCGACCAGCACAAGGTTCGCCACCATAAGCGGCGCCGACAAAAAATTGAAAACGAGATAGCGGACTGTTTCGAGTCGGACTTGAGTATCGTTAGTCATCAGGGTGGCCAGTTCATCGCGGATGAACCAAAGGCCACAGGTCAGCAGGCTCATGCCGATGACCGCCAGTTTCAGCATGTCGTATGCGGACTGTTGTGCTTCCTTCTTGTTCCCGCTGCCGAGAGAATGCCCCACCAATACAGCCACGGCCATCTGGCAAGCCACGGCGGGAAGAAAAATAATCGCTTCAATACGCATGCCTGCGGTCAATCCGGCCAGCGCATTGACGTTGTCGTGGGGGAGCGTCATCGTGATCACGAGGACAAGGACAAAACCTGTTTGCCAGAGGAAGGACGTTCCCAGAGCGGGTAGCCCTATCCGAAGCAGATACTTCCCTCCGCAGCGCATCCAGCGCAGGGGAGGGAGCGAATCATGCTTGAGCAATCCGAAGGGAAACAGCGCAAAAAACAGGATGCAAGCTCCCAGAGTTACAGAAATGAAAGTGGACCATGCAAGCCCGGCAGCCCCATAACGGGGAAATCCCCACCAGCCTAGGCCAAAGGCAAGATCGCCCCATATATTGAGCAGCCCCGTCACCAGCGTGATAACAAGCGGCAGGCGTACGGAACGTACGGCGCGCAGCACGGCCGTCACTATTGCCAGAAGGTATTGTCCCGGCAGTGTCCATAAATATATCTGGAGGAAAGTATCCGCAGGCTCCATGAGGTGCTGCGGCGTCTGCATGATATGCAGCAGATCTTGGCGGAAAGAGCCTCCGAGGTGTGCTAGGCAAATGCCTGCCACCATTCCTGCCAGCAGCACCAAGCCGGTGAAACGTCGCGCACGCCTCTGCCGCCCAGCTCCGATGCTTTGGCTCACGGCAGCGACGGCACCGTTGCCCGTGGCGATGCCAACGGCCATCAAGACCATGTGGCATTGTGCTATGAGGCCTATGGATGCCTGAATATCCGGCCCGATGCGTCCTGCGGCCCACACGTCCGTCAGCCCTATGCCAAACTGTACGAGAAGCATGAGCATTTGCGGCCATGTGAGCGCCCACAACGATGCCCAACGCGAGCTGTGAGGGGTGTCATGCATGATCTCTCCCCAAAAAAACGGCGGAGGCTCAGAGCTAGCCTCCGCCAGAATGATATCCGTCCTCTCTTGGTGCCATCCGGCCGTTCCCTGAATGGGGTCTTTCTAGTCGGCCGACATTTCAAGGGCACGGCGATGGGTCGCCAACACGGTCTCGATGATGGCCCCGCGTACCCCCAGTCGATCCATTTCATTCACACCCACAATGGAGGAACCGCCGGGCGAGCAGACGTTCATACGCAGCTTGGCGTGCGGTACTTCGGGGTTTTCCTGTGCCAGCCGGACGCTGCCTACCATCAGTTTTTCTGCGAGCTGTTTAGCATCGTGGTAAGAGAAGCCGAGGCGCAACCCAACTTCCACGAATGACTCCAGCAGGTGAAAGATGAATGCCGGGCCGCTGCCGATGAACGCCGAAAACTCGGGAATGTGCGATTCGTGCAGAACCACCGTCGTGCTGATGGCGCTAAAGAGTTCCAGCACGAGTTTTTTCTGTTCTTCATTCAAGGCCGGATCATCCAGGCATAACGCGCAACAGCCTTCTCCGACCATAGCCGGCGTGTTGGGCATGATGACCACCGTTGGGCAGGTATCGCCGCTGTACGTTTTGATGCGCCGCAGGGATACGCCGGCGGCCAGAGAAACCAGTATCTTGCCGTCAAGGTGCGGCGCGATTTTTTCCACCACGCCCTGTACATGTTGCGGCTTCACGGCAATGAGGATGACGTCCGCTTGCTGCGCTACTTCGATTTCATCGTCACACGCCCTCAGGCCGCAACGCTCATGCAGCGCGTCAGTCGCAGCCTGGCAAGGATCAAAACCGATGACCTGCCATTTTTCCAGTTTGGCGACACCGCTCAAAATGGCTCCCCCCATATTGCCGCAGCCGATACTTCCAAATGTCAACATAAAGACTCCTTTGCTTCTTTGCTACAGAGAGATCAGTATACCCAGCAGCAGGATCGTTCCTACCGCACAGGGAACCACCGCCACGATAAATGGTTTCCAGTTTCGAGTGACGCGGCAGCAACCCGCAGCGCCCTTGTTGGCTTCCTCCGCAAATCTGGAGAAGCCAAATTTCCAAGCCACAAAGACGCTCATCAGCAAGGCTCCGACAGGCATGAGCAGTGCCGTCACCACGTACTCGGCGAAGACGAAGATGCTCCTGTCCCACAGCCGGATAGACGCCCACGGGGCATGGGCTCCGTAGGAGAGCAGCGGCGGAAGGCTTAGCAGCAATACTGCGGCCAGCACGAGGAACAATGTTTTGTTGCGTCCGAGCTTCCAAGCTTCATCCAGCGTGCCGACTACGCCTTCCACCAGCCCCAGGCCGGAAGCAAAACCCGATATGATGAGCAGAAAGAAAAATCCCGCGCTCAAGAACCAGCCGCCCGGCAGATGGGCAAAGACGGCGGGCATGGTTTCGAAGACAAGCCCCGTCCCGGCGGCCTTGGTCAATCCAAAGGCATACATGGCTGGAAAGATGGCCAGCCCGGCCAAAACGGCTACGGCCGCATTGATGGCGATAATGATCAGTGCGTCGGCAATGATGTTGCTTTGTTCGTTCAGATAGCTGCCAAAAACAAAGGCGGTGGAAACGCCGATGCCCACGGCAAAGAAGGTATGTCCCAGCGCGTCCAGCACCACCTGAATATCGATGCGGGAAAAATCAGGCTTCAGGAGCCACGCGACTCCTTTTTCCGCTTCCGGCAGGCTTAGCGAGCGCACTGCCAGAATGCCCAGAAACAGCAGGAGTACCGGCATGAGGTATTTGCAGGCCCTTTCCAGCCCGCTTTTGAGCCCGGCTCTGATGATTCCCCCCATAAGTACGATCGCCATCAGGACATATAGCCCCAATGCTCCGACGCTGGACGATGTGACGTCGAACAGCGGGCTCAATGCGGCCAAATCCGTACCGTAGGCGAAGGCTCCTCCGAGGCTCTTGACAAAATAGACCAAGAGCAGTGCCAATATGACGGAATAATAGGAAAGAATCCCTATACCCGATGCGATGCCCAGCCAGCCCATCAATCGGAAGGGGCTGCGGGGCGGCGTGAGCTGGCGCATCCCCAAGATACCGCCGTGGCGCGTAACGCGTCCCAGCATGATTTCGGCAATGAACAGGGGGACTCCTACGCACAACGTTGTCAGCAGATAGAGCAACAGGAAAGCTCCACCGCCGTTCTTGCTCATCATGTAGGGAAAACGCCAGATGGCTCCCAGCCCGACGGCGAATCCCGCTGTTGTCATGATGAAGCCGAGACGGCTTCCCCAAGTGACGCGTTCGCTCATGTTGTTTCCCTGGGGCGCGGCGCTATCATGAAGCGCCGCGCCGGTTAGGAGGAGACGGAGACTATGCCTGTACGGGCTCCGGCGTTTCTTCAATCAATACGGTATCCATTTGCGAGGTGGCCAGCCGCTCCTTGGCGTCCTCGGCGCTTATCTTCACGATGCCGATCCCAAGCATGGCACAGGCAAGGCCGATGAACACGCTAGAATAGTTGAAGACCATCCACGGTACGTATTCGAAGGCGCTTACACCCAGCACACCGCTCATATAGACGGCGCCGGACGCCCACGGAATGGCCCCGTCAAGCATGGTGGCCGAGTCCTCCAGCGCACGAGAGAGGTTCTTGGGATGCAGACGACGCTTGAGGTAGGACTCCTTGAACAGGGAGCCGGGGATCAGGATGCCCATATAGGCCGACCCGGTGGAGAAGCAGAGCACAACACAGGACAGGAGCGTCGAGGCGATGAGCCCGCCGTCGGATCGCACTCGCTTGAGCATCTTCTGGAGTACCACGGTGAGCATGCCACTGCCGTGCATGATACCGCCGAACGCCATGGCCACACACAGCATCCCCATGTTTTCGAGCACGCCCATCATGCCGCCGCGGTTCAGCAGCGTCTGCACGGATTCTGTCGGCGTGGCCAGATAATGCGTCATGCTGACCTTGAAGCCGGTAGTGGTCGAGAGGATACCCCCGCGCAAATCGAATCCCTGGAGGAGGCAGCCGAGCGCCACGGACAGAATGGTGGTCAGGATAATGGTGGGCAGAATGGGCCAACGCAGAATGGAACCGGTGATAAGCAACAGGGGAGGCACAGCCAGCAGAAAGTGCAGTTTGTAGATTTCGGTCAGCTGGTTCATGAAATCTTGAACTTGAGCAGGGGTGTGCAGTTCGCCTGTAACGCTGGAGGAGGCGAAGAAGAAAACAATACAGCAGAGGATCGTGCCGGGTATCGTGGTGTAAAACATGTGCCCGATGTGTTCGTAGGTAGTGGCTCCGGCCACAGCAGGCGCCAGGTTTGTCGTGTCGGACAAGGGAGACAGCTTGTCGCCGACGTAGCAGCCGCTCAGAGCCGCCCCGGCAACGGGTGCCAGCGGGATCCCCAGACCGTGGGCAATGCCGATCATGGCCACGCCGATAGTGGCGGCCGATCCCCATGAGGTACCGGTACAGCAGGATGTCAGGGCGCAAATAAGGAAGGCGCTCAAGAGCATGTAGTTCGGGTTCACCAGTTCAAGGCCCCAGTAGACCATGAAGGGAACGGTGCCGCAGAACATCCAGGCGCCTACCATGCAGCCGACGCTGAAAATGATCAGCATCCCCTGCATGGCCACATTGATTTTGTTGAGGATGGCCTCCTCCAGCTGTTGCCACTGGCAGCGCAAGTACCAAGCCATAAACCCCGCAATGACTGCGGAGCAGAGAATAAGAGGCTCGATTCGATAATCAAGATAAAGCCTTCCGCCCATCAAAATGACGAACATGGCAACAAGCGGAAATACGGACTGCAATAATGTTGGTTCTCTACCGGAAGTATTCATAGTGACCTCTGGGAGTTTGCGATACCGTATTCAGTAACAACCATTGTATTCCTGCTTTGAATATGGTTGTCGGGCAAGTCATCGGCCTTTGCTTCAATCAATATTCGTCATGATATGGATATCGCGCTTGGCCAGTTCGGGCTGCATCAGGCTTAAAGGTACCCGCATGGGCATGACCAGTCCTCTTTCCGTGAAGCCGCCGTTGGCGATGAGGGAGGCGGCGATGGCGACGGTAAAACCCACAAGCCGTTGCATGGAAGTCAGCCCGGCGTCGAGATCCGCATAGTCAATGATGGTGTGCGTAACGCTGACCGGAGTACCGTTCTTGCGGCCCCGGGCCTCCACCCGGATATAGCCCACATCCCGTTCGTCCTTGCGGTACCAGAACTGCTGCTGTGAAGTGAGCAGCGCCGTGCAAAACTCCAGAGGGGAAACCGGGGTCCCGTTGACCATGACCGGCTCTTCTCGCAAAAAGCCACACCGGACCATGACATCCCAAAAAGCACAATGGCCGGGGAGACGTGCCGAAAAACGGTTCATGTTTCGGACCTTGCCGCTGATGCCGAACATGTCGGCAAAATTCTGGCAATTGCCCGCCGCGTAGCATTCGAGGTCGCAACCCAATGTTTCGTCATGCAGGATATGCGTATTTTCAGGAGCGAACAGTCTGTCCGCAGGCACAACTACCGTCTGGCCGTCCACGATCTTCTTGGTTTCGCGGTAATAGGAGACGAGGGTGCTGTGTGGTGACCAAGAAAACTTGTATGACAAAGGGTTGTTGCAAGCGGCCTCTTCGGGGAATCCCGCTCCGTAGGAATAGAAATGCTCTATCTCGTCCATCCTGCTCAGCGCGTCAGCGCCCAGCAAAAGATCAAGGCCGGGATCCATACCGAAAGCGATGAGCAGGGTGCAGCCATTGCGGCGCGCGATCTCGTCGATTTCGTCCATCTCCTGTTTCATCTGCCTAAAGAGAACGGGATCCGTCATGGATTGCCCTATGTAGTACATGCTGCTCACCAGATGGGTACCGGTTTCGGCTGCGATGCACCCCACTTTCATGGCCAGCGATATGGGCAGGAGTTCAATGACCACATCGTGTTCGGCCAGCAGATTGCGCAGGGCCTGCTCATCATTGGCGTCCACCGTCAATGCCCGGACGCCGCACGCTTCATAATCCGCTTTTTCGCTTTCGTAACGTGCGCCGCAATCGGCCACGGTGACATGGGCAAACGTATTGTGCGCCAATACATCGTGCAGAGCCCCCTTGCCCTGCAACCCCATGCCCAAGATCAATAAATTCTTAGAAGACATACTGTTACTCCCTTTGAAAGCACGGTTTAGCGCCCACGTAGCAGCATTGCCGCCAGCGTAAAACGCATAAATGTGTTTCTTGATAAATTTATTAATGCATTCATTACGAGCTGTGATTAGAACCTAGTCTCCGCACTTTTTGTTGTCAAGAAAAATTGTGAGGCCCTTGCCCTTTGGGGGCGCCCAGCGGAAAACCTTTACAGGCCACGGCATCGTGGGTATCTTTCACGAAAGTCAGGGAGATAACATACATGAAAGGCAAGGAAAACGCCGAGCAAAAAGCCTATCGGCTCATTATCCACGACATAAAAACCAAGTGCCAGCCCGGCGATTTTCTCTTGGAGCGGGACTTGGCCGAGCGTTTCGGCGTAAGCCGCACTCCGGTGACCATTGCACTGAATCGCCTTGTAGCTGAGGGATTGCTGCAAAAGCTGCCCAAGAAAGGTTGTTTTATTCCCAATCTCAACTATGATGATGCTCGCGCCGCTTTCAGTGTCCGCATTCTGCTTGAATGTGAGGCGGCGAGATGTGCGGCACAGAATGCACAAGCTGAAGACTTATTGGAAATGGAACGTATCTTGGCGGCTACGGAGGAAGCTATCGACACAGACAACTTCCTCAGCTTCACGTTCCGGGACGAGGACTTCCATCATGCGCTGGTGCAGGCCTCCGACAATATGTATTTGTATGACGCATGGTCACGCATTTATCTGCGCTGCAATCTATACACCCGCTTTTTCGATCGGCTTTACACACGTAAAACACCGCTCAAATCCGGCACGTTGGCGGAACATACGGCTATTTTCAATGCACTACGCCACAATGATACGGAACTGGCCGTTTCGCTGGTAAAGAAGCACTGCAAGGATGCACTCTCGTATGTAACCAATTCATAACCTGCCTGAAGTCGTCCTCCGACATATTACGCAACCAGCATCTTGCCTTGCTTTGGAGCACCTTCCCACTGTGGCATAAAAAACATGAAGGAATAGGGAAATCCTTCATGGCTTTGGTCTGTCAGGCTGTGGAAAACATTACCGGAGTTATGGTGGTGCTGATACTGCAAAGGTTTTCGCCGGGAAGATATTCTCGTCCCCCATACAGCTCAGAGAGCATAAAAAAGCCCCCATGCAGAGATGGGGGCTTTTCAGCTATTGAAGGGACTTATTTTACCAATTTCAAATACGTATTGGTAGCATACTTCCCGTCTTCCACCTTCTTGGCTTCGTCAGAGGTAATGCGGTTGATGTCCCTGAAAAAGGCCGCTACAGATGATTGCCACTGCTGCACCTGGCTGGGAGCTCCGGTATCATCAAAAAGTTCCAATTGTTCCTCAAGGCTGAAGACGGGGTGATATTGCAGGTCCTTCAACGCGAGGGCCGTATCATAATCTTTACCCACAAACGTCTTGTAAAAACGCTGGTATTCAGCAACGAGGTCTTCTGCGGGGGTCTTTTTGAACGCATCCACAGCGCGTAAGAATACCCCAAGGAAACTGGCGGTTATGTCGGGATACTTCTCAGCATACCGGGTATCCGCAACGAGGACGACAGGGTTGCCCTTTCCGGCGGTACGTACGTCTGCGGCCATTACCGCGCCCTTGTTCGCGGCAACGAACATATGGGGAGCCCATAACGCGACCCCGTCACACTCATTGCTTTCAAATGCCTTGAGCACCTGTGCCTGATCCATGTTTTTGATGACAATGTCGCTGTTGGTAAGACCCAGTATTTCCAGCCATGAGGTAAGGGCATAATGGGCCGAGGAAAGCGTGGTTACCCAAAAAGTCTTGCCCTTGACCGTTTCTGGACTACCAAGTACTTCGGGGTACTTTTCGTTCCACCCCTTGGCCTTTGCTATGGGGCTGTCGGGATATACCATTACCGCGTTGCATCCGGATTCGTCGTTGCCGAGGGCGATGATGGATGTACCGTAACGTAAGTTACCGAGCATGGCGGGGACGGCTCCCATCCCTGCATAGACCCATTTCCCGGAAGGAAGCGCATTCAGGATATCAGGGCCGGAATCGAACAGCTGCATCTGAATATCCAGACCGGCTTCAGCATCCCAGCCTTTTTCTTTGGCATACCACATCAAAAAAGCTTCATGCTCGCCCAACCATGCTGTGGGAACTTTCACAATCTCAGAGGCCATAGCGAGGTGTATGGTAAGGCAAAGGGTCATGGCGGCTGCTATCGTCTGCAATACTTTCTTAAACATAACGTACTCCGAAGGTGTTTTTCCCCGGTACGCCTCAGAGCAAAAGACACTAGGTGACGCACCGCAATCAAAGAAAGACACCGAGATAAAGGATGCCCAATATCAGGGAAGTCGGAATTTAAGACAGACTTATTTACAGCTCGCAGAAAGACTCTAGCTTTTTTTATTCCTAGCGGCAAGCCTGTGTTTGTGAAATAGGCAACATGTTTTTAGTCGAATGATTTTTATATAATAGTTTTAATGAGAAAGAGAATAAAAAGACTCCTCCCGTTGTCCGGGGCCTCGGTTTCCGGTATTTCGCTTTCGATAAGATGTATCATGCCGGGAAGAATACCGTTTACGTGAGCCGCCTTGCCGCCGTTGTTTTGGGTTCATTCGAAAGAGGGGTTCCGGGACACACAAGGCCAAGCCCTGATGGTTGGGGCTTGGCCTTGCTTTTGAAAGGGGAGGGGCAGCGCGGGATCCGCTACAGGAACACCTTGCCGATGAGGATGACCACCGCGCTCGCAACGATGAGCGAGAGCACGATAAGGAACGGGGCGATTTTCCAGATGCTTTTGGTGTTGGTCCAGTCGTTGCCGTGCAGCATGGCGGCTGTGGAGCTTGCGGCGGGCGTGAGGAAGGCCAGGCAGCAAGCGATGGTGATGAGGATGACGGGCAGTTCGGACGACACGCCGTTGGTCGAGCAGTAGGTATGCACCACCGGCATGAGCGCCACGGCCAGAGCTGTATTGTTGATGAACTGCGTCATGATGACGGCCACGATGCCCATGCAGAGCACAAAGATCGTGCCGGAACCCGAGCCGAACAGCGGCTGGAGCATCTCAAGCATGAACGCGGTAATGCCGCTTTTGGGGTCGGACAGCGGCCCGGCCAGAGGCAGCGTGAAGGCGAGGATAAAAATGATGGGCCAGGCCACGCCTTCGTTCACCATGGCGCGCCACGGAAGCAGAGCCTTTCCTTTGACGCGTATGGCGCACAGCAGGGCCACCAGCAGGATGCACACGCCGGTATTGCCGATCTTTTTGAAGAAGATGGTCACGGCAAGGTCTTTGGGGAGGAAACCGGGCAGCATCATGAAGATGATGAGTGCGACGAGGAAGCCCAAAAGCAGCTTCTGGATGCCGGTCAGCGTCATGTCCGATTCCTTGATGATCAGCTTGATGTCGAGCGACTCGAGCTTGCTGACGTCGGGCCGGAACAGGTGCTTGCCCAGAGCGATGAACAGAAGCAGGCAGAAGAGGCATGTGGTCAGGGAGGCGAGCAAGTAGAGCGCGTAGTCCACGGAAGTGCCCGACAGCTTTTCATAGGCGCTGATGGCCACGAGCGGCAGGGATTTGAACGGGACGAGCGACATGCCGAGCTGCGCGGCGAACACGGTGCCGATGATCATCATGATGGGGTAGCCGTCGCCTTTTTTGTAGCCACAGATGTCGAATACGCCGTACAGAAGGCTCCAGCCGATGACGGCCGCGGGCGTGGCGCTGGTCAGGCCGCCCAGGATGGCGATGGCGAGCAGCAACGCGAAGGTAAGCCGCCACGGTTTCCCCATGACGCACTTGCGGCTGACGAACCAAAGCGAGATATACTTCGCCAGGCCGTAGCGTTCGAGGGTGGCGCTGAACACGAAGATGAACATCATCATGATGACTGTGGGATCGCCGAAGCCCTTGTTGAGCAGCGCCGTTGCGGGCAGGACGTCGAGCAGCATGAGCGCGAGCAGGCCCACCATGCTGGGCCAGATGATGTCGATAAACACCCACGCGTAGATGACGCCGAGGAACACGCCGATGGTATTCATCCCGAAGGGGGTCAGCGGCGCGATGGGATCGAGCTTGCCGAAAAGGAACGTGATGCAGAGAAAAACTATTATATGGAAGAAATAGTTGACGTTTCCTGAGTTCTGGGGACCGGCGGCGACAGATGCCATACTGACCTCGTGCAGGTTTCAGGGGAGAGGCCCGCGCACGCGGCCCCTCCCTCTGTTTTTTTAGTAAGGCTCGGGCGTAGCCCGTCCCCGTTCGGTATCCACGGTGATCGCGTGCTTCGGGCAATAGATGATGCAGAGGAAGCACGACTGGCAGTCTTCACGGTATACGATTTCAGGCGTGGTCTTGCCCTCGCGCAGCACGTCGAGGGGGCATATCTTCACGCATTTGCCGCAATTGACACAACTTTCAGCGTCTATGGAAAAGATGGGCATGGAGAACTCCGGTTCTTGCTGAGAATGAAATGGATAGCCGGGCCTAGCGGGGGAGGACGTCCAGCCCATAGCGTTCGAACTTTTCAAGCGGGATGGGTTCGGCTTCGACCACGATCTTGCCATCCTTAAAGCTCGACTTGAGCCAGACATTCCAGTGTTCGCCGTCGGTTTCCGTGTAGTCTTCACGGTAATGGGACCCACGGCTTTCCTTTCTCTGGAGGGCGCTGGTGAAGGTCAGGCGCGCCGTCGCCAGCATACCGTGCAGCTCATGGTAGAGCATGAGTTCGTGCATGTCGCGCACGGCTACGTTGGCTTCGATATCGCGTTCCACCTCGTCCAGACCGGCCAGAGCCTCTCTAAGGCTCGCCTCCGAGCGGATGATGTTGTACTTCGCTGGGATAGTCAGCGATTGGATACGGTAGATGGCATCGCCTACGCTCATATGCCCCTTGTGGCCGAACTTGGCGAAGGTTTTTTCCTTGAGGGCGGCGAGCTGCGCCTCATCCACGGGGAGTTGCGCTTGGCCTTCACAGGCTTCCGCCGCGCCTTCACCGGCCTTCCAGCCCGTCACCAAAGCCCAACCCAGGTTGATGCCCCCGGGCCCGGCAATTGCGCCCATGACAAGGCCCTGATTGGCCATGTCCCCCGCTGCGAACAGGCCGGGGATGGTGGTGTCGCAGCTGAAGGACTTCAGCGTGAGGCCCGCGCCGCAACTGGTGGAACCCATGAACCCCGGGATCCACTCCACAGGTTCCGAGAAGGGGTCGACGCCCTTGCTGGCGCAGGCTTCAAAGAACATGGGGAGCATCCGCCTGCTCAGATCCTTGTCTTCTTCACTCATCCCCCTGAGGTCAAAAGAGATGGGCCCGCGTCCGGCCCTCACTTCCTGCGTCATGGCGCGGACGAGGATGTGCAGCATGGCGCCTTCGCCCTGCACGGGGTCGTACTTGTGCATAAAGGTTTCGCCAAGGGCGTTGGTGAAACGGCCGCCCAGGCACTGGAAACGGCTCATGCCGCAGATGTCGAAGTCCTTGGCGGTGGCGTTGTAGGTGTTGGCGAATTCCATGTTGGTGAATTCCGCGCCCACGCGCAGGGCCATGTCGTTCCCTTCGCCGGACACCATGTCCTGCCCGTGGTACTGTCCCTTGAAGCTGCACGCGCCCGTGGAAAGGACCGTATTCTTCGCTTCGAACACATAGAACTGGCCCGTGCGGACATTGAAGCCCGTAGCCCCGGCCACATGGCCGTCCGAGGTCAGGAGTTCCGTGATCATCACGCGGTCGACGATGACCACGCCGAGCTTTTCGAGGATGCCGCGGAGCTTCTTCTGCATTTTGTAGCCGGGGAAGACCACGGCTTCGCGGTGGCCGCGTCCCGGCTTGCGCTTGAAGCGTCCCTGTGCGTCTTTTTCGAACTCCATGCCCCATGAGTCGAGCATCAGGATCAGCTCGTGTACGTTCTTGCCGTACCATTCCAGCCATTCGGGATCGAACATGCTGTCTCCGGCCTTATTCCACCGTTCCAGCCATTCGTGCATGTCGTCCTGCTCAGGGTCGTAGTAGAGGATATCGCCGGCGGCGAAAGTACTCTCTCCGCTGCTGCCGACCCACGCCTTATCGGCAAGGATGACGGTACATCCCTTCTTGATCGCTGCCACGGCGCCCATGCATCCGGCCAGGCCTCCTCCGAGAATCAGGACGTCCGCGCTCAGTCTTTCCGTTTTGGGAATCATAAAGCCTCCTCAAGAGTTTGTGCGAAAAAGGACTTTACGTTCCCTGTAGCAAGTAGCGTGCTAACTTTATAACATGGCAATATTCCATAAAAAGAGGAATGGCAAAGAATCCACGGGCATTATTTCTGTTGCATGAAGAGACGAAATGTTTCACCATTGATGAAACATTTTGGGACGGATGCCCGCTTTGCCGCCCGGAGGGATCATGAAAGACATTCTCGTGCTTGTCACGCTCCAGCCTCTACTGCGCGCTATTCAAAAGTATATTTTGGAAGAGGACAGAGCCCGCGTCGATATCCAGTATTGCAAGAACCTGAACGGCATCATAGACTTTATTGACAAAAAACTCCCAAGCTCCGTCGAAGTCATTATCAGCACGCCCGGCCCGTCTTTCTTCATCGCGCAGCTCATCAAGAAAAAAATACCTATTCTTCCGCTGGAATATAACAATATAGACATCATCAAATCGCTGCATATGGCCCTCTCCGTGTGCCCCGGCGGCGTTGCCTACGGGCACTATCTCCAAGAAACCCAGTGGCTCGACGATATCCGGAAAATGGTAGGGCAGGATTTCGGCAATTTCCTCTTCGGCAACGACGACGCCACCAACGCGGATATTCTCAGAAAACTGCAGGGCAGGGGGGTGCGCGCCATCGTGGGCGGCGGCTACATCTGCAACATAGCGCAGGAAATGGGGTTTCTCGTCTTCCCGGTCGAGGTCAACAGGTTCACCGTGAAGGAGACCATCCACAAAGCCCTCTCCATCGCCGATACCCAGAAATATGCGCGGTATTCGCAGAAAAACATCGATACCATCCTGAGCAATCAGGCGGAGGCCGTCATCACGGTCGATCAGGACAACGAGATAACCTTCTTCAACAAGAGTGCCGAAAAGCTTTTTGCCGTGTCGGGAGCGGACGTTATCGGCAGAAAATCGTGGAATATATTCCCCCAGAATACGTTCGAGGCCGTGCTGAAAGGAGGGGAACCCCAGGAAACCCATCCCCATACGGTGCATGGCGTCGACATCGTGGGGAACTACAGGCCCGTTTTCGACAATGGCAGCGTTATCGGGGCGGTCGGTACGTTCAGCACGATGACGGACATCCAGAAAAAGGATGAGTTCATCCGGAAATACTACGCGCCCAAAACGGCTCAGGCCAAACATTCCTTTGATGATTTCTACGGCGGGGGGCTCCTGTTTCAAGAATTGCTGGAACGCGCCCGTTGTTTTGCCCGGACCGATGAGACGATTCTGATCACGGGCGAAAGCGGTACAGGCAAGGAAGTGATGGCCGGGAGCATACACAATGCGAGCCGGAGAGGTTCCAAACCTTTCCTGTCCATCAACAGCGCCGCCATTCCCGCAACGCTCATGGAAAGCGAGCTGTTCGGCTACGAGCCCGGGGCATTCACCGGCGGCAAGAAAAACGGCTCGCCCGGCATGTTTGAATTTGCCCACGGCGGGACGCTCTTTCTCGACGAGATAGGGGAAATGCCCCTTGAGCTGCAATCCAAGCTGCTGCGCGTCATTCAGGAAAAGGAGGTCCGGCGCATCGGCGCTTCGCGGGTCATCCCCGTTGATGTGCGCATCATAGCCGCGACCAACAAGGATCTGAACGGCGAAGTGGCCGCCAACCGCTTCCGGGCGGATCTGTACTACAGGCTGAATATCCTGCACCTGCACCTGCCGCCGCTGCGGGCGTACACGGAAAGCGCCGGAGAGATAGCGGAAAAAATCCTGCGGAAGCTGGCCCCCGGCTCGGAGCCAGACCGCGCCGCGCCGCTTCGTGCCCTGTTGGCAAAGACGGGGCAGTACCGCTGGCCCGGGAACCTGCGCGAACTGGAAAACATCGTCCGGCGTTATCTCGCGCTCAGCCCCTATCTTTCCAGAAGCATCAAACTCAGCGATATCTTTGAGCCCTCCGAGTTGGCGGAAGGGCCGCGCGAGTCTGGAGGATGGGAAAACAGCGGCGAATTGCAAAAAATCCTCTCCACGTATTACCGCATGGGGTGCAGCAAGACGCTGACGGCGCAGGAACTGGGCATTTCCCGTTCCACGCTCTGGAGAAAGCTGAGGCAGATACGGAACCCGGACAGCTGATCAGGCTGGGTGCCCGTACCGCGACCACAGCCATTGGGTTGGCCCGGGCGCGGGGGACCGCCCGCCTCGAAAGCAGGGTATGCGATATGATATGCCCGGCATCGTATGGCTCGCATCGGAGAAGCGGGAATGCGGGCAAAAGTCCTCGGCTGAAAAGGAAAGGGGTGGGGAGCGAACGAAAAGGCACGCCGGATGAAGCCGGGATGTCTAAGGCGGACCCGCCAGCTTGAAAGGGAAAAGGCGGGGGCCCTGTAGATGCTTGACGGTATGGCAGGTAGGCGTGTAGGAAAAAGATTATTTTTATTTAAACGGATGTTGGATGCTGGATACCGTAATCATTGGATAAGTAAGTTCCGCTGGCCGTAAGGCCGGTGGAGCGCGACTCTGGCTGGCCGCCCTTGTGCGGCGTCTTGTCGATTATCCATTGTAAGGGGTATTCCCGTGAACATTTCCCGTTTTGAGCAAAGAACCCTCCATGCCCTCGCCAAGGGTGGCAGAATCATAATAATCCGCGACGATTCCGGCAAAGTGGCCGATGTGGAATGCTATACCCGCGAGGGCTGGCTGCTCTGCGATTGTACTGTGGAGATATTCAAGAAACTGAAAAGCAAGAAGCTTATCTGTTCGAAAAACAGCCTTCCTTACCGCATTACCCCGGAAGGCCTGCTTGCCGTGCGCTCCCAGAGCGATAACCGCTGATTGCCGCACATGACGGTGTTGGCTCGTCCCCTGCGCCGGAACCACGGCAAAAGATGCGATTGGGCTGATTGCCCGTAACCGTGAAACTCGTCAGAATCCCCCGCTCTCCTTGCTGAGGAGCGGGGGATTCTTTTTATGCCCGGGATCTGCGTTGGATTCCGGCTTTTCCTCCGATTCCGGTATGCGGATTCTTTACCTATAAAGGCCATACAGGCCTCCACGCGAGAAGGGCAGCCCGAACGTGGCGCGGCCAGCGTTCAAACAGGCATTCAAACACCGTAGCAAGGGAGGCCGCGTAAAGGCGCCGCCATTCGTTGGCGATCAGTTTTTTCTCTGCGGTTTCCGCCAATTCTGAAAGAGGTTTTCTTTATCAAAAGAAGCCTTTTTCATACACAATATATGGGTACATTCGGCCAGATCTTTGCGTGCCGCCAAAGGTTGGAGCGATTCCTTTGCCACACGGCATTCCGTGATGACGTCATTCAGGGCGGAGCGGAGTTTGCGGGCATTGTGAGGGACAATGACCTGCGTTTCCGCGAGAATCCGCTGCACGTTGCCGAGGGCGGCCCCGGCGCGGACCACGGAGGTCAATACCTCGGTCCTGTTTTGGGCGGGGGGGACGGCGTTTTCCTCCGCTTCGACTTGCGCCTCCAGCCAGCGCAAAAGGATATTGTTGCCCAGTGTTGAACAGAGGCGCGGTATCATTTCCAGGCTGGGGAGATAGTTGTCCCCCGCGTTGAGATAGCGTTTGATTACGGAAGGAGAAACGGTAAGCCGTTCAGCGATTTCTTCGATAGTAAGGGCGCTTTCATCCTTTGCGAGTTGGAATGCTTCCGTTCCGGTCATATTCTTCAGATCCGCCATGTGGTCTTTTCCTTAAAATGGATACAGTGATTCTTATTCTTAAACCTTATATTTCTTTCCAAATAACGATATATTCACAGGGAGGCAAATGATGAGCTTAAGCAAGGAAGAATTCGTATTGGCAGCATGTCTTTTGGAAACCACGGATGCGTCGCTTTCGGCTGAGGACGCTATGAGTGATGTGAAGCAGATTATGATGAACCTCCCTGAATCGCTTGATCCGGCGTATCGAGGCCTTCTCGCAAAGGCCGCGTGTATTCTGCTTTCGTCAAACAGGTTTTCGCCGGGAGCGGCAATAGCTGAAGCCCGGAAAGTCATGACGCTTGCCGGGTTTTGATACATTCTTATCCATGCCTTTCTTCCGTATCAGGGAGGGGGGGAGCCTTGAAGCCTCCATCAGCCCGGATCCTACAGCCATAAGGGAAAGGGCTGATGCCAGTGGAAAAAGGCATCTTGGCATAAGAGGCGCTCAAGAGCATCGGACGCTGAGGGCATAAGAGAAGGCCGAGGATCGGCAACGTCCCCGGCCTTCTTTATTGTTTTGGCTCAAGTGGAGCGGAAGGAATGGTGCCGCTCCAAGCAACCTATCGTCGTAACGGAGGGTAGGTCGCTTCCTTTTCATGGGGACGCCTAAAAGCGGAATCCGTATGAAACGCCATAGGTATTGAAGCCGGAGTTGTGGTTGTTGAGGCCGGCGTTGGAAAAATGGGCCACGTCAACCTGAACATCATGGCGATAGGATTCTCCAAAGCGGATACCGGCACTTCCTTTGGTGCGGAACTGGAAGTTGCAGCCAAGGGAGTGCGAGGCGATTTTATTGTCGGAAAGCATGAATCCGCCGAAACTCCCCGACACATAAGGCCGCCAAGAGCCTTCCCGCCAGAAATCCACAACGGCTCCGCCCGCAATGCCGCCTCCCCAGATAGCATCGTGATCCCGTTTCCAATAGACGCCGGCGCATTCGATTAAGGGGCGTATTTCCAACATGTCGTTTCCATAAAACGGATTCAATGTATACCGCAGGCTGAGATCGCCGGTTATCGTATCCGCGTCACCTCCGTTCATGCCTAACGAAACAGACCATTCTCCGGCAAAGCAAGGGATACAAAACAAACAGAGTACAGCCGCCGTGAGCAGAAGCTGGCGTAAGGAAACAAGCACATCATACTGCCTATTTTGGAAAAAACGCTTCATGGCTTCCAATACCTCATGCTGCAACGGATTATGGGGTAAAACGATATCGTAATCGGGAACTTTTTTCAATTGCCTTTGGACATTCTTGAGCAATGTGCGGCTTATCCATTGCTTTTTCCTTTTGATACACAGGGAAAGAGGCTTCCCCTCCGTCTGAGGCCGTGTTTTCCGGAAAACGGATGCGCTCTCGCGGGAGGACACCTTTGTGTTAAAGGAAACGGCGGTAAAGGAAGCCGATGACCGGCGCACCGCACCGCTTGTGCAGGTGAACCTGATGGCTTGCCGGTGGAGTCCGCCGCCGGTTCCGCTTGCGGTTTTGGCCACGGCAAGGGAACAGCCTCCACTTTGAAGTTGTACCGTGTACGAAGTGGCCACATGGCACATGAGGCTGAGCAGACAATCCGGCGCGCTTGGTTGCCCTCCTTCCCTCTTTTTGCTATCCAAAAGTTATTTTATTGACGATTTCAGCGTTGCTATTCGCATATCATTTAAATAACAATAGCCAGCAAGCCGTTTTTCCTTTCTTGTATAGACAAGCCGTTTTTTTAGTAAAGCTGTTTGCGTGACAAGCAAGCGTATCCTCAAAACTGCCAAGTCCTTCCGGTATTCTTTATGAGAAAGTTGTTTTTTGGGTTTATCCTCTCGCAATGCTTTCTTTTATCCGGTTTTTATTTCCAAAGGGGCAATCAGAATGTGGAATACGATAACCCCTCCCTGTACCCGCAAGTTCTGCTGACGTTTTTGGGGGTTCAATACCCGTCCGAAAATAAGGCAGTCACAGAGCATATTTTAAATAACTACTCAAAATCACATCCTAATATCCTCGTCAGTTACGAATGGGTCCCGTTACGCACGTACCCTTGTATCCTCAAGAAGCGTATCTGTTCGAACAGCCTTGACGACGTGTTCATGCTTTCGCTGGACTCCCGGTATCAAGTACCGGAGGGGGTGCTTGCCGATCTCTCCAGCCTGCCGACCTTGGCAGCGTATCGTCAGCAAGTCCTCGCGCAAATGCGGAAGGGTGACACCATCCCGTATGTGACGACCAGCCTTGGAGCGTTCGGCCTGTTCTGCAATTTGAACATGCTTGAGCGGAACCGGCTGAAGGTCCCACAGACTCTGGAAGAGTTCCTTGCCGCCTGTGCCGCCTTCCACCGCATCGGGATCACCCCCCTTGCCGTGACCCGGGAATGTTTGCGTGCTTTGCTCATTGCCAGGGCCTATGAGCCCGCCGTCTTTGGGGACGCCAACGCCTTCTTTCATTCGCTCAATACGGATGAGGCCTTTTTGAGGCGAACACTGCTGAGAGGGTTCCTTTTTCTGGCTCTGCTGCGCGACAAAGAGTATTTTGATGTCGACGACCTCGTCCTGATACGGGAAAACATGCCCGGCATGTTCTTTTCGGCGGGTGAGCAACCGTTCATGATCGGTGGCAGCTGGTTTTCCCCGGTGCTTGGCAAGGCGCAATCCGCGTTTCGCTTTTCCGTTTTTCCTCTTCCGGTGACCAGCCAAGGGGCTGTCACCGTGCTCGGCCTTGATACGCCGCTTTCGGTCAGTTCGCGGGGTGAGCATGTACCGCAGGCCGTCCAGTTGGTGGAAGGGCTGACGAGCCCGGAGAACATCCTGATTTTTAATGATGGGCAGGGCGGCTTCAGTCCGCTGAAGAACGCGCCCCTTCCCGCTGACAAAGCGGTACATCCGCTTTGGAAGAGCATGGATGCGGGGAGGGGGATCTTCCATTCGGATATCAGGCTGCGCTATAATCTTTGGCACAGGCTTGATTCCGGTATCGAATTGATCCTTTCCGGTGCGTCCGCCGAGGAAGCGACGGAAAGCGTCATTCAAGCCTTGCACGACGCCCAACAGGGAAAAGAGGGAAAACAGGGAAAACAGTCATGATGACGTCACGAAGGCAAAACCTGTTTATCGGCTCCGTCGGTGCCTTGCTTTTCGGGGTGTTGTGTTGGATTTCGTTTGATTTCATGCATTCGGTTCAGCAGTCCCTGTGGGATAATTCGGTCAAGAACATTATGGAAAGCACCGCGCGCGGCGCGAATGTGCTCCAGCGCGGATATGTCAAAGATCTTGAAATGCTGCGTATGCTGGCGAGCGAACTTGAGCAGGGAAAATCCTCCGATTCTGGGCGTATCCGCAGTAAGTTGAAGACGTTCCTTTCCGATACGGGCAACCTTTCCGCCCTGATTTTCGAGGATGGGACCGGCTATGTGGACAGCGGGCTTGCCGTTACGCTCACGCCTCAGGAAATGGAGACCTTCAAAGGATTGCACGAGAGCAGCGGCCTGCTGTTCCCACACCGCAACCGAGGGACCGGGCGGAGGACATTCACCATCTATACGGTGGTGGATTTCCCCGACGGGCGCAAGGCGTACTTGTTCAAGGGCTATAATGTTGAGACTCTGTACGCCACCTATGCCATGTCCTTCTATAACAATACGGGGTTTTCCTATGTGGTGGCCCCGGACGGCAATATTGCCATGCGCTCAGTCCATCCCGCCAGCAACAAGACCTTTTCCAACCTGTTCGATCTCATCAGCCAGAGCGAGAACAACCCGGATGTGGTGGAGTCGTTCCGCAATTCCTTGAAAAACGGCAAAATAGGCATAGCCGTGTTCAGCAACCGGCATGAGGAATTTGTTTTTTGCTATGTCCCCATGCCCGAGATGGGCGGATGGTATATCGTTTCCATTGTCCCCAATGTGGAGATCATGCGGGAAGCGAACTCCATCATTCAGAAAACATTGTTTATCTGTTTCCTGATTTTTGTGGGTTTTCTGATCTGCTTCCTCATTTACCTGTACATCACGCGGGGCTATCAGAAAGAGATCTACGCGCTTGCGTATACGGACAAGCTCACGGGAGTACGGAATTTTACGAAGTTCAGGCAGGATGGCGAAGGGATGCTTCAAGCCCCGGACGGGCTCCCGTGCGCACTCCTATCCATCAACATGCTCAACTTCAAGATATACAACGACGTGATGGGGTATTCGGAAGGGGACGCGCTGCTGAAAGCCTTTGCGCGCATATTGGAGCGCGAAGCGCCCCGCCCGGTGCTTGTCGCGCGCATGTTGGCCGATGCGTTTCTGGTGCTGTTCCCCTACAAGGGGAAAGGGGAGCTGGTGACGTATTGCGAGGCATATTCCCGTGCGCTCAATGGTTTCATCGTGTCACGGGAGCAAAATTACCAGTTGGAGTTGCGTTCCGGCATCTGCTGCGTGGAAGACAGCGACGCCTCGGACATCAATTCGCTGTTGGATCGCGCCAACATGGCCTTGAAGACGATCAAGGTGAAGGGCGCGGCCCAGTGGAAATTTTACGACCACACCATGCGTGATAAATTGCTGCGGGAAAAGGATCTGGAAATACGCATGGAAAAGGCTCTTGCCGATGGGGAATTCCTCGTCTACATCCAGCCGAAATATTGGGTCGGGACCCGGGCCCTCGCGGGCGGGGAGGCGCTGGTGCGGTGGAAGAGCCCGGATCAGGGATTCCTTTCGCCCGGTGAATTCATTCCGCTTTTTGAAAAGAACCGCTTTATCGTCAAGCTCGATCAGTTCATGTTCACATCCGTATGCGGCCTGTTGCGCCAATGGCTCGACGCCGGGATCGAGCCCCGCCCCCTGTCGGTCAACGTGTCGCGGATGCAGTTCCACACGCCTGATTTCGTCGAACGGTACATCAGGATAAAGTCCCAGTACGCCATCCCCGACGGCCTGTTGGAATTGGAGTTCACCGAGAGCATCTTTTTCGACAATGTGGCGCTGTTGAGTTCCGCCGTGCATGAATTGCGCCGGGCGGGGATAAAGTGCTCCATAGACGATTTTGGGGCGGGGTATTCCTCGCTCAATGTGCTCAAGGCGTTGCCCGTGAGCGTGCTCAAGCTCGACGGCATGTTCTTCCGTACGGCGAAAGACGATGAGCAGGCCAAGATCGTCATCCGGAACATCATGCGCATGGCCGGGGAACTCAAGATGGCCACGGTTGCCGAGGGCGTCGAGACGCATGAGCAGGTGGCATTTCTGGAGACGACGGGATGCGACATCATCCAAGGTTACGTGTTCGCCCGCCCGATGCCCGCAGCGGAATTTACCGAGCTTCTTGCCGGGGAGGGTGGGCACGCGGAGCGTTGATCGGAAAAAGGCGGTTTGTCCGGAAACCGGCTCGGCCCTTGGCCGTCTTTGCCCCGCCCGCGTCAGTGGGGTTGACCCCGGCCCCAACGTGGGGGAGGGGCTTCCCGTTTGGCGGCGTTTCCCCATATCCTGACATCTGTTCCCGATTCCCTGGTGCCCGAGGCATCCGGGGATCGGGCATTTTGCGCCCCGCTTTTTTTCCTCTTATTCCGAAAGGTGCGGTAGACAGCTACTCTAACAGCGTTATAGTTAGGCTGCTCCCTTCAGGCTCGCCTCGCCGTTGATCCGGCCCGGTCGTCAACATAGCTTCCCGAACAGTATGCTATTCGCTGAAAGGCGAAGGGATTCCAACCGATAAGGGGCTCGACATGCGTTTTTTTGCGGACCGGACCACCACGCTGTTGCAGATTTTCCATGTGATCGTGGACGGATTGTATGACAGCGTGCCCATTTTGCTGTCGTTCATGATCGTCGCTTTTGGCGCGCAGGAAAAGGACGCGGGGGTCATCCTGTCGGTTGCGGCCCTGCTGGGTACGCTGGCGGGCCTGGGCACGAAGGGCTGTTCGCAGCGGTTCGGTTTTTTGCGTACGCTGTGCCTGATCACCGGCGCGTACGGCGTGGGGTATGCGGCGAACACGTTTTCCCAGAATATCTGGTTCTCGGGCTTTTTCTTCGTCATTGCCATGATGGGGTATGGCGTGTTCCACAACGCGGCGTTTTCATATCTTACGGTGCGCACCGAGCGCTCCATGCTCGGCAAAGTGTTGGGGGACTTCACGGCCATAGGCGACATCGGCCGGATTCCGATCACCGCTTTCGCCGGGTTCCTCGCGGCTTGGAGCGTTGCCGGAATCCCCGGCTGGCGGTTCGTCTGTGCCCTGTTCGGGGCTGTGGCCTGTTGCATTACGTTGTACTTGTTGTGGACATGGCTGCGGAACGGAGACGCTGGCGGTTCGCCCTGCGAGGAGCGCAAGAAGCCGCAATCCCTGTTGCCGCCCCTTTCGCTTCTGCGGGATCGCCATACGGCGTCCACGGTCGTCGCCAATATTCTGGACGGCTTCAGCGGCGATCAGATTTTCGCTTTCCTGCCTTTCCTGCTGTTCGCCAAGGGGATGGATCCCAAGGTCATCGGCAGTTTCGCCTTGGCCTTCACCGTGGGCTGCTTCGCGGGGAAAATGGCCTGCGGGCGGCTGGTGGGCATTTTCGGTTCCCGCAAGGTTTTCATCACATCCAAACTGCTTATGTCCGCCCTGTTGGCGGTGCTTGTGACGGCGCAGGGCTTGCCCGTGATCATCGTCACCTCCATCCTGCTCGGCATCGTCACCAAAGGGACCGTCCCCGTCTTGCAGACACTGCTTGTGGAGCCGGTGACGGATCCGCAAGCCTACGATGATCTGTTCGCCGTCAATACGTTCGCTCGCGGCTCCACCAATATCCTGACGCCGTTGCTGTTCGGGTTCATCGCTTCGGCGTTCTCTGCGGAATACATCTATGTGCTGATGGCGATAGTCTCCGTGTTTGCGGTGGCCCCCGTCCTGTTTGGGCGGCCCATGCGCGCTTAGCGATTCCCTTCGTGGGGGTGGAGAACCTTTCCGGAGAAGATGGCCCTGTTTTTTGCCGTTACCGTGCGCGATGTTTCTTGAAGAGGCAGCGTGAGCGCCGTACGATGAGGCCGGTCCTAAGAGGCCGTCTTCACCGTGGCGGCACTTCTTTTTCCGTTTCGTCCACAACGGCGTCCAGCCGTTCGCCGGGGCGGACGCCGAACGCCCTCGCAAGCGTAATCAGCATATCCACATTGGGGACGCTGCGTCCGCCCTCCCGTGCGGAAATGGAACCCTTGCTGACTTCGGCGTAGTCAGCAAGCTGCTGTTGGGGCAACCCCCCGGCATCCCTGTAGCGCCTGAGAATCATGGGCATGACGTGTTTTGTGATTTCAGTCCGTTCACTTTTCATTCTCCCTTTGTAGCGTTTGTTTTTTTACTCTTTGAGTAGTTATAAGTACTCGGTTGAGTGTTTATAGCTACTCGCGAGGTGCGGTGTGGAAACAGGTTGGGAACCGGAAGGGGTTCATCAACCCGACAAAAAAATTGGTATTATGGCAATAGATGTACTCACGCGCATGAGGGAGGCCATAGGGGAGCAAGGATGAAAGAACTGGGGGCATGGTTGGGAGTGAACCAGTCAGCTCTCTCTGATAGAATACGACGGAACACCATGCCTATCCGTCGTCTACGGCTATTTGAGGCGGGAACCGTCACAATCCATTTGGGATCCTGACCGGGAAGGGGAAAAAGTACCGGTAAGCTGACGGGTAGTCTGCGGCAGCGTAAAAGTCCTCTGGGGCAGGAGGCCGCATACGCCAAGAGGCACGATCGTGTCAGGCCCAGGCTTTGGCCTTTTGAGCTGCCGCTGGTCACATTGAGTTCTTCCTGGCGTGGCTTTCCGTTCGTTTCAAAATGGCCTGAGGACAGGGCCGAAGGCTTGGGAGTGGGATTTATTCATTTGAAACCCATAGCCCACAGCGTTTGGCTTGTTTTCACCTGTCAGTGAAATGGTCCATAGGTGAAAAACGGAATACCCCATTTTTCTCCTGTCAGGATATGGCCTTGCATCCAATGGCGCAAGCAGGCAAGGGCTATGGATGCTCCATCCGGCGGAAAGCTCGTTGAGTTCTCCGTCAGCATACTGTACGACGGTAAGAACGCCTGTAGAGGCGAACAAGACGCGTCAAACCGGAAAAGGAGCGTTAAAGACCATGTTGAAGCCAAACGGAGCAGCAGAACTCACTGCATTTACGGAAAAATCTTATAAGGAAACGATAACGCCCATTGTGCCCGGCATTTGGCATGTCCTCGGCGTAGGCCACAGCAACGCCGTCATCATCGAAGGCCGCACCAGCGTCATCCTGGTCGATACGCTCGATACGCTGGAGCGGGGGCAAAAGCTGCTGGAGATTATCAGGAGCAGGACTGAAAAGCCGGTTAAGACCATCCTGTATACGCACGGCCACCCGGATCACCGGGGCGGAGCCGGGGCGTTTTCCGGTACGGACCCGGAAATCATCGCCTTCGCGCCAGCAACCCCTGTGTTGAAGAAAACGGAAATGTTGCAGGATATCCAGAACCTGCGCGGCATCCGGCAATTCGGGTATGCATTAAGCGATGAAGAAAACATCTCCCAAGGCATCGGGATACGCGAAGGGCTCGCCTACGGGGAGTCCCGAGCTTTCCGGCAGCCGACGACCGTCTACGATGAGGACAAGGTCGTCCGCGAAATCGATGGCGTCCGGCTGGAACTGGTCCGGCTCCCCGGCGAAACGGACGACCAGATCATGATTTGGCTCCCGGAGCGGCAAGTGCTGTGCTGCGGGGACAACTATTACGGCTGCTGGCCGAACCTGTACGCCATACGCGGCAGTCAATACCGCGACATAGCGGGCTGGTTGGACAGCCTCGACGAGATTTTGTCCTATTCGGCGACCTACCTGCTGCCCGGACATACGCGGCCGCTGTGTGGCAAGGAGGAGGTCCGGAGCGTGCTGACGGGTTTCCGCGATGCTATCCGGTATGTTCTTGAGAAAACGCTTGCGGGCATGAATGAAGGAAAGGATATAGACACCCTGGCTTCCGAAATCGTACTCCCGCAGGAGTATGCCTCGCTGCCGTATCTGGGGGAGTATTACGGATGTGTGGAATGGATGGTCCGGGCCATCTTTACCGCGTATCTGGGGTGGTTCGACGGTAACCCCACTAATCTGCACCCGTTGCCGCCGAAGGAGCGTGCGGAAAAGGCCGTTGCGCTGGCGGGCGGGGCGGACGCCGTGTTGCGGGCGGCGGAAGAGGCCGCGCGGAAAGGGGAATGCCAGTGGTGTCTGGAGCTGTGCGATCTGCTGTTGACCATAGGCGTGAACGCCGAGGCCGCTCGGCGGCAAAAAGCCGTTGCCCTGACCAAGCTGGCCGCCTATGAAACCAGCGCCAATGGAAGGCACTATTATTTGGTCTGTGCCCACGAATTGGAAAATCGTCATTAGGAAAAAAACGGAATCGTTGAAAAGCGGATCACCGAGTGTCGTAATCCGCTGAAGGAGGCCCTCATCCGTAAGGAAGGGGGCCTTTCGCATTGAATGGAGGCTACCGGAGTGTTGCGCTGAGCCCGGAACCGTCATTCCTTTGCAGGGGCGGTTCGGTGGCATACTGTTGCGGCGCGGTTACTTCAGGATGGCGCCTTCGAAATTTTTGAGGTGGCAGTATTCCGTTCTTTCCTCTCCTTCATTGCTGTGAGCTGGTTGTCCATACTTTCGCTACTCGGATCCGGTAAGGATACACCTTTTTCTATTGTATGTAATATGTTGTGACAAAAGATTTTTTTGTGAATAGTGTTCTGCCGTGAAGAGTATTTGACTATTTATCATTTTATATATATCAAAAAATCGATATAAGATATCTCATCTTATGTATGACGGCGTTAGGAAAGCGCCCCACCGATGGGGGACGTCGGCAGCGACGATTGAAAGGAGAACGGACATGCATGAACAGCTTATTAAAGAGATTCAGAAGATGGTAAGAGATGGGGAGGTCCCCGCCAAGAGTGTCGCTGAAGCAGTCGGCAAGCCCTATTCGACGCTGATGCGGGAGATCAACCCTTATGACAAGGGCGCGAAGCTCGGCGTGGAGACGTTCATGGCGATCATCGAAACCACGGGTGACCCCACGCCGCTGAAACTGATGGCGTACGAACTCGGCTATAGGCTCATCCCCGACAAGTGATGTAGGGCTCCGCTGTAGGGGATTTCCCCCGTATCAAGAGGGGCAATCCATTGCGGTGGGAAGGCCCCTTCCGGAGCTCATCCCCCGATTCCGAAGGGGAGAGGAAGCCCTGCGGACGATGGGGGCGAACCGTTGTGAAGCTGTACCGCTTGGAGGTGTGGAACCCTGCCGTTGGTAGAAGGACATAAAAAAGAGGAGAAGCAATTCCTTCTCCTCTTTTTTATGCGAAGATATATGGGATTTCCATTCCACGGCAAGATTTCCGTAGGCGAATGCGTTGCTGCTTTGAAGAGTTCACTTCCAGTATTCAGCAAGAAAGTTACGCCTTTGTCTGTGTTGAACTCGCGCCCGCAGCACATATTCCGTTTCGCTTCAGCTGACTACCGGGAATACATGAGAAGATTCCTGTCTCATGTATTCCCTTTTTATCTTTTGAAATTATTCGTGGTGAGGAGGGCTGTCTGGGGAGAGGGGCCCTGTGAAACGTTAGAACAGGGCCACGCCCAGTGCAACGACAATGGCCGAGATAGTGGCCCATGTTGCGAGGATGACGATGGGCACGGTCCTCCAGATGGCTTTCGTATTCGACCATTCATTGCCGTGCAGCAGCGAGGCGCTCGCGCTGGCGGCCGGAGTGAGGAACGCGATGTGGACGCCCATGACCACCATGATGATGGCAAGCTCGGGAGGAACGTTCATGCCTGTACAGTAGCTGTAGACGACGGGCATCAGGGCGATTCCCGTTGCGCCGTTGTTCATGAACTGCGTGAGGACGGTAGCGAAAAAGCCCATGCACAGCGCGAATACCAGCGAAGATTCGTTTCCGAAGAAGGGTGTCATCAATGCCATGAGGAACTTGGTGATCCCGCTTTCGTCGTTGGCCATGGCATGGGAAAGGGGCATCACCACGGCGAGGATGAGGATGATCCCCCACGTCACGCCGGAATCCACCATCGTCTTGAACCGGAGCAGCGGCTTGCCGTCGACCTTGAGGAGACACATCACGGTTACGAGGAGCATACAGATGCCCGTGTTCCCGATGGTCTTGAAGAAGCGGGCGATGCCGGACGTGGCGGACAGGATGTTGGGCAAAAGCAGCAGGACGACCAGCGCGAACAGGAACCCCAGCACGATTTTTTGGACTTTATTCAGCCGCAGCGCACCTTCCGTGTCCAGTCCTTCCGTATCCAGCGAGATCAGTTTCTTCATGTCGGGCTTGAACACGTACTTGGCCATGACGATGAACAGCAGGGAGCACAGCGCGCAGCATGTTATCGCAATGATCATGTACTTCGCGTAATCGATGGTCATGCCGGACATGTTTTCATACGCGCCGAGTACGGTAAACGGAACCTGCTTGAACGGGATGATCGACATGCCGATTTGCGCCGCGTACACGATGCCGAAAACCATCATCGTCGGATAGCCTTCGCCCTTTTGGTAGCCGCACTTGTCACAGATGCCGTACAGGATGCTCCAGCCGATAACGACCGCCGGGGATGCGCTGGTCAGTGCCCCCAGCAGCATGATGGACAGGAAAAACGTATAGGTGAACAGCCAAGGCTTCCCCGCGACGCATTTGCGGGTGATGAACCACAGCGAGATGAATTTGGACAAGCCGTAATAGTTGATGGTCGCGCAGAAGACGAAAATGAAGAACATCATCATAACGAGCGGATCGCCGAAACTTGTCTGGAACAGCTCGTTGGGCTTCATGCCGCCGATGAGCATGAGCGCCAGCAGGCCCGCCATGCTCGGCCAGATGATGTCTATGAAAATCCAGCCGTACAGCACGCCGAGAAAGATGCCGATCAGATTCATCCCCAGCGGGGTCAAAGGGGTTATGGGCGTGAGCTGGCCGCAGCCGAACATGATCAGGAGGCTTATCAGGGAGTGGGCGTAGTAGGCGATTTCTTTGTCTTTGCAAGAGGGAAGAAGTGGCATGACCGGTTCTCCTTGCGGGGTGCCTCTGTAACAGGGCTGTTCTTGCCTGTTGGCAAAAAGGGGGGAGGCCGTTTCCCGTCCTCTTGCGAAGACGGGAAACGGAGGGTCTCAAAGCCGGGTGGAAGGGGAGGGTGTTTTCGGAATCAGACGGCCTTGGGAGGCGTCGGCCAGCTGAAGTTGTCCATGTAGTAGCGGTATGGCTTGATGGGGTAGTCGTTCAAGGGAACGGGGACCGTATGGACTTCCCGCTTGCCGTCGACCTGCTTCTGCTCGATCCACTTGAGCCAGTGTTCGTTGTCCCGTTCGGGGTAATCTTCGCGGTAATGTCCGGCGCGGGATTCCTTGCGCATCAGGGCCGCATTGAGGCACAGCTCGGTAAGGAGCACCGTGGACGTGGCCTCGAACAGCTTGGCGAGTTCGTGCGGATCTCGCGCTCCCAGGTGCGGCAGCACTTCCGCACGGATTTCCTCCACACGGTCGAGCCCGCGCGAAAGCCCCTTGCCCGTCTTCATCAGCGCGATGTCGGGGGCGCTCATGACCTCGCGCATGTCGGAGATGACATCCTTGGGCGCGATGCCGTCCTTGCCGAGGTATCCGGTGAACGCTTCAAGCCGGGAGGCGGCGTACGCTTCATCAAAGGCCACTGCATCGTGCCCCTGTACGAACTGCGCGGCGGCTTCCCCGGCCGAATAGCCCGTCGTCGCCGTGATGCATGTGGCCCAGCCGCCCATGTAGACGCCCGGATCGGGATTGCGGGCAAGCCCGGCGGCGTACAGCCCCTTTATGGCGGTGGAGCCGTCGAGATCGGCCACAATACCGCCGTAGGTATGGCGCACCTGCGGCATCCATTCCAGTTCCTGCCCGAAGAAGTCGATGCCGAGTTCGCGCAGCTTCTTGTCGTTGAGGCCCATCCAGCCCGCTCTGGGGCGCATGGTTTCCACATCCTCGGGCTTCATCTGGCTGCAATCGAAACGGATGGGGCCGTTTCCGGCTCTCACTTCGTGCACCATGCCCCGGGTATTGTAATGGGGATCGGCCTTGGCTCCGAATTTTGGGGAGTATTTCTTCATGAAATCCTCTCCCTTGGCGTTCAGGAACCGGGCTCCCTTGGGAAGAAGGCCTGTTTGCCCTTCCCACGCGAAATCGACAGGCACGTTCCACACCTTCCAGAATTCGAAATTCCGCATGGCGCAACCCGCGTTCCAGGCGATGCTGACGCCTTCGCTGGCTGGCGTGTTCTGATGGTAGGAGGGCTTCCAGCCGCCCGTATTGGTGGCGAGCAGGACGGCGCGGGCCTTGATGAAGACGGGCACCCCGCTCTGGCTGTGGAAGCCCACGGCCCCGGTCACGCGTTCGCCGTCGGTGATGACGTCGGTGATGACCGTGCGCCCAAGCCGCCGCACGCCCCGCTTTTCGCATTCCTGCTTGAGCAGGCGGGCTTTTTCGATGCCGCCCATCCCGTAGGGGTGGTAGTAATAATAGCGCATGTAATCAAGGGCTCGCTGGGGGATGAAGCACAGTTCGCCCTTATCGTTGCGGACGAATTTGTGCCCCAGATTCTCAAAATCCATGAACCGGTCATAGGATTGCGTCAGAATCTGCCCGAGAAGCTTCTGGTCGGCGAGGCCGTCGTAATAATACACGAGATCGTCGAGCAGATCGTCCAGCTTCATATCGGGTTGCTTGACGATCATGTCCCCGCCGGAAAGCCCGCCCAGCCCGCCCCAGTCTCGGGGGCCCTTGTCCACGACCAGCACGTCGCCCAGAAAGTCCCTGGCGCGCATGGCAGCCCACATCCCGCTGAAACCGCAGCCGATAACCAGCAGGTCCGTCGTATATTGATAGCATTGTTCTTTCATATGCGCCTCGCTTACCGGCTGTCGGCTTCGATTTGATCAAGGGTACGGGCAAAACGTTCCTTGAAGGGATGCACATAGATGGCCCCGGAGGGGCAGTTCAGCTCGCAGTTGAAACAGGTCATACAGTCGTCGGTATAGGTGATGCGGGACTTGCTGCCGCAGGTCATGCAGCGCAGCGCCTCGGCGAAGCAGGCTTCCATATCCAGAGGCCGCAGGGTTTCCGCAAAAGGATCATCGGCCGGGGCGGGGAGGCTGGCGCGCTCCTGTCTCGGTTCGTGGCGGATGCCTTCGCGGGGCCATTGTTCTTCGGGAAGCTCGGGACGCTTGCGTTCGCGTTCGCCCCGGATGTCCGCGCCCTTGAGCATCCGATCGATGGAAAAGGCGCATTCGCGTCCGCCGGCAATGGCGCTGACGACGGAAGAGGGGCCCGTGGCGGCGTCGCCTGCGGCGAAGATCCCCCATGCCGATGTGGAGAAGGTGACGTCTTCAATCACGATGCGTCCCTGTTCAATACGCACGTCCTTGGCGAACCCGTCCAGCTCGGATGCTTGGCCGATGGCGAAGATAATATGATCGGCCCGGATGCGCATGGTGGCGTTTTCATCGAACAGGGGCGCGAAACGTCCCTGCTCGTCGACGACCCGGATGCACGTTTTCAGTTCCATGCCCGCGACGTGCCCGTTTTCTTGAAGGATGGTGCCGGGGCCGAACCCGCAATGGCATTCGATGCCCTCCCTCAGGGCGTCCGCCTGATTGTGCGGATACGCGGGCATGGTTTCGCGCGACTCAAGGCAGGCCATGCTGACCTTGGCGGCACCGAGCCTTTTGGCGGTGATGGCGGCATCCACGGCGACGTCTCCGCCTCCGATGACGAGCACGTCTCCGGACAGGTGGGGCTGTTCGTCGCCCCGGTTGGCGCGCAGGAACTCAAGGCCCCAGTGGACGCCGGGAAGCTCGACGCCTTCCATGCGTACCTTGCGGCTGACCGTCGTTCCGGGGGCCAGCATGACGGCTTTGAATCCCAACCGTTTCAGGTCGGAAAGGCTCAGGTCCGCGCCTTCGCCGATCTTCGTATTGCAGCGGAAGGCGATGCCCATCGCTTCAAGCCGGGCGATGTGGGCCGCAACGATCGCGTCGGGAAGCCGATACGCGGGGATGCCGTACCGCAACATGCCGCCGGGAAGCGGCATCGCCTCGAAAACCGTCACCGGGTACCCCATCTGTGCGAGGAACCACGCGCAGGAAAGCCCCGCCGGGCCGGAACCGATTACCGCGACCTTTGTGATGTGCCTTCGGGCGGGCTTTTCGAGAGGAGCCTTCAGATCCCAGTCGCCCATGATCTGCTCGACGGCATTGATGTTTACCGCCTCGTCCACATGGTTCCGGGCGCACTTTTCCTCGCAGGGATGGAAACATACCCGGCCCGTGATGGCCGGAAACGGCTGGACGCTGCGGTAGCGCCGGGCCGCTTCGCCAAGGTGCCCCTGCTGGATCAGGTAATGGTTGCCGCGAATGTCGACCCCGGCGGGGCAAGCCGCCATGCAAGGGGAAAGGGCCTCTTGCGCGGGTTCGAGCCTGAAAACATCCAGTGGGCATGTCTTGGTGCAGGTTCCGCAGCCGGTACAGGCCGCAGGATCGATGCTGTGGATCATATGAACTCCTTTTACGCATCTGATTGGGAAGGTGACTGCCCCTGTGGGGACAGTGTGTCCGAAACATGGCTGCCGCCGTGGTGTTTTTCTTTGGTCGGGAAAGCAATATGAAAGGGACCCTCCTCTAGGCTGCATGGGGACGGACGTCACGGCAGCGAAATGTTGTGCGTCGTTGATAAAGAGTAAGCAAAGGGTGTTCCAGCTCGTTATTGTATCGTTTTTATTGTTTTTTATTTAAAAAGGAAGAATCCGCATTTCTTTTTTTGTCTTGAAAACGGACAATTTTGTATGTTGCCGTATTGTTTCCGGACGGCTATGTTGGCGAGGGCTGAACGGTCGATGGGCCGCGGTGAAGGAGAAGGATATGGCGAAAGAAAAGGCGTGGTATGCGGACAGTGCTGTCGGGACGTTGCTCGCGGATCTGTTTGAAGGGAAATGGTCCCCCGAATTGCTCGCACAGCTTGCCCAGATCCCGCTCGCTGAAGCGGAGCGGGGTGCGTTCCCCGGCTGTCCGCCTTCCTCCGGGAGGAAACGCCGGTTCCGTCTGGTGGAGCGCGTCCAAGCCCACAAGGAGGCGTGCTCGTTTTTGCTGGCCCGGCCCTCCGGCTCCGGTATCGAATCGTTTTTGCGGCTGTCTGCGGATGGGGAAGAGCTTGGGGCACTGGAAACGATGTTGGGGCTGGGCTTGAGCCGCATGAACACCTTGCGCCCGGCGGGGATCAATCTCGTCCTCCGCCTCGTCCATCGAAGCCTTCTGGGAGTGGGCTTGCGGGGACTGAACGCCGATGGGGCGAAGCGGTACCGGCGTCTTTGCCGTGACGTGCACCCGCTCATCGTTTGTTCGGGCAGCAATACGCCTTCGCTTGCCCGGCTCTTTTTCCGGGCGCGGGGGCTGGCCGTGAAGTTCGGGGACAGACGCGACATGGCTCTCTTCGACCTGCTCGTCGGCTCCATAAACGTCTGCAATACGCCGGAACACGGGAACCCGCGTTTCCACGCTATCATGGCCCGCGGGTATGCGGCGCTTGAGGCGCTCAAAGAACCGGACCTGTTCGAACAGGCGGCACCCTATCTCGGCATTTACCATTTCATTGAGGGGAACTACGAACAGGCAATGAACCTCTTTTCCCGCGCAAGCCGGAAACTGCGCGCGCAGGAGCACCATCTCGTCGAAATGTTTTATGTCAGGCACTGGAGCTTTGCGGCTTCCTGCCGGGGAAATTTTGAGCTGGCGGCCGGGCTGCTGCTCTCGCGGCTGCGCATGTTCGCCGCGCGCAGCGACAACCAGCTCGCCCGTTCCATACGCGGGCAGCTTGCGGCGTTGTATCTGCGCATGGGGCAATATGAAAAGGCGCTGGAACAGCTGGACATAGCGCAAATAGGCGTTTCGCCGCAGGTGGATATCGTCAGCGGCGTCACCAATGCGCGCCACCTCGCCTACTACCATATGCTGTCCGGAAATCCGAAGGCGGCCTACAAGGTGCTCCATTCGGCACTGGATGAGGCACGGCGTCAGGGGTATGCGCGCCCGATTTATCTGGGGGGCGCACTGCTTGAGCTTTTGTGCGCCTTTCAGGAGCAGGGATGCCCGCCGCTTCCCTGCTATTCGGCGGAGCAGGAGCTGCAACGCTGCCTCAGGGGGCCCAACCGTATGTTGCGGGGCGTTGCGGCCCGCTTGTCCGGCAACGCGCTGATGCGCGGAGGAAATGAGGATGGGGCGCTCGGCCTGTATCAGGACAGCCTCGCACTGCTTGAAAAGATAGGCTGCCCGCTTGAGGCGGCGAAAACGCGGCTGGCGCTGGCTTCACTGGCGTTACGGCGCAACGACAAGGAAAAGGCCGTGCTGCTCGTGAGCGACGCATGGCCCATGTACGATTGTCTCAAGGATTTTTTCTGGCCGGAGGAACTGCTTGCTCTGGTCCCCACCTACATGCGCAAGCATGGGGACGCCAATCTTTCCTCGCGGGCCCTTCTCGAAGCCTACCGTGAAAGTTTTTCCCCCCACAGGACATGGGAACAGTTCGAGGCCTTTTCGCAGGCTTTGTTGGCGGAGTCGGCCCGCATCCTCGGCACTACGCAGGGATACCTCTTTCATGTCCCGTATCCACATGCGCCGATCCGCCTTGTGGCCGTTCTCGGAGGCAAGCTCGAATCCGTGACGTATCCTTATGCCTCCCTGCCCGATCTCATGGAGCTCGTAGCCGAGGGAGCTCCGCTTATTCTGGACAATGTGCAGGAAGGGGGGATGGGGTTCGGAAGCATGTTGATCGGCATCCCCATAGACTGCCGTCCCGATGGGGTTTATGCGCTGTGCCATGTCGGGGCTTTTTTGCCGGAGGTCCGCACCGTCCTTGAAGAGAATGTGCTGAAAGATATCGGGCGTGTCCTTGCCTGGGAGTGTTCCCGCGTCATGGAGCGGGAGCGGCGTCATGCGGAGCGCCTTGAGACGCTTGCAGATACGTCTGGAGAGATGATCTGCGTTTCCGATGAGATGGAACGGTTTCTCGGCGATGTGGAACTTGCGGCGAAAACCGACGCTTCCATCCTGCTTTGCGGGGAATCCGGCGTGGGCAAGGAGATGGTGGCCCGGTACATCCACGAGAAAAGCGGCAGGAGCGGCAGGCTTGTCATCATCAACATGGCGAGCCTTCAGGACGAGTTGTTCGAGAGCGAGTTCTTCGGGCATGAAAAGGGATCTTTCACGGGAGCCATGACCAGCAAGCCCGGTTTGGTGGAAATGGCCGAAAACGGCACGCTGTTTCTGGATGAATTCACGGAGGCCAGCACGCGGGTGCAGGCCAAGCTCCTGCGGGTCCTTCAGGAGCGCTGCTTCCATCGCGTGGGCGGAACGCAGACCATCAGCGTGAACTTCCGCCTTATCGCGGCCTCCAACAGGGACATCACCCATGCGGTCAGGCAGGGGCTCTTCCGCGCGGATCTCTACTATCGCATAGCCGTGATCAATCTGAAAATCCCTCCGCTGCGCGAACGCAAGGCCGACATCCTCGCCATTGCCCGCTACTATCTGCATTTTTTTTCGCACTGGCATCATCGGGAATGCGTTCAGGATTTTTCTCCGGAAAACCGCCGTATCCTGGAAAGCTGGAGTTGGCCGGGGAATATACGCGAGCTGCGCAACGTCATCGAGCAGTCGGTTGTCTTGACCGGGGGGCGACACCTGACGCTTCCTGCTCCGGTGGAGCATACCGAGGCTTCCCGAGGCGTCGGGGCTCTGGGAGGTGGGGAGATGCCCGAAGAGTTGTTTTCCGGAAATCCGTCTCTGGCGGATCTCGAAAAACGGTATATCGAGAGGACGCTGGAGCAGTCGGGCTGGCGGATTGAAGGGAAGAGGGGAGCACTCGCCGTGCTGCGTATAAGCCGATCCGCATTGTACGACAAGATGCGGCGGTATGGAGTGAAGAGGCCCTTTTGAGGACTGATGCCTCTGAAGGCCGTCATAGCTAAAGTAAAACATGAAGGATGAGCGACATAAAAAACATTCCCAAAACGGCGAAGGGAGGCAAACGCGGGACGGAGAAAAGAGGCTGCCAGCCTTTGCGTGAACGGCTGGCAGCCGCGGAGATGATCTCAGGATTCGTAGACGATGCGCCCTCCGGAGATGGTCTTGAGCACGGAAAGCGTTTCGATGGACTCGGGCGGCACGGTCAGCGGATTTCCGGAAAGCTGCACAAAATCCGCATAGTATCCGGGAGCGATTGTACCGACGGCATGATCCCGTGCGCTGCACTTGGCGGCATTGACGGTGTAGGCTTTGAGGGCGTCGAGCGGCGAGATCCTCTGATCAGGGCCGAGAATGCGCCCCGCCGTGGTTGTGCGGTTGACGGCGGTATGGATGGAACGGATGGCATCCACGGGCTGCACCGGAGAGTCGACATGGAGGCCGAAGGGAATTCCCATGCGCACGCAGGAACCGCAGGGATCGAGCCGCGCGGCCCGCTCTTCGCCGAGGAACAGGTTGACGTGGCGCTCGCCCCAGACGTTGACGTGGCGGACAAAGAACGTCGGCGTGACCCCGCAGGCATGGAGCCGGGACAGCTGTTCGTCAGTCGCCATCTGCACATGGATGATCATGTCTCCGGGGACTTTTCTCGGGCACTTTCGGAGGGCCTCTTCAAACCCCCGCACGACGAATTCGATGGCGGCGTCGCCGTTGGCATGGAAGGCGACGGGGACGCCTTGGCAGTGGTACTTGGCAATCAGCTCGGCGATCTGTTCGGGCGTGAGGACATGATCCCCGCAAAAATCGGGTTTGCAGGCGTAAGGCTCCCCGAGCACGGCGGTCAGGGACTGGATCGAGCCGTCCGCAAACGATTTCACCCCCCCGTAGTAGAGATAGCCGGAAACGGGCATGTTCCATGTGCCGAGTTCGAGCATTTCATCCATGATGTTGGGCATGAAATGCAGGTAGCCTCGGGCGTTCATGCGTTTTTCCCGGGCCAGCCGGTTGTAGGCGCGGAGAATGCCGTGAGCGCCGTTGCTGAGGCCGATGCCTCCATCCTGAAACATCGTGAATCCCGCACGGTTATAGTCGGCGATCGCATATTCGATTTTCTCAGGGAGCTTCTCGGGCGGGCAGGCCGGAATCTTTTGAAATACCTTGAAATAGGCGTTCTCTTTAAGCAGTCCTTCCGGCATCCCGTCATCCCCGAGTACAACCATTCCGCCTTCGACGGAAAAATCCGCGGTGACGCCGAGCTTGGCGAGGCCGAGCGTGTTCGCATACCCCATGTGGCTCGTGATGTGTGATACGAAAACAGGCCGCTCCTGACTGACCGCATCGAGATCATGGCGGGTCAAGTGGCGGTGGTCGCTCATGCCTGTGTCGTCGTAGCAATACCCTATGATCCATTCCGTGTCGGTCTGCGTGGCGGCGTGCGTGCGAAAGGCGGACAGCAGGTTGCCGATGGTTCCGTGGGCCGTATCACAGAAAAATTGGGTGCGGCACTGCGCGTACATGGAAAGGTGGCTGTGCGAGTCTATGAAGCCGGGGAGGAGCACGCCTTCCTCCAGATGGATTTCCTTGCGCCGATGCCGGGGGGCGAGCGCGCGGAGTTCTTCCAGCGTGCCGACGGCGAGAATTTTCCCTTCACTGATGCAAACGGCTTCGGCCGTGGTTTTTCCCTCGTCCATAGTAAGTATTTCCGGGCAGGAGATAAGCGTGCATTCGTTTGTGAGCATAACCATTTCCTTTTTAAACCGATGAGGCGCCGTGCGGGCCGCGCCGCACGTGGAAGAGAAGGACCGTACCACCCCACCGGACTGGTGCGGAGGTACGGCCGCCGTTACCACTGCTTTTGTCCGACCAGCTTCAGGGCGAACATGGCGGCGATGCCAATAACGGTGATCGCGCCGTAGATCATGAGGATTTCCATTCCCGTGAATGTGTAGAACGCGGGGGCGAAGAAATAGAGGATGGGAGCGCACGTTACGAGGATGCCCACATTGAAGAAGGCGAGCTCGAGCGTGGCGGGCGTGCTGAAATCCGGGTCGATGATGCGCAGAAGCAGCAGGCCGGTGGCTGTGGAACCGCAACAGCAGCCGAACTGGCAGAGCACCCGCTCAGGCCCGTAATTGGTCCGGCGTCCGAACCAGAGGTTGAGGGCGAGGGCGAACAGGGTGACGCTGAACGCCACGAGGAAGATGGGGATGACGTACTGCTTGAGGACGACGATATGGATGGACATCAAGGTGGCGGTCAGCAGGTAGTCCACGGAGGCCCCGGTGATGCGGGTCTGGACAACGGGGTCCATGAGCCTGCCCGCGCCGAGCTTGAGGAGCAGGGTACGGAGCAGCCACGCGACGATAAGCCCGTGGATGAAGAACATCGGCATACTGAGGGTGGCCCCGAATCCCTTGAGCCACTTGTATTGGTCAAAGAAGGGCTTGATGTGGGCTTCGATCCAGCTCAGTTCGGCATAGGTGATGAGATAGACGATGCCGACGAGGGCGACATGGAAGGCCAGCGTGTCGATGGTGGAAGCGTGGGTCGTTTCGCGTCCGTTGGTTGCGGTGGACTTCTTGTCCATGATGCCGGTCAGGAATTCTTTGGTGATGGAAGCTCCGGTCTTGTTGGCGTTGAGGCCCTTGCGGACGAACCAGCGGGCGACGGGCACGCCGACGATGGCGGCCGAAAGGAAGCCGAGCGCCGCGTAGATCACGCCGACGGTGGCGCAGTCGGCGATGCCGCCCTTTTCCCACAGCGTGCCGAAGGCATAGGCTTGCCCGGGGCCCTGCGTATAGCCGTGGGTTACGATCATACCGATGAATTCGCTGAGGCTGTTTCCGGTCGCCAGATTATACAGCCAGATCACCGCGCCGCCGATGAGGGCTTGCGCGGGAAGGCTGATTGTCCAGATCAGCGTCTGCCACATGCCCCCGCGCACGACTTCCTTGGACGTGTTTTCCTGATTGCCGCGCGGGCGTGTCAGCAGAAGCGAAATGTAGCTGATGTTGAAGGCGTGGAACAGGAACCAGTTAAAGCTGCTGCTCGTGATCCGCCATTCTCCTATTTTAAGCCAGCCCGTGGAAACGATGGCAAAGCCGATCAGTCCGCCGATGATGCTGGCGGGGACCAGATAGTCCTGAAACAGTTTGACTTTTGCGCGCAGCAGGGTGCCGATGAGCAGCATCAGCGAAAGGAGGCCGAAAAGGATGAGATTTTCAAAACCGCTTCCCATGACAAAACTCCGTCTTTGAGGTTGACCCGAGCGTTTGAGAGCGCTGAGCCCATGCGGGCTCTCTCTGGACGTCTTTATCTGCAAGCGGTGTTCCATAAAAAAAGAATAAATAAATTTCGTTTGTTATGCGTTAAAGACCTTCCCAAAAGTGTCATTTGTCATTATACTGAGACAAAACAATATCATGCTGTATTTATTGTTTTTTAAAGAAAAATGTCTCTTTTTTATGACAGAAATGTCTTGTTCTTCTGCCTGACGTGGGATGCATACACTGGGAGACTTTATGTCCATGCCTTTTCCCATCGCTTCGTATGAGGATTTCAAACGGCTTGTTGAAAACCCGTTGTTCCATCAACTGCTTGATGCCCTGAGCATCGGCGTTTCGCTCACGGACCCTACGGGGACGGTCCGGTATTTTTCGCAGTCCTGCTACCACATCTATGGGCTTGATCCGTCCGAGAGCGTCGTAGGCAAAAAAATCGACGCCATATTCCAGACGGGAAGGGCGGGCGTCCTCAATTCGTTGCAGACACGGCGGATCAATACGGTGAACAGCATCTCCTACAATGGAGTCGAAGGGTTATGCCGCCGTTGCCCCATTCTGGACGACAAAGGAAATCTGGTCTGCTGCCTTTCGGAAGTGATCGTTACCACGTACGACAATGAGCGCATTGAGGAGCTGTTGCACAACCTCCAGCAGCTCAAACGCAAGGTCGGGTACTTCATCGCACAGGAAACAACGGGCGGGGGCCTGCGTACGTTTGACGATCTCGTCGGCGATACCAGCGTGATGCAGGCACTCAAGGCAATGGGGAAGCGGTTCGCGCGCAGCAGGGAGCCCGTGCTGATCCTCGGGGAAAGCGGCACGGGAAAGGAATTGTTCGCGCAGGCCATCCACAAGGCGAGCCCTCGCGCGAACGGATCTTTCATTTCAGTAAACTGTGCGGCCTTGCCGCGTGAACTGGCTGAATCGGAACTGTTCGGCTATGTGGAGGGCGCCTTTACCGGAGCGCGGAAAGGCGGGCAGAAGGGCAAGTTCGAACTGGCGGACAAGGGCACGATCTTTCTCGACGAGATCGGCGAACTCCCGCTGTATCTTCAGGCAAAGCTGCTGCGCGTGCTGGAGAGCAATGAGATCCAGAAGATCGGGATGAGCGGCAGCAAGTATTCGGATTTCCGCCTCATCGCCGCAACCAACCGCAACCTGCCGGAACTCGTGGACAAGCGGCAGTTCCGCGAGGATCTGTATCACCGCCTGAACATCCTTGAGCTGAATCTGCCGCCCCTCCGCAAGCACCGTGGAGACATTCCGTCCCTGATCACCCAGCTCATCGAGGGGATCTGCGGACCGCAAAAGGCGCTTGAGATGCGGGTCTCGCAGGACGTGCTCGACCTCTTCATGCGGTACGGCTGGCCGGGGAACGTACGGGAACTCAAGAATGTGCTCGCCTATGCGTACTGTTGCATGGACGACGACGCGGTCGAGCTGACGCCGCGCTATCTGCCCGAGCGGCTTTTCATGGGCTCTCGCTCGGAGGATGTGCACGCAGCTGAGGAGCCGGGCGCGTTTTCTTTTCAGGCCATGCAGCGGGAGGCGGAAAAGAGGGCCATTGAATCCGCGCTGTCGCTGGCGGGCGGCAACAAAAGCAAGGCGGCGAAGCTGCTCGGATTTTCAAGGAACACCCTCTACCTGAAAATGAAGGCGCTGGGCATGGGGCTCAAAAGGAAATAGACGTGAAAAGGCCAAGAGGCCCGAGTCCGCCTATCCTGTTCATGAAACCGTGCGCATAGTCTTTACAAGAATGCGGTCGAAACGGTGTCAGAGTGGCCGGAAGCTTGGAAATCGGGCATGATCAGAGTGAGGAGGCCAACACCTCCTCACTCAGCGCGTTGGGACTCCCCTATATGGCGGTCCAGCCTCCATCGATGTGGATGACCTGCCCCGTGATATAGCCGGACGCGGGGGAAGCGAGGAACATGGTCAACCCTTGGATATCTTCCGCGAAGCCCACCCGGTTCATGGTGGTTTGCCGGGCGAGAGCCTCGACGACTTCCGGCTTGTCGAAGAGCGGGGCGGTGAGTTGCGTCTTGAAGAAGCCCGGCGCGATGGCATTGGCCGTGATGCCCGTTCCGGGCCGCGACCATGCTTCGGCCATGCCCCGCGTGAGTTGGGCTATTCCGCCCTTTGACGCTCCGTAGGGCAGGCCGTTGGGGAAGGCCCGGCTGCTTTGAAGGGAGGCAATGTTGATGATGCGCCCCCATCCTTGCCGCATCATTTCGGGCACGAGGGCCTGAGCGAGGAAGAACGGCGCGGAAAGATTGAGCCGCAGCGTGTATTCCCAAATCTCGGGCGTGAGTTCGTTCCACGGCTTGCGCGGATTCAGCCCGGCGGCATTGACGAGGATGTCCGGCGCGCCGAAAGGCTGGGACGCCTTTTGGGCGAGTTCCCGCAACGTCTTGAGTTCGCTCACATCGAAGGCAATGCAGGCGATGCGTTTGTTTTGGTCCGGGTCCCGATGGGCAGAGCGTGCCGCGGGATCGGAATCGTACGCGAGATGGCCGCCCTGTTGTTTCAAGCTCAAAAAGATCTCGTCCGCCGAGGCCTCGAGGCGATCCAGCGTGCGGCCGACGAGGATAAGGTTGGCTCCGGCGTGGAGCAGGGCATGGGCCATATATTTGCCGAGCCCGGAACCCGCGCCGGTGACAAGCGCGGTATGGCCTTGAAGCGAAAAGAGTTGCGTCTGAAGGGGGGAGCATGCTTCCGTATCGCGTTGACAATCCATGAGAGCCTCCGGCCGCGTAGTGTTTTTGTGTTTTGGACTCGGTGCTGTTTAACGAGACGCCGTGTTTCGAAACCGCTATTCGACGTAGATCATCCGTTTGGTCATTCCCCCGTCGACGACGAGGTTGTGCCCGTTGACGAAATCGTTTTCCTCGTGGGCAAGGAACAGGCAGGCGTTGACGATGTCGCGGGGGATACCCACACGCCCGGAAGGATGCTGGGCATGATCTAAGTGGGAAAGCGTTTCATAGCCGTCGACCTGTATCCAGCCGGGGCTTACGGCGTTGACCGTGATCGGCGTGGCGCTCAGGGAGACGGCCAGCGTGTTCGTGAGGGAGACAAGCCCCCCTTTTGAAGCGCCGTAGGCCTCCCATCCCGCTTCGTTCTGGTTCCAGCGGGTGGAGGCGATATTGATGATGCGCCCGTAATCCTGCCCCGCGTTGGCCTTGATGAAGGCCTGCGCGCACAGGAACGCGCCGCGCAGGTTTACGGAAAGGGCGTTGTCGAATTCGTCGGCGGTCATTTCCATGACGGGCTTGTGGAAATGGGCGAGGGCCGCGTTGTTGACGAGTACATGGACGGCGCCGTGCCGTTCCGTCACCCGCCGGAAGGCTTCGTTGACGGCCTCGGCCTGTCTCAAGTCGGTTTGGATGAAGCCAATACCGTCAGGCAAGGCTTTGTGCTGTTCCACGTCGAGAGCTGTGACCGCATACCCCGCGCGCTGGAAGCCTTCGCAAAGGTGAAGCCCTATGCCGCCTGTGCCGCCCGTGATGACGCATATCCTCATGCCGCACCCCGTTATGCTGAGACAGCCTCAGCGTTTTTTATGTTCTTCTGCGGGAGCTGCGCAAGCACGATCGCGCAGAACATAAAGGCGCATCCCATCGTTTCCCGCATGGTCAGTTGCTGGTCCAGCATGACGAATCCGGCCAGCACTGACACCACCGCCTCGAGGCTGAGGATCAGGGAGGCGACCGTGGGATTCATGCCTTTCTGTCCCACGATTTGCAGCGTATAGGCAACGCCGCTCGACATGATCCCCGCATAGAGGACGGGTTTCCATGCGGCGAGGAGCTGCGTGATGTCCGGCGTCTCAAAGAGCAGCATGGGAACTGCGCAGAGCAGGCCGCAGACGAAAAACTGGATGCAGGACATTTTGACGCCGTCCACGCGCAGTGTGAAGTAGTCGATGATCAAAATGTGGATGGAAAACAGGATGGCGCAGATGAAGATCAGGAAATCGCCGAACTGGATGGTCAGGCTCTCCGTAATGCAGAGAAAATAGAGGCCGACGATGGCCAGCGCCACGCCGAGCCAGACGAACAGGCCGCACCGTTTTTTGAAGAACAGCCCGAGGAGCGGGACGATGATGATATAGAAGGCCGTAATGAACCCCGCCTTGCCCACGGACGTGTACATGATGCCGATCTGCTGAAAACAGCTTGCGAAGCAGAGCATCACACCGCAGCACACGCCGCCGATCCAGAGCTGGCCCTTCGTTTTCGCGTTCGAAGGCCTGATGCCGCCGGGGGAGGAGGGGTTCAGCCTGTTGAGCAGCGCGATGCAGGGAATGAGGAACAGGCCGCCGATAAAGGAGCGCACGCAGGTAAACGTGTAGGGGCCCACATAATCCATGCCTACGCTCTGGGCGACGAAGGCCACTCCCCAGATGACGGCGGTGAGAAGCAGCAGAAAGGAATTCCGGAGTTGCAGCGTGTTCATGGTCGGTGTGATAGCCCGAGAAGGTCGGGGATGCAATAAAGCCGGGCGGCTTTCTTGGCAGGGTGGGGGGGCACTGTCCACAAAGGGGAGCCGTGGGTGCCCAGCGTCCTCTGATACTGAGACGCCATTTGGGGAAGAGGCGAGGGTGCCGCGCTTGAGGACGGCTGATGCCTTTTGGATCCTGATCGTCCGACATCTTGATAACACGCTGTTTCTAGCGTAAAATGAGATACTTTAGTCGATAATGTGGCTCCAAAAACGTTTTTGGCTCTCATTATTGGAAAAATGGGAAGGAAAACGCGTATAGTGATCCGCCATTTAGCCTTGGCCTGCTGATTCAGGATGTGCGTGGCTGGGCGATTTTGAAAATGGCCGTCATCCAAAGTGAATGGGTTCGCATTATGACAACATCTTTTTCCAAAGCACAATATGTTTCCGGTGAGCACGAAGACTGCCCGGAGAGCCTGTTGCAGATTATTATGGAGGAAGTGGATGAAATCGTTTATGTAAGCGATATCGCCACGTATGAAATCCTGTATCTGAACGAGTTTGGGAAAAAGGTATTCGGGCTTACGGACATCGGAAAAGGCAGGAAGTGCTATGAAGTCCTGCAAGGCATTGACGCGCCTTGTCCGTTTTGTACGAATCAGTTTCTCAACTGCGAAACGTTCTACACTTGGGAGCTCACGAATCCCATTTCGCACCGCCATTATCTGCTCAGAGACAAGCTGATCCGCTGGAATGGCCGTCTTGCCCGGCTGGAATTCGCCGTCGACATTACGGAAAAGGAAAATATCAGCCAAGCTGTGCAGCGCAAGCTTGATATTGAGAGTACCTTGCTGGAATGCATCCGCATCCTGAACAGGGAAGAAAATTTTCCGCAAGCCGTGGACATGGTCCTGGAGAACCTCGGAATGATGCATCAGGCCGATCGTGCCTATATCTTCGAGTACAGCGTTCTGAAAAACGGCGGGCTCATCGCCAACAACACCTATGAATGGTGTTCAGAAGGTATTTTCCCTCAGAAAGAAGTCCTTCAAAACGTGCCAATCAGCTACATGAGCTGTTGGCAGAAGATGTTCGAGCGGCGTGAGGATGTGGTCATCGACAATCTTGAGTCAATCCGGGACAGCGATTTGGATATGTACAGCGTACTCAAGCCGCAAGGTATCGAGAGCCTTATCGTCGTCCCTCTCGTCCTGAACGACGTCATTTCCGGGTTCATCGGCGTGGATAACCCGAAAGCCAATCGGGATGATCACTCCCTGCTGCATTCTCTGGCCTATTTCGTCACGAATGAGCAACGGAAGCGTAATATGCAGAGCGAGCTCAAGCGGATGAGCTACTGCGACGACTTGACGGGGCTGCACAACAGAAACAGCTATATTTCCGTATTGCAGAAGCTCGAAAAAAATCCCCCGGATTCGCTCGGCGTCGTTTTTGTGGATCTCAATGGGTTAAAGCGCATCAACGATCAGCAAGGGCACGACTCCGGCGACAAATACATCCGGGACATCAGCCGGATATTCAGCCGCTATTTCAGGGGAGACGATCTTTTCCGTATTGGCGGAGACGAATTTGTCTTCCTCTGCCCGAACATTCCGGAGCGGGTCTTTTATGCGAAGATCGCCGCGCTCCAACGGGAGGCCAATAAAGCGTATCCCGAATCCCTGTCGCTTGGGCAGGTGTGGGCCGAGGGGGACATGCACATCATGGATATGGTGAGGCAGGCGGATAAACGTATGTATCAGGAAAAAGCGGAGTACCACGCCCGGCGTGGCGATACGGTCTAAAGCAATGCGTAAACAGGCATGCCGTCCTTGAGGATGCCGTGCCTGTTTTTTATTCCATATGGAATATGGAAGGAGCACGAGAAGCCGGGATTTCCGGGCCGTCCTGCCCTTCACTCGAAACGTACGGTAATCTCTCTCTCTCTCTCTCTCTCTCTCTCTTCCACATGGCCTAACTGTGTTTTTCGCGCTCATATCTCTTTCGCAAACATGCTCAAGAACGCTATGATGAGAAAGAGGCAGCAGAACAGAATGGCTTTTTCAGCGAAGAGGGCGGACAAGGCGGCTCCCAGCGTCGCGCCGAGCGCGAAAAAGACGACGATTTCGTAGTAGCTGAGGATGGTTTTCTTTGTATCGGGGTCTCGTGTGCGGACATAATGGAATATCTGCTCGGTAGCGCTGCGGAGATTGCCGGTACACATGGTCGTCGCCACGCTGTGCCCGTTGACTTTCCTGAAGCTTTCCACTTGTACGGCGCAGACGAAGGAAACCAGGATGTTGACGGCTGTATCCCACATCCCCGAGGCCATGAAGGCCGGAAAAAACAGGAGAAGCGCCTCGAAGAAAACAACGATCTGCCTCCAGTGCAGCAGATCGTATTCCTTGAACTTGGCCCGTATCCATTCCGTGAACAGGATGCCCAGGGCAAACGCGATGATGGGGAAGAGGTAAAAGGCGACTTCCTTGATATTGCCTTCCGCAAGATTGAGCCCGAGGAGCACGACATTCCCTGTCTGCGCATTGGCAAAGACATGCCCTCGCGTGATGTAGGTGTAGACATCAAGGAATCCTCCCGTCATCGTCAGCAGGGCGCAGAGCAGGAAAGATTCCGATACCTGAATGTGTTTGCCGTGTTTCATCCTTTGATTCAACCCGAACGGCGACTTTCCCTTGGAAAGTCGCCGGATGCGCCAGCCGGTTCCTTTTCCCCCTGTGGGAGGGCGGCTGGCCGTATTCCTGTTTGCCTGCGTTCCGCAACCTTTTGCAGGAAGTATTTGGAACGCAACGGGGTGAACAGGTATCCCCGTTGGATTGAGAAGTCAAGTAAAGCAACGTGATACATCATACGGAGAGGCGTTTTTCATTTCTCCCTGTCCATTTTTCTCTTCTCTTTTCGCAACGCGGCAATAGAAATGTGCGTGGCATGTTTTCGGGGGAACACGCCACGCACATTATGGGGAGGAGATACAGCTTACGCGGTATCCCTGTTGGAGCGCTGAAGGAATGCCAGCGGTACATCCGTATAAAAACAGACAAAAGCTATGGAAATCACGAAGGAAAAAGATGAACGTTTCCCATTGATCCGCTATTTGGCGGCGAGGCTTTCTTCAGGCTTATGGGATTGATCAAAGGAAGGACATCCTGTGTTGCCATGTCCGTATTCAGCACATGAGTACGCTCTTTTTCTATCATACTGAAAGAATATCCAAAAGGCAATGTGCCTCGGTAAGGCTGCAATGTCCAGGAAGAAAAACGAAACCTGGTAACGCGGGCTACGCCGCCGCAGCAAACAAAAAGCCCTGCCGGGAATCCCGGCAGGGCATAAAGGCGGGGAAGTAAAGACGGCTTAGTTGGCGGGAACCACAGCGCCTTCGTACTTCTTGGTCATGAATTCCTTGACCTGATCGCTCTTGAGAGCGTCGATCAGCGCCTTGAGTTCAGGACGGTTTTCATCTCCGGCACGCACGGCGAGGATATTGGCGTAGGTCGTCGCGGCGATGGAGTCGGCCTTTTCGGCGGACAACGCGTCGGCCACTTTGAGGCCGCCGAGGATGGCGTAGTTGCCGTTGATGATCGCGAGGTCGACGTCAGGCAGGGCGCGGACGAGCTGAGCCGCTTCGATTTCTTCGATCTTGAGCTTCTTGGGGTTTTCCGCGATGTCGCGGCGGGTGGCGGTGAGGCCGGCGCCGTCCTTCAGCTTGATGAGCCCGTTGGACTGGAGGAGCAGCAGGGCGCGGGCTTCGTTGGTGGTGTCGTTGGGCACGGCCACCATAGCGCCGTCCTTCAGGGCGCCAAGGGACTTCGTCTTGCCGGCGTAGATGCCGAAGGGTTCGTAGTGCACGGTACCGATGGAGACCAGCTTGGTGCCCTTTTCCTTGTTGAAATCGTCAAGATAGGGCTTGTGCTGGAAGAAGTTGGCATCCAGCTCCTTGCCTTCGAGCGCCATGTTGGGCTGCACGTAGTCGGAGTATTCGATGATCTGGAGTTCATAACCCTGCGGTTTCAGAACATCGTTGGCGACCTTGAGGATTTCCGCGTGAGGCGTCGGGGAAGCGCCGACACGGATTTTTGTGGTGGCCTGAGCCGCGGTTGCGGAACCGGCTGCGACGACAAGGGACAGGGCCGCGGCCAGAAGGGCGGAGCGGAAGTTTTTCATGATACCGTATCCTTATCAAAGGTTAAAGGTTCACGGCCGCGGGCGTGGGCCCAAGAAGCCGTTTGTCGCGGAAAAAGATCAGGAAATGCGCCTGTCGCTTCGCTTGGTGGCCCAGTTGCCGAAACTCTGGAACACCTGCACGATGACGATGAGCAGGACGACGGTGATGAACATGATGTCGGTCTGGTAGCGGTTGTACCCGTACATGATCGCCAGTTTGCCGAGGCCCCCGCCGCCGACGGCGCCCGACATGGCGGAGTAGCCGAGGATCGTGGTTGCCGCGATGGCGCTGCCGTTGATGAGCGAAGGCAGCGCTTCGGGCAAAAGCACCTTCATGATGATCTGCATGGTGGACGCCCCCATGGACTGCGCCGCCTCAATGACGCCGCCGTCCACTTCGAGCAGGGAGGATTCCACAAGCCGGGCCACGAAGGGCGCGGCGGCGATGACCAGCGGGACGACCGTGGCGTTGTTGCCGATGGTCGTTCCCACGAGCAGGCGGGTCAGGGGAATGACCGCGATCATGAGGATAAGAAATGGGAACGAGCGGGTCAGGTTCACAACGACATCAAGCACGGCGTAGATCATGGGCCGTGGCGTGATGCCGTCCTGACGGCAGATGACGAGGACCGTCCCCATCATCATGCCGAACACATAGGAAAAAAAGGTGGAAACCAGCGTCATGTACAACGTGTCCACGACGCCTTCAAGCAACATTTCGATGGTAGCCTGATCAAACATTCTTCATTTCCTCCAGCATCAGTCCCTTGGAGTCGGCATAGGCGAGGATACGCCGGACGACCTCTTCGTTGTCCGGAAGTTGCAGCACCATCTGGCCGAATGCCGTCCCGCCGATGTCGCGCGTGTCGGCAAACATGATGTTGACGGGAGCCCCGCATTCCAGCACCAGATTGCTGATGACCGGCTCGAACGAGGAGCGGCCGTTGAAAATGATCCGGTACAGCCTGCTGTGCGGCATGTCCTGCAAGGCCTCGGGGATGACGAGCTGGCGCGCCTCTTCGGTCTGAGGGTGGAAGAAAACCTCTTCGACCGAGCCGGTTTCGGCAATCCTCCCGTGGCTGATGATGGCGACCTGATTGCAGATTTTCTCGATCACGCTCATTTCGTGCGTGATGATGATGGCGGTGATCCCCAGGCGCCGGTTGATGTCCTTGATGAGCGAAAGGATGGATTCCGTAGTGGCGGGGTCGAGGGCGGAAGTGGCCTCGTCGCACAGGAGGATCTTGGGGTTGGTAGCCAGAGCGCGGGCGATGGCCACACGCTGCTTTTGCCCGCCCGAAAGCTGCGACGGGTAGGACTGTGCCCGGTCGGATAGGTTGACCAGCTCAAGCAGCTCGCGCGCCCGCTCGCGGGCGGCGTCCTTTTTGACTCCGGCAAGCTCCAGCGGAAAGCAGATGTTTTCCTCAGCCGTGCGCTGCATGAGGAGGTTGAACTGCTGGAAGATCATGCCCATGCTGCGGCGGGCGATCTGCAAATCCCGGGAACCCAAACGGCACATGTCCCTGCCTTCGAACATGACGCTTCCGCCGGTAGGCCGCTCAAGCATGTTGATGCAGCGCACCAGCGTGCTTTTCCCGGCGCCGCTTTTGCCGATGATCCCGAAAATATCCCCTTTCCTGATGGTCAGGTTGATGCCCTGGAGGGCATAGACTTCGGTATTTTTGCTCCTGAACCGCTTTTCAAGGTCCTGGATCTGAATGATGGCTTCCGTCATCCGCGTTTTTCTCCTGTTCCGTTTACATCAGGAGCTACAATAGTAGCGTGCGCGCACGCCGTCAAACGTCCGTGCGCGCGATACTATTACCTACTTTTGGCTCTTTGAGAACGCCGGAAGCATCATTTTTCTGACGAAAAAATTGATCTATTATTCTTGATGGATAGGACGGTGATCCATCACGTTTCCCGCGAATGGGGAAACGTGACGCTTATGGTGCTTCGCGGCGGGCTGGGGTTGTGCTCACAGATCTATGGATTTGATGTGCGGATTGTCGCTGAGCAGGCTCATCAGTTGCGTCACGTTGTAATTCCTCGGCAATTTTACATAAAGGTCCAGCGAAATAAGCCCATTGCCGTTATTTCGGGACTTCATGCTGATGATTTCGAGGTTGTGGCTCAGGAGCTTGTCCCGGATGGAGGCGACACCGTCCCCCGTATCCTCGATTTCCATCGAGATCTGCTCGGCCACGGGGAAGTTGAGCCATGTAAAGTTTTTGTGGAGCGTCATCTGGGCCGCTACGATGAGCAGGGTGGCCGCCACGCCGAGGAAGTAGAGCCCAGCGCCGATGGTCATGCCGATACCCGCCGTGGCCCAGACGCCCGCCGCCGTGGTCAGGCCGCTGATGGTCTGGTTGCGGACGAAGATCATGCCCGCGCCGAGAAAGCCCACGCCCGTCACGATCTGCGCGGCGATACGGGAAGGATCCAGCGCCACGCCCTTGAGGGTGGTCACGTCGGAAAAGCCGTATTTGGAAACAACCATGATGAGCGCCGCCGCCAGTGCCACGATCAGGTGCGTGCGGATTCCGGCCTCTTTCAGACGGTTGTTGCGTTCGTAACCGATGAGGCCGCCGCATATCCCGGCGATGAGGATGCGAAAAAAGAATTCCAGCTCTGTAAAGACGGTGATGTCCATGAGCCTCCCCGCTTGTTGGAAAGTACAATCATTGTCATATGCCAGTTGTGGTGTGGCAGTTCATGCTGTTCCCGTCAAGTCCCGAAAGGAGACATGTGCAGCGGAGAAAGGCGCTTTGGAAGGGGAAGCAATACGGGAAAAGCATATGGGTTCCTCCCTGATCGGCTACAACGATACAAGGCTTTGACCGCAATTCCGCGTCGGCGCTGCAACATTCCGGTGTGCATCACGGCGTCAAACGGTGTTCGTCCATGACGGAAAAAGCCCTACGGGCCATCTGCGACAAAAAAAGCTCTCCTCGGGGGAGAGCCTTGTGCGTTTCGGGTATTGGAACGCGGATCACGCGTAGAGGATCAAGGCGATGAATTCGAGATCTTCAGTACCGTCGTTCTCCAGCATGTGCTCCTCGCCGTCTTTGCAGATCATCACGTCACCGGCGGTTACTGGCTTCAGTTCGCCATTGTCGAAGTACAGGCCAGTGCCGCTGAGGACATGGTACACCTCGAAATCACCGACATGGCGATGCCGGCCGACGGAACAGCCGGATTTGAGCACGCAATGGTTGAAAACGCGGCCCTTACCCGCGAAATCCTCGCCGTTGAGCAGTTCCGCGGCGAGGATATGCCCTTTGCCGCCTTTGTGCTGCATGTCCAATTTGGTCAGTTCATCATAATGCCGTATCATGAAAATGCTCCTTTCGGCCCATGATACGGTACTTCATGACCGTTGTGAATGATGGGCGCGCGGCATTACTTGATCCCCGTGAATGTATACGGATCATCTCCAATATGTTCGCCGCAGTCCAGCGCATCAATCCGATCCATATCGCCCGGTGTGAGTATGAAGGAAAACACGTCGCCGTTTTCATGTATCCTGCTTTCGTTGCTTGATTTGGGGATGGCGATGTGCCCTTTTTGGATATGCCAGCGCAGAATAATCTGGCCCGGCGTTTTCCCGTGGGCGGCGGCGATTTCTACGATGGCCGGATGCTGCATGAGTTTGCCCCGGAACAGCGGTCCCCACGCCACGAGCCGTATGCCGTTTTCCCGGCAGTATGCGCACAAATCACGCTCCTGATAAAGAGGGTGCAGCTCGATCTGGTTGAGTACGGGGAAACTGCCGAACGCGCTCCGGATTTCCTCCAGATGTTCGATCTGGAAATTGGATACGCCAACCCGGCGGACGAATCCTTCCTCACGCCGCCTCAGAAGTTTTTCGTATGCGCTGAGACGTTGTTTCCGATCCGTCCCCGGCCAATGGAGAAGGCAGCAGTCCAAAGCGTCTATTCCCAGATCCCGCAATGATTGCGCAAGGGAAGCATCCGGATCGTCAAAACGGGTCGGCCAGATTTTCGAGGAGATGAAAAGGTCCTCACGCTGTACGCCGCATGTACGGATCGCTTCGCCAACCTCGGCTTCATTTCCATACATGGCCGCCGAATCGATGTATCGGTAGCCGTCCCGGACGGCCCAGCGGATCGCGTTGATGATTTCTTCGCCGTGCGCGGCGTAACACCCAAAGCCATATCCCGGCATGGCCGTGCCGTCATTCAGAGACACGGGCTCCGCTATGTCGCGAATGCTCATGGCTGTTCCCCCTAAGGAAATGTTTTTTCGGAACTATCGGACAGGGAATGAAAAGAAGCAAGGGAAGGGTGCCGGCATATGAAGACGTATGTGCGGAATGATTGCTTTTTGACGAGGAGTCCTTTAGGCAGGAAAGGCATGTACCGGATCTCCCTTTTTTACCCACAGGAGTGAACAAGCATGATTGAGCGTACCCTTTCCCTGATCAAACCCGATGCCGTACAACGGAATCTGACCGGCGAAATCCTTGCCATGATCCAAGGGGCTGGCCTCAAGGTCGTGGCCCTCAAGATGATCCACATGACCAAGGCACAGGCGGAAGGGTTTTACGCCGTACACCGGGAACGTCCTTTTTTTGACAGCCTGACCGACTATATGAGTTCCGGCCCGGTGGTTTGCTCCATTCTGGAAGGTGAGGACGCCATCCATCGGTATCGTGACCTCATGGGTGCCACCAACCCGGAAAAGGCCGCTGAAGGGACGATCCGCAAGAAATACGCGGTCAGCCTCGAGGCGAACTCCGTGCACGGTTCCGACGCGCCGGAAACGGCGGCTTTCGAAACCCGGTATTTCTTCAGCGCGTTTGAAATAGTGTAGGGTTTACCTGTTCAAAAAGAACATGAAGGCCACGAGGACAACGAACAACAAAACCAGCGACGTGGTAATCATACGAGCCTCCCTTTGTGAAAAGCCCCGGTCATCCCGGGGCTTTTTCGTTACATGCCGAACCATGTGTAGCCGCTGTAGAACAGGGCGCGTCCGCAGACCTCACCCGCTACGATGAGCAGGAGGATGATCCCGGCCCTGATCCAGAGCGGGCAGGGGCAGGTTCGGCAAGCGCCCGGAAGCATCTCATTGACGCCATTACGGATGAGCAGCAGAGGGCCCAGCTCTGCGCCGAAGAGCAGGAGCGTCAAATGCCATGCCAGCAGATAGGTGGAGAACGGCGATTGCGCCAACAACAGCTGCAACGGGATCACCAGCATTTGGAGTATGAAGGCCAATACGATGAATACGGGATACCAGCCGAGCAGGAGCGCTGCCTTCTTTTCGGGATCCTTTCGGGCGGCAAGGGCGTCCATGAAGAGCAGCAGGCTGGAACCGAGCAGCAGGCTGGTGGCGAGAAAGAGCCAGTAGGTGAACAGCGAATTCCAAAAAGGAACGGTCGGGATGGTGTAAACCCGGCTCATGACATAGACAAAAGCAAGGCCGAGGATGGCGGCCAGACGGCGTGCCCATGCATTGAGCGTGATCAGCCAGAGGAGAAGCCCGGCTCCAAACAGCCCGACGAACAGGATTTCGCGGCTCAGCCACGATGTCCCCACGTTGGTGATCGTGTAAAAGCTTACCGTAGGATCGGAAAGATGTTCCAGTGAAGCCAGCGCGCCCACGCCGAGCAGGATGCAGGCGGCCCACGCCTTGGCCCGCGACGTGTCGGCGGTACGGCTGAAGAAGGACAGGATCAGCATACCCGCCGCGGCTTGGCCGAGCAGGGTGAAGATGACGAGACTCCAATAACCGTGCATGGCTAAACCTCCTCGGGGTTGCTGATGCGTTTCCCGCGCAGCCCTTCGGTGCTGCCTTGCGGTTTGGAATGACGGTTGGGAGCACAGATGAAGTGGGGACGGGTGAGTTCCGGCCCCGGAAGCGGCGCGATGGCGGCCTGTTCCCCATAACGCTTGAGCAGTTCGTCGTATTCGCCGTAATCCAGCGCGCGGCAAGGGCAGGCCGCGACGCAGGACGGGGGCAGGCCTTGCTCAAGATAGTCGCGGCAGAAGTCGCATTTGGTCATCTTCTTGCGCTCGGGGTCAAACTGCGGCGCGCCGTAGGGACAGTTCCATTCGCAGTAGCGGCACCCCACACAACGGTCCGGATCCACGGAGACGATGCCGTTCTCGTCCTTGTGCATGGCCTGCGTGGGGCAGGCTTCGGCACAGACGGGGTTCTCGCAGTGGTTGCACGACAGCGACACGTAGTAGGCGAAGACGTTTTGTTCATAGGCGTCGCCCACGGGAAGCCATTCACCGCCGGAATATTCCAGAACCCGCCGCCACAACACGCCTTTGTTCAGGTTATGCTTGTCGATGCAGGCGATCATGCAGGCCTTGCAGCCGGTGCACAGTTCCGAATTGAAGTAGAATGCAGGATTTTTGATCATGAATCGGTCCTTTTCTTCGGCCTGAGATACGGCCGCCCGGAGAAGCGGCCGTCCCTCCGGAGCGGTTACGCTTTTTCCACCTGCACGAGATTGGTGTGGTGAGGGTTCCCCTTGGCCAGGGCTGTCGGGAGAAGCTTGGTCAGCACGTTGACGCAGCCGTTGGTGTCTTCCCCGGCGGCGTTGGGCGTATGCCATGCGCCTTCGGGAAGTGACACCACGCCCGGCATGATGCGGGGCGTGATCTTGGCTTTGACGAAGGAAACGCCGCGCCCGTTGAACACCTTCACACGATCCCCGAATTCGATGCCGCGGGCTTTCGCGTCGATGGGGTTGATCCAGAGCTCTTGCGGCGCGACTTCCTGCAGCCACCAGCAGTTCCCGTAGGTCGAGTGCGTGCGCTGCTTGTAGTGGTGCCCGATGAGCTGCAGCGGCCACTCCTTGCGTTCCGGGCTGATCGCGCCTTCGGGGTTGGGGATGTACTCGGGCAGCGCGGTGATGGCCTGACCGGGCAGCAGGGTCCATGTTTCCGCCAGCTCGGCGAGGCGCGGCGAATAGATCTCGATTTTGCCCGACGGCGAGGGCAAGGGATTGGCCTCGGGATCGTCCCGGAATGCTTTATAGGCGATATGGTTTTCGGGGAAGTACCTTTTGTACACGCCCATCGTGTAGGCTTCCTCCAGCGTGGGCGGCAGTTCGGGGATGGCCTTGCGGGACTCCGCGTACAGTTTCTCCAGCCATTGGTATTGGGTACGGCCTTCCGTGAAGGCCTCCTTCACGCCGAGCTCGTTGGCAACGCCCGCGCAGATGTCATAGATGCTTTTGGCTTCGCCGAGCGGCTCAATGCACTTGTTATCGAAGATCACGTAGGCGATGTTGCTGTCGCCGTCGGAAGTCCAGTCATGCTCCTCAAGGTTCAAACAGCTTGGCAGCAGAAAGTCCGCATAACGGGCGGAAGGCGTCAGTGTCGTGTCGATGACCACGATGGTCTCGCACTTTTTGTCGTCCAGCAGGATGGGGTGCATCTGGTTGATGCCGCCGTGCTGGTTCGTCAGGCAGTTCCCCGCGTAGTTCCAGATGAATTTGATCGGCGCGATGAGCCTTTCGCGTCCCCGGATGCCTGCCGTGGTGGCGGTCATCTGCTTGTAGTCGTCGATGGCCTGATACCAGTTGAAGCAGGAGAGTTCCGTCTTCACGGGATTTTCCAGCGTGGGGAAGGTCGCCATGGGAAGCTTGTATCCCGCGTTTTCGCGCGCCCCGGTATTCCCTCCCTTGATGCCCACGTTGCCGGTGAGCACGGCGAGCATACCGATGGCGCGGGAAATGTTTTCCCCGTTGGTGGTGCGCTGCGGGCCCCAGCCCTGACAGATGAAGCACGGCCTGGCCCCGGCGATCTCGCGGGCCAGCTTCTCGATGCGGGCCGGGGGAATCCCGGTGATGCGCGAGGCCCATGCCGGAGTCTTTGGCGTCTTGTCCGGGCCTTGCCCCAGAATGTAGGATTTGTAGGACGAACCGGCTGGAGCGCCCTTGGGCAGGGATTCCTCATCATAGCCGATGGTGTATTTGGCGAGGAAGGGCTTGTCGATAAGGTCTTCGGTGATCATCACGTAGGCCAGCGCCGCGCTGAGGGCCGCGTCCGTACCCGGGCGGATGGGAATCCATTCGTCGCCCACGGACACCATGGAATCGGTATAACGCGGATCGATGATGATGACGCGGGTGTTACGGGTGAAACGGGCGTGCTGGAGCGTTTTGGCCTTGCACCCCGACATGCGCGTTTCCGAGGGGTTGTTGCCGAAGAACACGGCCAGTTCGCTGTTTTCCATGTCGGAAAGCGAGTTCCCGTCAACCCAGCTCCCGCCGTACAAATAGGGCATACCTACCGTGATCTGGCAGGTGGAGTAGTCCGAATAATGGTTCAGGTAACCACCCACGAGATTCATGAGCCGGGCCACGGGCGTGGCGGCCGGAGGCCAGCTTTTGCCCATGGTGCTGCCGAGGGCACCCGTGCCGTAGTTGAGATAGACGGCCTCGTTGCCGTAGGTGTCTATGGTGCCGCGCAGCCTTTGTCCGATCTCCTTGAAGGCTTCCTCCCAGCTGATACGTTCGAATTTGCCTTCTCCTCTGTTGCCCACTCGGCGCAGGGGATAGGGGATGCGCTGTTCGGCATAGATGCGCTGACGCATGGAGCGCCCGCGCGGACAAGCACGGAGCTGCTGCATACCGTAGCGGTCGTCTCCGGTGTTGTCCGTCTCTACGCGGGTGATCACGCCGTCTTTGACGTGCACCCGCAGGGCGCAACGGCTGCCGCAGTTGACGTTGCAGGAGTTCCAGAGGATGCGCTCTTCCCCTGTCCCCGAGGGGGCGGGCGGTGCGGCGACGGCACTTCCCGCATTGAGGATTTCAATGGAAAAAGGAAAGAATGCCGAAGCGAGGACGACGGCGCCGCCCTTGATCACGTCGCGCCGTTTGAGCAATGCCTGCTCGGTACAATGAGGTTTCCGCATGAGCCCTCCGCAGAAAAAGGATTCCGTTCCCGGAACGTCCCGATGGGACGGGATTCGAGGAACAGGCAGGCTTGCAGCATACCGCACAGGAAAGGCGGCTGTCAGTGATAAGTGGGGGCCGGAGGTTCACGTTATGGGACGCAAAAAGGGGAAGGCCGGAGCCTTCCCCATATGGAAACGAGCGTGCTTGAAGCGCTACTTGAAGAACTTGTCGATATACCCCTGCACGAAAACGAAGAACACGATGAACGGCAGGACATATTTGACGTACAGGCGCAGCCCTTTCGGGAACATGAGGCCCTTGCCGGTGTCCGCTTCGGCGATGAAGTTGTCCCATCCCCAGCCGCGCTTGTAACAGCAGAAGAACAGGAACACCATCGATCCGAGGGGCAGCAGGTTGTTGCTGACGATGAAGTCTTCCAGATCGAGGATCATGGAGCCGGGGCCGAAGGGCTGGATGCCGGACAGCACGTTGAAGCCGAGGGCGCAGGGCAGGGAGAGCAGGAAGACCAGAACGAAGTTGACGGTGACCGCCTTCTTGCGGGTCCATTTGAGCACGTCGATGCCGTAGGCTACGATGTTTTCCAGCACGGCGATGACCGTGGTGAGGGCCGCGAAGCTCATGAAGATAAAGAAGAGCATCCCCCACAGCTGGCCGCCGGGCATACTGTTGAACACGTTGGGAAGGGTGACGAACACGAGGCCGGGTCCGGAGCCCGCATCGACGTCGAAGGCGAAACAGGCCGGGAAGATGATGAGGCCCGCCATGAGCGCGACGAACGTATCCAGCAGCAAAATGTGGATGGACTCGCCGGTCAGGGAGCGCTGCTTGTCGATGTAGCTGCCGAAGATGGTCATGGCGCCGATGCCGAGGCTCAGGGTGAAGAACGCCTGCCCCATGGCGGCATAGATGGGCTCCCAGATGCCGTGCTGGAACATCTTGCCGAAGTCGGGCTTCAAATAGAACAGGATGCCTTTTTCGGCCCCCGGCAGGGTGACGGAGCGGATCACCAGAAAGAGCATGACGACAAGCAGGCAACCCATCATGATTTTGGTAATGCGCTCGACGCCCCTCTGCAACCCCATGGAGCAGACGAGGAATCCGGCGACGACCGTAACGGCCATCCAGCCGACCTGATCAAAAGGATCGCCGAGCGTCCCGCCGAAGAACGCGCCGATCTGCTCGGGCGTAAGGCTCGAAAGCTGACCCGAGCCCATGTACCAGCAGTAGGACAGCATCCACCCGGTGACGGTCGTATAGAACATCATCAGCACGTAACAGCCGATGATGCCCCCGTAGCCGTACAGATGCCAGAACGTCCCCTTGGGTTCCAGCTTGCGGAACGCCAGGCCGATGCCCTGCTTGGCGGCCCGGCCCACGGAGAACTCCATCACCATAATGGGAAGGCCGAGAATGACGAGAAAAACGAGATAGATGAGGACGAAAGCCGCCCCACCGTAGGCTCCGGTGATGAAGGGGAAGCGCCAGACGTTGCCGAGGCCGATGGCGCAGCCGGCCGATAACAGCAGGAAGCCGAGGCGGCTCCCCAACTTTTCGCGTTCGATACCCTGTTCCACTGTTGTTCCTCCTTAGGGTGTGGGAGGATGAATAGGTGACTTTTGCGCCTGAGGCAAGCGGAGACTGCCCGCCGGAAAACGTGCCGATTTCTCGCGCCAAAGGGAAAGGCGATACGTTGTCGGGGATTAGGCCATGTTCTTATACCGAAGAGCAGCCGGGCCCGCTGACGGCGCTGCGGCCTCCGGTTTTGGGAGTGACCTGTATCTGCGTCCCGATGCGCTCCTTCAAGGCCGCCACATGCGAAATCACGCCGATGAGCTTGCCGTCCCGGTGCAGCCCGGCCAGCGTATCCAGCGCGGTGTCCAGCGTATCCTCATCCAGCGTGCCGAACCCTTCGTCGAGGAAAAGGGAGTCCACCCGCACCGTCTTGCTGGCCATTTGCGAAAGCCCGAGGGCGAGGGCAAGGCTCACGATGAAACTTTCGCCGCCGGAAAGGTTCTTGGTGGAGCGGATTTCTCCGGCCTGATAGCCGTCGATGACGTCGAGCTCCAACGGCTGCTCCTTGTTGCGGAGAAGCAGATACCGGTCGGTCATGCGCCGTAGCTGGCGGTTGGCGTGCTCGATCATGATTTCAAACGTCAACACCTGCACGAAATTGCGGTATTTTTTCCCGTCGGCGGAGCCGATGAGATCGTGCAGATCGTTCCAGCGGCGGCACTCGCGGCGCTGCGCCTCCACCGCCGCCGTGCGCTCCTGATGCGCCAGCTTGACCATGTGGTTGTCGTGGAGCTTCTGCCTCAGGCCGCCAATGGCTTCTTGCTGGGTCTTCAGCGTGTCCCGAAGCGTTGCCAGCGTCTCGTCGAGTTCTTCCCGCGTGCGATCCGTCACCTGTTTTTCGCGCTCGGCAGCCAGTTGCGCGATACGGTCGGCCAGGCGCGCTTCCAGTTCGGCCCGTTCCGTGAGCAGCTCCTGTTCCCTTTGAGCCAGCGTGTTCCGCACCGTTTCAGTGAGGCAGGCGTCCCGGTATTCCGCTTCGTCGGCGAAGCCGGTTTGTGAGAGGCGAAGCCGGAAATCCTCTTCCAGCGGCCCAATTTGTGCCTGACGTTCCGCGATCGAGCGATCGAGCGTTTCCCGTTTGCTGGTCAGCCCAGCAAAGCGCTGTTTGGCGGCATCGACGGTTTGGCGGACGCCTTCAAGCCGCTTTTCGGCTTCTTCGACGAGCCCGTTGAGCCGTTTCTCTTCCTCATCCGGGGATTTGTCCCCGAGCAGCCGCCTCCGGTCGAGCCGCAGCTTTTCCCGATCCTCCGACAGGGAGCGGGCCGCTTCCCGCTGCTTGCCCAGATCTTTCTCCATATCGAGAAGCCGGGAAGCGAGATGCCGGGACTCCAGTTCCAGCGCGCTCATTTTTTGATGTAAGAGGTCACGCCGCTTTTCCCGGGATACCCAGCGTTCACGGCGTTCAGACAGGCTGTGGAGCAAGGTCTCCAGCCCGTCCACAGCGAGGCTTTCGATGCCGTAAGCTTGCAGTCCCTGCAAAACGGTTTGGCGCAATGCCGTGTACTGCTCCAGAAGCGAACACCGTTCGCGTTCGGTGCGCACGGCTTCCTGTTCCGCACTGTCCTTATGGTGGAGGGCGGTTTGCAGGGCCAGTTCCAGCCGGTTTGCTTCGTGCCGGGCCTTCTCCCATGCCGTCATGTCGGCTTGCAGCCCGGCGTCCTCCTGTTCAGCCTGTTGCAGGATGCGTTCAGCCAGCCGTTGTTCAGCTTTTGCCGTTTCCTGCAGGTTTTGGAGCGTAAGGAGCAGGGCGGGCGGAAGCGGCTGCTCTTGCGTGGCAGAAGTGATGGAGGGATGTGCCAGCGCGGCGAGGCATTTGCGCACGTGCGTTTCGTGTTCGGACAGTGCGGCGGCTTCTTTTTGCAGCTGTTCCGTCACCCATTCCCGTTCGCGCGACAGCCCGGAGAGATCGCCTTGGAGGGAAGCCAAAGCGGTTCCGGAGCGTTTCAGTTCTTCCTTGAGCCGCGCAAGATGTTCCTCCGGCCCGGCGGGGGCGGGAACGGAAAATCCGGTGAAGGGGTGTTCCGTGGCTCCGCACAACGGGCACGGTTCCCCGTTATGGAGATGCCTCCGCGCTTCCTCAAAAGCCCGCAGGCGAGAGCATTCGGCCTGTTCGGCTTCCCGTTTCTCATATTCCGCCTCCAGACGGCGGTGCTCTTTTTCGGCGGATTGCAGGCGCTGCGTGAGTTCGGCCTCATTGCGGGCACGTTTTTCTTGCCGCTGCTCAAGTGTCTTGATTCCCAGAAGGCAGGTTTCGTATTGCCGCCGCGCCTCTTCGGTTTTGTCCAGCAGGCTGCTACGGGTTGCCGTGTTCATGAGGCCTGCCCGCCAGTCGGCGACGCTCCGATCGCCTAAGAGTTCCGCCAGGGCCTTCCGGCGCAAGGCGACCGCTTGTTCCAGACGGGCCGTTTCCCGATCCTGCCGTTCCTTGAGGGCAAGCGCGTCCATATGCGCTTTGGCCGTCTCTTGTTGCCGGGCCAACGCCGCCTCGAGGGCACGTTTTTTTTCGCGCCCCGTTTCGGCCAGTTGACGCAATTGTCCGCAGGAATGCTGGATAGCGGACAGGTGCTCGATAAGTCCCTGATCCGCAGCCGTGCGTTCCAGGGCTTCGAGCACGCCCGCAAGGGCGGCCTGGGCTTCGGCACGCTGGGCGGTCAGGTTCCGGCTGGTTGCCTGCGCGGTTGCAAAAGCGGCTTCCCGGTCGGCGAGTTCCCGCTTGAGGGCGGACAAGGCCGTTTCTTTTTCGGCAAGTTTGACATCGTATTCCCGTACGGAACGGATCGTCTTCAAGCCTTGTTCGCGTTCCCGCTTGGCGTGTTCCAGCGTCGCTCCGGATGAGGCGAACGCCGTTTCCGTTTGCCGCAATTCAGCTTCACATACGGGCAAAGCCTCGCCGTATTCTTTTTGCTGGCGGAGATCCTGCGCCTGGGCGTTCCGGAGGGAAACGAGCCCGGCATACGCCCCGGAAAGCTCCAGCGCCTTGTTGGCGCGTTCCAGCTTGCGGCGTTCCGGCTGAAACGCTTCGAGCCGTTCCGCAAGCTGTTTCTTGCGGTTTTCCAGCATGGCCAGTTCAGCCTGAAGGGTACGGATGCCCTCCAGCCAGAGCAGGGCCTGTTGCGTCCGGTCGGACTGCCGCGCCGCTTCGGAAGCCTGTTCGATCAATGATGCCAGATCCGCATGGAGGCGCTGTTCTTCCGCTTCTTCAAGGAGGTGGATGCCCGCCAGCTCCGCCTCCAGCGTTTCGAGCTTGGTACGCTCAAGCACGACTCGCGCGTGCACGCGTTTAGATATATCCGAATAGATTTCCGTGCCCGTGAGCTGTTCCAGAATGGGGGCGCGCTGATCCGCAGGCGCTTGCAGGAACGCGGCGAAGCCCCCCTGCGCAAGGAGCATGGAGCGCGTGAAGCGTTCGAAGTCCATCCCTGTGGCTTCCTCCACTTTGTCGGCCACGCCTTGAACATTGCTTTCGAGGATCTGACCCGAAATGGCGTCGGAAAGTTCGCGGCGCGGGGCCTGCAATTCCCCGGAGGCTTTTTTCCTCGCCCGCCACTGGTGCCAGTGGCAGCGGAATGTTCCCGAGCGGGTTTCGAAGGTGACTTCGGCAAAACATTCCCCGGTCTGGCGGGACATGATTTCGTTTTCGCTTTTGGTGACGCGGGGCAGGCGCGGCGTGCGTCCGTACAGGGCAAGGCACACGGCGTCGAGGATGGTCGTCTTGCCCGCACCCGTGGGGCCGGTGATGACGAAAATGCCGTCCGACAAAAAAGCCGGATGCGTAAGATCAATGGCCCATTCCCCGGCAAGGGAATTGAGGTTCTTGAAGCGGATCTGGAGAATGCGCATGGTGTTTCCGTTAGGCGTGAGGGTCTTCTTCGAGGAATGAGGCGACGGTTTCCCTGTAGGCCAGACGGAGATCAGGCCTTTGCTCGTCGGGCACGCCGTGGGCGGCGAGACAGCGCTCAAACACCTCGTATACGTCCAGCGCATCCAGCGTGTCGGCATCGTCATCCCGTTCCAGGGCGCGTTCCATGATCCGGGCGTTCTTGATGCGCAGGACTTCCATGTCCGCTCCCGCCGTAAGCGCTTCGACCCGGTCGCGGAGATCGCTGATGAGTTCGCTGCCCGTATAGATGATTTCGAGCCACGGATTCCCCCCCTCGGCGGCAATGGCCTTCAGGCGGGATTCGATGGCCTCCCATGCCCCTTCAATGCGTTCCAGCTCCTGAAAAACAGGAACGGGCAGGCACTCCACGGATGCCTGACGGCCCGCGAAATCCACGAGGCAGACGCTCTTGGCGCCGCGCTCACCGAAGCCCATGGGCACGGGGGAACCGCTGTAGCGCCGGGTTTCGGAGCCGCCGATTTTTTGTGGGATATGCAGATGCCCGAGGGCGAGATAGTCGATGTTGTCCGGGAAGCAGTCGGCGGTCACTTGTGCGAGCGACCCGACATAGAGTTGTCGCACGCCGTCGCCGTCGGCGGTCTGGCCGCCCGACGCGAAGAGGTGCCCGGTTGCGAGAATGGGGAGATCCGGTCGCGTCCGGTACGTTTCGGCCTGCGCGCTGATGGCGGCGTAGTGGCGGCGGATGCCGTCGATGAGGTTCCGCTCCTTGTCTTCAATGCTTTCGCCGGGCTCAACCACTCGGATGTCCCGATCCCGAAGATAAGGGACGGCGCAGACGATGAGCTCGGGCTCACCGTCCGGGCCGTCGAGCCGAAGGATCTCGTGTCCGGGGTCGTCCGAGATCGAGCCTACGACATGGACGTTGAGGGCGCGCAGGAGCTCTTTCGGCGCGGTCAGGAAGGAGGGCGAGTCATGATTGCCCGCCACCACGACGATATGGCGGCAGAAAGGCATGACCCGGCAGAGGAAGCGGTAATACAGCTCTTGCGCACGGTTGCTTGGGGCGCTGGTATCGAACACGTCTCCGGCGACGATCAGTACGTCAACGTGCCGGTCGCGGACCGTATCCGCCAGCCAGTCGAGGAAGGCGGAAAAGGTTTCGTAGCGCCTGCGCCCGTAGAGGGTGCGCCCGATATGCCAGTCGGACGTATGCAGTATTCGTAAGGATGTTGTTTTCATATCGAAGGCTCCGTAGCCGGCCTCCGTCAGAGGCCGGTTTCTACAGATAGCCTGTGAGCACGGGGCGGGCAAGCCCCCCTTACTTGGCCGAAGGGGCGGGAACCTTGGGAGCGGCGATGTCGCTAGTCTGTTCCTGCTTTGCCGGATGCCGCTTCTGATACTCCTTCCAGCCCCAATAGCCGCCTCCGGCGAGCAGTGCGGCGAGGCAGACGACGCCGAGCGCCACGGCCCATTTTTTCCAGCGGCTCTGCTTGCGGAAGGGATCGTCAAAGGAGCGGCTGGCATTGGGAGGCAAGGCCGCCGCGTCGGTCAGGCAGGATCCGAGCATGAAATTGATGGGGATTTGGCTGTTCACCGCCCATCCCGAGGCATCAAGGACAGGACCGAGCGTCCTGCGCCGCAGCTTCAGCCATGCGAGGAACATGGAGGGGCCGGATATGCACAGGAAGATCCCCACGAACAGCAGGGGAAACTGCCACCATGCCAGAGAGAACAACGCCGCCGCGATGCTGGCGAGCGCCGTGCCGATGGCGCCGAGGGCGAGCCCGATAGCCGCGAAGATCCCCATGCTCCGCCCGATGTCGAACGGCTTGGCTTCCTTCTGGGCATCCGTAGTCAGTTTATCAATGGATTTGGAGGCGTCGGACATGAGCGCTGAATCTTTGGACGACGCGAGCTTTTCGAGCTGGTCGGTGATCATGCGCCCGAACCGTTTGTAAGGCGCGAACATGGCTGTACGGATACTGATGGGGTTATCCACCAGCTTGACCAAAACGGCTTCCCAGCTCTGCCCTTGCGTGTCCACAAAAACGCCGTGCCGCCCCGGTATCAGCAGGTTGGAGTCACCCGCCGTAACCGCCGCGACGATATTCATCTTTTGGCCCGTGTCGAGGCGTGAGCACTCGCAATAGGCAAGGCAGAGATGGCTGGGCTGGGCCTGTGCCGCGTGGTTGGTGATGTCGTCCACGCGCAGGCAGAGATTGCAACCTCTGCCGTCGATGAACAGCGTGCCGATCTGAAAGGTCGTAGGCCGTGAAAGGGCGTAGAAGTCGCAGAAGGAAACGAAGTTCATCAACAGCCGGTGCAGGTGGTGATGGTAGAGGACGAGGCGCTCCACGTCCGTGAGCGTTTTGAGGTGGCCCGCCGCGTCTTCGTCCTGTTGCGTCAGCGCCTCGAAACGGGACGGGAGGTCGCTGGAGAGCAGTTCTCCAAGACGTTCCATGCCGAGTTTTTCCACACCGTTTTCGGGCTTGCGGGCAACCAGTTCCGCATACGGGGCGAAACGCGTTTTGATGGTCTGCCATTTATCGGAGGTCAGCTCGTCCCGTACGCCGAGGAGAGGAACGGCAATCGTATCTTTCAGAGCGATGATCTGATCGCGCCATGCGGGGTTGAGGCCTTTTTCAAGAGGAAGCGGCTGATCCGCCGCGATATGCGCGAGAGGCAGTTCGCGCATGGCCTCGTCATCCGTGTTGAGGGGGTGATCGACAAGCTGGGCAAAAATCGTTTCCGGGGCATTGAGCGCATCCGAGGCCCGAACGTCAAAGGCGACAAGCTGACAGCGCGTGAAGTAGTCATCGATTTTGGGTCGTACGGATTGGAAAATCTGGAAGGCCGTGTCCGTACCGGAACCAAGCGGAAACGTGTCCGCATAGGCCGCAAGTTCGTCGAACCACGCCTTGTAATCCTGTATGTTGCGCATGAACGTTTGGGCCAGTTCGAGCGTGGCGCCTTGCTGGCCTCCGGCGTCGGTTGCTCCGCCCGTCGTTGCGACGATGTCTTCGATGAAGCGGTTCATATCGGGATCGAAGGAAGGGTGCGGCGTCATCACGCCGTCGCCGTTGAAGGCGGTCTGTGTAGCCGCGTCAATGGCTTCCGCTATATCCTCCTGCGTGAGAGCCCCCTCTTTTCCACCTTGCGTGAGGATACGGCTTGCTGTGGAATAAAGCAGGCGGCCTTCATCCGTATCCTGCCTGATTTCCTCAAGGGCCAACTCCGGACGGCTTTCGGCCAGCAGTGCCGGATCGCTGAGGCGGTCCACAGTCCAGCGAACGGCGTCGAGAACCTCTTGAATGCGGATGCGCCCGTCCTTGTCGGCGTCAAGCAGTTCCAGCGTCCGTGCGTCGAACTGGAGTTTGTCGATAGGGCAACTGAGCGCGACCCAGAGTTTGGGGTCAAGCTCGTTGAGGTGCAGCAGTTCTTCAGGCGTCCGCAAGGTCACCTGATCCAGACCGCCGATCCTGTGAAACTTCCAATTGAAGGCCGCATGATTGGGCATGGCGTTCTCCTCTAAGCATGGTGTTCTTTTGGCTGTAGCCCGGATCGGGGATGTTTCAAATGAAAATATGCGGGGGGTGGCGTACGGACCGTAGCCTTTTGCGTGAAGAAGACGTACAAACGGGAGACCTCGCCTCAGTGGAGAGGTTTTTCCCTGAAAAGGCGTAACAGAAACCTAAAGGATATGACAATGCCGAAGTTGCAAGCGGCGCGAGTGACGCAATGCGGGCTGGATTTCGCGGTGGTGCTGGTCGACCCCAAGCTGTTTATGAATCCCAGCGAACTGGAAGCGTTTTCGGAACGCGCCCAAGCGCTCTTTCCCGGCGTTCCGGTGGCGATGCTGAGTTATGACGATCTCAAGGTGACCCGCTATCATGGCCCCGATGATGTTGTAGCCTTCCTCAAGCAGGTGCGTGTGGTCAGCCTGCCGTGGGTTGAGTACACCATCGGTGAATAAATCGAAGGGACCGAAGCGATTCGGTCCCTTTCCGTTACGGCGCAAGCAGGCGGAGCGGGGCGGAAACCACAATATCCAGAATGTTGAGGACTCCGCTGCCGATACTGTTGAAGACATTGGCTAAAATACCGGTAGCGTTGAAACTGCGCTGCGGCGCGTCAAGGCTGCCGTAGTAGCGCACTGGAATTTCCGGGATACCGGGCCCGGTTACGTTCAAGGCATAGTTGAGCGTTTTGTTGATAAGATTGATGCTGCCTTGGCCTCGGACGGACAGGCCGCCGGAGAGGTTGAGATCGCGTGTGGTCAGGATTCCCTTGGAAAGCGCCCCGGAAGCGCTCAGGGAACTGAAACGGCTCATAGGGCCGGGTTTCTTCGCATCCAATTCCCCGTTCCGGATAACGAAATTGAGAGTGCCGCTCAGGGCGGCGGGGATATCCGCGCCGGAGCGGAGCAGGCCGGAAACGTCCGCGTCAAGGCTTCCCGTGCCGGACAGCAGTTGCTCCTGCCCCCGTTCCTTGCACAGCGTCAGGACATTGACAGCGCTCAGCGTATACCGCAATCGCGCGAGCAGCCCTCCCGCAGTGCCCTCCGCGCGCAATCCGGCCCCCGCCGTTCCCCCAGCGACACGGGCCTTGATGGGGTCGGCCGTGAGCACGCCGTTTTTGATGGTCACGGGAACGGTCAGGTTTTCATGCGGAATGCGGGCGATGACCAGACGTTCCACACTGAGATCCCCATCCAGCTGCACTTTTCTGAGCCATTCGGTCTGCCACGGTGTACTCGGTTGTGCGTATTTGGAAGACGCGGGCAGATAGTCCCCCAGACGCAATGTCCCAAGCCGGAGCTTGGCGGTCCAGTGCGGAGGAGTTCCTTTGGTGCCTTCGATTTGGCCGGCAAGGCAGGTATCATCGACGCGCCCTTCAAGCTCTGAAAGGCGCAGTATGGACTCGTCCGCCCGGATTTTTGCTTTGATCTGCGCCTGCCTGAGCGCCTGTTGGGGAAGGCTGGAGGGCAACATGCCCCATTGGGCGAGGAGGGCACGGAGGTTTCCCGTGGAAACGGACAACGAAGCGTCCCATGCCGGATTGGCATCCAGACGGGTTCCGCTTACGGAACCGGTGAACGAGGCGGAGGCGTCTTTCGTGAGAAGCTGCCCGGAGAGCTCTTTAGCCTCCAGCGTGTTGGCTTGCGTATTGAGGGACAGTTTGCCTGAAGCCTGCCCGCCGATGCCGTTGGCTGAGAGCTTGCCTGAAGCGGAAACGGCGTCGGCGAAAAGATTGAAAGGACCGCTCGTTGGGAACTGGAGCGCACCCGTCAGGTCGAGCGAACTCTGCCCGGCCGGCGTCGTCAGGCTGCCCTGCCATTTCCCGGTGTAGGCATAACGCGGCTGCGTTCCCTGCGTCCGGCTTCCCGCCCCCTGAAAAGCGACGCGCAATTGAGAGAAGGCGAGATTTTTTTCTTTTTTGGCCCGAGAAAGCGACAGATTGCCTTTCTCGATAAGCGCTTCCCCCTTGCCTTTCAGCGAGGAGAGGAAAGCGGCGGGCGAAGTCGGCCGTGCCGTAAAACTGGCCGAACCTGTCAATGTGCCTTTCAGAACGGGATATCCCGCTGCAGGGCTGAACAGGCTGTCGACGTTGACGCCGCTGGCCGTGAGGTTCAGGGCCATGACGTCGCCGGGGATGAGATCGCCTTGTGCCGATCCGCCGTACAGTGAGCCGCAGCGGATGGCGACTTTGGTCTGTTCCGTTCTACTGGCCGGATCGGGCGTAATGCGGACGGAAACGCCGTTGGCCGCCCACTTCCAGAATGTGGCGCGGGCGGCTTCCAAATGGATGTCATAGCCCACCGCCGCATTGGAATCGTCTCCTCCGAGAAGCGGCGGCACTTTGTAGGACGGCGTGGAAACCGCCTTGTTTTCCGCTTCGGGGAATATCCGGTTCAATGGGGCGTCTTTGGTCGCAAGGTGCAGCGCAATGACGGGATTGGAAAAATCGTTGACGCTTCCGCCTCCCGTAAAGACGGTATTCAGCGTCGTCGCGGTGACGGAAGAGGCGACGAGTTTTTGCGGGGTCAGCTCAAACGGAAGCGTTCCCGAGATGTTATCCAAGGCGACTTGCACGCCCGGCGGGAGATCCCGCGCAAAGCCGAACCAGCGGGGAAGGCTGAGGTGCTTGAGGGCGAGCGTCCCCCGCAGCGTCGGCACATAATCTGCGCCGAAGAGCAGCCGTCCGTCCAACGTGGCCTGATCCCCTTCGACTTTGAGGCTGGCCCCCTTGATGGCGATCTGCGGGAGAGGGGCACCCTGAAAGAGGGAGCCCAAAGGGGCTTCCGTCGTGAACGGAAGCAGGACATGGACGGGAACGGATTGGCGTTTCAGTGAAAAAGTGCCGTCAAGGGAGGCCACGCCGTCAATGGCGAGCGTGCCTTGAGTGGTGCGGGCCGCCACACCGAGGACAAACCGGGGGCTGCCCTCGCCAAAGGAAAGCGGCATGGCGCAAGTGGCTTTGAAGCGGAGCATGGCCGCGGCATCAGCCGGGAACGCATATTCCAGATCGGCTATTTCCAGATCAATGTTGCTGAGGGTTTGGATTGGGGTGGCCTGCCCGTCCTTTTCCGGCGGCGTGTTTCCGTACCATTCCATCTTGCCCACCGAGAGCGAGAGCTCACCGGGTTCTCCGTTTCCCGGAACGGTGGCGCTTCCGGAAATGCCGGACATCCGCCACTGAGAGTGAATCCCGGACTTGTTCGCGCCGGGAAGGAGAGAGGCGATGGTTCCGTCTTCGAGATCGACATCCATTTCAGCAAGTTGCGGTGGTATGGAGAATCGCGGCTGTTGTGTCGTTTCCGGCGTCGTTCCGGCTGGCGGCTCAAGCAGCAGCGTGGGCTTGAGAAGACGGACTCCGGCGATGCGCGTTTCTCCGTGGAGCAGGGCCCAGAAATCAGGATAGACGGCCCCTTCGTCCACGAACAGCGTCATTGCCGGGGTACGGATGGTCAGGCCGGAAACGCTGGCCGCCGGACGCGGAAAGAGGGAGAGCGAAGCTTGATCCGCCGACAAGACAAACCCGGCTTCAGGAGCGGAAAAGCGGGCGGACAGCGAGCGGGCGAACCCAACGGGATCTTGATTGAACGTATAGATGAAGAAGCCGAGCGCAAGGACGAGCGCCCAGAAAAGGGGGAGCAAAACATAAAGGAGGATGGAGGTGGAACGCTTCATGTCTGTAGCTGTTTGTAATCAAGGCGTTTGAGATCGAGGTATACCAGTACGCCTCGGACAGGCCGGGGCGCAGCCTTGGAAATGAGGCGCATATAGCGTTGGAGCTGGATTTCGTGCGCTGGAGTTGGCGCTCCCGTTTTGTATTCGACCACGGTAATCCGTTTCCCGTCGTCGACCACAAGGTCGGAGCGGTACAATTCGCCGGATTCGTCAACGATCTCCTGCTCGGGCGTCCCGTATCGCAGCCATTCCCCGGCCTCGGGCAGGGCCGCGTACCATGCCAGCATTTCCACGATCTCGTGTTCGACCGTTTCGGGGTCACGGATCGGGAGCGGGAACGTGCGCAAGCCCTGCTTGAAGGCTTGGCGGGCATCCTCTTCCGGGTGCCCCGTCAGTTGCCCCGCCGTTTGCAGGCAAGCCAGACAGTGGTGCGCGAACGTGCCGCGGCGTTTTTGGGTAAACGAAAATTCTTCCAGCGGATTTCGGAAGATGCGCAAACGCGGCAGCCAGTGCATGGGACGCCAGCGTTCGTTGCTTTGTCCTGCCGGGATGCTTTCCGGTTCGATCAGTGCCAGCTCTTCGGCAACAGCCTTGCCATCCCGCATTGTTTTGGGCTCCCGAGCCTGTTCGGCGGGGCGGGCGAAAGGAGGCGCACCTGTCTCAAACGTTTCTTCAGTCATGGGAAGCGCGCCGAGAAGCACGTTCAGGCCGCTTCCGAGCCCCGATGCATTGCGGCTGGAGGACGTTTCCGTCAGGAAGGCGTGCAGCTCCTCTTCCGCCCGCGTCCACGCCACATAAAGCAGGTGCAGCGCTTCACGGGCGTTGTCCGCAATGGCCTTGTAGTGTGCGTAGCCGGAGGCCGGGCCGCGCGGAGCAAGCACCGTCAGCCCGTCCACATGCGTCTCCACGGCAGGGCTGTCCACCCGTTGGGAAAAGTTGTGCCACGGCACGATGACGACGGGGAATTGCAGCCCCTTCGATTTGTGCATGGTCATGACCCGCACGGCGTCGAGGGTTTCCGGCATGGGGGCTTTTTCCTGCTGCCCGTGCTTGTTCCAATAGCCGAGGAACGAGGATAACGAACCGTATCCTTGTCCTTCCGCGACGTGAATGATTTCCAGAAAGCGGCGGACAAAGGCGGCCTCATCGGGATAGCGGCTCCATATGTCGAGGCGCCCCAACGCTTCGCGGGTGACGTCATAGGGCGTGAGCAGCCCCGCGTCGGCATGGAAAGGCGCGATCCACTTCCTCCAGATGTCGGGGAAATCTTCACGGAAGGCCATGAACAGCGGCATGTTGCGGCGCTCCGACGTCCGGCGGGCGGCGGCCCAGTCTTCCAGCGCCTGTTCGCTCAGGGGGATAAGCGGCAACAGCATCTGGCGGCCGGAAAGGAATGTCCAGAATGCCAGATCGTTGCGCGGGGAATCGAGGAACGTCAGGAGTGCCGTGATCTGTTCCACCAGAGGATGCTCGGCGAGCAGGAAGCTGTTGTCGGTGACGACGGGGATCCCTTCCTCCATGAGCCATCCGGCGACCTGTGCGGCCTTCCCGTTGGAGCGCACCAGCACGGTGACGTCCCCCCACGGACGGCGTGAGACGACCTCCTGGACGCATCCCAGCAGACGCTCTCGGACTTCTTCGTCCAGATCTTCGCTCTTGTCGCCGCAGACGCGCTGGAGACGCAGGAAACCTTCGGCCTTGTCGGGCGCGACGTTCTGTTCGGAATCGGCAAAGCCTTCTTTGAGCAGCTGGGCCCCTTCCTCAAGAATGGCTGCCAGGAGGGCGGACGGCGTGTCTTTGGGGAGCATGGCGGACAGCACGGCTTTAGCCGTGGCTGTTTCGGAAAGCTGGCGGAACAGGGTGTTGTTGGTTTCGACGATGGCCCGGCAGCTCCTCCAGTTGGTGGGGAGGATGTCGACGCGCGGTTCGGGCGCGACGGCGCACAGTTCCGCATCGGAGCGGACCTCGTCAAATAGCGTGGCGTCGCCGCCGCGCCAGCCGTAGATGGCCTGTTTGACGTCGCCCACCCATGTGAGCGAACCGCCGCGAGAAAGGGCTTCCAATACAAGGGGATGGATGGCTTCCCACTGTTCGCGGCTGGTATCCTGGAATTCGTCCACGAGGATGTGGGTCAGGCTCGTCCCCAAGCGGCAAAACGCTTCGGGAACGCCATAGTCGCCCGACAGCACCTGACGGGCCAGACGGGGGACGAAGGCGGCGGGAACGGCCCCTTCGCGCTTGAGGAAGTCGGGAACCTGACCGGAGAGTTCCCGCGCCAGTTCCACAAACGGCATGACCGTCTGGGCCCGGCGGAGCAGTTCTCCATCGCTTTTTAATTTTTGTACGGCATCTTGAAGCTCGCCGAAAGCGGATAGGGACTTGTCGGACGCTTTGCCTTTGGACGCTTTGTTGAGGCACTCGTCCAGACTCCCCTTATCCCACATGGTGGATTTTGGGGGCAGGTTTTTCGGCGGGTTTTTCCTGCAGGCGTCCAAGGCATTGAGAAGATGCTTGGAGACAGCGAGCTTTTCTTCAGTCAGCAGAAACAAAAGGTTTTCCGCCGCATCGCGCAGGTTGCGGATCAAGGCGCCAAGCCGGTCGGCAATCTCGGAGGGGTGGGCCAGCGGGGTTTCCCGTGCCTCCATGACGGGAAGGAGTACTTCCATCACCTGTTCCCGCAAACTTTTTCCCGCAAGGAACGACTGTCGGGGGGAATGGAAAAAAACGTTCCGACATGCTTCCTCCAGCAGGGAGTGAAGCCGTTCATCACGCCGCGACTGTTCCAGCAGGCTGTCCAGAAGCGGCGCGATGGCCTCATCCGTGGCGAATACGGGTTCGAAGTCGGGAGGCAGATCCAGCTCCAGCGCGGTCAGCCTGACGATAAGATGCAGGAGGCTGTCGATGGTGCGGACGTTGAGAGCCCCATAGCGGCGGAGGATGATCCCCACCCATCTCCGGGCCTGCTCGCGCGTCCATCCGGGGGCGGGCTTGTCCGTACCGAGGGCGGTATCCTTAAGGCGCCCGATGATCCGTTCCTGCATTTCGGCGGCGGCGCGGTTCGTGAAGGTGACGGCAAGGATTTCGGGCCAGCCGTGCGGTCCGGAATGGACGGCGCTGCACCCGGAAAACGAACCGCCGCCAGCTTCCGCGGCACCCGAAAGGTGCTTCAGGAAGCTGGTGGTCAGTTCATAGGTCTTGCCCGAACCCGCCGAAGCGCGGATCTGCCTGAGCTGTGGATCGTGTGAGGGCATGGAGGACACGGAATGTTACGCTTTTTCGCCTTCGGGCAACATACCGGTCAATTCGCCCTGTCCGGTCGATTCGAGCACGGCACGCCACAGCCCCGAACGGATGTCGAGCTTGCGGCGTTTTTTGGTGACGAGGTCCAGCGGGATATGGACGTAGCGGTCCATGATCTTGGCAACGACCATTTCGGTCCTGCCCGCCATGGCGGCATGGACGGCGTGCTGACCGAGGAAACCGCAATAGACCCGGTCGTTGGCGTTGGCCGGGACGGAACGGATGATGTAGCTTGGGTCGATGTATTTGATGCTGATGGGCATTTTCCCGTGGAAATAGTCGACGATGGACGTCCTCAGCAGGCTCCCCACGTCGGACAGCACGGGATTCCCGGAGGCGTCGCGGGCCTCGTTCTGCTGGAGGAGGTGCTGGCCCGCGCCTTCAGCCGCGATGATGACGGCGTGCCCGCGCAGTTTGAGGCGCCGTTCCAGCGCGGGGAGCAAGCCGCCGTCGCCGTGCAACTGGAACGGCGCTTCGGGGATGAGCACGAAGTTGGCCTCACGCAGGGCGAGGGCGGACTGCGCCGCGATGAATCCGGACTCGCGGCCCATGAGCTTGACGATGCCGATGCCGTTGGGCGTGCCCACGGCTTCCACATGCGCGCAGCCGATGGCTTCGGTGGCCTTGTCCACGGCGGTGTCGAAACCAAAGGACTGCGGCACGAAATTGATGTCGTTGTCGATGGTCTTGGGGATGCCGATGATGGAAATGCGGATGTTGCGCTGGCGCACTTCCTTGGCGATGGCGGAGGCGGCCTTCATGGAGCCGTCGCCGCCGATGACGAAGAGGACGCTCACGTTGAGCCGTTCGAGCGCATCGACGATTTCGGAAGGTTCCTGCGGCCCCCTGGAGGAGCCGAGGAGCGTTCCGCCGAACTGGTAAATATGCTCGACGCTGGCCGGAGTCAGCTCCATCACGTTGTGGCTGTAGGAGGGGATGAAACCTTCGAGCCCGTAACGGATGCCCAGAACGGAAGGCGTGTTGTAGGCGTGGTAGGCTTCAAGGACAATGGCCCGGATCACGTCGTTGAGGCCGGGGCAAAGGCCGCCGCAGGTGACGATGGCGCATTTGGTTTTGCCGGGATCGAAATACAGATCCTGACGCGGCCCCGCTTCTTCAAAAAGCAGGGTCTGATGGGTATCGATGTCCTCATCGTATTCATGGCTCAGGCTCAGCATCACCTTTCCGGTATTGATCATGTTCCCGTAAGGAAGCGGAGAGGGGATTTTGGCCTGGCCGAGCGTGGCGATGGGGATTTCGCGGACCGGGATGCTGTATTCCGATGTCATGGCTATTCTCCGGACGGATTTTTTTCGAGATGCTGGCGGGCGAAGCAGCTTGTCAGGATGCCGCCCGCCTGCGCCACATTGAGTGAATCGAATGTCCGCAGCATGGGGATGTGCAGGAGATGGTGGCAGCGTTTGGCAACCTGCGGGCGTATGCCGTGTTCTTCATTGCCGAGGACGAGCAGGGCGGGGGTATGCAGGCGGGTGGTGAAGGCGTCGAGGCTGCCTTCGCCGAACGCGGCCCCGTAGATGAGGAATCCCGCGTCCCGTGCCTCGTCCAGCGCCCGGGCGATGTTCATAACCTTGGCGACCGGAAGGCGTTCCAGCGCTCCGGCTGCGGCGCGGCGCGCCCCGGCCCCCAGAAAGGTGCCGTTGTGGCGGGGTATGACCAGCCCGGCCCCGCCCATCGCGTATAACGTGCGGGCGAGGGTTCCGGCGTTGCCGGGGTCCTGCACCTGATCAAGCACAAGGATGAGCGGCAGGGGAGCGTCCGTAGCGTCCGTGAGCAGATCGGCGAACTCGGTGAAACCGGCCTCGAAAAGCCGGGCGACGACCCCTTGATGCCCGGCGGGGCAAAGCCGATCGAGGCTCTGGGCATCCGCAAGCGTAAAACGGACTTTGGCGGTACGGCACAGGTCGAGGATGCGATCCGTATCTTGCGAACGTTTGCCCTTGCGGACAAGAACGGCGTCGATGCGTTCCGGTTCCCGTTCCAGGAGTTCCAAAACCGGCTTGACGCCGGAGAGGACGGCTTGTTCTTCTTTGGAATCGGAACAGGAAGCATTTTCAAGAGATGCATCCTGTTCGACGGACTTCGGGGCGGAACGGAACGCCTTGCGTGGGGAGGTATTTTTCTCTGTAATCATGAGATCCTTAAAGGTTGTCACGTCTCGGAGGATTGCCAAGCTCGGCCTCGTCGAGTAGACTGGATATGGATTTATGCCCCCGGAATGGCCCGGGGTAACATCACGAGGTGAGTAGAGTGTATCGTGTTGTCCTTCCCGCGTCTATGTTTCTCCGCAGGGCAATCGGAATGCGCTTGAACGGCGTTTTGCCGTCCTGTGTGGCTTTTCGCCCTTCCGGCGTTTTGGGGGTGCTGCTGTTGTGCATCCTCGTTGCGCTGACCGGCTGCAGCTCCAAAAATATCACGAGCAAAGGCCCCTTTGTATTGCAGGAGCCCTCCAAAGGGTATCCTTCGGTGCCTTCCTCTTCGGGACAGAAAACGGGAACGGTCTATTTGCCTTCCGACGACGGCAGGCCGCTGACGAAAGCCGAACAGGAAGCGTTCCTGTCCGAAGGGGAAATCGACAGGAATCTGCCGCAGGAAGAGCTTGGGGACGTTCTGCTCCATTTCAAATATCTGGTGCATAAGGATCGTTATACCGTCGAGAAGAACCTCGAGCGCGCGCAGCTGTATATGCCGTTTATTTACGAGACGCTGCGTTCAAGGGGATTGCCGCGCGAACTGGCGTATGTCGCGTTTATCGAGAGCGGATACAACCCGATGGCGACTTCGAGCAGCGGGGCCGCGGGAATGTGGCAATTCATTTCGAGCACGGGCAAGCATTACGGCATGGAGCAGGACTGGTGGATGGATGAGCGCCGCGATCCGTACCAGTCCACGCGGGCGGCGGCGGATTATCTCGACAAGCTTTATAAGATGTTCAACGACTGGCATCTGGCGGTTACGGCCTACAACGCGGGGGAAGGAAAGATCCAGCGCGGGCTCGCCGCTACCGGCGCCAAGACGTTCTTTGAGTTGCGCCGCAAGAACGAGCAGATTTACAGTGTCCGGGATCGCCTGTCCGATGAGAACAAGCAGTATCTCCCCAAGTTTTTGGCTGTCTGCAAGATAGTGCGCAATCTGGATAAATTAGGGTTTTCCTGCGCGACGTTCGCAAGTTCGTCGCAGATTGCGGAAGTCAGGGCCAAACCGGGGACGGACCTCATGCTGTTCTCCAAGAGCATCGGCATGAGCTGGGAGGAGTTTTCGGCGCACAACCCGGCGTATCAGCGCTATGTGAGCCACCCCTCGCGCTCTACCAAGATTTATGTGCCCCGCGCGATGGCTGGCAAGGCGCAGGCCCTGCTTTTCAAGCTGCCTCCGGCAAACAGCGGCAAGAGCTATGCCGGGCTGCGGGATTATAAGATTTCGCGTGGCGACACGATGGCGAGCATATCCCGGAAGACCGGCGTTCCGGTGGCGGAACTCCGGCGCATCAATCAGGTCAGCGAACCTTTGCGTGCTGGCCGTGTGTTGAAGATCCCCGGAACCAACCGGACGGGCGTCGATCCTCGCGCGTTGGCATCCGTGCGGGGAGTTCCGTCGGCAAAGGGGACGTCCGTTGCGTCCGCCGGGCGTCAAGTGGCCCCTTCGCGCACGGTTTCCGCTTCCGCGCCGGTGCGTGAGAAAGTCGTATCAACCGCTTCCGCCGCATCGCACGAAGTGAAGCAGGGGGATACCATGTACTCCATTGCGAAGCGGTACGGCGTGACGCAGGAAGCGATCCTCGCCGCAAACGGCATGAAAAATCATAATATTAGCCTTGGCCAGCAGTTGCGGATTCCCGGCAAGGGAGCGGCGGTGGCGTCTCAGTCCGCTAAAAAGGCTCCCGTAGCCTCTTCGGTTCGCCCTGTGGTTGCCTCTGTTTCCAGCGTTCCCGTTTCCCGCCCCGTGGCCGAGGCTAAGGCCACGAATAAGATCGTCCAGTATACGGTTCAAAATGGTGATACCCTCTGGGCCATTGCCCGCAAGTTCAACGTCTCTCCGGTTGAATTGCTTTCGCTGAACAACATGAGCCGGAATACGGCGCTGCGCCCCGGCGACACGGTCCGCGTGGCGGTCAACTAAACAGGTGCGTGCCGTAAGATCCTTTGCCTGCTTCGGTCAAAGCGTGCCGCGGTTTTTCCGGGCATGGCGCGGCGTCATCGCGCTGGCCGTCCTGCTGATCGGAGCGGGGTTGGCCTTGCGCTGGCTGGCGCCTCAGGCTGAAACCGTCACGCGCTGGATAGATGTCTATATGCCGAGCGGTTACATGGGGGGCTTTCTCTATGTCTGCTCGGTGGCGGTGCTGATTTGCCTCGCCGTCCCCCGCCAGCTGCTGAGTTTCGCCGGGGGGTATGCATTCGGCCCGTTGTTCGGAGCCGTGTTCGCAACGCTCGGCGTGACGCTTGGCTGTGTGCTGGCATTCGGCATGTCCCGGTACTGCGGGCGTTCCTTCGTTGAACGGAGGTACGGGGGCAAGGCTGCCGCATTCAATCGTTATGCGGTCCAGCGCCCCTTCATTCTTGCCATCCTGATCCGCCTGTTTCCGTCCGGGAATAACTTGGTGTTCAGTCTGCTTGCCGGGGTCAGCCGCATCCCGGCATGGCCTTTTTTTCTGGGGTCGTGCCTCGGGTATATCCCTCAAAATCTGCTGTTTGCCATGATCGGAAGCGGGATGCGCGTAGATGAAGGATGGAGGTTCGGGCTCAGCGCGTTATTGTTTGCCGCCTCCTGTGCTCTGGGATGGTGGCTTTACAAGCGCTATGCCGCCGCGTACCCGATGGGGGCACGGAACGAACATTGAGCGTCTTGCAATGAAAAGGAAATGATATGAAAGGATTGGAACTTTCGAGGGCCTATTGGGAAAAGTGCGCGCTGCCGCTGTTCCGGCGGGAACTGCCCGCGTTTTTGGAACGCGCCGCTGTCGGCCTTGTCGGAGAAGGCTCCGAATGCTTTGGTTTTGATGATGAAATCTCCCAAGACCATGATTGGGGGCCGGGATTTTGTCTATGGTTGCCTGAAGGCGAGTGGGCGGAATGGCAGGGCGCCGTGGAAGCCTTGCTTGCCCGCTTGCCCGATACGTATGAGGGGTTCCCTGCTCGTATGGCGCCCGCCAAGCGTATGGGACGGGTCGGGCCTTTGTCCATTGAGGGCTTCTATGGCCGGTTCATCGGGATGCCGCAGCCTCCTCAGACGTGGAAACAGTGGCGGCTCGTGCCCGAGCAGTTCCTCGCGGTAAGCACGAACGGCGCTGTGTTCAGTGATCGGCTTGGGGCTTTCACGGCTTTCCGTGAAGCGCTGTTGGGCTTCTATCCGGAAGATGTCCGCCTCAAAAAGATTGCAGCCCGGTGCATGGGCATGGCGCAGGCCGGTCAATACAACTTGCTCCGGTCGTTGAAGCGGGGGGAGACGGCAACGGCCATGCTTGCCGCCGCGCGTTTTTCGGAACAGGCCGTTTCAATGACGTTTCTTTTGAATAAGCGGTACATGCCGTTTTACAAATGGGCGCACCGCGGCGTTGAACAGTTGCCGATCCTCGGCAGGGAAACGGCTGCGTGCGTAACGGCATTGGCCGGGCTGGATTGGCGTCTTGGCCCCCGTGTCGAGGCGGTAGCCGGGGATATTGTGGAATCGTTGTGCCGTGATGTGGCTGGGCGGCTGCGCTCGGACGGTTTGTCCGATGCCGACGGCGATTGGCTGGTGGAACATGGGCCGTCCGTTCAGGCACGCATCGAAACGCCGGAACTGCAGAGGATGTCCGTTATGCTGGAATAGCTTTCCCAGCGGATCGCATGAAAGGAAGGGGCCCAACGGCCCCTTTTATCATCATTGCGCTGCGGATTGTTTCACTGCGTTGCGGCACAGGTTCAGGTTGTTGCGGCAGGTAACGGCCTCCGGGCTGTCGGAAAGCCCGAGGCTCTCATAGCAGGAGAGCGCTTCCTCAAGCGTCTGGGCGGCTTTCTCCCACTGCGCATCCCCGGCCAGCGCCGCGCCGCAGTTGCCGAGCGAGAAGGCCGTTTCCGGATGGATGCCCAGGATTTCTTTACGGATGGACACGGCTTCCTGATGGTACAGGACTCCCTGACGGGTTTCGCCCCGCTCCTCGCAAATGCGGCCGAGATTGTTCAGGCAGGTGGAAACGCCGAAACAGCGGCGGCCTTCCTTGGCTTCCCATAGATGCAACGCCATTTTCAGGTTCGCTTCGGCGGCGTCATATTTTTTGGCGGTGTACTGATGGGAGGAAAGGTTCAGCAGTGCGTCGGCGATGCGCAGATCGTCGGCGGGCAGGTTTTGCTTAAGAATGTCGAGCGCCCGTTCGCCGAGCGTTGCGGCCTCTTCACATTCTCCCCGCTCAGAACGGAGCCGGGCAAGGTTTTGCAGCCCGCCCGCCACATGGATGTGGTTCGGCCCGAACAATTCCTCAAGAAAGCGCAGTGATTCGCGGAAGAACGTTTCGGCCTCTTCCAGCCGTCCTTGAATGTGCAGACAACGCCCGAGGCCGTCCAGAACCAGAACCCGGCCTCCTGCGGGCAGATCGGGTTTCAGCAGATCCCGGTAGATTTTTTCCGCGGCAAGAGCCTTGCCTTCCGCAAAAAACATCCGGGCCTCATTCAAGCGTCGCTGAAAATGTTCGTCAAGCTGCATAGGGCTCTCCCTCTGGAATGAATGCCGAAGAGGCGGCGCGTGTGCCGCCCGACCGGGACAGTCGCCCTGCCCGCGGGTGCGGGCAGGATCGGACAATGGAGAGTGTAGGTCATTTCGCCTCAAAAGGCTACCGAGGGCTTAGCTGGAAGTGCCGCTTTCCAGAATGGAAACGATGGAGAACAGTGTGAAGCAGATCCCGCCAAGGCCGACCATGACCCGGGCCGGGACCATGTAGGCGGGGTTGATCGTCGCCGCCTCGAAGAGGAAGGCCGCGATGAACAGGCAGGTCAGAGCCGTCAGCACCGGGATGAGGGGAATGCGCTTGGCGAGGGGATAGGGATGCCGCCACACCAGGGCCAACAAGAGGACCTTGCTCAGGATGCTGTAGCAGACGATGCCGAGGCCGATAAGGACGAATCCGGGGGCGATGGTGACCGGGCCGTACTGGAAAATCAGCAGGTAAAGACCCCAAAGGATGTCGATGGTGCCCATGACGATGACCAGCCACGGCCAGAAGCGGCGATCCGCTTCGGAGTAGGTATTTTGGATCTGGCGCACGACGCTGGCGACGAGGGCGACGAGGCTTGCGCAGACCAGCCCTATGCCCGCTAAAACGTGTCCTGCCACAACGTTCGGCGTTTCGTCGGATCTGACGATATCGATTCCCCAGACGATGCCGATCAGAGCGCAGATGATGGGGATGGCGAACAAAAGGGCGACCATGCCGCCGCTGAACGCTTGATCGGGGTGGTGTCCGGGTCCGGCCTTGGAGTTGCTCGGGATGAGAATGAACTTGGTGGAGGATAAGGCTACGGTGGACACGCAGCATGTGATCAGTCCAAGGCCGAAAACGACATGCCCGGCGACGAAATGTTCGGCCCCTGTGCCGGAACGGACGAAGATCAAGCCTCCGATGATGCCGATGGCCGCGGCCACATACCCGATAAGGGGCAGGGCGACCTTGAAGGCCGCGCTGTAGGTATGGATGAGCTGGCGGATGATGGTCGCTGCCGTTGTAAACAGCGCTACGCAGATGATGCTCAGGAAGAGCACGACATGCCCGGCGACGTACGTGTTGGCGTCGCTGCCCATATCCCAGATGTACCAGCCATAGCCAAGGCAGATGGCGCCCATGGCCAGAGGGATGATCCTGAAGAGAACGCTGATCCAGTAATTCATGGCTTGCTCCTTTGCGGGTGGAATGTATGAACAGAGCCAAGCACACAGGATTTATGAATACCATTATAAATTAAATGGGTTAGATGTATTAAAACCGGGGTTCCATAGCGTTGGCTCCCCGTGTTTCCGTTCGGAATATCAGCTTTTCGGTTTAAGGGGGCTGGTCATTTCGGCGTTCCCACGGTAGAGCTGTGTCCCATGATGCGCTTTATCCAAAATCACGTTTCGTTGTCCGTACGGGCAGGGCTGGCGCTCTTCGGTGCCGTGCTCCTTTGGAGCAGTTCTTTTATAGCGCTCAAGATCGCGGTATCGGCGTTTGATCCGATGGTCATGGTCTTTGGCCGCATGTTGAGCTCCCTGGTGGCGCTGATGCTTTTGCGGGTGACCGTCTGGCGGCGTGCCGAGGCCCCTATGCTGCTGGACAGGCGGGTGACGCGCCGGGAGTGGAAGTACATTGTGCTGCTGGCGCTGTGCGAGCCCTGCTTCTATTTCGTGTTTGAGGGGTACGCCATGATCTACACGACCGCGTCTCAGGCCGGGATGGTCGTCGCGGCGTTGCCTTTGGCTGTCGTGGTCGCGGCGTGGCTGCTGCTCGGCGAACGTCCGCACCGGCGCGTCTGGATCGGGTTTGTGCTGGCCGTCGTCGGGGTCGTCTGGCTGAGCGCTGGATCCGAAGCCACGGAAAGCGCGCCGAACCCGATTTTCGGCAACTTTCTTGAAGTATTGGCCATGCTGTGCGGCGCTCTTTATGTAGTGTGCGCCAAGCAGCTTTCTTCCCGGTGTTCGCCGGTCTTGATCACGACCATGCAGTCGCTGATCGGCCTTCTTTTTTTCCTGTGCCTGCTGCCGCTTCCCGCGGTCAAACTTCCGGACAGTTTCCCCTTGTTGCCCACGTTGGCCATCCTCTATCTGGGCGTCGGCGTGACCATGCTTTCCTTCTTGCTGTACAATTTCGCCGTCCGTTCCGTGCCCGCCTCGCGCACCGGGGCCTTTCTCAATCTTGTGCCCGTGTTGACGTTGTTCATGGGGATGGTTTTCCTCGACGAGCGGTTGACCGCAGGGCAATGGGCCGCTTCCGCGCTGGTGTTCGGGGGCGTGATCCTCAGCCAGTGGAAAACGGCGCAGTCGGAGGAAAAGGCAGATTCGTCGGCAACGGCTTCCCTTTCGGAAGGTGCGGAATGAAAGAAAGAGAGCGTTTGCCGGAGCTTCTGGTCCCCGCCGGAGGCCGGGAGCAGTTGGAATCCGCCATCCTCTATGGGGCTGATGCCGTATACATGGGAGGGCCGGAACTGAGCCTGCGGACCGCTTGCGAAGGCTTTTCGGGTGAGGAGCTGGGGCTTGCCGTAGCTGACGCGCATACCGCCGGAGTACGGGTGTATTATTGCCTCAACGCCATGCCGTATGACGCGCAATTGCCCGCCGTGGAAGCCGTGTTGGAGCGTTTGCCCGGGATGGGCGTGGACGGCCTCATTGCCGCTGATCCCGGCGTGATCTGGCTGGCGAAGAAACATTGCCCGTCAGTGCCGCTGCATTTGTCCACACAAGCCCATTCCGTAAACGGCGCCGCTGTGGCGTTCTGGCGTGAGGCCGGGGTGGAGCGGATCAATCTGGCCCGGGAACTGGGCTTCAAACAGATCCGAGCACTGGCGGAAGCGTTTCCCGGTGTGGACTTCGAAGTATTCGTGCACGGAGCCATGTGCTTGGCCCTGTCCGGGCATTGCCTGCTGTCGGCGTGGGTGAACAACCGCCCCGCCAACCAAGGGCGGTGTACGCAGCCGTGCCGTTTCGAGTACCGCGGCCTGTCCTTGCTGGTGGAGGAGCAAAAGCGCTCGGGCGAAGCCCTGTGGGAGATCCGCGAGGGCGAAGCGTTCAGCGGTTTTTGGGCCCCGCAGGACTTGTGCCTGTTGCGGTACGTGGGATGCCTGGCTGACTTGGGGGTACGGGCGCTGAAATTGGAAGGTCGCACTAAAAGCGGCGGGTACGTCGCGCAGATTGCGGACGTATACCGTACGGCGCTGGATCGGCACGCGCGCCGCGAAGCGGGAGGTCCCGACTGCGGAAAGGTGGAGATTTCCACGGCGGCGTTGCTCGAAGAATTGTTTCATACGGCGTCACGCCCTTTGTCCACGGGCTTTTTCCTTCCCCGCAGAAGGGTGGAGGCTCCCCCGGCCGGTTTGCTCCCCCGGCCCGTGGTGGCGCGGCTTGCGGAACCGGAGGGCGACGGCTGGAGGGTGCAGGTGCGTTCCCCGTGGTCATCGGATCGTGAAGCGTCCGTTCTCGTGCCGGGGATGCGGCGTCCGGCACTTCTCCCCGGCGCGTATCAGCTTGAAAACCACAGGGGAGAGCGCGTGGATCTCCTGCACCCCGGCATGGAGGGCGTGCTGCATTGCGAAATCGACGGCCTCGGAAAGGGGCTGTACGTGAGGGCGTAGGCGAGTATTTCCACTCTGAAAGGTGGATTCTTCCCAAGGCAATCTGTGCCGGAAAGGGCTGTGGAGCGAGATTGGGTAAGCCCAAAAGTCCTTGGAAAGGGAGAGATGGGCTCCGCGCTCGTAGATTTGAGGAAGGGGAGCGCGTTTCTCCAGAGTTCCCCTTCCAACGTTTCTAGGCTGTTTCAGAGCCCATCCATTCTACTGTTCCAGTTTCGCCCACGTGAGTTCGTGCTTGTTGCAGGACAGGTGCATAAGCCTCGAGCCAGGGATGGCCGCGAATTTCGCTGCGGTGGCGTGGTCCGTCTCGGCCTGGAATTTGAGGGTGCACACGAAGTTGCGGCAGCTCCCCAGCTCGATCCAGCGGCAGATGACCTCATACAGCTTGTCAGGGTAGCAGATCATGTCCGAGAACAGCCAGTCCACGGCTCCGGCATGGCGGGGATCAAGGGCGAAACCGCTGCCGATGCAGTGGCTCACGCCGGGCATGTGATCCACCTGCGGGGCGAGTGGGGCTTTGTCGATGCTGAAAACCTGCGCGCCGAGGCTGGCGAGCACCCATGTCCAGCCGCCGGGGGCCGAACCCAGATCAAGGCACAGATCGCCGGGGCCGGGGCGTTTGGGCAGCAGGGTGAAGGATTCCCAGAGTTTGAGGTAGGCCCGGCTTGGCGGATCGATCTTGTTTTCATGGAACTGCACCACGCCGTCGGGGAACGGCGACGAGCACCGGGCCGAAGCGAGGATGAGGTTGGGCTCCCACAGTGTCCATGAGCCGAGCGGGGCCGTGGGCGCGGCTTCGCCGAAATGACGCGGCTTTTCGGAGACGTGGGGGAGTTTCTCCTGGATGAGGGAGGCCCGGCGATGGTTTTCCTCGGAATGCAGATGCCAGTTCCGCTGGATGGCGGTGAGCTTGCGTGCGCCGTCTCCGATGGATTCGATGGGCAGGAAGACGGGCGTTTCCCATGTGTTTTGAGCCCAGGCTGCGGAGCGGGGCGCGCCCTTGGCGAGCACGAGCCTCCCCCGGACTTCAATGACCTCGTCTCCGAGTTCGGCAAGAAGATCTTCGAGAAAACCCTTCGCGGCAAGATATGCGGTAAAGGGAACCGTAACGGGGGATGCGTTTCCAGAAATGGAGGCGTCGGCGGATATTTTTTTCATAAAGAGAAGAAATGACCTCTGAGGGACAAAATCGGCTGGAATGTTTATGCCTTGCAAAGGCGGTGCCGAGTCTCTATACTCCACCTTTGTTTTATCCACAATCCGCGAATGGGGATTTCCCGCCAGACATAAGGAAACTCACATGCCTCATAAAGGCCCGCACATTTCCATTGCTCCTGATTTTGTCGTCAACCGCATTCTCCGCATCAATCTCGAAGACTTTGCCGACTGGCCGGAATCCGTGCGGCATCTGGCTACCGAAATCGCGGAAGAGTTGTTCCTTATTGCATACAACCCCTTCGTGGATTCAGCCACGGTCAAGGCGAGTGTGAAAGAACGCTTCGATCGGGAAGTGTTTGCCTTGGCGCACCATTATGCGAACACCATAGGCGAAGGCATCACCCTGTTCTGGAGCGGGCATGAGGCGGAAGTCGCCTTCCGCAAGGAACTGGTCGAGCGCCTGGGCGCCTTCCTGCCGCCCGACGCTATTGTCACCCGTCCGAGCGCGCTGGTGGCCTGCGCCACGGACGCCACCGACTTGCGCATGGAACTTCCGCTCATGGTCGTGGAGCCCGCCAACGCGGAACAGGTGAGCGAACTGGTCAAGCTGGCCAATGAATTGAAGTTCGCGCTGATCCCGCGCGGCGGAGCGTCCGGGCTGACCGGCGGTTCGGTGCCCATGCGGCGGCGTTCCGTCATCGTCCGCACGACCCGGTTCACAAAGATGTCGCCGGTGGATCATGAAAACATGAGCGTAACGCTGGATGCCGGGGTGATCACGCAGGCGGCCATCGACGCCGTGGCGAAGGAAGGGTTCCTCTTTACCGTCGATCCTGCTTCAAAGACCGCTTCGACCATCGGCGGGAACGTTGCGGAAAACTCCGGCGGCCCGTTCGCCTTCGAATACGGGACGACGCTGGACAACCTGCTTTCGTGGCGCATGGTGACGCCGACCGGCGAGATCATCAGCATTGAGCGCAAAAACCATCCCCGCCACAAGATTCTGCCTGACGAAGTGGCCGTGTTTGAGGTCAAGGACATCAGCGGCGGCGTGCGGAGCGTCGTGGAGCTGCACGGTTCCGAAATCCGTCTGCCGGGCCTCGGCAAGGACGTCACCAACAAGGCGCTCGGCGGCCTTCCGGGTATGCAGAAGGAAGGCGTGGACGGCATCATCACCGATGCGACCTTCATCGTGCACAAGAAACCCGCGCAGTCTCGGGTCATGGTATTGGAATTTTACGGGCGCTCCATGCATCAGGCCGCCGTGGTCATCGGCCAGATCGTGGATCTGCGCAACCGCATCCGCGAGGAAGGCGATTACGCCCGTCTGTCGGCGCTGGAAGAGTTCAACGCCAAGTATGTGCGCGCCATCGAGTACCAGAAGAAGTCGGACAAGCACGAAGGGATTCCCATTTCCGTCATCATCATTCAGGTGGACGGCGACGAGCCGTACCTGCTGGAGAAGTGCGTTCAAGAAATCGTGGATATCGTGGCCCCGCACGACAACGTGGCGCTCCTCGTGGCGAAGGATGAGAAGGAAGCCGAACTTTTCTGGGAAGATCGCCACCGTCTTTCCGCCATCGCCCGCCGGACGTCCGGATTCAAGATCAACGAGGACGTGGTCATTCCCATGCAGCGCATCCCGGATTTCGCGCTGTTCCTCGAACAGCTCAATCTGGAATGCTCGGCTACCGCATACCGCCAGGCGTTGCAGGAGCTGGGGCGTCTGCCCGGCATGGCGCTGGAGGACAAGGATCTCAACCGCGAATTCGTCAATGTGACCCGCGTGGCGCAGGGCGGCGTCCCTTCCTCCGAGCTTTCCGACGAGGAAATGGAAGAACGCGCGGTGGAATTCCTCCGGCTCATGGCCGAGCGCTATGACCGCCTTGCCCCCAAGATCAAAAAAATCAGCGACAATATGCTTGTCGGCCGCGTTGTGGTGGCGAGCCACATGCACGCGGGCGACGGGAACTGTCACGTCAATATCCCCGTCAACTCCAATGACCTGCACATGCTTGAAATCGCGGAAGAAGCCGCCATGCGGGTCATGGCCGAGGCGCAGGAAATGGGCGGGGCCGTTTCCGGTGAGCACGGCATCGGCATTACCAAGATCGCCTTCCTCGGGAAGGACAAGATGGACGCCATCCGGGAGTTCAAGAACCGGGTGGACCCGCGCGACGTATTCAACCCCGCCAAGCTCACGCAGCGTGAACTTCCCGTGCGTCCGTTCACCTTCTCCTTCAACCGCCTGATCGAAGACATCCGTCAGAGCGGCCTGCCGGATAAGGACCGGCTCATCAGCCTGCTTGCCTCCGTGCAGATGTGCACCCGCTGCGGCAAATGCAAGCAGGTGTGCCCGATGATGTACCCGGAATGCTCCTACCATTTCCATCCCCGGAACAAGAACATGGTGCTTGGGGCGATCATCGAAGCTATCTACTATTCGCAGATCAACAAGGGGCGGCCCGATCCGTCCATCCTTGCCGAACTGCGGGCCATGATGGAGCACTGCACGGGATGCGGCCGCTGTACGTCCGTTTGTCCCGTGAAGATCCCCTCCGCCGATGTGGCGTTGCAGCTCCGCGCCTTCCTTGATGAAGAAGGCGCGGGCGGGCATCCCCTTAAAAGCAAGGTACTGAATTGGCTGGTGCGGGATCCCGCGCACCGTATCCCTCAGGCTGTCAAGGCGGCGGCGCTGGGCCAGAGGATGCAGAACAGGATTATCGGCGTTGTGCCGCAGGCCATCAAGAAGCGTTTGTATAACCCGCTGTTTTCAGGTAAAGGTCCGGAACCGGGGTATAGGAACCTGTATGAGGCGCTGCATCTGGAACGCGGGAACATCTTTGTGCCCCGCTCCGGGGACGGTGCCCCGGTGCAGGAGAATACGGCGCTTAAAGAAGCGGTGTTGTATTTTCCCGGTTGCGGGGGAAGCCTGCTTTCCCGCACTATCGGCTTGTCAGCCTTAGGGCTGTTGCTGCGGACGGGCGTCGCTGTTATCCTGCCCGAAGCGCATTTGTGCTGCGGCTACCCGTTGCTGTCTTCGGGGGCCGACGCACAGTTCGCCTCCAACATGGCGCGGAACAAAAAGGCTTTGCAGGCGACCATCGCTTGCGCGACCAAGCGCGGCTTCCGGGTGACGCACATTGTCACGGCATGTGGTTCGTGCCGTGAAGGTATCGAACGCCTTGAGCCGTCGACGTTGCTTGGTGAAGGGGGCGGGGAACTCGTGCATCTCGACGTGATGCAGTTTGTGCAGGGCCGGATGGACGCCAACCCCGATCTGTTCAAAGGCAACGTTCTGTATCATGCCTCCTGCCATCCCGAATGGGTCGGCGTCCACAAGGTAAAGGGCGTGCAGAAGCAGGCTGGCGCCATTGCCCGGCTGACCGGCGCGGCGATTGAAGTCTCGCCGGGGTGCTGCGGCGAATCGGGTATGGGGGCCATAGCGTCTCCGCTGGTGTACAATACGCTGCGCAAGCGGAAGATGGACGTCCTGGAAGCGGCTTTGGCCGACTATCCGGCGCAGAGCCCCATTCTCGTGGGATGCCCTTCCTGCAAGGTGGGCATTACGCGGAGCCTGATGGCCATGCATGAGCGCAGGCCCGTGCTGCATACGGTGGAATGGCTGGCGACGCTGTTGTTCCGCGAGCGGTGGGGCGAAAAATGGATTCGGGTTTTTCGGCGCCGGATTGCGCCCAGTGCGGATGCGCAGGGCGTGCGGATTGTCGAATTGGATGGATGACCTCCCTTCGGAGGTTCCGGACGCGGCAGGACAAGGGGGCTCGTTCGGGACAGGTGCGACGGGGTAGCTCGGATTTGGTGATTTGAAACAAGGAGTGCCTTACACATGCCAACCACGATCCTGCATAAGGAATCGTTGATTCCTGGTCGAACGAGTAAACTGGTGCTGGATGCGCCGCAGATTGCCGCCACGGCGAAACCGGGGCACTTTGTCATGCTGCGCGTCAACGAGCAGGGGGAGCGCTTCCCTCTGACCATCGCTGATACGGATCCGGAAAAGGGAACGATCACCATCGTTTATCTGGTGATGGGCAAATCGACGATGATGCTGGAAGCGCTTTCCGAAGGCGACAGTATTCTTGACGTCGCCGGCCCGCTCGGGAAAGCCACGCATATCGTCAAGGGCGACAGCGTGATCTGTGTCGGTGGCGGCACGGGCATCGCCGCGATGCACCATATCGCCAAGGGCCACCACAAGGCCGGCAACTACGTGATCGCCATCATCGGCGCGCGCAGCAAGGATTTGCTCCTGTTTGAGAACGAACTGAAATCCTTCTGTGACGAAGTGCTCATTTCGACGGATGACGGAAGCTATGGGCACAAGGGGTTTGTGACCGATCTGTTGAAGGACCGCCTTGAAAAAGACAAGAAGGTTCAGGAAGTCGTTGCCGTGGGTCCGGTGCCTATGATGCAAGCCGTAGCGGGCACGACGCTGCCCTTCGGCGTGGCCACGACCGTCAGCTTGAACTCGCTTATGGTGGACGGCATCGGGATGTGCGGCGCGTGCCGCGTGACAGTTGACGGGGAAACCAAGTTTACCTGTGTCGACGGCCCGGAATTTGATGGGCACAAAGTGGACTTCGCCGAACTGCGTCAGCGTTTGTCCGCCTTCCGGTCTCAGGAAAAGCAATCCATCGAACATCACGAGCACAGGTGCAGCTGCCATGACAAACACTGAGAATGTGAAGAAACCCGCCAAGACGCCCCGCGTCGACATGCCCTGCCAGCCCGCTGCTGTGCGGGCGCACAACTTCAAGGAAGTTGCACTCGGCTACTCGTTGGAACAGGCGCAGCTTGAAGCCAGCCGTTGCCTCCAGTGCAAAAATCCGCGCTGCCGTCAGGGGTGTCCGGTTGAAGTCCGTATTCCCGAATTCATCGCTCAGGTCGTCAAGGGTGACATAGCGGAAGCCTACCGTATCCTGAAGAGCACCAACAGCCTTCCCGCCGTGTGCGGCCGTGTGTGCCCGCAGGAAAACCAGTGTGAAGGCAAGTGCATCCTGGGCGTCAAGGGCGAGCCGGTGGCTATTGGCCGTCTGGAACGCTTTGTCGCCGACAATGCCATGCATGATCCCTGCGTGGGCGTGTCCGATAACGACGCTTGCGCCGTCACCAATCCGGATTTGAAGGTTGCCTGTATCGGCTCCGGCCCGTCTTCCATCACTGTCGCGGGATACCTCGCCGCGCGCGGGATCAAGGTAACGGTGTTTGAAGCGCTCCATGAAGCGGGCGGGGTGCTCATCTACGGCATCCCGGCCTTCCGTCTGCCCAAGGATGTCGTGGCTGCGGAACTTGATGGCCTGCGCCAGAACAACGTGGAGTTCCGTACCAACTGGGTCGGCGGCCGGACGGTTTCCGTTCAGCAGTTGTTCGATGAGGGCTACAAGGCCGTGTTCATCGGCGTGGGGGCGGGTCTGCCTCAATTCCTCGGTATTCCCGGAGAAAACCTCATCGGCGTGTTTTCCGCCAATGAGTACCTGACCCGCGTGAACCTCGGGCGCGCCTATGATTTCCCCAATTTCGACACGCCGACCTATCCCGGCAAGCATGTGACGGTATTTGGCGCCGGGAACGTGGCGATGGACGCCGCGCGTACGGCTCTGCGCCTTGGGGCGGAAAGCTCCACAATCATTTATCGCCGCTCGCGCGCTGAAATGCCCGCGCGTCATGAAGAGATCGAACACGCGGAAGAGGAAGGCGTGAAGCTTTTCGAGCTGGTGGGGCCGTTGCACTTCAACGCTAGCGAGAGCGGCGTTCTGAAGTCCGTGACCTTGCAGCGTATGGCGCTTGGTGAGCCCGATGCCTCCGGACGTCGCCGTCCTATGCCGATTGAAGGGGAGGTTTTTGAGCACGAGACGGATCTCGCGGTTGTAGCCGTGGGGACGCGCTCCAACCCGATCCTGCTTGAAGCGACGCCTGGACTCGAACTCAACAAGCGTGGCTACATCGTCGTCAATGAAGAGACGGGCGAAACGTCCATTCCGAACGTCTTCGCTGGCGGCGATATTGTGACTGGTGCGGCCACGGTTATTTTGGCCATGGGAGCCGGGCGCAAGGCCGCTCAGGAGATCGCCAAGCGTCTGCTCGGCTGATGTCTTTTCACGAGCCGTATTGTAAAGGGAAGGTTTCGGCCTTCCCTTTTTCTGTTTATTCTGTCAATCGGTTCAGGAAACAGGAGAAATCGGAGTGTATTCCTGAAAAGCGGAGAAGCGATATTGCTCTATACTTGACAAAGAATTTCAATATCATTATTTCTTTTACTAACGAATGTGCAGCTGCACATCTCCTTGAGAAGGATTGGAGGCAACTCGATGGATATACAGCTTGTTATTGTGAGCCTTATTGTTTTGGCTGCGGTGGGGTATATGGTCTGGCGCGCAAAGAAAGCTCGAAAGGGTCAGTGCTCTTGCGGATGTGGTGGTTGCGGAAAGAGCTGCAAGCCGAAGACGCTTTAAGCCGTTCAAAGGAATATATCATTTTGGGGGATACTCTCTGATAAAAATGTAATGAACGCTTATCGCTTCGTATAGGGCTATCCTATTTCCCAGTGCGTGGCGCTGTGCAGAAGAGATTTTGGCGAAAATGCAAACGCCCTGCAACAACGATCTGTTGCAGGGCGTTTTTGCTGTGTAAGGCGGCGTCTCCTCCGTCCTTTCTCATGATTTCCTTTTTGGAATCGCGTCACTGCAAGGGCAATCCGTGCAAGAAAAAACTGTGAATAGACTTCGGTAAGCACACATTTGGGGAAAGGGAGGATAGGGGCGCGTAAACAGGTTTGGGGAAGGAGAACTTTTCTCCAGAAAAATTCTCCTTCCCCATCTCATGCTTTCAAAGCTAGTCCGCTTTAACGTTCGGCCCCGGCGGCATCAAGCCGATCGGTAATGGTGTTTTTGATCCACTTGGGATCCAGCCAGTCAAGCGGCTGCACCTGGATGCCGTGCATGAGGATGCCGAAGTGCAGATGATCGCCGCCCGCAAGGCCGGTTGTACCGGTAAGTCCGATGATGTCTCCCTTTTTTACCGTAGCGCCGACGTTCGTCTGGATTTCACTCATATGGGAGTAGAGGGACTGCAAGCCAAGCCCGTGGTCGATGACGACGAGGTTGCCGAAAATACCGAGGGGCTCCGCAAAAACGACCTTGCCGTCATTCGCTGCGGGAATCGGCGCGTGGGCCACGGAAGCGAGATCCTGCCCCATATGCGTCTGCTCGTCGATTTTCGTCCCATTGTGCATATACGTGCGCTGATCGCCAAAAGACGCTTTGGAGGCCGACCCCGGCAGGCGCTTGAAAGCGCCGCTCCACAACATGGTGGGCGAGGTATTTTTACCGATTTCCAACAGGGTTTTCTCATTGGAAATGCGCACTTCGTTGTTGATCTTCACATACCGTTCAAGGTTTGAGATGTCATCAGGAACCAGTTCCTTAAAAACATCCTCTTTGCTGTTCAGGAAATTGTCGCTGATATTGAGGGTATCCTTGCGGAAATTTCGTTCCCCGGCGTTGACGAGGACCCTGTTCCGGGATTCGTTCCCGGCAAGATCCCGGGTGAGCAGTTCCGGCGTAAATTTTCCCTTTGGGGTGTCCAGCGGGAAGGGGAAGAAGCAGTAGTACAGGCCGTTCGGCTGAAGGAAGGCCGGGAAGAACTGCTCGCCAAGCTGGACGCCGGTCATGCTGGCGTCTTCCGAAACGCTGTAGGCTATGGCTGTCACGCTGCCGCGGCGCAGGGCGGGGACCGTCGTTTTAATGCGGACCTTGGGCGGCTGCGTGTCCAATTGCATATTCCACTTGCGCGTGGTCCCGTTCCCCTTGCCGAAGCTCATGAGGGAATTGTCCCGCGCCGTGATTTCCAGTTCAAAGGCACCGTCCCGCAGGCCCGCGTTCTTGAGGTTGAACGAAGTCGTTTGAACGGGGGCCGGCTCGCTGAATACTTTATCGAGAATAACCAGAGACTGATTATTGCGGTGGATGGTGACGACAACGGAGCGGACCCCGGATTTGGCGTCCGCAAGTTTGAGAGTGATCTCCTGCGTCGGCGAGATCCGCCCGGTATCGGGCGTCATGGTGACTTCAGGCCCGTCAAGGTCGTCCAGAAAGAGATAAATGCAAAAACCTAAGGCAGCTAGAATGAGCGTTACAAAGCCATAGCTGATGGTATTACGAATGATGCGACCCATTTTTTTTCCTTAAAGCGCGCTCGGTGATGAAGGGGGCTCCAGCGGTTTGATGTAATGGAAGATCAGGCGTCGTGCAGCAGCGCGATGGCCAGACGCAGGAAATCTGCTTCGGTAATGATGCCAACGAGTTTGTTGTCCCCATCGAGGACGGGCAAACAGCCGTACTTGTTCCGGTAGAGGATCTCCGCCGCTTCCCGGAGAAGGGTATCGGGCGCAACGGTCCTGACGTCGGTTTGCATGATGTCGCCGACCAAAATAGAGGATTCGATTTCTTCTTGCTCTTCCCGGTTGATTTCCGCAAGATGTGATACCGCATAGCCGAGGAGATCCCGGTGCGTGAGCAGGCCGACGAAACGGTCTCCATCTTCAGTCACGGGAATGTGGCGGATCTTGGCAAGCTGCATAAGGGAACGCACGTCTTGAAGGGTGTCCGTACGTCGAAGCGTAAACACTCTGCTCGTCATCAGGTCACTGACATAAATCATATTTGTTCTCCATAAAAAGGTGCAGCATGGTCCGGCAGAATGGTGAGGATTCGTCGAAGCGCGAATCAAGGGGCCGTGCAAAATACCTGTTTGAGGCGATGGCGGGAGCTTGCATTCTTACGCAAGACGGTCATACTGTAAGAAAGCATTTTCGCACAGGGAAAGCGTCTAGGCAAGTGTCGGCCAACGCCTTCCGGTATGCTTTTGGAAGCCGTTCGGCGGATACTCGCAGTATTTTTTACTGGAACATTCATGACAGAACTTGGACAGCACAGGATTTTTCCCGACTTCAAACGCCAGCGCGCACGGATGGTCAAACTGCTTGAAGAGCAGGGCATCACGGATGAGGCTGTTCTTGCAGCTATGCGGACGGTCCGGCGTCATCTTTTTGTCCCCGAAGCCCTGCAGGGGAGGGCTTATGAGGATCACGCCCTGCCTATCGGGTTTGGGCAGACAATTTCACAGCCATACATCGTCGCGTTCATGTCACAGCTGCTTGAAGCGAAACCGGGGATGAAAGTGCTTGAAATCGGTACGGGATCCGGATATCAGGCGGCGGTGCTGCGTGAAATGGGGCTTGAAGTGTTTACGATAGAGCGTGTGCGGGAATTGTACGAGGCCGCACGGGAGCTTTTCCCGGAAGGAAGCCCGGGGATCCGCATGAAGCTCAGCGATGGGACCTTGGGCTGGCGTGTCCAGGCCCCTTTTGATCGCATCATCGTGACGGCGGGCGGGCCGAATTTACCGCTGCCGCTTCTTGAGCAGTTGGCCGATCCCGGGATCATGGCTATCCCGGTGGGGCGGGCGCGCAGGGAGCAGAAGCTGCTCCGCGTATCCAAGCGTGAGGGCAGGGTAACGGCAAGGGCTTTCGGCAATGTCGCCTTTGTTGATCTTGTTGGGGATCATGGCTGGTAAGGTTTCTTTTCCCTGCCTTTTGTGGCAAACCGGGAAGGTCCTTTTAGGGGACTAACGCTTTTCAGGAGTCTTTTCATGTCGTCATGTTCCAATCAGGCCCCGCAGGGGCAGGCTACGATCCCCATGACCGCGGCCATGCAGAACAAAGTACTCACGCAAAATCTGAAGGATGTGCGCCACAAGCTGTTCGTCATGAGCGGCAAGGGGGGCGTGGGCAAGAGCTCCGTAACGGTCAATCTTGCCACTGCTCTGGGTTCGCGCGGCTTTACGGTCGGCATCCTTGATGTGGATATTCATGGGCCGAGCGTGCCCCGCCTGTTGGGTGCTTCCGCGTCCGTTATGGCTGACGAAAACGGCAAAATGCTGCCCGTTCCCTGCGGTGAGCGCATGTCGCTTATTTCCATGGATTCCTTCCTGAAGGATAAGGACACGGCGATCCTCTGGCGCGGCCCCAAGAAAACGGGGGCCATCAGACAGTTTTTGACCGACGTGCAGTGGGGGGCTTTGGACTATCTGGTCATCGATTCCCCTCCCGGCACGGGTGATGAACATCTGACCGTGCTGGATGCCATCCCCGACGCTGGGTGTATCGTCGTGACCACGCCGCAGGAGATTTCCCTCGCCGACGTCCGCAAAGCGCTCGATTTCCTCAAGCAAGTACAGGCCCCTGTCCTCGGCATCGTCGAGAACATGAGCGGGTTGAGCTGTCCGCACTGCGGGAAGGAAATCGATCTGTTCAAGAAGGGCGGTGGGGAGCAGCTTGCGAAGCAATATGAACTTCCGTTCCTTGGCGCCATTCCGTTGGATCCCGCTACGGTCATCGCTGCGGATCGGGGCGTGCCGGTTGTCTCCCTGACGGAAAACTCCCCGGCGCGCCAGGGGTTCATGGCCCTTGCGGACGCCGTTATCGCCGCGACCGAGGCCGAATAGGGACTTCCGCACCCGATATGTTGCAAGGCGGATCAGGCCGCTCTGTCAGCCTGATCCGTCTGTTTTTATATTGCCTTGAACATGGGATAGTTATCCGAAGCAAAACCGCTGAGGCGGAGAATTCTGCTCTTTGCCTTTCACAATGGTTGTGCTATAGAAACCCAACAACTGTCGCCAAAAGCGGGTAATACTATGTTCAATTTGGCAAATCAGCTTACACTGGCCCGGATTTTTTTCGTCGTTCCTATCATTCTCCTGTTGTATTTTCCGGGGAAGATCACGTGCTTTCTTGCAGCGGTGCTTTTCGGCATCGCGTCGCTCACCGATTTTCTTGATGGGCATATTGCCCGTAAGGGGAATATGGTTACGAGCTTCGGAAAGTTTCTGGACCCCCTTGCCGACAAGTTGCTTATCTGCTCCATCCTGATCATGTTCGTTGAGCTGGGGTGGGTTCCGGCGTGGGTGACTGTCGTCATCATTGGCCGGGAACTTGCCGTGACCGGTTTGCGAGCAATGGCCATTGATGAAGGCGTCGTCATTGCAGCGGACAAATACGGCAAAGTCAAAACCGTCATGCAGATCATCGCCATCATTCCTCTCTTGCTCCATTATCCTCTTTTGGGCGTAAACGTGCATCTGATTGGAAATTTTCTGCTTTACATCGCCCTTGTGCTCACGATATTTTCCGGCCTGAATTACTTCTATAAGTTTTATGGCATCTGGCGGGAAAACGATCGGGCTGCATGATGAACGTACGAAGCACTGCAAATACATCTTCCAAGGCCACGCTTTGGAAAGTTTTTATTCTCATTCTGGCCATTATCGTCAACGTGGTTCTTGCCTCTCGTCTGTTGTGGGGGCCGCAGAGTCTCGTTTCGTATAGGGAACTGGCTTCACAATACGCGGAACTGCTCAAGGAGCGCGACGGCTTTGATGTCGTTAATGCCGGGTTGAGCAGAGAAATCCGCCTCTTGCAGTCTGACGAGAAATATGTGGAAAAGATGATCCGGCAGCGGCTGAATTTCGTCCGGAGTAACGAAATTCTTTATCTTTTTACGGAAGATGCGAATGCGCGTGGAGCCCTGCCTCATGATGGAAAAAATTGAGTGGTATCAGGAAGTCCTCAAGCTGGACCCTGATTCCAAGGTTTTTTTCCCGCTGGCGAAACTCCTGAGGGACTCGCAGCAGCCGGACAAGGCCATAGAGGTTTTGCGGGCGGGGCTACAGCATTCGTCTGTTTTTCTTGAAGCGCGCCTCCTGCTGATCCAAATTCTTTTCGAACAGTCGCGTGCCGGTGAGTGTTCTGAGGAACTTTCCACTGTAACGGGATTGCTGGAGCGCTACCCTGCCTTCTGGGAAGTGTGGGCTGAGTCCGTTTCGGAGAAAAACAGGGATCTGGCATTGGCCATCCGGCTGATGGCCTCGACTATACGCCACCCGGAACATTCTCTGAGTCTGATTTTAGAGAGTGGTTTGGGTATATTGCAGGACGTACGCCGCAGTTTTTCCTCCTCCCAATCTATCGAGGCTTCGGATTCCGAGCCCCCATGCGGCGTTTCCCACGAAGAAACGCTTTGCACGGCTACGCCCTCCGCGCAGGAACTTTCTTCTTGCACGGTACCCGTTGAGGAATCTTCCATTGCTGATGCGGAACTCCTTGAGAGTATGCTTGAGGAAAGCGCTCCTGTCCAAGAGCACCCTTCATGCGTGACGCCTTTTTTACCAAACAAAGCAAAATCAGTGCATTGGGTTGATCCTGATGAGGATTCAGACCTTATGGCTGATGAAAACCCTGAAGAGCCGACGCTGCGGACCCGTTCTATGGCTGACGTGCTCGCGGAGCAGGGGGACATTGTCGGTGCTCTTGAAATCTATCAGGAGCTTGAGGCCGCTGCGCCTACGCCGGAAGAAGCCAGAGAGTTGCACGATAGTGTCGCCGCATTGGTTTCCCGGATGGCCGGAAACAGTACGGAACCCGGAGAGCAGACGGAAATCGGAGAACCTTCGTATGGCGACGTGGGAGGGCAGAATCAGTTGATGTCCCTTCTGGAGTCGTTAGCGGATCGCCTCGAAGCACGGGCGCGCGTATAGCACGCCCGTTTACATTGGAGAGTTGTGTGTCCTTGCAGAGTTCCTTTATTACGACGGCCCTGATTGGCTCTTTGGTGTTCATCGGAGGCTGTTCCACGTTCGACAGCACATGGAAAAGCACCAAAGCTTTTTACGGTGAGTATATCAATCCCCCCGCCCAGATTGATTATGATGACAAAGGGGTATTGAATGACGCCGAAACGACGCTCGCCTCGCGCATGGTGGGCATAGACATCCAGCTTGAACAGCTCGAGCGGTATCTTCAGAACTCGGACAAGCCGCCGACGGGTGAATCCGTGGCGGTCCTTTTCCATCGTTTCCCGTGGCTTTCCGGCCTCGCGGCGGTGGACGCCAATGGCATGGTCCTCGCGCAGGAGCCCCCGGCGGCCATGAAAGAGCTTGATTTTGCGAAGATGCTGGAGCAGAAAGCCAGAGGCAACGAGTTGCGGGGCCTGCGTGGTCTGGTTGAGGATACGCCGCTTGGGCCCGAAGTGCTGACCGGCATTCCCATCTATTCCGGTTCGGAAATGTTGGGATTGCTTGTGGCTCATTTTGACATGCGGTCGCTGCTCACTTATACCAGCGGCGCTGAGGATCTTGTTGTGTTGGCGCCACAGGGGGTTTTGTGGCCGGGTCGTTTCGAGGTTGACGCCACGCCGCTGACGGGGCAGGACTGGAGCGAACTCACAAAAGATTCCACACATGGCACGGTTTCCAACAAGACCGGATCGTTCATCTGGATGGTACGTTTCCTCGGGACGCAGCCGATTGTGTTTGCGACGCCTTCGGAAGGGCATTTCCCCGAACAGCCCGGGCAGTTGGATGCGCTATCCCACCCGGCGGCCTTCAGTTCTCAGGGCATGATGGCTCCGGTCACGGAATCCCATGTCATCGAAGGCGGGGACAGCAGCATTCTGACAGCGCCGCTTCCCCCCATTAAGGGTTTGGGAATGGAGGAGTCAGCCATTTCGGATTGATCGAGGCGCGTACATGCCCGCTTTTGATGGTTATTCAAAGGCGATTTCTTGATTCACTTTCAGATCGTTCACAGGACCCATAAGGAGGGCTCATGTCTTCTGAAATCACCGTCACCGAACATTTGCTTCTGCAGCAGCAGAGGGCTCCGCAGGCGACGGGCCACTTTACTGCGTTGTTTCATGATCTTGTTCTTTCGGCCAAAATCATAGCCCGCAGCGTAAATAAGGCTGGTCTGCTTGATGTTCTTGGCGGCACCGGGGATATCAATGTTCAGGGTGAGAATGTCCAGAAGCTTGACGATTTTGCCAACAGGGTTCTTTTGTACCGGATGGAGCGTTCCGGTGTGTTGTGCGCCATAGCTTCCGAAGAGAATGCGGAACTGGTGCGCGTTTCGGCGGCATTCCCCCGCGGGGACTACATGCTGGTCTTTGACCCGCTGGATGGCTCCTCCAACATCGATGTGAACATCAACGTCGGGACCATTTTCTCCATCTTGCGCCGTAAGCCCGGCCGTACCGGTGAAGTGCAGCTCGATGAAATCCTCCAGCCCGGTTCCGAACAGGTAGCCGCCGGCTATTTCCTGTACGGCACTTCGACCATGCTGGTTTATACGACCGGTCAGGGCGTGCATGGGTTTACACTTGATCCGAGCGTGGGAGAATTCCTGCTGTCCCATCCCGATATCCGTATCCCCGAGACTGGAAGCATCTATTCGGTCAATGAGGGCAACTGGAATCACTGGGACGACAAGGCCAGAGCCGCGATCGACTACTTCAAGCATCCTGACGATCCGAATGCGACTCCCTGTTCCGCGCGGTACGTCGGCTCACTGGTTGCCGACTTCCACCGTACGCTCCTGTACGGCGGCGTGTACATGTATCCGCCGGACAGTCGCAAGGGAAAGAGCCGTGGGAAGCTGCGGTACCTGTGCGAAGCCTCTCCGCTGGCTTTTGTGGCGGAAAACGCTGGTGGCGCCGCGACCGACGGCCACAACCGTATCTTGGACATCACGCCGACCACGCTGCATGAACGGGTACCTCTGTTTATCGGGTCCCGCAAGGATGTTGAAGCGATCAACGCTATTTACAAGAAGTAAATCCGCGTATGGCCGGATGCGGTCCGGCGGCGTGATAGACGGACGATCGACCTCAGGGCGTGTTCACATGCCGAGAGCGGGTCGATCGTTCGTTTATCAGGGATATCGTTTTTTATATTGAACACGATGGGTTGTCATGCTTTGTCTTGGTATCGAAACATCTTGTGATGAAACGGCGCTGGCGCTGGTCAGAGACGGGAAGTGTGTGGAATCCGTGCTCGCCACGCAGATGGATGTGCACGCCCTGTTCGGGGGGGTCGTCCCGGAGATCGCGTCCCGTGAGCACTACCGTTTTTTGGGCGCACTGTATGACGAGTTGATGCGCCGCACGGGATTGACTCTCGCGGACGTGGACGTCGTAGCGGTGACCCGCGGTCCCGGTCTCCTTGGGGCCTTGCTTGTCGGCGTGGCCTTTGCAAAAGGGCTTTCTCTGGCGGGCAACAAACCGCTTATTGCCGTCAACCATCTCCATGCGCATTTGTTGGCCGTCGGCCTTGAGCATGAGTTGCTGTATCCGCTGCTCGGACTGCTTGTTTCCGGCGGGCATACCCATATTTACAGGATAGACGCTCCGGAGTCTCTGGAACTGCTCGGGCATACGCTTGATGACGCAGCCGGGGAAGCCTGCGACAAGTTTGCGAAGATGCTGGGGCTGCCATATCCCGGCGGGGTGTTGTTGGATCGTCTCGCCCAGAGGGGGGCTGCCGATGCCCATCTGTTCCCGCGTCCGTACACCCATGTGGATAATCTGGATTTCAGCTTCAGCGGATTGAAGACGGCCGCGCTGACGTATCTCAACGAACATCCCGTGCTCGTGGAGGAGGGCAGGCGTGTCCGCGAAGCCGGTACCGACTCGGCCTCTCCCGCACTGTGTGATGTCTGCGCATCCTATATGCTGGCTGTGGCTGAGACGCTGAGTCTCAAGATGGAGAAGGCGTTTCACCGCGAGCGGCAAAAAGGGATCACCGGGATCGTCGTCGCTGGCGGCGTGGCCGCCAATACGCAGGTTCGAGCCGCGATGCATGTCCTTGCCGAGAAAGTGGGCAAGCCGCTTTTGCTGCCATCGAGATTTCTGTGTACTGACAACGCCGTCATGATCGCGCATGCGGGCGAATTGCTGGCCTGTAAGGGATACGGACAGGGGCTGGCGTTCCCAGCCATTCCTCGCGGGCAAAAACTCCCTGATGATCTTGGGGAGTTGCGTGCACCGCTACACTCTCTATAAGCAGCTTGAGCCGTTTTTCTCATATAGTGAATCTTTTCCGCAGCATCTTGACACCCTGGGATCTCGCACCTACAATTGCTACGTTGGAGGCACTGCCTTTTCGCGTAAAAAAGTGCACCAGTTTGTTTCTTAACAAGCAACTTTCGTAAGGAGTCGGTAATGGCTACCCAAGTGAATGATTCCAACTTTGATGCCGTTGTGTTGCAGTCCCAGCTTCCCGTTCTGGTTGACTTCTGGGCCCCTTGGTGCGGTCCTTGCCGTGCCATCGGCCCCATCATCGATGAACTCGCCAATGAATACGAAGGCAAGTTGTCCGTGGTCAAACTGAATGTGGATGAAAGCCCCTCGACCCCCGGCAAGTATGGGATTCGCGCCATTCCTACCCTTATTCTTTTTAAGAACGGTGAAGTTGTTGAGCAGGTTACCGGTGCTGTATCCAAGTCCAGCATCGCGACCATGATCGAACAAAAGGCTTTGGCATGAAGCATTACGACGCCATTGTCGTAGGCGGCGGCCCCGCAGGGATCACTGCCGCCCTTTATCTCTGCCGTTCCGGGATTTCCGTGGCCCAGATCGAAATGCTTGCTCCGGGGGGACAGATCCTCAAGACGGAAAGCATCGAGAACTACCCGGGATTCCCCAAAGGGATCAAGGGATGGGAGATGGCTGATGCGTTCGCTGCGCATCTGGATGACTATGAATTGGACCGGTATAATGATGCCGTCCTCAAGATGGAGCAGGTTCCCGGCGGCTGGTCATTCAGCGTAGGGAAAGAGACCATCGTAGGGAAAGCTGTCGTTGTTTGCTCTGGTGCCAATCCCCGTCCTCTGGGGGTACCGCGCGAAACGCAGCTTACGGGACGGGGCGTTTCTTATTGTGCCTTGTGCGACGGCAACTTCTTCCGCGATCAGGTTGTCGCCGTGGTTGGCGGAGGAAACTCCGCGCTGGAAGAAGCGCTGTATCTATCCAGGATCGCCAGCAAGCTGTATCTGATCCACCGGCGGGAAGGCTTCCGCGCCGCCAAGGTCTATCAGGATAAGATCCGCGCCGCTTCGGACAAGATTGAACTTGTGTTGGATACTGTGGTAACCGGTTTGATGGGAGAAGACTCGTTGCAGGGGCTTCATCTGAAAAATGTCAAAACCGGTGAAGAAACACAGCTTCCTGTGGATGGAATGTTCGTCTTTGTGGGCTATGAGCCCCAAAACAGTTTCCTGCCTGTTGGTCTCGAATTGGACCCGCAGGGGTTCATTATCACTGATTGCGAGATGCGGACGAATCTGCCGGGACTCTTTGCGGCGGGGGATATCCGTTCCAAGATGTGCCGTCAGGTGACGACCGCTGTCGGCGATGGGGCTACAGCCGCTACGGCTGCCTTTACGTATCTTGAACAACTGGACGCCTAAGCATGTATTTTCGTCATCTAGTGCTGGCCGCATGTCTCTTGCTTCTTTCTGGATGTGGCATCATTGACTATTTCTTTCTGCCTCCGCCAGAAGATACGGCTCAGGAGCTTTACGAAGGCGCCAATGACGCCATGCAAGAGAAGAATTACTCGCAGGCCGCCCAGTACTATACAAAGCTCAAGGATAACTTCCCGTTCAGCCCTTATACGGTTGAAGCGGAATTGTCGCTTGGTGACGCTTTCTTCCTTGACGGAAAATACCCTGAGGCAGCCGAAGCCTATAAAGAATTTGAATCTCTTCATCCTCGCCATGAGGCTATCCCCTACGTCTTGTACCAGGTGGGGATGTCCAACCTGAAGAGCTTCATTTCCGTGGACAGGCCTACGACGTCGACACAGGAGGCTTTGGAATTCTTCGGACGATTGGGGGAGACCTACCCGAACAGCGAGTATGCCCAGAAATCTGTCGAGGAAATGAAAAATTGCCGTCGGCTCCTTGCCGAACATGAGCTCTATTTGGGGGATGTGTTCTGGAACATGAACAACTATGGCCCGGCTTGGCGGCGCTATACATACATCGTGGATAATTTCCCCGATGTGCCGGAAGTCAGTGCTCATGCAAAGGAAAAAGCTCTGTCCGCATACTATAGATATCGTGAGCAGCAGTCCCAGAAGGCCCGTGAGCAGATCCAAGGATCTTGGAAGCGCTGGTTTGATTGGCTCTAGCCGCTCTTTACGCTGAAAGAAAAACGCCGCCGGGAAATTATTTCTGGCGGCGTTTTTTTATGTGCGGGAAAGCGATAAAACTTGTTCCGCCGACAAAAGGCCGAGCTTCTCCAATTGATTGTTTTAAGCATAAAAAAGTCCCCACTTGGATGTGGGGACTTTTCAAGGCACTCTTCTTCACTAACCGTTGATGCGGTCAGCGGGGATAATCGGAATGTTCTTGGCTTTCAGCACTTCGATGGCCTGATCGATACGATCGAAGCGGAAAATCATGGTAGCGCTGCCGCCGCCTTCCTGTACGAACGCGTACATGTATTCCACATTGACGTTTTGGCCGGACAAGGCTTCAAGGATGTTGTTCAGTCCACCGGGCTTATCGTCCACTTCCACGGCGACAACAGCGGTTCGCCCAACGGTGAATCCCGCTTCTTTCATGATGTTGATGGCTTTTTCCGTATCGTTCACGATGAGACGGAGAATGCCGAAATCGGACGTATCGGCCAGAGAGAGGGCTCGGATATTGATTCCCGCTTCCGCCAGCGTTTTGGTTACCTGAGCCAACCGACCGGCTTTGTTCTCAAGAAAAATGGAAAGTTGTTCGACTTTCATGGTGGCCTTCCTTATATGCCTTGCGTTGCTGCCAGCCTCCATCGGAGGAGTGGAATTATTCTGACAGATCTTGCCGAAAAACGCCAGCAAGGACTGAGCCTGAACTGAAATCGGAGCGGGCTATGCGGAATGGGTTGTGTCGTCTTTTTTCTTTTCGTCTTTGGGAGTGATGTCTATTTCGTCGGGCTCCGAGCTGGCCCGCTTGAAATTGCGGATGGCCTTGCCAAGCCCGCCGCCGATTTCGGGGAGTTTCTTGGAACCGAAAATAAGCACTACTATAACGAGAATTAAGAGCAATTCTTGCATGCCGATACCGTACATAAAGGCCTCCGTTTTTATAGGACAGAGATATACCGATGGATCCCGCGCAGGTCAAGCAAAGGGCGTTGCATCCTTCTGTCCATCAGGGTACACAACAAAATGCCGTGGCGGGATGGAGGCCTTGACGAGGCCGGAAGGGCCGAAATCCGCACAAGTGCGGATCACTGGAATCAATGGTAAGCACAGTACGCCTGTGAGGTTTAGAGGTCAAGATTGCAAGGCGGCTGCAAGAGAATTGTTACAAAGGATGTATCATGCAAAAAGAATCGGATGATTCTATTGTATATGTTCCGACGATGCACCGGGAATTCTTCCCTGAGGGGTTTTCGGGATGCGTTAAGCCTCTCTGGCCGGGGCTCTCGAGTCGCTATTGGGGACAACGAAATCCTGATGCATGGCACAAAATTTCTTTGCCCTATACCCCTACGGAGGCAGCGGCTTGTCTTGCGGAGCTGACGCAGCTTGATGAGGCGGGCATTGCGGCCCTTTCGGATACGGTGGCGTCTTCCCGGTCCACGGCTCAGAAAGTTTCACAGGAACGGGATGATTTGAAGTGCTTCGCCAAAACGGGAGAATGCCGAGAGGCCGGAAAAGATACGGTTTCAACAGAAGATATGCGGCGCTGGGCGCAGCGTTTTCTTTTGCTGGGCTGGCTTCAGGAAGAACGGGTTTTGGAGATGGAGCAGCTCTCGGCGCGTTATCGCGCGGGGGCGGAGAAACTGGCGGCCCACCTGGGCACGCGGGATACCGAGAGGGAACCTGCCGATGAAGATGCGGAGATGCTTTCCGGCTTGCTTGGCATGATGCGGGACTTGGTTCCTGAGGATCCGGCCACGCTGTTGCCATCATGGTGCTTTATCTTGGATTTGTTAGCAGTTTTATTGCCGGAAGGAACTATTGCCTGCACGGCGGATCAGCGGATGGCAAAAGCGTTTGCGGAAGCTGGCATATGTCAGGAATCACTGTCTCCGGCGCTTCTGGCACGATTGCCTGAAGGCTGGCATGTGCCTGAAGGCTATGCCGTGACCTATGGCGAAGAGCCGATGTGGAAGCTGATCGGGAAAAAAGCGCCGCAATCGGACAGGCCATGGCTTGACAGACGGCAACTCGTGATTCTTTGTACAGCAGACGATGTGTTGGAGCGGGCATGATGCAATCCTCGGTGACGACATTGGCTTCTCTTCTTGAGAGGACATTTCCCGCAGGGCTTTCCGGCCTCATTTTCGACTGTGACGGGGTCATGGTCGATTCCCGGGATGTGAATATCGGTTATTATAACCTGCTGCTGAGGGAAGTCGGCAAACCTCCGATTACGCCGGAACAGGCCGGATATGTGCAGATGTCCACGGCGAAGGAGGCTCTTGAGTATATTTTTTCGCCGGAGGAGCTGAAGCTGTTGCCGGCCATTGCGGAGCGCTACCCGTATCGGGATGTCGCGTTGCCGCAGTTGGAGCTTGAACCGGGGCTGGCGGATATGCTGCATTGGTTGCGTGAGCGGGGCGTCCGGCTCGGGATCCATACGAATCGCGGAAGCGGCATGTGGGACTTGTTGGCCCGCTTCAACCTGTGCGAAATGTTTGATCCTGTCATGACGGCCGAGATTGTTCCGTCAAAGCCCGATCCCGCCGGGGTTCACCGTATTCTTGAAACATGGAAGTTTGGTCCCGAGTCGGTAGGGTTCATCGGCGATAGCGCTACGGATGCCGCCGCGGCACAAGGCGGCGGAGTTCCCTTGCTGGCATACAACAGCCCGGATTTGCCCGCGGCTGTGCATGTCGACAATTTTGCGCATCTGCGCAGTGCGTTGGAGCGGCTTCCCCGGTTGGGCCGTACTTAAGAAGAACGCCCTTTACACTTATTTTCTAGGAGGTAGCATGTTTGTGCTTGGCAATATCCTCTTCGCCGTAGCGCGGGTTCTGGATACGCTCTTAACTTTGTACTTCTGGGTTGTTATCATTTCCGCCCTGCTGACTTGGGTCCGGCCTGATCCGTATAATCCAGTGGTCCGCACGTTGAATGCCTTAACCGAGCCCGTCCTGTACAGGATCCGCAAATGGCTTCCCTTCACCTATATCAGTGGGTTGGACTTGTCCCCCATCGTGGTGCTCGTCGCCATCCAACTGGTGCAGTCCATCGTGGTCCGTTCCCTGTTCCAGTATGCGGCCATGTTGTAGTAAACCGTGAAAAGCGGAAAGAGGGGCTGGCCGTCAGGAAAGGAAGAAAGCGCCTTTCCGGGAGTCAGCCAGGAATTGCCATTCCCTTTCCTTGTTTTTTGGGCTATGCACTTAAGGAACGGTAACGCACAGCGTCGCGTTCCAGTGTCGTTTTCAAACCTCTATGTATTGGAGAAAGTCTTATGGAACAGCGTGAGCTCCTTCTTCTGGAAAAGTACGCCGCCGTCAATCCTGAACTGAAAGAACTCTGGGAAGACCATATTCTGTATGAAAAGCAGGTAGAAAAGCTCGAAGCCAAGGCCTATCGCACTCCTACGGAAGAACAGACGTTAAAACAGCTGAAGAAACAGAAGCTTGAAGGGAAGACGCGTCTGCACGCCATCCTCGACGGCTATAACGAACAGGAAGGCAACTAATGTTGTGCACCGGGGCCAGGATCCTTTTGGAAAGTCTGAAGCGTGAAGGCGTTGACCTTTTCTTCGGCTATCCCGGCGGGGCTGTCATTGATATCTATGATGAGCTGTCCAACCATCCGGATCTACGCCATATTCTCGTGCGGCATGAGCAGGGTGCTGTCCATGCCGCCGACGGCTATGCGCGGGCTTGCGGAAAGGTTGGGGTTTGTCTCGCTACGTCCGGCCCCGGTGCGACCAATACTGTGACGGGGATTGCTACGGCCTACAGCGATTCCATCCCCATGGTTATTTTTACGGGGCAGGTGTCCACGCCGCTCATCGGGAATGATGCGTTTCAGGAAGTGGATATCATAGGGATCACCCGCCCCTGTACGAAACACAACTTTTTAGTCAAAGACGTCAAAGATTTGGCCGAGACTGTCAGGAAGGCCTTCTATCTGGCGCGTTCTGGACGCCCCGGGCCTGTGCTTGTCGACATTCCTAAGAACATTCAGCAGGCAAGCTGCGAATTCGTTTGGCCGGAAGATGTGGTGATGCGGTCATACTGCCCCACGTTCCGGGCCAATCTGAACCAGCTCCGGCGGGCGATGGACGTCCTCGTTACCTCCAGAAAACCGCTTATCGTGGCTGGTGGTGGCGTGATCATGGCCAATGCCGCAGAGGAACTCTGTACACTGGCCCACCTCATGCACGCTCCGGTCTGTTCCACGCTGATGGGGCTGGGGGCTTTCCCCGGTGATGATCCGTTGTGGATAGGTATGCTCGGTATGCATGGGACCTTCGCGGCAAACCGCGCCGTGACTCAGGCTGACGTCATTCTGGCTGTTGGAGCCCGTTTTGATGACCGCGTCACGGGGAAATTGTCCCAGTTCGCTCCCAACGCGCGAATCGTGCACATCGATATCGACCCGACGACTTTGAGAAAGAATGTCCGGGTGGAAGTGCCGGTTGTGAGCGATGCACTCAGTGCCTTGCAGGGGTTGCGTTCCATTTTGGAGTCCGGTCATGCCCAGAAGGACTGGGCGGGCGATCATGCGGACTGGATGGGGCAGGTGCTGGAATGGCAGAAGGAGCATCCGCTTTCCTGGGCCAAGGGCGATGTGCTGAAGCCGCAGCAGGTCGTCGAGCGCATGTATGAAATCACGAAGGGCGAAGCCATCATTACCACGGAAGTGGGGCAGAACCAGATGTGGGCGGCCCAGTTCTATAAATATCATAAGCCGCGGACGTACTTGACTTCAGGTGGCCTCGGTACGATGGGATATGGGCTTCCCGCCGCAATCGGAGCCCAGATGGCTTTCCCGGATCGCCTTGTGGTCGATGTCGCGGGAGACGGTTCCATCCAGATGAACATCCAGGAGCTGATGACGGCTGTCGAAAATGGGCTTCCCGTCAAGATCCTCATTCTGAACAACCGCCATCTCGGCATGGTTCGCCAGTGGCAGGAACTTTTTTATGATGCCAACTACGTCGCCACGGACATGAAGGGGCAGCCCGATTTCGTGAAGCTGGCGGACGCGTATGGTGCGGAAGGCTATCGCATTACGACGGAAGAAGAGCTTGAGGAGCTGTTGCCCAAGGCTCTGGCTTCACCGAGGACCGCTGTTATTGACGTGCTGGTGGACAGGGAAGAGAATGTTTCTCCCATTGTGCCGGCCGGGGCCTCGCTGGACGAGATGTTGATCGTATAGGTGTTGCCCTCTTGGGTGAACTTTAACAGCTCTTGGAGGAAGAATGCGGCGCGTTTTGTCTGTACTTGTTGAGAATGAACCGGGTGTCCTCTCTCGTGTGGCGGGATTGTTCAGCGGTCGCGGTTTCAACATCGAGTCGCTCAATGTGGCCCCCACCCTTGAGGATGGGGTTTCTCTCATGACCATCACCACCAGCGGCGACGAACAGATCATCGAACAGATCGTCAAGCAGTTGCGCAAGCTGGTGACGGTCGTCAAGGTCGTCGACTTTTACGGGATGGCCTATGTTGAAAGGGAAATGATGGTCATCAAGGTCCACGCGGAAGAATCCAAGCGCGGCGAGGTGCTCCGCATAGCGGACATTTTCCGCTGCAAGGTCGTGGACGTGAGCCTTACCGACCTGACGTTGGAAGCGACGGGCGATCACTCCAAGTTGCAGGCGATTATCCAGTTGCTGCAGAAATTCGGCATTAAGGAGCTTGCTCGCACGGGGACGCTCGCTGTCCGGCGTACTATGCAGAGCGACGACATCTAAACGATTTTGAAAGTGGCCCGCAGAAATTTTCGCGGGCCGCTTCTTTTTTGGCGTTTATCTTTCGAAATGTTGTTTCTGGGTTCGAAAACAGCCGCAGCAGACTGGATTTCCCCCTTTTTCCGTATATCCGTTATGTTTTTATGGAGAGGGGGATATTGCCAGTCTCTGTGCTCTTGTGTATTTTGAGCTTTCGAGCAATCCGCTTTTAGGCGCATGCCCGCAGGTGATTCTGGGACGGTCCGCGTTGGGCCGTGTTTTCGGAATGTTTGGAGTTACCAGTTAAGGAGAGAACATGAAAGCCTTCTATGAACAGGACGCGAACCTGGATTTTCTCAAAAACAAGACCATTGCCGTTATCGGTTACGGCAGCCAGGGCCATGCGCATGCCCAGAATCTGCGTGATTCCGGCCTAAACGTGATTGTTGGTCAGCGTTCCGGTGGTGCCAACTACGCTCTTGCCAAGGAACACGGCTTTGCCCCCATGTCCGCCGCGGAAGCTGCCGCTGCCGCCGATGTGATCATGATCCTGCTGCCCGACCAGCATCAGGCCCGCGTGTACCGCGAAGACATCGCTCCGAACCTGAAGCCCGGCAAGTCTCTGGTGTTCGCTCACGGCTTCAACATCCATTTCTGCCAGATCGAACCCCCGAAGGACGTGGATGTGTTCATGGTGGCCCCCAAGGGTCCCGGCCATCTGGTTCGCCGCACCTTCACGGAAGGCGGCGGGGTTCCCTGCGTGTTCGCCGTCCATCAGGACGCCACCGGCGAAGCCACCCAGAAGGCGCTGGCCTATGCCAAGGGCATCGGCGGGACGCGTTCCGGCGTGATCGAAACCACCTTCAAGGAAGAAACTGAAACCGACCTCTTCGGCGAACAGGCCGTCCTGTGCGGCGGTGTGACCGAACTGATCAAGGCCGGTTTCGAAACGCTGGTCGCTGCCGGCTATCAGCCCGAAATCGCCTATTTTGAATGCTGCCACGAGATGAAGCTCATCGTTGACCTCATCTATGAAGGCGGCTTCGGCAAGATGCGTCATTCCATCAGCGACACCGCCGAATTCGGCGATTACCGCACCGGCCGCCGCATCATCACCGACGAAACCCGCAAGGCCATGAAGCAGGTCCTGAGCGAAATCCAGGACGGCACGTTCGCTCGTGACTTCATCCTTGAATGCGGCTGCGGCTACCCGAGCTTTAAGGCGAAGCGCCGTATCGAAAACGACCACCAGATCGAACAGGTGGGCGGCAAACTGCGTGCCCTTATGCCTTGGCTGAAGAAGTAAGTTCTGAAGCGACTGTTTGATAAAAAATCCCCCAAGCGTTTGTTTGGGGGATTTTTTCTATTCGACGGATCAGGACTTTTTGGGCGCTTCGTTCTTGTGTTCCGAAAACCATTTGCACTTATGGATGCACCACCACGGAGTCACGATGAACCGGCCATCGGCCTTTGTTTTCCTGTCTGGGTGGGCACCACTCGTTGCACAGTCCAGAGAGCACAACATCAGGGCTTGGCATCGCTCTCCGTGGGGACAACGGTGTAGTTCTTCCTCTTCGGGCATGGGCAAGGGCATCTGTCTATCTCCTCGTTGGCGGTATCGAAAGGAAAGCGGGCCGATACCGTATCCGATTCAGGATACCGGAGAGCCGGGAAGAGGGCAAGCTCACAGGTATGACCGCATTTTCTTCATCGCGTTTCCAGTGGATTATCGGGGAAGCAAAAGGATTCGCCTCTGAGCTGGAGTGACTCTCGGAATCGGCTCAGGGGGGAGAATATGTGGAAGCTGGATCTTCATGGATGAACCGGCGCGAGTACAAGCAAAACCCGCTTTGGCGGGTAAAACGAAAGGGCCGGAAACGTTTCCGGCCCTTTCGGTATGGACAGTGCTATGAAGCGCAAAGGCGTCCGTTTTTGACAAAGGAAGAGAGGGACCGTTCCGAGAATATACGGTATCCCTCCGCATGATCGGCTTCAATGCGGACGTTGCCGAGCTGATCCAGCATACGCTTCCTGATGCAAAACGTAAAACCGGAAACTTCCGTGGTCACATCGTCGTCTTCCGGTTCATCCAGAATCAATTCCAATGTCGGGCTGTGGCAGCAGCTACATCCGGGTTCAATGCGGAACGTACGTTCGGTACGTCCTCTTAGGCGCTTCAATTCGTCAAGTACCGCTTCGGATAACGTGATCATATTCGCCTCATTTTATAATGTACCGTTGGCGAAGAACCACACGGCATGTATCTCATCTTTAAGAGCCGCATTGTCCTTTTCTAGGGCAACTGTTTGGAAACTTCATGACGGTTTTCCGATAGTTCCGCGTCGTGTCGGTTGCGCCTGTTTGTAGGGACAATACCGTTCAGATCAAAGGCGGTGCTTTCCATTCCCGCGAAGAGGCCGAGGCTTTGCCAGACCCGACACAGGCAGGAAAGCGCATTCCATGCACCTTGCGGAGAGTCGTCAGGTAAAAGGCTGAGTATTCATGGGGTATATAGGTAAAAGTCAATAAAGAGAGTGTATAATGTTCATATGGCCTAGGGTGTTTGCAGCCGCTTTGAGAATAGGTTCTCATGACCTTTTCTCATAAAGGGTACGAGACGAAAACAGGTGTGTCAATAATGCGTTGTAAGAACGATCAGCCAAAAGCGAAAAGAATGAGGACGGTGGAAGCCTATTGTAAAGCATAAACAAAAATGTTGCCCCGGAAATCTATCCGGGGCAACACGGCAGGCCGACGGCAATGGAAAGGTGAACCGGAGAACCAACAGAGGGCTCCCTCCATTTCCGAGTGCGCTACATCAGGCCGATACCGTTCCAATAGGGTACGGCAAGCACAACGACAAAGATCCCTACGATGAGCATACGGATCGCCAAGGCGGTTACGATGTGGCGGAGCAGGACCCGTTCAGTGATGAAAATGTAGAGGAAGTAAACGGCTTCATATGGGAAGATGTACTGGTCCAGGCCAAAGTTGAATGCGTAGAACAGCGGGAGCGGGTTTACGTTCATGGCTGTCCCCAGCTCTCCGAAGGCGGGCGTAAACGCGGCCGTCGCCGCAAGCGGGGTGAGCAGGAAGTTGATGACGACCCCGGCGGCATAGGCGCATACGACGGACATGGTTTCGCCCCATCCCTGAAGCAGAGGCACGATGCTCGCCACGGCCCACTTGTTCGCGCCGACGCTGCCGCCCACAAAGCCGATAGCCATACAGCCCGTGATGAACACGAGGAATACGATGTTCAGGTTGCTGAAGCTTTCGCGGTCAAGGACATTGATGCCGGGCAGGTAGCTCAGGAGCGCCAGCACGCAACAGACGTATACGGGATCGATATGGGTCAGGGGTTCCAGCATGAAGCCGAGGATGATGCCGAAGACGAGGACCAGCAGCTTGATTTCACGCGGCTGGATGGGGCCCATTTCGCGGCAGCTTTGCTCGATGAACGTGGAGAAGTGCGCTCCGGAGACGAGCGTTTCGCGTCCCTTTACGATATAGACCGTCGCCATCGACAATGCGTAGTATATCAAATTGATGAATGTTGCCTGATAGGCATAGTCCCAGAAGTTGACGGTCTTGTCCGTCCCCTTGAGCATCATCCCGAAAGCCCAGATGAAGGATTCCGAGGAGTGCAGGAACATGAACTGCGGGGCCGCCGCCGCAAAGAAAGCCATCATGACGATGGTGGACGACATGCGGGACTTGGCGTCGAGCTGGAGCGCTTGGATAATGCCTACGGCGATGGCGCAGAAGATGACGACGCGGGCGAGGATGGAAGGAAGGATGACGACGAGCACAAGCCCGGCGAGGAAGAATCCCGCTACAAGGCCGTTGAAGGAGCCGCCCGTCAGCTTGAGACATCGCAAGGCCAGCCGCTTGGCCAGCCCCGTCTTTTCCATGCCTTCACCAATGATGACCGCAGCGAAGCTCAGCCACGGGAGCACGGTGGCCCACGGCCCGAATACGACTTCGGCATCCGCCACGCCGCAAAGGATATAGGCGAACGTGAGCATGGCCGCCACGCCGATGGCGGGGAATACATTGAGCGCCCATGCTATGATGGCGGCGCTGGTAAGCCCCATGTACAGCGGGAAATGCGGCGAGACGTCTTGCGGGGAAAGGAAGTAGACGCCGCAAGGGATAAGCAGGGTCATGGTCCATTTGAGAGCCTGAACGGGATTCATAACGACCTCTGTTGGTATGAGGGAAAAATGGCTTGACCGGACAGGAATGTACAGGCGTTTACCGGGTATATGCTTTAGAATGGTTGGCGGAACTCTGGAAAACAATTGGGGGGAAAGGGCCGTGTGGCGGGGCCGGGGAGGTTCTCTCCCCGGCGTGCAGCCTATTTCAGGCGGTCGCGCCATGCCGTGCGGGGCGTGCCGCCTTCCTGCCAAACGCGAAGGAACTTGTCGCGGAGCAAAGGGTTCGTGAAGGTGAAGTCGGCCCGTAAATGACGTCCCCGGCTTTCTTTGCGTTCGCGTGCCGCAATCATGAGCGCTTCGCCGAGATCGAGCAGGTTGAGCACTTCCGCAGCGCGCATCAGTTCGTGGGCATCGGATACCGACATTTCCTTATTGATTTTTTTTCGCAGGTCGCCGATATATTTGATACCTGCCGTCAGCAGCGTATCGGAGCGCAGGCGGTGCGGGCCGCAGTCCGCGTATTCGGTCATGATCTGCTGGAGAGCGAAGTTCGCTTCCTGCCATGACGCGCCGCCGCTGCGTTCATACAGGCTGCTGAAGAATGCCATGCGCTCCTGGCAGAAAGGCGCACCGTCCACATCGGCGGGCTGACCGAGCGTTTTGTAGTCCCCCGCGTGATGCCCCGCGATCCAGCCGTAGACCGCCGCAGCGCCGATGTCGCCGCTGATGTTGCCCATCATGTCGCCCGCCGCGAACAGGCCGCGGATATTGCTTTCGCCGTTGATGTCGATTTCGATGCCGTTGGTACAGAGGTTGGCTTCGTACTGCCCGAATTCCACGGCATGTCTGCCGGGATCGATGCCTTCCTTGTCCATATAGTCGAGCAGCGCGGTGAGCCCTTCGCACCGCATGGCCCAGCGCATGTGTTCAAGGTCTTCCGGGCTCGCGCCGGAACAGTCCATATAGGCGGGGCCCGTGCCGTTGAGCTTCAGATCGGTAAAGGCGGACGCCCAGATGTCGCTGGTCATGTCGCCGATTTCCACGTTGGGCTTGGTGATGAACGGGCCGATGGGCTTGCCGTTGGGGTACCGGTAGACGCCGATCCATGTGGCCTTGCCGCAGCGGGCGAGGAAACGGGGCCCGGCATGGCGGTAGGTCTTTTCCATATTGACGAGATGGGCTCCCAAGCGCCACGCCTGTGCGATGGAGTCACCGGTTCCGGAAGGGCACATGTTCGTGTTGAACATCTGGCTCGGCGTGGGATCGGTCGTGAACAGGCGGCTGACGTATCCCGTGGCGACCACTACGGCTTTGGCCTTCACGATGCGATAGGCCGGCTCGTCGGAGGAAATATCGAGGGCCAGGGCGCCGGTGATGCCGTTATCGTCGCGGAGCAGTTCCAGCACGGGCGAGTGGTTGACGATACGGACGCCTCGTTTCTTGGCCTGTTCCGTGAGCACCTTTTTTTGATTGTGGCCGTCATACTTGAGGAAAATTTTCGGACGCCCCGGATAGGCATGGCCTTCGAAGTGGAAATCCCCGGTAGGCTTCATGTTGATGCCCCAGTCATTCCACATGTTGACGATCGTGGGGCTGGTTTCCAGAAAACGCATGACAAGCGGCGTGTCGTTGCTGGTGGCGTTCTGGCTGTCCATAAATTCTTCATACACCACATCGATGGTGCCGTGCTTCTCCGGGATATAGCAGAGAAAATGATCGTTGCCCGTGGCTCCCGCCCCGCTGCGCTTCGTGTTGGCCTTATCCAGCAGGGTTACGCTCGCGCCTTTGTCCGCCGCCGCAATAGCGGCCATAAGTCCGGCAATACCGCCGCCGACGATGAGAACGTCCGATTCCAGCCTTTCTTTAATGGGGATCATGATGATTGCCTCCGAGTGATAAAAGGATGCTGATGCTGCGGGGTTATTCTTTGGGTTTGAGGGAATCGGAGTCCACATAGAGCAACATGTGCGTCAGAGGAAGCCGAAGCTCGATCGCCTTGGCCCGGCAATCAAGAACGCAGGCGTTGCAATGCCAGCATTCATAGGGGCGACGTACTTCAGGAATTTTGTCTTTCTTGGGATCGTGGCGAAAGACTTGGAGCGGGCACACGTCCGCGCACATGCCGCAACCAATGCATTTGGTCCTGTCGATGACTGGGGGCATATTCGTTTCCTCCTGAGCAAAACGGTGTTTTCCGAAGTTGGGGCATCATGAGATGCCGTTATGCGTTCTTTCTTTCACAACATGGGTGAGTGCGACTATCGCATATGCGACAAAATGCAAAAAAGCCCGTCATGAAGAATGACGGGCTTTTTTTATTTTTTTATATTATGATGAAATAATTTAATTAAAATAAAAACAAACTAAATGGATATTTTTTCACGAAAAGGCGGGCTTTATAGGTGCGCCATATGGCGCAGCCGTTCCATATCAATGATTTCCACGCGGCGGCAGGTAAAGCAGGCAATGATGGATTCCTGTTTGAGGTGCTGGATTGCCCGCGCCAGTGTAGCGCGATGGACGCCGAACACGGAAGCGAGCTGTTCCTGCGTCATGCCGAGAGGGAACTCATCGGAACCCCGTTCAAGGCTGAGGGAAATGAGAAAGCGGCTGAAACGGGTGACGAAATCATCCATGAGCATGTCAGTGAGATACGTATGGTAGGTGAGGACCAGCGTGCCGAGCAACTCGATAACGGAAAGCATGAGGTTGGGATACCGGGCGGCGAAAACGGGATCATGCAGTACCTTTCCCGGAATTTGCCAGATCACGGCGTCGGTCATGCACTGATACTGCCCGGATGCCTCACACCGGGTGGCTGCGGGAGCGAGGTTGAAGATGCTTCCCGGTTCAAAGGAAACGACCGAACGCATCCTGCCGTCGATCGTGTCGAAAACCACATGGACTTTCCCTTCATCAATATAAAAGAGATCGAAACAGGTTTCGCCCTCAACCTTGACGATGCTTCCGGCGGAGTGGCGCTGCTTGGTGCCAAGATGCAGTATCTCGTGCCATGCCGTAGCCATGTTTCCGATCTTTGGAACGGCAAATGGGGCGAACAGGGGCAGCTTGCTGGATGAAACGGGGATACTGTCGTGCTTGGCCATGATTGCACCTCCAGAGTATAAAGTGTGCAATAGTCCCGGGTGGAAAACAAGGGCCCGCCTCAACGGAGCGGGAGTTCCCTCGGGGCGGATGCAGTCGGTGGTTGCGGAGCGCGCCGGAGGCCGCAAAAAAACGCATTCCGGCCGCTCCGTTTTTTTACTGCGAATTCAGTAATAAAAAAGGACATCGCATGGTGATGAAGATGCGAAGAGTGCGGGAGGGCGCTTGAGAGAATTTTTTTTTGCTCTTAACATTCTCTTCACGCCCTGTGTAGCATGATAGCTTCACCAACGAATGAGAACCCCCATAAAGGAGTATCCGTATGCGTTACATCATGGCTTTGCTGCTTTCTTTGGCTTTGGCAGTTCCCGCTTTCGCGGGTTTTGAGGGACCTAATGCCAGTACCGGCGGATTCGCTGGCCCCGGCCCTCAGACCATTACGAAAGCGGCGCAGGTACAAAATGCCCTTGATGATACCACCTGCACGCTGGAAGGGAATATTCTGGAACGCCTCAGCAAAAACAAGTATGTATTTCAGGATGATTCCGGAAAGATAACGGTAGAAATCGGCCAGCGGATCTTTGGTTCCAATAGGGTAACGCCGGAGACGCGGGTGAGGCTGACGGGCGAAGTGGATCACAAGAAGCAAGGGCGCGCCAATGAAGTGGACGTGCGGTACCTTGAAATCGTGAAGTAGTTCGTTCGGGAAGGCGGGCGCGGAGATTCTCTGTGCCCGCCTCTTGTTTATGGGCATTGCCGGAAGACCGTTTGAGGGAAGCGGAGGAGCGCATGGAAGCAGGCCGGATACGTGCACTGATTATTGAAGACAACCAAGATATTACCGCAAATCTGTACGCGTTCCTCGAACCTCTCGGCTATGAGCTCGACTGTTCCGCCAACGGCCATATCGGATTGGAGATGGCGGTGGCGGGTACCTTTGACGTCATCGTGCTGGACATCATGCTTCCGGGGATGGACGGGTTGGCTGTGTGCCGGGCTTTACGGGAAGAACATGTCGATCCGACGCCGATTCTCATGTTGACGGCCCGTGATACGGTTGCGGATCGTGTGACGGGGCTTGATTGCGGAGCTGACGACTATCTGGTCAAGCCGTTTTCGATGAAGGAGCTGGACGCCCGGTTGCGTGCGCTGGTGCGCCGTGCGCGGGGGCGGCAGACCCGCAGCGTCTTATGTTGGGAAGATATTGAGCTTGATCCCGCGGCCCACAGCGCAACCCGGAGCGGGGTTCCCCTGCGTTTGAGCCCAACAGGGTTCGTCATTTTGGAGACATTGTTGCGGGCCGCTCCGGCCGTCGTCCCCAGAACGGAACTTGAACAAGCCATCTGGGGGGATTTTCCGCCGGACAGCGATGCCTTGCGTACCCATATCCATGAATTGCGCCAGAAGCTGGACAAACCGTTTACCTGTCCGCTCCTCAAGACGATCCCGCATGTAGGCTATACGTTGGTTCGGCATGAATAAAACATCGTCGTTTCTCAATGGACTTTGTGCTGGTTGCAGCGCCTTGTGGCGGGCAATATTCCTTTTCCGTCCGCTGGCGGCATTGCGCAATCGGGTGGCGCGGCGAGTCAGGACACGTTCGCTCAGCAGGCGCATCGCGGAGGCGTTCCTCGTCTTGACGTTGGTCACCGGAGGGATATTCAGCCTGAGCGCCTACCTTTCGTATGACTATGCGATTACGCATGTCATCCGGTGGCACATGGAACCGATCATGCGTTTGCTCATAGCCGCTGAGGAAGGGCGCACTCTCCGTAAGGGAGAAAGGCTTTCCGTGGACAGCGAGCTGCTTGCAAAGGAACTGAAGGTAAAATGGTACGTCGGGGAAGCCATTCCTGATGATTTGCGTCCGGAGCGTTCCAAGGTGCGTGAGCTCGTGCGCATCAAACGGGATCGCTATGCCATGACATACCGGGACAAGGAGGGGCAAGAGTACGCCATTGTCGGCAAGATCAAGGACCTTGACGACTTGGAAGAGGTGATGGCCGATATTGCGCTGGCATGTGTCGTGGGGAGCCTGATCGGGGCGGGATTGTTGGCTTATTGGTTGAGCCGTCGGCTGGTCTCGCCGCTTGTCGAGCTGACCGGCAAGGTCAACCGGGGCGAAGCACTGGATGACACCCTATTGTGTTCTCGGGATGACGAGGTCGGTGATCTGGCGCGGGCTTTCGCAGGGAGGGAGCAGGCCTTGCGAGAGTTTTTGAACCGGGAACAGCTGTTCACTGGGGACGTCAGCCATGAGTTGCGCACTCCGCTGACCGTATTGCAGGGCGGGGTGGAGATTTTGGAAAGCCGCTTGGGCGGAGATGACAAACTGCTTCCGATTGTGGGCAGAATGCAGCGGACTGTTGCGTCCATGACGGCGATGGTCGGTACAATGCTGCTTCTTGCGCGTAAGCCGGAGCAGTTGGAGTTCCGGCCTTTCGATCTGTGTGTGCTGGCGAGGCAGGAGGAGGTGGAGATCCGGGAGCGCTTGCGAGGGAGGCCTGTCACCTTTTCCAGTCTGTTGCCCGACCGGCTGACGGTTTTGGGAAGCCCTGAGTTGGCCGCCATGGTTTTGCACAATCTGCTCGACAACGCATGTCGCTATACCGAACAGGGCCGCATTCTGTTGGAGTTCCGTGCGGATGAAATGCTTCTGACGGATACCGCTCCCGTCATCGATCCTGATGTGCGCACACGCATGTTTGAACGGGGCGTGCGCGGGACCAGCAAAAGCCCCGGAAGCGGGCTGGGGCTCTCTCTTGTGCTGCGCGGCTGTGAACGCTTGGGCTGGAAAGTGGCGCACGAGCATTGGGAAGGCGGAAACCGTTTTCGTGTGCGCTTCTCTCAAGGGTAGGGTTCGGATGCCGGGGCTGCGACATTCTAAGGAAATACGCTGATGAAGCCTTTGATGATGAGCCAGGCCGAGAGGGGGCGGTTATGGCCGTTTTCAGTCGCAGGAGCGCCGCTGCCGTGATGGGGCAAAGGGCTGGAGAGTGCCCTTTGCCTGAGCCATATCTCTCCCGAAGGTGTTTCGGCTGAGAATACTGTCGTTCTTTGAAGGGGGCACCCCAAGAGGAGGGACATCCATCAGGGACGGGAAGGAGCCCCCTCCCGGCTGGCCTCGGGCTGGAGCCCCGTATAGACTTTGAACGCTTTCTCTTTGGCGCGAAGGAGTAAAGGCGTCAGGGGGACACGCGGCATGGTGTCGATGCAGAGGCCGAGATATGCCCCGATGGGCAGCGGCGTTTGCAGGCTGTTGATCTTCCCCCAAAGCCCTTCTTTCTTCCATGTGTTTGGCGGGCCAAGCAATACGGATCGGAAAGAGAGGGTGGCCTTGGGACGGATTCGCCTGACCATACGGGCCAGCGACCAGAAATTCAGGTTATGGCGTCTGTGCCTGTACTCAAGGGTGGGACGGTGCAGGCGCCTTTGTATCTGATAGAGCGAAAAACTGTTCATAAAACCGATGATGACGCCGCGATGGGAAACTCTGATGGCTTCGCGCAGTACGTCTTCCGGGTTGTCCACGTATTCCAACACGGTGAGCAGAGCTGCGTAATCGAATTCTTCATCGTCGAAAGGGAGATGTTCCGGGCGGCCCAGCTGGAATTCAGCCCGGTTCCCCAGCCGTTCCCTCGCCATGTCGAGCAGGTCAGTACCGGTATCAAGCCCCGTGACATCAAACCCATAGTGCCAGAGCATCTCCAAAAAGATACCCGCTCCACACCCTATGTCCAGAAGCGTATGCCCGCGCCGGGGCCACTGAGAGATCAAGTGTTGAAAAAGGCGGTTTTCCTGAGTGATGGCATAGGTTCCCTCAGGCGTTGCATACCAGTCATGCAGGAATTGGGCTGTTTCGGCGTTCCACATCTTTGCCTCCACGTTCTGTATTCATGGGAACAGAGTATCCTTTTGGTGGAGTGCAGGAAAGCCCCTTACTCTGCGGACGGCCAGATGCCGCATGGCCTTGCCGGCGCATAGCCCGACCTGAACGCCTCTTCGAGATCCGAAAAGCGGATTTGATTTTTTTTCGAAATATTGGCCGTGCGCAGACATGCTTTGGAGAAGAAACGTTTGCTGTTCCTATTGCCGATGTAGGGCTCCTGAGCCTGAGGGCGGGTCAGGATGAACCCCCAGCAGCCTGCGCGCTTGTCCAGTGCGTCCTTTTGAGCCGCAGTCAGGCGGCGTACCAACTGGCTGGGGAGGTTCTTGTGCGCGTAAAAAGAAGCCATGCCCTGCTGGAGAAGCTGTTCATTGAGGGAACGCCCGTCGGGAAGGATGATTTCCGCGACAAGCCTTTGATACCGATCTCGGGATGCCCCGGGAAGCGGGATGACCTTGACCCGCTGTTTCCGTGTCCGCTCGCAGGTGAAGCGCGCTGCCTCGCGGGCATAATACTGGGGCGGGGTATCCTTGGAGCCTTTCTCAGGGGTATCGACTCCGGCAAGCCGGACGCGCTGTCCCGTATCAAGCACAAGCGTGTCTCCGTCCGTACACTGCGTCACGGTGGCTGAAAACAAGCCGTCCGCATGGGCGATGGCCGTCTGAAAAAAGAAAAAAGCCGTCACGAGGACGGCGGAAAGCATTTGGGCAAGGGTGTGCATCAAGCGTCCGCGAGCCAGCCGGAGAGGGCATCCACGATCTTGCGAGCCTGTTCCGCGCTGGATATGTTGAATTTGGACTTTTGGCGGTATTCGCCCCCCGACTTCTGATAACGGCGGATAGCATACTTGTCCGGACCGTATTCGCCCGTTTCCGCGTCGAGTTCCTGATAGCGGAAAAGGATTGTCGTCCATGCCCCCTTGGAGAGGATGACCTTGTCCAATTCCTTGATGAGGATCTGCCCGGATTCTTCGTATTCAATAGTGATTTCGTCTGGTGTGCTGCTCATAACAGTCCTTTCGCCACGCTGTTGCGCACAGTGGCTTTTAAAATGAAAGTTCCTCCTAACGTGTTTCGTAGCTATACGCAAGAGTCCGAAAGGAAATGGCTGGAACAAGGAACGGGAATGAAATGATGGGTCCGGAACCGGTCGAGGCTTCGTCCCACTGGACAAAATTTTTTCTGTCTGTAACATATCATGAATTCATTCAGACTCTGTCGTTGAAGCGGAACGTCCAACGATGGGGCCATTTTTTTGTAAGGAGATTTCATGAGCAACGAACCCGATAAGATTATTTATTCCATGATCCGCGTGTCCAAGCGTCATGGGCAGCGTGAAGTGTTGAAAGATATTTCCCTTTCCTATTTCTACGGCGCGAAGATCGGCGTCCTCGGCCTGAACGGATCGGGCAAATCTTCGCTGCTGAAGATCCTTGCGGGCGTGGATCAATCCTTTGAAGGAAAGACCGTGCTGGCTCCCGGCTATACCATCGGTTATCTGGAGCAGGAACCGCTGGTCAACGAAATGCGGACCGTCCGTGAAGTCGTGGAGGAAGGGGCGCAGGAACTTGTTAATTTGGTCAAGGAGTTCGAAGAGATCAATGCCAAATTCGCCGAGCCCATGGAGCCGGAGGAAATGGATAAACTCATCGAACGCCAAGGGCAGGTGCAGGAGCTCATGGATGCGAAGGGTGCATGGGATCTTGACTCCAAGCTTGAGATGGCGATGGATGCCTTGCGGTGCCCTCCGGGGGATACGCCCGTTTCCGTCATCTCCGGTGGTGAAAAGCGCCGGGTGGCGCTGTGCCGCCTGCTGCTGCAGAATCCCGACATCCTTCTGCTCGACGAACCTACCAACCACTTGGACGCCGAATCCGTGGCGTGGTTGGAACGGTACCTCCAGAATTTCCCCGGTACTGTCATTGCCGTGACCCACGACCGTTACTTCCTCGACAACGTCGCGGGATGGATTCTCGAGCTGGATCGTGGCCGCGGGATTCCGTGGAAGGGCAATTATTCCTCTTGGCTGGAGCAGAAAGAAAAGCGCCTCGCTCAGGAAGACAAGGCCGAGGACGAGCGCCGCAAGACCCTCAGCCGTGAGTTGGAATGGATCCGCATGTCCCCCAAGGGACGCCATGCCAAGGGCAAGGCGCGTATCAACGCCTATGAGGCCATGCTGAGCCACGAAAGCGAAAAGCGGGCTCCCGAACTGGAAATCTATATCCCCGCAGGCCCCCGTCTGGGCAAGAAGGTCATCGAAGCCGTGGGCATCAGCAAGGCCCTCGGCGACAAGGAATTGATGGAAGATGTGAATTTCATCATTCCGGCGGGCGCTATCGTGGGCATCATCGGCCCGAACGGTGCGGGTAAGACGACGCTCTTCAAGATGCTTGTGGGGCAGGAAAAGCCTGACGCGGGCACGTTGACCATCGGCGACACCGTTCAGTTCGCGTATGTGGATCAGCAGCGTGAGTCCCTGACGCCGGGCAAGACCGTATATGAGCTGATCAGCGACGGTGCCGAGACAATCAAGCTCGGCAACCGGGAAATCAACGCCCGCGCCTATTGCTCCCGTTTCAACTTCACGGGCTCGGATCAGCAGAAGAAGGTTGACGTCCTGTCCGGCGGCGAACGGAACCGCGTACACACCGCCCGGATGCTCAAATCCGGTGCCAACGTCATCCTGCTTGACGAACCGACGAACGATATTGACGTAAACACCATGCGTGCCCTTGAAGACGGTCTGGAAAATTTCGCGGGCTGCGTACTGGTCGTCAGCCACGACCGCTGGTTCCTCGATCGCATCGCTACGCACATTATGGCGTTTGAAGGCGATTCGTCGGTTGTGTTCTTTGACGGGAACTATTCGGAATACGAGGAAGATCGCAAGAAGCGCCTCGGTAAGGACGCGGATCAGCCGCACCGCTTGAAGTTCCGCAAGCTGACCCGATAGAGAGATTGATCCGATACAAAAGAAGGGAGGGCGTTTTTCAACGTCCTCCCTTCTTTTGTATGCGGGCGGTTTTGATTTGGCGTGAGGGATCAGGCGAAGGCGTTCACGCCTTCCAGAGAGCCAACAGCCGTGATGGCGACTTCTTCCTCCACCGGAACGGCGTCGAGGATGGGTTTGACCATACGGGAGAGGGTTCCCTTCGGGCCCACTTCAACCCATGAGCGGATGCCGTCGTGCCACTGGTTGGCGATAGTATCGATCCACAGGACCGAGGAAATCATCTGAACGGTGGCGAGTTCGCGCAGGCTTTCGCCATCCGTCACCGCTTTGCCGGTCACATTGCTGTAAACGGGAAAACGCGGTCTGGACCACGTCATTTTGTTGAGCGCCTTGGCGAGTTCCTGCGCGGCCGTATCCATCAGCGGGCTGTGGAAGGCTCCGCTGACCGGAAGGGGAACCGCCCGGCCTTTCTTTTCCTTAACGAGCGGAAGGGCCGCTTCCACCGCCGCCTTGGTCCCGCTGATGACGAACTGGGCCGGGGTGTTGTGGTTGGCCACAATGAGGATTTCTCCCGTGGCTTCCGCAGCGGCCTTGGCGATTTCGTTCACGGCTTCGCGGTTGAGCTTGAGGATTGCCGCCATGCCGCCCTTGCCGTCGGGATCGGCGTCCGCCATCAACTTCCCGCGCAGGCTTACCAGTTCAAGGGTAGATTCGGGGGATAGGGATCCGGCAGCGGCCAAAGCGCTGTATTCGCCAAGGCTGTGGCCGGCGGCGCAGGCGGGGGACAGCTTTCCGGAAAGCGCCTGCCACAGCGTCACGTTGACGACCGTCAACGCGGGCTGGAGGTGCTTGGTGTCGGCCATGAGCGCCGCGTCGTCGCTTTCCCAGTAGACGGCGCGCAGGGGAAAGCCGCTGATCTGTTCGGCTTTTTTCCAGAGCTCCATGGCTTCTTTCGATGCTTCGGCAACATCGCGGCCCATACCGGGCTCTTGGGAACCTTGGCCGGGGAAAAGGACGGCGGTGGGGACAGTAGACATATAGACCTCTACTTTTTGGGGGTTGGGGCCGGGCTGATGGCCTTGAGCAGGCCAGGGAGATTACGCCGGACAACGTCGAGTTCGTCGTCGCTTACATTGGGCATTTCAACGGGGGGCTCCTTTGTGATGGCGTCCCCTTGCTGGATGATGGCGACAGCGGCGGCGGCCCGCCCCATAATGCAGAAAAAGCGTTCCGGTTTCCAGCCCGCAGCCTCGATGTACCCGGCGGCGTTCTTGGAATAAAGGAAATCGGGTTCGCCCGCTTCATTGACGATCGGGTGGGCCTTTTCCTTGTTGGTTTTGATCCATGCCCGGAAACGGGGAAGATCGGCGATAAATTGGTTGAGTTCCTTTTCGGAAAACGGAGGCTGATTGTACAGCGTTTCCGCCGAAGCGGGGAGTACGGTCAGCAGAAGCAGCAGCCCGGCAAGGCCGAGGCGGAAAAAAAGAGCCATGTGTCACGTCGCTTGTTGAAGGTATGGGCGGCGTCCATTGTTGCGCCGGGACAAAAAGATAGAGCCCCTGTGCCCCGGCGTATAGTATATTAATCGTATTTGATGGAACTGATCTGCATGAGCTTGTTCCAGTTGTGATGCGATTCGATGTAGCGCATCGTACCGGTTTTGCTACGGATAATCATGGAATGCGTAACGGCTCCCTGCCCGGAGAACTGGACGCCGCGCAGGAACGTGCCGCCGGAGATGCCGGTGGCCGCAAAGAAGACGTCATCTCCCTGCACCAGCGTGTCGGCGTCAAGGATCTGGGCAAGGTCGATGCCCGCTTCCTGAATGGCGGCTTTTTCCGCTTCGGACTGGGGATCGAGGCGGGCAAGCATGGCGCCCCCCGCTCCCTTGATGGCGCAGGCCGCCAACACACCTTCAGGCGTGCCGCCGGTCCCCATCATGACGTCGACTTCGGAACGCTGATCCACGGCCATCAGGGCACCGGCGACGTCGCCGTCGGTATGCAGCTGGATGCGCGCGCCCACGGCCCGGATTTCCTGAATGAGCTTTTGATGGCGGGGCTTATCGAGGACGAAGACCACGAGGTCGTTGGTATCCTTGCCCAGCGCCTTGGCGATGAGGCGGAGATTGACGTGGACCGGCGCGTCCAGATCGATGACGTCACGGGCGGCTTGGCCGACAACCAGCTTTTGCATGTAGAAGCTGGGGCCGGGGTTGTACATGCTTCCTCCCGGAGCGGCCCCGACGACGGCAATGGCGTTGGGGCGCCCATAAGCGAGCAGGTTGGTCCCCTCGACGGGGTCCACGGCGATGTCAAGGGAAGGCCCATTGCCCATGCCGATGATTTCGCCGTTGTAGAGCATGGGCGCTTCGTCCTTTTCCCCTTCCCCAATGACGACTTTGCCCGCGATGGGCAGGGAATTGAAGGACAGGCGCATGGCGTCCACGGCGGCGCCGTCTCCGGCGTTTTTATCGCCGCGCCCGAGCCAGCGCGCGGATGCCAGAGCGGCGGCTTCGGTGACACGGACAAGATCAAAGGCGAGGTTGCGCTCCGGCGCTTCCATAAGGGACATATCGCTCTCCAGAAAATATGAATGGTTCATGAACGCCCGGCCTCCGCCGATCCAGCGGCTCAGGCGGTATTGGGAACATAGATCAGGCGAAGCCGCTCTTCAAGAAAAAGCTCACCGCCCGACGGCTGGAAGGCACGCTTTCCGGGAGGGGGGATTCGTGCTAGAGGGGGGCATGTTCAATCATACCACAGAAGTCCTGCCCATTGAGGCCCTGCTCCCGGATCTGCTTGAAACATTGGGCAGCGGGACCCGATGTATACTTGAAGCGGCGCCCGGCGCGGGCAAGACGACGCGGGTTCCCTTGGCATTGCTCCGGGCGGCATGGCTCGACGGTAAAGGCATCCTGATGCTGGAGCCCCGGCGCATGGCGGCCCGGAACGCGGCCCGGTACATGGCTTCTCTGCTTGGGGAAAAGGTCGGCCAGACCGTGGGATATCGGGTGCGCTTGGATTCCCGGGTGAGCGCGTCCACCCGGATTACGGTGGTGACCGAAGGCGTCTTGACCCGGATGCTTCAGGACGATCCCGAGCTGCAAGGCGTCGGCTGCCTGATTTTTGACGAGTTTCATGAGCGCAGCCTGAACGCCGATTTGGGGCTTGCCCTCGCGCTTGATTGTCAGCAGGGACTGCGTGATGATCTGCGGTTATTGATCATGTCGGCCACATTGGATTCCGGGCCGCTCCTCAAGCTGCTGCAACAGGATTTTTCCGGAGCGGTCCCGGTGCTGCGGAGCGAGGGGCGCGCGTGGCCCGTGGAGACGCACCATCTTCCGCTGCCCCGGGCAGACATTCCAATGGAGAGGTGGGTTGCGGACGCCGTCCGGCGCGCGCTGCGGGAGGAGAACGGCAGTATCCTCGTGTTCCTGCCGGGAACGGGCGAAATCCGAAAAGTTGAAGCGTTACTTCAAGACGTGCGATCGGATACCGTACATCTTTGTCCGCTGTACGGCGATCTGCCCGCAGCGGAGCAGGATGCCGCCATTGCGCCGGTTTGGGCTCCGGTACGGAAGATAGTGCTTGCGACGTCCATTGCGGAAACCAGTCTGACGATCGAAGGTGTGCGGGTAGTCATCGACTCCGGCTTGGCCCGCACAGTGCGTTTCGATGCGGGAACGGGCATGTCCCGGCTTGTCACGGAACGCGTATCCCTCGCCAGTGCCGAGCAGCGTAGGGGCCGGGCAGGGCGGACGGAGCCGGGCGTATGTTACCGGCTGTGGCATCAAGGGGACGAAGCGGGAATGGCGACCCATATCCGACCGGAAATATTGGATGCCGACATGGCCCCGCTGTGCCTTGAGCTTGCCGTATGGGGGATCACCGCCCCTTCTTCCCTGCACTGGCTGGACGAGCCCCCGGTGGAAGCGGTCAATCAGGCCATTCCCTTGCTCCGCAGCCTGGAGGCAGTCGACGCGGTGGGGAGGGTGACCGCACGGGGAAGGGTTATGGCCCGTCTTCCCTTGCATCCGAGGCTTGCGCACATGGTTCTTGCAGCCAAAGCGTTTGGGTTTGGCAAGGCCGCCTGCCTGTTGGCGGCAATGGCTGATGAGCGTGATCCGTTGCGCCTGCGCGATGTGGATATCCGCCCGCGTCTGGCGTTGCTCGGACACGGTCAGGGTTCGCCCGCCGTTTTCCGCATTCGTGAGGCGGCCCGCCAGATAGGGCGGTTGGTTGATGCGGCGGGAGAACCGCCGCACCGGACCCCCATGAGCATACCGGAAGAGGAACAGGCCGGTGTCTTGCTCGCCTTGGCGTACCCGGATCGCCTCGCCCAGAAACGGAGCCGGGGCAGTTATCGTATGGCCAACGGGCGCGGCGGCTTTCTGGACGATACGGACTCGTTGGCCGACGAGCCCGTGCTGGCTGTGGGGGCCGTCAACGGTGGCTCCGGCAATGTGCGTATCTGGCAGGCTGCGCCGCTTTCTCAGGAAACGGTTGCGGCATTGTACCAGACTCAGTTTACCAAGAACGAAGAGGTCGTGTGGGACAGCCGAGAACAGGCTGTAGCGGCGCGGAAGCGCGTGAGCTTCGGGGCATTCATTATAGAAGAAACCCCGTTGAGAAACGGTGACGCGTCCCTTGCGGACCGGATGGCGCAAGCGGTGCTTTCGGGGATCCGGGAACTCGGGATGTCGTGTTTGCCGTGGACGGAAGAGCTGTATCAATGGCGGCTGCGCGTCGAGTTGCTGCGGGCCGTGGATAAAGGCGGGGACTGGCCCGACGTTTCGGAAGAAGCGCTCTTAACGGGGCTAGAAGACTGGCTTGTCCCCTTTTTGCAAGGCATATCCCGGCGTTCTCAGTTCTCGAAAATCGATCTGGCGGCGGCCCTTCATGCGTTGCTCCCGTGGCGCAAGCAGCGGGAGCTTGATGCGATGGCCCCCACTCATATGGAAGTCCCTTCAGGATCCTTTATCCGTCTGCTCTACGAGGCCTCGGCGGAAGGGATAGTGCCGGTTCTTGCGGTCAAGCTCCAAGAGATGTTTGGTATGCAGGAATCCCCCGCGATAGCTGAAGGGAAGGTTCCGGTTCTTGTCCACCTCCTGTCCCCTGCGGGAAGGCCCTTGCAGATCACCCGTGATCTCAAAGGATTTTGGAAGAATGGGTATCCAGCCGTCAGAGCGGAAATGCGGGGGCGGTATCCGAAGCACCCGTGGCCTGAAGATCCTTTTGCGGCCCTCCCCACACGGCTGACGAATCGGCGTCTTCAGAACAGGTAGAGGGGAAATCTTTCGGCTTGTCCCGCAGGGGGCTGCTTTTCGAAAAGGCCCCCTCCTTTTTCGTGCCCGGCAAGGCCGCGGGCAGTCCCCGAGACAGCTTACTTTACTTTTGCGGGTGTTGCGGTAGAATAACCGCTTTACGTCTATCTTTATTAACCGTTCCGATTTCGAGGTATTACATGCGCGCCGAACAGCATCTTGAGGCTTCTTTCAGGGCTGTACTGAAAAATATGAACCTTCCCTGGCCGGATAAGGCCGTCATCGAACCTTCCAAAGATCCCAAGCACGGCGATCTGGCTTCCAACCTGGCGTTGGTATCCGCCAAGGCCGCAGGGATGCCGCCGCGCGAGCTGGCCGCAAAAATGGCCGAAGCCCTGCGGAATGAGGATACTTCCTTGGCCTCCGTTGAAGTGGCTGGCCCCGGCTTTCTGAACGTGACGTTCAGCCCCGAGTTCTGGCGTGAAACGATCCGGCGCATTGATGATGCCGCCGATCGCTTTGGGCAGGCCACTGTTGGGAAAGGCTGCAAGGTACAGGTGGAGTACGTTTCGGCCAACCCCACCGGCCCTCTCCATATCGGTCATGGCCGGGGCGCGGCGGTGGGCGATACCTTGGCGCGCATCCTCCGTTTTGCCGGTTATGACGTCACGACGGAATACTATATCAACGACGCTGGCCGCCAGATGCGGCTCCTTGGCCTTTCCATTTGGCTGCGTGCCAAGGAACTTGCCGGAATAGCTGTGGAATGGCCTGAAGATTACTATCGAGGGTCCTATATCATTGATATTGCGCGCGAGATGATGGACAAAGATCCAGGGCTGACCTCCCTTTCCGATGCGGAAGGGCAGGACAGGTGTTTTGCCTACGGTATGCAGACCATCCTCGACGGCATCAAGGAAGACTTGCGGGAATTCCGGGTTGAGCATCAGGTGTGGTTCTCCGAGCGTTCTCTTGTGGAGCACGGAGCTGTTGAAGAAACCTTTGAGCGCTTGAAGAAGGCTGGCCTTTCCTTTGAAAAGGACGGAGCCCTGTGGTTCCGTACGACGGATTTTGGTGACGACAAGGATCGCGTCCTGCGCAAGTCCGATGGCTCGCTGACCTACTTCGCTTCGGACATCGCCTATCATGACGATAAGTATCGCCGTGGGTTTGATCGCGTGGTCGATGTCTGGGGAGCGGACCATCATGGGTATGTCCCCCGCATGAAAGCGGCGGTTCAGGCCGTGGGCCGGAAGGCGGAAGATCTTGACGTCGTGCTCATCCAGCTTGTGAACCTGCTGGAGAACGGCACGCAGGTGGCCATGTCCACGCGCGCCGGGCAGTTCGAAACCTTGGCCGATGTGGTCAAGGAAGTGGGCGTGGACGCCGCGAGATTCATGTTCCTGTCCCGCAAGAGCGACAGCCATCTTGATTTCGACCTCGCCCTGGTGAAACAGCGTTCCATGGACAACCCGGTTTATTATGTCCAGTACGCCCATGCCCGTGTACGGTCCGTGTTGCGGAAGGCCGCCGAGGCGGGGCTGACGCTGCCTGAAAAGACGGATCTGGCGCTGCTGGCTCCCCTTTCCGAGGCGGAAGATCTGGCTCTCCTGCATTTCCTTGATCGGTTTGAAGATGTGGCCAAGGGCGCCGCACAAGCCTTGGCGCCGCATCACATCAGCTATTATTTGATGGAACTCGCTGGGATGCTGCACAGCTACTATGCCAAACATCCCGTCCTTCAGGCTGGCGATCCTGAGTTGGCCTTGGCTCGTCTCGCGTTGCTCCGTTCCGTGGGGCAGGTGGTAAAAAATGGTCTTGAACTTCTTGGCGTAAGTGCTCCTGAAAGCATGTAGGGGGATCGCCTCGCTCTCAGCCGGACCCTGTCCCGTGGGGTCCGGCCTTCCGGTTCCCTCACTTGAGACGCCATTCAGACAGCAGGATAGAACATGTCTCTGATGCCATTTTCCAGTCGCTCTTCGTCGCGCTCATCCGGGGGCGGCGATGCTGGTGGCGAAAAAAAGTTGTCTAACCGGAAATACACGATCAGTTTGAGTTTTTCCGGCCTCATTACGAGCGGGATCATTACGATCATCGCCATCGGGTGGATTTTTGCCTTCGGAGTCATCGTCGGCAGGGGGTATAATCCCGAAAAGAAAATGCCCGAGCTGGCGCGCTTGTTGCCGCCGCCTGAAGGGCAGGACGCTCCGAAAGAAGCGAAAGGGATCTTGAAGCCTGAGGAACTGACGTTCATGACGGATCTCAAGCAGACGCAGCCCGCGGCCAATGCGGCTCCCAACAAGCCCGAAGCGAAGGCGGCGCACCCAACCGCTCAGCCCGTGGCCGCTGCGACGCCCAAACCGGAAGCCGCTTCTGCGGACAAGGCCAAATACGACTTCGTCTTTCAGGCTGTGGCGTACAAGAGCAAAGACAGTGCCGACAAACTGCGCGAACGCATGGAAGGCGAAGGGTTGCGCACTCGTATGACCATTGAGAAGGACAACAAGGGGCGTCCCAAATGGTTCCGCGTGCAGGTCCTCGTCCGTGGAACGGATGCGGATGCCTCGGCCGCCAAGCAGGTCCTCGTCAAAATGGGATTGAAGGATGCAACACAGGTTTCGAAAAAGCCTGTTCGGGGGCGGTGAGCGAATGGATATCTTGTCTCGTTTTTTTGCTGTTCCAGGTGCTCTCTTCCTGCGTTGGATAGATGCCCTTGGGGATACGTTTTTATTCCTGCTGGAGGGATTGCGGCAGATATTCATAGCTCCTAAGCTGTTCATCAAGGTCCTTCAGCAGTTGTATGTGATCGGCACGAAATCGTTGTTCGTCATTTGCCTGATTGCGCTGTTTACGGGAATGGTCCTTGGCTTGCAGGGATATTATGTCTTGGTGAAGTTTGGCTCGGTGGGTTTTTTGGGGGCCGCTGTTTCGTTGACGCTCATCCGGGAGCTTGGTCCCGTCCTGACGGCCATCATGGTCACGGGGCGTGCGGGCTCGTCCATGGCCGCTGAAATCGGGGTCATGCGCATCACGGATCAGATCGATGCGCTGGAAGTCATGGATATCCCCGGCATGGGGTATCTGGTCGCGCCCCGTTTTGTCGCTTCGTTGATAGCTTTTCCGCTTTTGACGGCTATTTTTGATGTGGTCGGGATCATCGGGGGCTACCTGACCGGCGTACTGCTGTTGGGCGTTAATGAAGGCGCCTATTTCCACGGCATAGAGAGCAGTGTCCTGATGCCCGACGTCACGGAAGGTTTTATCAAGTCGTTTGTGTTCGCGCTGCTGATAGCGTTGATCTGCTGCTATCAAGGATATAATGCGCACAGGCGGCGTGACGGCATGGGGCCCGAAGCGGTCGCCAATGCAACGACCTCCGCGGTTGTGATTTCGTGCGTGTTCGTTCTCGTGGCCGACTATGTGGTCACTTCGGCCATGCTGCGCTAGGAGGTTCAGGTGAAGGATCAGCATTCTTCTTGGGATATACGCCTCGAACACCTCCGAGTAGGCTACGGGTCCCGCGTCGTCCTCGACGATATCAATGCGGTTTTGCCCGGAGGCAAGATCACGGTCATCCTCGGCGAGTCCGGATGCGGCAAGTCGACCTTGTTGCGGCACGTCATCGGGCTTTCGCGGCCTATGCAGGGGCATATCCTTTATGGGGGGCAAGATCTGTTCGCGCTCCCAGAACGCCAGTTCCGGCGGGTGCGGCGGCGCTTTGGCGTGCTGTTTCAGGATGGGGCCCTGCTCGGTTCGCTGACGCTCGCTGAGAATGTGGGGTTGCCGCTGCATGAGCATACCCGTTTGCCCAAAGCGACTATCCGTTCTACTGTCCTGCGTATTCTGGATCTGGTAGGGCTTGCCGAGTTTGCCGATTATTATCCTAATGAATTGTCCGGCGGGATGAAGAAGCGCGGCGGATTGGCCCGCGCCATTGTCACGGAGCCGCCGTTGCTTTTTTGCGACGAGCCGACCTCCGGGCTCGATCCGATCAACTCGGCCCAAATGGATCAGCTTCTGTTGGATATGCGCAAGGCATACCCGGAAATGACCCTGATCGTGGTCAGCCATGATCTGGCGAGCGTGGCCCGCATTGCGGAACACGTGCTGGTCTTGCGTGACGGGCGCGTCGTTTTTTCGGGTTCGTATGAGGCGCTGAAGGCTTCTACGGATGAATATCTTCGGCGCTTCATGGACAGGAAGGCTGAAGAAAAAGCCAGTCGTGTCGCAACCACCGCGACGGATCCGGACGTTCGGGCCGCGCTGGATGCGTGGCTCGAAGGGTAAACGTTCTCATCAAGGACAAGGAAGGAACCCCCATGTCGTTTTCCAAAGAAGCCGCTGTTGGTTTTTTTGTCATGCTCGGACTGGTCTGTGTCGCTTACCTGACGGTAAAGCTTGGGCGCATGGAAGTTTTTCATTCCGAGGGATACGTTTTGACGGCCTCGTTCAATTCCGTGTCCGGCCTGCGCCCCGGTGCGGAGGTCGAGATCGCCGGCGTCCGCGTCGGGCGGGTCAAGTCCATCCGGCTGGATGACAAACAGCCCCGTGCTGTTGTAGAATTGCAGCTAGGGGATAATGTGCATCTTACGGATGACGTGATCGCCTCGGTCAAAACCAGCGGGCTTATTGGCGATAAGTACATCAGCCTGGAGCCCGGCGGTTCTGGGGAACCGTTGAAGAACGGCGACGAAATTACGGACACCGAATCGGCGGTGGATATTGAAAGCCTCATCAGCAAGTATGTGTTTGGGAAGGTGTGATTATGATGCGTACAATCAGACATATGGTTTTGGCGTTGTGCAGTGTGTTTATCCTTTGCGGTACCGTCCATGCCGCGGAATCTCCGCTCGCGGTTTTGCAGACGCAGATCGATCAGATTTTGAATGTGCTGAAGGAACCCAATTATAAAGATCCGATTAAGCGGGTTCCTCTCCGTGCTCAAATCGAGAAATATGTTCATGAAATTTTTGATTTCAGTGAATTCTCCGCGCGCACGGTGGGCAGAAATTGGCCGAGTTTTTCCGATGCCCAGAAAGAACGGTTCGACAAGGCCTTTGCGAATCTCCTGCTCATAACCTACCTTGACAAAATTCAGGGATACAACGGGGAAAAGATCGAATATTCCGGTGAAGTCCTCTCGACAAAGGGTGATCGCGCCGAGATCCAGACCATCGTCACCCTGTCCGACGGCAAGCCCGTTCCGGTGGCGTACCGGATGATGTTGAAGAACGGAAAGTGGGTCGTGTATGACGTGCTGATCGAGAATGTCAGCCTGATCAAGAACTACCGTTCGCAGTTCCAGGATGTCTTGACGCGAGGGACTCCTGAACAGCTGATCGAAAGGGTTGAAGCCCGCGCCAGAGAGCTTCAGGCCCAATCCACCGTCAATTAACGGACTATTTCATGACTGCTGAGCAACGTTTTTTCCCAATCTGGAAGATGTGTCTGTGTGCCGCCGTTGTGTTGTCCCTGATGGGATGCGCGGCAAAGCATGGCGATAAGGCCGTCAACTCTCCTGATGTGCAGGCGGTTGAAACGTCGTCGGTTGGAGCGGCTAGCGTGGCGGATTCCGATTCTGCCTTCGAGGATTACGACGATGAAGAATCTGAGGCCATTGCCGACCCCTTGGAAGGGTGGAACCGGTTCTGGTTCGGCTTCAATGACGTCCTCCTGTTGAAGGTCGTTAAGCCCGTCTACACGGGGTATACCTATATTACCCCGTCGCCTGTGCGGACCGGGCTCAGCAATGCTTTTCACAATATCCAGATGCCTATCCGTTTTCTGAACTGCGTGTTGCAGGGACGTTTCGGGGAAGCCTGGATTGAAGTCGGGCGTTTCGTTGTGAACACGACTGCCGGTTTTGGCGGTGTTTTCGATGTCGCCAAGCAGAGTAAGCCGCTCATCCCCGTGGATAATCGAGATGCTGATTTTGGCCAGACGCTCGGCGTATGGGGATTTGGCGAGGGGATTTATCTTGTATGGCCTGTCGTCGGGCCGAGTACGGTACGTGACACGGTAGGCCTTGCCGGAGACTGGACGACGTCCGCATTCTTCTGGATTTCGGAACCCATCGGTCCCCTTGAGCTTGAACCCGCGCTGGCGGCAAGCCTTGGCCTCCGCTTCAACGATATGGGGACGGTAATCAGCACATACGAATCGCTGAAAAAGAGTGCTGTGGAACCTTATATCGCGGCACGGGATGCCTACGTCAAATACCGCCGTGCCGGAATCATGGGTAACCGATTCCAATGGTAATGTGTCATTGAACAGTAAAAAAGCCCTCCTAGGAGGGCTTTTTTACTGCGATGGGAAAACCTGCAAGGCTACGTGAACTTTTCAAGAAATTCAGCTTTCGAAAAGTAAGACATCAACAGGCGTTCCCGCCTCAAGGCCTTCTATCCGTGCGGAAATGCGCACCAGCCCTTCCGAATCCAGCAACGTCCGAAGGAGCCCCGACAGCCCGGGGACCGGGACGGCGCGCGGAAGGGCGTTCGCCTGATGTTCCAACCTCACGCGGATATAGTCTTCGCGTCCTTGGCGGGAAGCGATGTTGCGCGACAGTATGGCCTGGCGCGAAGGCCAGAATGTCTGATTAAAAGCGTGTCCGTATCGGAAATTCCCCTGCCCAAAAAACTGTGCCATGAGGGAATGCCCGGCAAGGTGGCGGAGAAAGGGAACCCCCAGAACGTGCATGACGACCTGCGCGGAGGCTACCTGTCCTGGAAGCCCCCAGACGAGTGTCTGGCCGCAGCGGGCCAATATCAACGGTTTGCCCGGGCTGAGCGCAACGCCGTGGCAAAGGATTTCCGTGTCGCCCAAGGATTGCAGGGCTTCCAGGGTCAGATCCCGGACGCCTATGGAGCTTCCTCCGGACAGGAAGACGACATCCGCCGGCCGGCCGTTTTCTCCTGCCAGGGCGGCTTTGAGGGATGCCGTCAGCGGTCCGAGCCGATCCGGCGCGATGCCGAATGTGGAAACATCGGCAACCGGACGGAGCATGGCTGAAAGGGCGAGTGTGTTGACGTCGCGGATCTGGCCGGGGCGTGGGGTTTGCTCAGGGGATACAAGTTCGTCGCCCGTGGAAAGGATGGAAACCCTCGGACGCCTGATAACGGGAACCTCGGTGATGCCAAGAGCCGCTAAGAGCCCGATTTCCTGTGCGCGGAGTTTTGTTCCCCGCTCAAGGAGGGGGGTACCTTCTTGAGCATCATCCCCTTTTTGCATGACATATTCGCCTGGGGCGACGGAACGGCGCATTTCAATGACGCCAGCGCCGAACGGCTTGGTATGCTCGACCATAATGACGGCATCCGCTCCTTCGGGAAGGTAGCCACCCGTCACGATAGCAGCACACTGTCCGGATTGGAGCGTGAAGTTGGGCGGCCGGTCGATGGCAATTTCCCCGACGCAGTCAAGCCACACAGGATTAGCCTCCGAAGCCCCGAAGAGATCGGAAGCTTGCACGGCATAGCCATCCATTCCCGAGCGGTTGGCTGGCGGCAAGGTTTCCGTGGCCATAATCGTTTCAGCCAGTATAGGGCCGCCGGAAAGCTTGTCCAGCCGTTTGCTTTCTTGAGGAAGGGGAGAAACGCCGAGTAGCCGGGAAATGACTTCCTCGACAGGAAGGACGTGGAGAAAATCCTTTTGCATATCCTTATCCTTTTGTTATGTATATTTATTTGTTATTAAAGAATATTTTTATATATATTTCTTGATAATAGCAGATTCTGCTAACTTATTTCTAACCCAAAATTCTTTTACTATCCTTGTAGATACTCTCTCCCCACATCCCCTCTCACAAAAAAAGCACGCCCACAAGAGTCCTTTGGGCAAAGTCTACAGCCGTTCCCTTTGCGGGTCCTTCCGGGCTGGCGAAGAAAACAACGGCGGTTCGACCCCATACTGTGGCCGCGACTTGCGAAATGAACTCCCCGAAATAACGAGATGTTTTCTGGGGATGTTAGCTGCTGCCTAAAATGTTGGCATATTTATTTCAAATAAAATTAAGGTGCTATGATGAAAAAGAACAAATATGCCGGGCAGGTCAAAAAGCGGTGTGAGGCCGAAACGCTCAACGCCTCAGAGAAAAATATGCTTGCAAAGGTAGAGCAGGATCGGACGCTCCGCCAGTCGCTCTACCATCCCATAGGGGTGACGGCCCCCGACATCCCCGTGGATGAGCTGATCGCCTACCTGCAAGAGAACGGCATCGGTGACGCCAAGCTCTACAACCGATTGCACCGTGGTCTGATCGTTTACGTCAAGCATTGGGAGCGCTTCCTCGTCTGGAATGGCCACCACTGGCGTGAGGATGACTGGAATGAAGCTCACCAAGCGATTGAAAATGTGTGTGAAAATTACTTGAAGGCCGCTGACGAAAAGCAGCGGGAAGCCGATTCGTTTTCCGAAGAAGAAAAGGACTTGAGGAAAAAGGTACAGGGCATAGCCGACAAGGGATACCGTCGCGTGGATCGGCTCCGAAGCAAGACCGGGCAGGACGATCTTCTGGTCATGACGCGGAGAACACGCCAGCCCCTGTTGATCATGCCGGACTTCATCGACAAGCAGTATTACTCCCTGCCTTGTCCGAACGGCGTTGTTGATCTTCGCACGGGAGATCTTCGGGATGGGCGCCCGGAGGATTACCTGCTGAATGCCTGCCTGACCGAGTACGCGCCGGACATGCTGGAGCTTGAAGACCCCTGCCCGGAGACGAACGCTTTTCTGCTCCGGAGCATGGACGGCAACCAGCGGCTTGTCGATTTCATCTGGCGGCTCCTCGGCTACGGCCTGATCCGCGACCGCAAGGAGCATGTGTTCATCATTTTTTGGGGCGAGCATGGGCGAAACGGCAAGGATACCCTGATCAAGCTGGTGACGCACGTCCTCGGCATGGCGCTGTCCGGCGACGTGCAGGTTGAAATGTTCCTCCAGCAGCAACAGGCGAAGAACAGTTCTTCTCCTACCCCGGACGTGCTGGCCCTGCGCGGCATGAGCATAGCGTGGATCAACGAGGCCGAGGACGGGCAGAAATTCGCCCTGGCGAAGCTCAAGAAGCTCACGGGCGGCGGCTTCATCACGGCCCGCGGCCTGATGGACAAGCAAATGACCTCGTGGCTCCAGACGCACCTCCCGATCATGACCACCAACGAACTGCCGAAGGCAAAGGCGGACGATGCCGCCTTCTGGAGCCGTGCCCACATCGTCAAATGGGGGTTGTCCTTCGTGGACGATCCGCAACAGCCGTGGGAGCGTCAGGCGGACAAGAACCTTGACGAGAAGATTCAGGCCGAGGCCAAGGGGGTGCTCGTCCGCATGGTGCAGGGGGCGATGGAGTACCTGCGCGACGGGGGACTGAACGTGCCGCCGGAGGTGAAGGGGTGGACACAGGATCAGCGGTCGAGTTGGGACGATCTCGGTCAGTTCATCGAAGAGTGCTGCATCACGGAGGCGCATCAGGAGGACAAGACCAAGTACACCTTGAGGGTACACGGAAGCGATCTCCATGAGGCGTTCTGTATATGGTATGCCGAGAACAAGGACAAACGCTATTCCATTTCAGCAAAGGCATTTGCCATCATGTTGAATAAAAAGGACATCGCCATGATCCGGAGTGCGGGCACACGGAGGCTCGGAATTGATCTGACGCCCGCATGGAAAGACAGGCTGGAAGAGAAACGCCGCGAGGAAGAGGCGCGCAAGGAAAAGAATCTGTACAAAACTGTACGAGATAAAAATTTGTAATATGCAAGAATAGAATGCTTTTTTCTCATTTGAACAGATGAACAGATTACCCCACACTCTTCCATGCGTGATCCGCCTGCCTGCATATGTCACGTATATAAATCATGTATAGTATCTGTTCATCTGTTCAAAAGTATAAAAATATAAATAAAATAAATAGATAAGTAAAGAAACCTCTGAACAGATGTGAACAGATCGTTATGAGCACCATGCTGGAACTTTATCGGCACCGTTTCGGTGCTGGCGTGAAAGCCCGAGGGAATGGCTGGAATGGCCCATGCCCGATTTGTGGTGGTGAAGTCGGCAAGTCCGACCGCTTCATGATCTGGCCCGACCGGGAAAGGGACCTTGGCCATACCTGCACCGAGAAGCACATCCCCGGCGTGTTCTCGTGCCGGCGCTGCGGCAGGGCCGGCGACAGCATCCGGTACATGATGGACATGGAGGGTATGAGCTTCCGTGAAGCCTGTGCCGAACTGGGCATCTCGGACATGCCTGTACGCCCCCGCCGCCGTTCCGCTCCGCTGGAACCGCAAGTGCGGGCGGCATGGCAGCCGTCCGTCAAGGAAGGGCCTTCGGAGAAGTGGCAAAACTACGCGGCGAAGTTGCTGGCCGAAGCCGAGGCCGAAATCTGGAATCATCCCGAGGCGCTCAACTGGCTGGCGAAGCGCGGCATCACGGAAGAGGTCATCCGGACGTACCGCCTCGGCTATCTGGCTGGCGAGAACGGCAAGCCCGGACGGTTCCGGGCGCGTTCCGTCCTCGGGCTTCCGCCGAAGCAGAGGAACGGCAAGGACCAGACATGGCTGTTCATCCCTCGCGGCATAGTGATCCCCACGTTCGAGGGTGGTGAGCTGATCAACCTGCGGATTCGCCGCCCGAGTCAGGACATAAAGGAGAGAGAGGACGGAACTCGCCCGGCGAAGTATCTGGAACTGTCCGGCTCCTGTTCCAAGCCCATGCTGCTGCTTCCAGAAGGCGGAAATCCCAATCTCCGGGCGTTCGTTGTCGTGGAGGGGGAACTGGACGCCATCCTCTGCCACCATGCGGCAGGCCGCCGGATAGGGGCCGTGGCTATTCGCTCCAACCAGACCAAGCCGGACACCGTGGCCCACGGGCAACTCAGAAATGCCGTCTGCATCCTGCTGGCCCTCGACTACGAAGACTCCGGGGCCGGGATTGTCGGGCTGGAGTGGTGGCTTTCCACGTATGCCGCCTGTCTGCGCTGGCCCACGCCGGAGGGCAAAGACCCCGGCAACGCCTTTGAGATGGGCGTGGACATCCGGGAGTGGCTGGACGGAGGCTTGCCTGAGACGATTTCGCTTATGCCGCAAGGCGTACAGTTGGACACATTGTCATCTGGTTCTGTTTCTTTTGGGGGGGAGGGGCGAAGCCCCGAAAGCCCGGCTTCTCTAAGAGAAAAGGAAGGAGGACCGGAAAGATGCACGACCAGTCCGGGACTTGCCGATACGCGCTTTCTGGCGTCGATGCCGGATTACCTGTGTCCGGAGGACGTGCCGGAAGACGTGCGGCGGGCTTGGCAGCTCTGGCAGGGCGTCCCGGTGTTGTTCGTGAAGCTGGAGGAAGGCGGCTTCGAGTGGAGCTATAGCCACTCGTGGGCAAAGCGGCACCGTGACCAGTTCGAGGCGTTCTGGCGGTTTCAGGACGGTTCCGACGCCCTTTGGGATTGGCTGTCGGCACACGTCGCGGCAGAGATAGGCGCACATAACCTTTTGAAGATATGGGGGTAACATGGATTTTTTGACTGAGAACGACACGCTTTCGCGCATCAGCAAGGCGCTGTACGGGGACGCCCTGACGCTGGCGATCATGGACCCGAAGGACATTTCCCTGCTCAAGAAGAACGCCCGGATACTGAAAAAAGACGTGTTCCAGCAGCTCACGGCGAACATCGGGCGGGACAAGCGGCTGTCGTCCGTGCCCCTGTGCCACCGCCTGAGCGACGGCAGGGTGGAAGTCCTCTCCGGGAACCACCGCGTACAAGCCTCCGTCGAGGCGGGGATCGAGCGCATCCTCGTCATGATCATCGAAGAGGACCTCACGCGGTCGCAAGCCGTGGCCATCCAGCTTTCCCACAACGCCCTCGTGGGGGAGGACGATCCCGCGCTCCTTGCCGAGCTGTGGGCAGAGATTGAGGAGATAGCGGAGAAGACCTACGCGGGCCTGTCCTCGGACGTGGTGGAGAAGCTGGACAAGATCGACCTGACGTCCTTCACCACGCCGCAGGTGAGCACGCGCACCATGACCTTCGCTTTCGTCGACAGCGAGGCCGAACGCCTGAACGCCGTGCTCGATGATCTGGACGGGCTGCCGGCAAAGGAAATCTGGCTGGCGGACGTGAAGCAGTTCGACCGTTTCTTTGACCTGCTGGAAGCGACGAAAAAGACGTTCGACGTGCGGAACGCCTCCCTTGCCATGCTCAAGCTCATGGATCTTGCCGAGGAAGCCATTGCCAACCACAAGCCGGAACGAGCGGCGGAGGGCGCGGCATGAGCTTCATCGGAGCCGTGGCCACATCCGTCCGTCAGGTCCTCGCGCAGTACGCGAAGGACGTGCACCTGCCTTGCCTGATCGTCGGCGCCGGGAACTTTACCGTCCCGAGCGTGCTGCGCTCGGCGGGCTTCGCCGGGACGATAACGGCCTGTGACGTGACGCTCTACACCTCGGCGCTCGGCGCGTACCTGTCCGGCTGGACGCTGGAGGCTCGGGAGCGGGAAGACTGCCCGGAACACCTCCGGGGGCTGCTCCGCACGGGTTCGCCGCTGGAACTGACGGCCTCCATCAGCCTGCTCATGGATCTGCGCGAGGTGTGGAAGGGCGACAACGCCTTCAAGATGCGCATGGTGCAGCACAGCCGGGAGGCGTGGGATACACTCATGGAAAAGACCTGCGCCAAGCTCGAAACCTACAAGGCCCACATCGGCCCCATCGACTACCAAGCCCGCGACGGGTTCGACCTGCTTGAAAAGAGCGACTCCGGGCACACCGTCTTTGCCTTCCCGCCGACATACAAGGCCGGGTACGAGAAGCTGGAGGCGCTGCTCCGGGCCACGGTCGAATGGACGCCCCCGGCCTACCGGGAAATGACCGACAAGAGTTTGGAGCTGTTCGAGGCCATCGCCCGGTTCGACTCGTATTACGTCGTGCTGGAGAAGGACCTCCCCGAAGTGTACGCGCTCCTCGGCCAGCCTTCGGCGGTGCTTCCCCGCGGGCGTGGCCGCACGACCTACATCGTGGCGAAGCAAGCCAAGAAGGTCGTGATCCGCTCCTCGGCCAAAACCGCCCCGGTCGGCCCGATATGGCCCGCGAACCGGGCCGTGTCCGGGGACGAGGTTCCCGGCTTCGCCCCGGTCAAGCGGGCGCAGTCGCTCCGGCTGAACGAACTCTACCTTGCCAAGCGCATCGACTACTTCGACGGCGGCGTGGACGTCTGCATCGTGCTCACGCTGGATGGGCAGGTCATCGGCAAGGCCGACTTCATGAAGACGAGCCATGCCCAGTGGAAACTCCCGGAAGGCAACCCCGGCGGAGACGAATCCCTGTACATCATGTGCGATCTCGCCGTGGCCTCGGATGTGGAAAAGCGGCTGGCCAAGCTCGTGCTGCTCCTGCTCACCAGCCGCGAGGTCAAGGAATGGGTGGACGCCAAGCTGAACAAGCGGGTGGGATGGGTCATCACCACGGCCTTCGCCAAGGGGCCTGTCTCGATGAAGTACCGGGGGTGCTTCCAGCTCTACAGCCGGAAGCAGGATAAGAAAACGGGCCAGTACGCCCTCAACTACTATGCCCCGTTCGGGGCGCGGACGCTTGCGGAGGCCTTCGCGCTCTGGAATAAAAAATATAAGTAATTCGAGTAATTAAATACAAAAAATTCTTGCATAACAGGTGTAACATGCTAAATTCTTTTTATGGTTGAACTTTTTCAATCAAAAGGAGAACGGCATGGACGCAAGGCGCAAGCAGGAACTCAAGGAGCTGATGGTAACGGCCTGGAATCTGGCCCGGTTCGGAGCGAACCGTTTTGGAGGTCCGGCCAGCCTGTATTTCTGGATGGCTCTGCGGATTGCATGGCGGGAACGCGGCGGGAAGTCCGTCTACTACACGAAGGGCAATGTGGCCCAGATGTGGATGGGGATCGTGCCGAGGCAGGAGAAGGTGAAGCGGGGGCAGATAATGCTCCCCGGCCTTGCATAAAAGAGTGGGGCGGTAATGCCACTTACCGCCCCGATACGAAAAGGAGCCAAGTCCTTCATGTACGGATTGAGTTTGGCTCCTGCCCGCCAAAAAGTCAATGAGCAGAGCCATGACAGAGAGAGAAGCCCGCAAGCTGGCGAAGGAAGTCGTCAGCGACGAGTACGCGGTGATTGACGAAATCTGGAACCGCCGCAGGGTCAATTACCACAGCGTCGCCGCCGATTACGACAGGGACACGATCAAGGACATCAACCGCAAGCTGCCGAACCTGCTGGTGAAGAACGGCGGCGTCGCGCTGGACGAGCTGGCGGATGAATACGGGTTCGAATCCACCTGCGACCTGATCGACATGTTCCTTGCCTACACGCCGAAGCGCGTCCGGCTTGAGCAGCTTGTGAGCCAGTTTTTGGAAGAAAACCCTCAACCCTCCGGCGATTATGACGGAGACGTGCCTTTTTAGGAGGCCAGAATGTCCATTGAAACCTCGTTCTTTTCGAGCAAGGCCCCGAAAGAACGGAAAGTTTGCATCGCCAAGTGGCATCGGAACTGGAGCGGGCCGCGCGCCGAGCGGTTCGCTCCGTCCGACCCGAAGGCCGTGGACTGGAAGGCGGCGTACAGGAAGGACTTGGAATCCCGGTTTCCCACGCCGTCCTCCTTGCGGCTCTACCTTCAGGAGATCGAGAAGCGGACACCGGACCCGATCCTCTGTTGCTTCGAGCTGAACCCGGAAGAGTGCCATCGCAGGGTGCTCGCCGCGTTCATCAAGGAGAACATCAACCTCGACGTTCCCGAGTGGAACGGTCGGCGGCATGACGGGCAATTCAGCCTGTTGCCGTAAACCGTAAAAAAGGCGGGGACGCCCGGTGCTACCAACACCGAACGCCCCCTAGGAAGCGGAGGGACTAGCCTCCAGCCACCACAAGCTAAGGTTAGCCCCTCCCGACTGCACAAGTCAACGGAGGGCGAAATGGACACCAAACCACATGCGCCCATCCGCAACACGGCGCGAGGACAGTATGGAAGATTTACAGAAGGACAAGGATCAGGGCGAAAAACTGCGTTCCCTTGTTGAAGTGAGCAGGAAGAACGACATTCCAGCGTTGCTCAATGCGAAGAACAGAGCGCAGCAGGATGTCTATTCCGATCCCTCGAAAGAAAATCTTGCCGTTCTGGAACGCGCCACAGCCATGCTGGAGAAAGCGATGGACGCAGGACAGAACTGCAAGACGTGGAAAGAGGCGCTCACCTATCTGCAAGAGGATTGCGGGAGGAAAATCGGACAGACCAAGCTGTTTGCCGACATCAAGGCCGGACGCCTGAGAAAGCAGCCGGACGGCACCTTCAAGCGGCGTGACCTTGACCGCTACGCGGCGTCGCTCCCCACGGCGGGGACGCCGGACAAGCTGGCCACCGACGCCGCCAGACGGCAGCGGGAAAAGGAAGAGCAGGAAATCCGCAGGATACGGGCCGTGGCGGACAAGGAAGAGTTCATCCTCAAGGTCAAGCAGGGCCAGTACATCTCGCGGGATGACGTTTATCAGGAGCTTGCCGCCCGTGCCGTGGCCCTGTCCGCCAGCCTGAAAACGGAATTTGAGGCGCGGTCGCTCGACGTGATCGCGCTGGTCGAGGGGAACCCGAAGAAATCCGGGCCGTTCGTCGAGCACATTGAGCAGGTCATCGACGAGGCCATGAACGAGTACGCGAAGCCCATCGAGATTGAGGTCACGTTCACCGCCGAACCGGAAGCGGAAAACGAACCGGACGACGAATAACGCAGGGCAGGGGCGCGGCTGCCGAACAACGCGCGTGTGGAGACGATGAGCATTATTGAAATTATGAAAGAATGTGTTCCGTATGTGATGTATATCCTCACTATGATCGGGATATGGTGTGGTGGAATGCTTGTTGGAGAATATCGGGGGCGTGAGCGCACGTTGAAAGAACAGCGCATCGTCTTTGTCGTCATGCACGAAAACGGAAAGGTTTCCGCCGTGACGCAGGAAGGCAAGCGTTTTTCTTTCGTAACCGACTGCGGAACAAAGAATATGAGTGAGGAAGAAAGAAGATGAAATCATATACAATCCTTGTTCCCTATCATTCCGTCCATGAATTTATTGTATTGGGTGAAGACGAACAGGATGCCGTCAGAGTTGCACAGAATGGGTGGCCGAACCTTTCCCAATACTGCGAATGGGAAAAAGCCGCAGTCTGTTTGACGTCAGATGTTTTAGAGAAAAAGGATAGTTGTCATGAACACGACACCCCTGCGTGGGTTCAACCACCTGCCCGTCATTGACGGCAAGGTGGGAAATGGAGTGAGATTCGAGCGCATCCGGCGCATCACGGGCTACCTCGTCGGGACGGTGGACCGTTTCAACAACGCCAAGCGCGCCGAAGTCCGCGACCGCGTGGCGCATATGAGAGTTTCTCCGGAGGCGCCCCATGAAGCTCCGTCACGGCATGACGGTGATGACGGCCCGCTACGCCGTGGTGCTGCGGGGCCGGAACCAGTGCTTCCCTGACCAGTGGTGGGGGCACCCGATTATCGAGGGGAAGATCATGAAACGGCACACCATCGTGCTGAAAGCCGAGGACGTGGTGGCCCTCCCCGTGCCGGAGGGTTTCCAACGCGTGTTTCCGGGATTGTTGAAGGGATAGCATGACGCAGCTTGCCTTGTACGAAATGCCGAAAAAGGAGTGCCGGCGCGTGGCCCTTTCGGTGACGATACCGAAATGGCTTCCGCCGTCTCTGGCCTTGTGGCTGCGCCAGCGCATGGCGGAGCAGCCCGAAAAGGCATTGACCGTGGGCACCCGGTTTTCAAAAGGGGAGCGGGCCGCGATGAAACGCCGCAAGCCCGTGCCGATCAGCGCGTGGGCGGAAAAACACCGCGTCCTCGAAATGTCAGCCATCCGGGGCCGCTGGCGGAACGTGTTTACGCCGTACCTCACCGGGATCATGGATGTGGCCGGGCTTCCCGGCGTCGAGACGGTCATCATCTGCAAAAGCCCCCAGACGGGCGGCTCGGAGTGCGGCCACAACATCGTCGGGTACTGCATCGACCGTCTCCCCGGTCCGGTGATGTACGTGTTCCCCGACGAGCTGACCGCCCGCGAGAATGCCAAGGACCGCATCATCCCGATGATCGAGGCCTCCCCGCGCCTCCGGCAGTACATGACGGGCTACGGGGACGATGCTTCAAGCCTTCGCATCAACCTGCTGCACATGCCCATTTACCTCGGCTGGTCCGGTTCCGTTTCGCGCCTCGGGAACAAGCCCATCCGCATCCTCATCCTCGACGAGCTGGACAAATACAAGAACCCGAAAAACGAAGCCTCGTCCGAGTCTCTGGCGGAGAAGCGCACGACGACATGGCGGACCCGGCGCAAGGTCGTGAAAATCTCGACCCCGACCACCGAGGACGGCCCGATATGGAAGGCGCTCACCGAGGAAGCCGGCGCCCGCTTCGATTTCTGGGTGCGCTGCCCGCACTGCGGCTTTTTCCAGCACATGGATTTCGAGCGTATCGCATGGCCCGGAAAGGATGAGGAGAAGTCACCGGACGCCGAAACCGTGCTGGCGAAGCGGCTGGCTTACTACGCCTGTGAATACTGCGGCGCGGTGTGGGATGACGGCGACCGCGACCGGGCGGTCAGGGGAGGGGAGTGGCGCGACCGCGTGTCCGGCCTTGAGCTGATGGCCCACGTCGCCGCGCACCGTCCCGTGAAGGTGGGCTTCCATATCCCCGCGTGGCTTTCATACTTCGTGAGCCTGTCCGAAGTGGCCCACGCCTGGCTCAAATACAAGGAGAGCGGAAAATTGGATGACCTCAAGAATTTCAGGAACCAGTACGCCGCCGAGCCGTGGGTGGAGTCGCACGCGGCCCGCTCGGAAGACGCTATCCTCGCCCTGTGCGATGACCGCCCACGTGGGAAGGTTCCCGGCCCGGTGGACGGAAAAGAGCGGGTATCCGCCCTTCTGGCCACGGTTGACACGCAGCAGCACTATTTCCGGTACGTCATCCGGGCCTACGGCTATGGCGAAACCGAGGAGAGCTGGCTCGTGGCGTCCGGCTCTGCGGACAACCTCGCGGCGCTGGAAGAAATCTTGTTCGGGAGCGTCTACGCCGACCCGGAAGGAAGGGAATACGTGGTCAAGGCAGCCATGATCGACGCGATGGGCGGGCGCACCGCCGAGGTCTACCGCTGGGCCGTCCGTCATCGGGGGCGCGTCTTCCCGTGGCAGGGCGTCCGTTCGATGGCGCAGCCGTACACCCCATCGCATCAGGAATACTTCCCGGACGCCAAGGGCAACAAGATCAAGATTCCCGGCGGGCTGATGCTGTACCGCTGCGACGTGACGTTCTTCAAGTCCGACCTCGCGTTCAAGCTCGGCATCCACCCGGACGACCCCGGCGCGTTCCACCTACACGCCAATGACGGCGGACAGCTCGAACAGTATGCAAAGGAGCTGTGCGCCGAAGTGTGGGACGACGAGAAGCAGGGATGGGAAAACCCGGCGAACAAGCCGAACCATTTCTGGGACTGCGAGGTCATGCAGCGGGCGTTCGCGTTCATCCTGAACGTGCGCCATCGCCGCAGACCGGACGAGGGAGCAAAAAAGCCCGCCCGTCCCCCGCGCCCGTCCGAACGCGGCGGGGGCGGTATCGGTTCGCGCCTGGCGAACCTGCGGAGGTCGTGATGGCGCTATACGACTTGTCGGATCGCCTCAACTGGCAGCAGGCTTGCGAGGTGCTTGGGTGCAGCAAGACGTTTCTGTATCGTCTGGTAAGGGCGGGGAAAATCCCCGTATACGGTATCGGAAAACGGTATCGCTGGTTCCTTCGGACGGACTGCGAGGAGCTTCTCCGTGGAGAACCGACTACCTTGACAAATAGTAGCTTAAAAGCTACTTTAAACCATAATGGAACAGGTCATGACGATGTATGAGATAGAGCACTATCTGACGGCAACCGGTAAGGACCCTGTGCAGGATTATCTGGATTCCATGCGTGACCTCCGCGCCCATGTCCGCATTCTTCGGCGCATTGACCGTATCCGGCAGGGGAATTTTGGAGACTACCGGGGGTTGTCCGAAGGCTTGTTCGAGCTGCGCATTGATGTGGGGGCGGGACATCGCGTCTATTATACCAAAGTGGGAACAAAGCTGGTTCTGCTCCTGTGCGCCGGCGACAAAGGCTCACAACAGGCCGACATAGCGCGGGCGGCATTGTTTCGGATGGATTATCTTTCAAGAAAGGAGGCCGGAAATGACTAAGCCGAGCATCAGCCATGAAGAGGCGACGATAGAGAGTTTGCGGAAGAATCCGGATCTGGCGCTGGCCTATTTGAACGACGTTCTGGAAGACGGGGATGAAGGCGAGTGCCTTTTGGCCTTACGCCGCGTTGTCGAGGCGTCCGGCGGCATAGCGCATCTGGCTCAGAAAACGCACCTGCACGAGAAGAGCCTGCACCGGGCCTTGTCCGCGAAGGGCAATCCGACATTTCGCAGCCTGTTTGCGATCTGCTATGCCCTCGGCATCCGTATGTCGTTTTCCCGTGTGGCGGAAGCGTGAGGTTGTGGGGATGAGATGCCCAGGGTGTGGAGGGGCGGAATTGGTGCCCGACATGAAGGAACTCCCTTTTACATATCGGGGGAGGACAATCATGTTGGAAACCTGTGCGGATTTTTGTTCCGTGTGTGGCGAAGGCATATTGTCCGATGAGGAGGCCGATCGTCTTGATGGACTTTCAGCGGCGTTTCGCCGTGAGGTTGATGGGGGACTTGTCCGGTCCGGCCCTCATTTTTTCCGTGAGGAAGATGCTCGGCCTTGACGAGAGACAGACCGGAGTATTGCTAGAGAGGTCGCGTATTCCTTCGCGCTCTCATAGCGCGCAAAGGGGCGAGCCGGCTTAGGCGTTGAAAATGTTGCTTGCGCTGATCGAAAGAGGTCGTTTGGGGGCGAGCCAACCAATGGGTGTGCTACCATGTAGCCCTACAGGTTACGAATGAATGACGGCAATGTGCCTCGTCCACCCCAACACGGCAACCATAATGCTGACTGAGTTCATTAAGGAGGGAAAGTAGAAGATACTCTTGCTGGCGTTTAGCCATATAGTTCTGGTTTCTATTCCTTCTTTGTGTTGAAGATGATATTGGTCATAAAAAGGGAGGATAGCTCCTCCCTTTTTATGCGTATGCCGTTGACCTGGATGCTGTTTTGTTCCTTGGTTATGTTAGTTAGCTTGTTATCTATATATAAAGCTTACTAATTTCAAAAATTATCCTGTTATCCAAAGTCTTCCTTCTTTTAATGGGACAGAATGTTTCCTATTTTTCCATTTTATATTTCTATCCCGCAATTTTTCAAACTCCCAACTTCTAAAACCGGCGGCGAGAGCAAGTTTTCCTAGCCAGAGATCAACTGGGGCATATACTCCGTAAGGTGCTGAATCTCCAATAACAAAGCACAGCTTGCTGTGTGGTCTCATTACTCGTCTGAGGGCAAAAAAAGTTTTTGCCATATCTATAAAGTATGCAGCAAGCATCGTATGGTAATTCTTTTTCCCTCCTTTTGTTTCTCTTACTAAGCTCAGTTCATTACAGACTAATAAAATATCTTTATATATAGGTTTAAGCCATATAGATTCAACTAATTCTTCTAGATTAAATTTTTCTTTAGAAGCATGTTGGGCATTTGAGCATATCAAATATTTTCTTACTGCATCATGTAAATCTCCCCATGATGTCACATCTCCCCAAAAAGTCATTTCCAAACGAGTAGCATCTGCATAATCATAATTATTGGCATATGGAGGTGATGTTATGACTAGATCAATACTTGAACTGTCAATGCTTTGAAGTGTTCTTGAATCTTCGCATATGACTTTGCAAAGAGGTTTTGAATTTTTTAGTAAAGACATTGAGTGTATATCGTCATACATTATATTTATTTGTTCTATGAAAGCATCGTATGGTGATATTGTTTTTGATTTTATTTTATTCGGTAATATATATTGCCATTGAGCTGTCCCAACGTGGCTTGATTTTCTTAAAATAGAAGATATTGCAATAAAAAGAAGCTCTTTAATATTTTTTTTACAAGATAAATTGTTAAAAGCATTTTTTAGTTTTAGTAAATCTGTAAGCACTTCTTGACTATAGCATTTTGCGATTAGAGGGTTTTCAAAAAGTTTTTTTTCGGGAGTACATTTTTTTGCATGGGAAAGTAATTCATTTGCAGTATCTAGAAAACACTTGTGATCTTCGAACCATAATGATTTTGCATGGGCAATATTAAATACAAAGGGATGTGCTTCTACACCGATAGATTGTACTCCTAATCTATCACAAGAAATACAAACAGTCCCCGAGCCTGCAAAGGGATCGAGAACCTTTTCTGGATGAATCTCCTCAATAACTGTGTTAACCCATTCTGCTGAAAATCCAGCAGAATATCTGAACCACCGATGGATAGGTAGTTTCATATTATCAGTAAATGTACCCGATCGCCGATTTTTTATATTGGAAATCTCTTCGAAAGAATTCTGCACTGAGGAGGACATTTTATAGGTTTTCCATATGTTGAATAAGTGTTTTAAGTTGATTATGCCTTTTCTGAAGTTCATCGCGAGTTAGTGATTGAGCTGAAAAATAATCACCATCGCCAAAAATGACTTCATAAGCATAACTTATACTTGGTAATTCACATACATTATCTATATTATCAATAAAACAATCTACTTCAATATAGTTAGAAAAACATATAGGGAGAGAAGATTTTTGAATAGTAATTCTATAAGATTGAGGTGTCGCTCCTAATTTCGAATATACTTTATTCTTAAATGATTGTAATTGACTTTTTCCTACGATATTTCGAAGACAATCAGCTGTATTTTGTAATGTATCTGGACGCTGCTCTAGAGTATTCTCAATACGTTCAGCAATAATTTTTTTCTCTTCTTCACTGCTTCTATCTGGATAATCTATTTGTAATCCATTTTGAAACCATGATTCTATAATTTTACTTTTAGATATATAAAAAAGTTCAACACCACGTGAATAAACTAAATCCATCGCAGGTTTTGTAAAATCTCCAGCAGCAACAATGCCAAGCATCCTGGCTGTTGGATAAGTCGCTTTCATGGGAGTGAGTTTTCCTGTATCGTCACGAGCTTTATCTTTTGAATGTCGGGCTCCTCTCCTCCAAAATGTCTCAAAAAAGGCGATTGGGGTGCCTTTTATCTCAGAATTACCTCCAAGTTCCATAACAAAATCATAGTCAACAGTGTTTCCATCAAGATCATTCCAGATGATTCTATCATCACGGCAATTTCGTTGTATAAACCGAGAGTCTATAAAAAGATTTAGAGAATGAGCGATGTCCGTGAGAAGAGGGAGAGCAAAATACTTTTCATACCAGTCACCAATGATTTGTCCTAACTTATGCCCAGAGGAAGATACTTCTGTCGGCATTACGACTCCAATCTATTGTTAATATTGTGTATTGGATAACCATTCTCGTCTGTATCCTCCCATACAAGGGGGCAGGGGTCAAGGCAACTAGGGGATACCTATTAACAGGTATTCTCGCATCTCCTTTAAGTATTTATGTTCAACCACTTCCTTCCGTCTGCTATCTATCTGAAAACTCTTCCTTCTTCGTGCTCTGTTAGCATCCTCTATTGAGTTGGTTACTAGTTTAATATTTAACATGTTGTATAAACAGTACTTATAAAAAATATGGCCCGCCAACAATTAAATTACTGATCACACGCCCAATACTGCCCGGCCCCGTGCCGGGCTTTTTTTCGTCTTTTTGAAAATTTTTTGTGCCCACATTCCCCACATTCCCCATATTCCCCACAGTGCCAGACTTGCACATTTTTTCGTGCTATGTGTAGCCCACTATGAGCACCATCTGGACACGTGAAGAACTCCTCGATCTGATCGCCTGTTGGAAGGCCGCGTACAAGGCGGCGTCCACGGGCAAGTCGTACACGGTTCAAGGCCGCACCTTGACCCGGTACGATCTGCCCGAGATCCGTCAGCAGCTTGCATACATTCAGGGTGAGCTTGCGGCGCTCGACACCGGGCGTCGCGGCCCCACCATCGTACTCGCACGGGGGAGGAGGTAACGCATGGCATTGCTTGATCAGTTCGGGCATCCCCTCTCTCCCGTGTCCACCTCGCGCATGACCGCCCGCGCCTCCCGCGACGCCGGGGCCTATCGCGGCTCCATCTCGGGCTGGCGCGGGCCGCAGGTGCATTCCCCGGAAGGGGAATCCAGCGAACGGGCGGTCATGCAGCGCCGTGCCGCCGACCTCGCCGCCAACGATTGGGCGGCGCATTCCGCCGTCGAAGCCATTTCGGGCAACGCCATTGGGACGGGCCTTGTCCCGAAGGCGAGCATCCCCGCCGACATGCTCGGCATTTCCTCCGAGAGCGCCCGCGAACTCGGCAAACGGATGGAATGGGCCTTTGCGCTCTGGACGTCCGAAGCCGACGTTTGCGGGCAATGCCACTTCGTCGACCTCCAGAACCTCGGCCTCCGGACGATGTTGAGCCTGGGCGAGATGTTGCATCTGGCGGTCATGCTCAACGAAAAAGAGCGGGAACGGCAGAACCGGACGTTCTCGCTCGCGCTCCAGACGCTTTCCCCGGCCCGCCTGATGACGCCGAGCGACCAGCAGAGCGATCCGCTCATCCGCGACGGCGTCCGCCTGTCCGAGTACGGCAGGCCGGAAGGGTACTGGCTGGCGACGCCCAAGGCTTCGCCCCAGTCCTCGTTCCTGTCGGTGGAGCGGAGCGCGCTGCTGTCGGAGGACTTCACCTATGTCCCGGCCCGCGTCGGCCACCGTCCGGGGGTGTTCCACCTGTTCCGGCACGAGACGGACGAGCAGGTGCGCGGCGTTTCGGCGTTCTCCAAGGGCATCGAGCTGTTCCGCAACCTGTCCGACGCCATCAGCTACGAGCTGTTCGCGCAGGTCATAGCCGCGTCGTTCCCCGTCTTCGTCGCGCTGGAAAACGGCGGGGTGCAGCTCCCCGACTATGTGACGGAGGGGCGGGAAGGCGACGGAGAACGCCGGGAACGCCAGCTTGTCCAAGACCTCAGCCCCGGCCAAGTCCTCTACGGCAACGAAAACGAAAAGCCGTACGTGCTGGAATCGAAGCGCCCCTCGGCCAACTTCTCCGCGTTCGTTGAGATCGTGCTGCGGGCGACGGCGGCCTCCGTGGGCATCCCCTACGAATCGCTGACGAAAGACTTTTCCAAGACCAACTACTCCAGCGCCCGTGCCGCGCTCAACGAGGCGTGGAAGCTCTACAGCTTTTACCGCAACTGGTTCGGGCGGCTTTACTGCCAGCCCGTCTACGAGATGGTCATAGAGGAGGCATTCCTTCGGGGCATGTTCGAGCTTCCGAAAGGCGCGCCCGGCTTCTACGAGGCCCGCAAATTCTGGTGCAACGTGGACTGGATCGGCCCCTCGCGCGGGTTCGTGGACCCGGTGAAGGAGATCACGGCCACCATCCTCGCGCTGCAAAACCGCCTCATGACCTACGGCGAGGCATGGGCCGAAACGGGCAGGGACTTCGACGAGGGCTACGCCCGGATGCTGGAGGAGTCTCCTCTGCTGGCGCTGCTCGGCCCCCTGAGCCTGAGCACCAAGCCCGGCAAGCCGGGCAAGGACACGGCCCCGGAGGGCGACGAAAAGCCGGGAGGTGAGGCCCCCGAAGAGGAAACGGGAGAAGAAGATGAATGAGTTGTGGGCGTTGCCCTTCGACATGGCGGAACAGGTGCTGGCCGAACTGGCCTTGGCAAAGACGAAACCTCAAGCGCTTGTTGAAGGATTCCCGGAGCGGAAGGCGCGTGGCTACGAGCTTGTCGGTGGGGTGGCCGTCATCCCCGTATCCGGGGCGATTGTCAGGGAACAGGGCTGGTACGGAACCGGGCAGGATGCCGTGTCTTCGGCGTTGAAGGCCGCCCTTGCCGACCCTTCCGCCCGGGCGATCCTGCTCGACATCAACAGCCCCGGCGGTGTCGTTTCGGGCACAAAAGAGCTTTCCGACGCCATTGCCGAGGCCCGGACGAAGAAGCGCTGCGCCGCCTACGCCAACGGCCTGTGCGCGTCCGCCGCGTACTGGCTGGCGTCGGCCACGGGCACGGTCTACGCGCCCCTGACCGCCACGGTCGGCAGCATCGGCGTGATCATGACGATCACCAACTACGCGAAGCTGGAAGAGAAATGGGGCATTTCCACCGTGACCATCACGGGCGGCAAGTGGAAGGCGGCCGGACAGGGCGGCGAGCTGACCGACGAGGAACGCCGGTATTTTCAGGAACGGATCAACACCCTGCACCAGATTTTCAAGGCCGATGTGGGCCGTCACATGGGGCTGACGGCTGACCCGCAACTGTGGGGCGAGGCGCAGCTTCTGCTGGCGCAGCCCGCGCGGGAACTTGGCCTTGTCACCGATATTGTAAGGGATCGCGACGCCGCGATCCGCAAACTCGCTGTGGAGGCACAGATGACCAGAGAAGAACTCGCCGCGCAGTCCCCGGAACTGGTGGACGCGCTGCTGGCCGAAGGCAGGCTGAAAGCGGAGGCCGAGAACAAGGCGAACATGGACAAGGCGGCGGCTGATGCCGTGGCCGGCGCGCTTGCCGTGGTGAAGGCCGTGGCGGGCGATGGGACGGCGTCCCGCGTCGAGACGACGCTGAACACCCTCCGGGCCACCGGGATGAGCGCCGAGCAGATCGCCACCGTAGCACCGTTGCTGGCGAAGGCCGAAGCGCCCGTGCATGAGAATGCCGAGGCGAAAACCCGTGCGGGCATCCTCGCCGGAATCCAGAATGTCCACCAGAATCCCGTAGCAGCCTCGCCGGGGACGGTTCCCACGGCAACTACGAAAAGCCCGCTGCTGGCGGACGCCGAACGTCGCGCCGAAGTAGCGAAGTAAGGAGACATCATGTCCAAGATCATCGTCAATACCGAAGTCATGGGGCCGGACTTTTCCGAGCTTGTCCTGCATGAGCTGAACTACGAGTGGAGCCGCGAGGTTGTGACGCTGGCGGCTTCGGAAGCGGATCTTCCGTTCGGCATGGTGCTGATGCGCGAAGCCGGGGAATACAAGCCGCTGACGGAATCCACGGTCGAGAGCGCCCAGAAGTTGGGCGGCGCGCCCGTCGCCGTGCTCATCGGCGCTGTCAAAGCCAGCGAGTCCGCACAATCCGGCGTCGTCATCCGGCGCGGGGCCATCCTGAACGGCGCGGCCCTCAAGTTCGACGCCAGCGTCACTACGTTGCAGGCCGATGCGAAGCTGGCCCTGTCCGATCTCGGCATCGTCATCAAGGAGTAACCCATGCCCATACAGAACTATCCCACGGTGTTCGAGTGCACCGAAATGACCGCGGCGGTCAACAAACTGCCCGCGCGTTCCTTCTTTTTCAAGCCGCTGTTCGAGGTGAGGGGCGTAAAGACCACGACCGTTTCCCTCGACATCAGGAAAGGCCGCATCGTGCTGATCGGGGACTCGGAGCGCAATACCGCCCCTGAGAGCCTTGCCGGGCGCGGGGCCAAGCGGGAGTGGAAGCACCTTTCCTGCGCGCATCTGGCGCAGTCCGACACGCTGGCCCCCGAAGACCTTCAGAACGTGCGGGCGTTCGGCTCCACCGAGCCGATCTCGGTTGCCGCGGTCTACAACGACAAGATGCAGCAGTTGAAGGACAACTTGGCGGCGACGCTGGAGTTCCATCGCCTTGGAGCCATCAAGGGCGTGGTGCTCGACGCGGACGGCACCACCGTCCTGCACGACATCTTCAATACGTTCGGCGCCGCCAAGAAGACGTTGGACATTTCGTTCCCCAAGACGGCCGCCGACGATGCGAACCCCATTTTGACGAGCATCCTCAAGGCCAAGCGGCATGTCGAGGCCGCGATGGGCGGCACGCCGTTCGATCATATCGAGTGCATCATCGGCTCGGACGCCTACGACATGCTGACGTCCCACAAGCTGGTGCGGGAGTATTTTGAAAGATGGCTCTCCAATCGGGAGAATTTTGGCAACAACGACTACCGCAAGCGCGGCTTCCCCTATGGCGGCCTGACATTTGTGGAGCGTTCCGACGTGGTGGGCGGCCAGACGATGGTGGCGGCCAAGAAGGGGCACGTCTACCCGGTCGGCCCCGGCATCTTCAAGCAGTACCACGCGCCCGCCGACTGGATGGAGACGGTCAATACCATCGGCCTCGAATATTACGCCCGCATGGACGAGAAGCCCAAGGGACGCGGTTTTGATCTGGAAGTCCAGTCCAACCCGCTCACGCTCTGCACGTTCCCCGAAGCGCTGGTCGAGCTGACCTTCAAGGCGGCGTAGTCATGGCTGATTTCAATCTCGCCTACGCGCCCGTCGCCAAGTGGGAAGGCGGCTGGACGCACGACTCCGGCGACAAGGGCGGGGAGACGTTCCGCGGGTGCGCCCGCAACTTCTTCCCCAACGAACCGATCTGGCCCGTCATCGACCGGGAAAAGAGCCATCCCTCCTACAAGAAGGGCAAGGCCGCCTTCTCCGCGCACCTTATGGGGATTCCGAGCCTCACGGGGTGCGTCAAGGGTTGGTACAAGAAAGAGTGGTGGGACAAGCTCGGGCTCGAACGGTTCGACCAGATCGTGGCCGACGAGCTGTTCGAGCAGGCCGTGAACCTCGGCAAGGCGGGTATGGGGCGTTACCTGCAACGGCTCTGCAACGCCTTCAACTGGCGGAAGGACGGCAGCGCAGACGGCGCGCGCCTGTTCGACGATCTCCAGACGGACGGCGTCGTCGGCCCGAAGACGCTTTCGGCCCTTTCCATCGTCCTTTCCCGGAACGACGCCCGGCGCATCGTGCATCTCATGAACTGTATGCAGGGCGCGCATTACGTAAACAGCGCGGCGAACCGCCTCCCGCTGCGGAAATTCTGCGTGGGCGGCTGGCCGACGCGCACCTATGACCCCGGACAGGAGGTCTTCTGATGGATTTCGCTACATTGATGGATTCTCAGTCCGGCATCGTCGCGTTGGGCATGGCCGCCGTTTCCGGCGTTTGCGCGTTCATCTGCGCGTTCATGCCCGCGCCCACGGAACAGTCGGGCATGTTGTACCGGATTGTCTACGAGCTGCTGAACTGGATCGGCTGCAACAAGGGCAAAGCCAAAAACGCCGACGACGCGGGCAATGGCGGCAAGTGATGCATGGTCGGCCCTCGTCCGCATCCTTCAACTGGTTCTTGAAGGTTTTCGGGAATACCGCCGCCGTTCCCGTGTGGGCGCTGTGCGCTCTGACGGCGGCTCTGCATGGCTGCGGAAGTTCGGGGGCGCTGACAAGCGTGCCTCCCGCACCGATGACGCCGGGGGCGATCATCACTGAGGCGTGGGCCTACGAAGAGGGCGGGCGTTGGAAACAGGTGGAGGGTGAATGGATTCATCTTCCGGCAAACGAGGGCGCGGAGCTGCTGCTCTGGATTGAACACGCGGAGGAACTATGCCGCTGACCACGGAAACGCTGCTGGCCTATTCGATGGGCATCATCGGTACATTGCTTGTGCTGCTCATTTCGCTCGTCGTCTATGTCTTCCTGACGCTCAGGGAGGAAGTCCGGGGCGTTTCATCCGATTTGTCCGAGTTGAACAAACACCGGGTGAAGCTCGTCCACATTGATGATTGCCGCCTGACGGTAGCGCGTGTCCATGAACGGTTGGACGACTACGAAGACGCCATGCAGGGCCTCAGCGAACGCATGGCCCGGACCGAGGCGCTGTTGCAGGAGCGGGGAGGGCATTCATGAACCAGAGCTTCTTCAAGGAGATCCTGGAACAGGAAATCCACTCCGTGTTCCTGAACCCCGCCGAATTTGGGGAATCCGTCACGCTGGAAGGCAGAACGCTCGACGCCGTGGTGGACAGGCCGGAAATGGCATGGCCCGAAGCGGACGACAGGCCCGGCGTTTCTCACAGGCTCGTGGTGCTGTCCGTGGCTCTGTCCGACTTCCCGGACGAGCTGTACCCCGGCACGAGCGTGACGTTCAACGGCGAACGCTGGTTCGTGGCCACAGCCGACCGCGAAGCGCTGCGGACCATCCGGCTGTACAGGGAGGCGGCATGATCCGGCTCGACATCCCCAACATGGACGAAACGATCCGGGCGCTCACGGCCTCGCTCCAGCACATGCCGAAGGAGTGCGAGATCGCCGTTTCACGGGCCATCAACCGCACGTTGAACGCCATGCGTGCCGAGGCGATCCGCATTGCGCGGCGGGCCTATGTCTACGTGCCTCCGGGAAGGCTCTTCGACCAGCTCTACTTGAAGAAGGCGCAAAGGGGCACCACGAAGGCTTGCCTCTACATTTCCGGGCGGCGCGGCATCTCCCAGTACCACTTCCGTCCGGCTCCGAAGTTCCCCGGAACCAAGCCCCCGGCGGGCGTTTCGGCGCAGATCCGGCAAGGCGGTACGCGGAAGGTCTATCAGGAGCCCGGCTACTCGAAGCCCTTCATCATGAAGAAGCTGCGGGGGATCGATTTCGGCGGCTACGGCGTGTTCATGCGCAAGAAAGGCGTGAACAACTTCCACAAAAAAGGCCGCAAGGGGGCGGAAGGGCTTGTCTGGAAAGGGGTGAAAATGCTGTTCGGCGCGTCGCCCATCCAGTCGTTGCTCAAGAAGGAAAACCAGCAGCAGATCGTGGACAAGGCGTCTGAGGTCTTTCCCCGCCGTCTGCAACACGAGGTCAACTTTCAAATCGGCAAACTGGCCGCATCAGGAAAAATGCGATGAGAAGCAGAGAGTTATTGTTGTCGGTCAAGGAAATGCTGACCGAGGCCATGAAAGAATACCCTTTCCCCGCTCCTGACGGTTCCTGTGAAGACCTTCAAGTGTTCCTTCACGGTTTGCCTGACGAGCAGGGGAGAAGGACGTACCCGTTCATCTGCGTCCGGTGGGTCAGCGGCGACATCAACGAAGGCGTGGATGGCTACATCGGCGCGGAAGGCCGGGAAACGCTGGCGCTGGTGCTCGGCATGTACGCGCCGGAGAGCCAGGAGCAGGCCGGGCTGATCCTCGCGGAACTGCTCGACTGGACGCGGGCCGTCCTGCGCCGAAATCGGGTTGTCGACAAAAAGTTCCAGTTGGAGCTTCCCCTCAAAGCGTCCATCCCCGACCCTGAAAAACAGTGGATGGAGTACCATATGGCGACTGTTTTCCCGGAATACCAGTATATTATCCCGTCCACCCCGTTGGGCGGCACTTTGAAGGAACACACCTATGAGTGAGCATGAATCCCCCAAAACAGCCCGGAAATCGCCTGTGAGGGCCGAAAGCCCGTCCCCGGAGCTGATTGCCCGCCGGAAGCAGGCGTTGACCGTGTATGTCGGCCCGGACAGGCCGTTCGGCCTTCCCCTGCGGACCAGCGCCGTCCTGCGTGGCGAACCGCTTCCGCAGCTTGCCGCCATCATTGATGCCAACCCGGATCTGAAAAAGCTGTTCGTCCCGGTGGAGAAGCTGGCCGAAACCCGTTGCCAGCTCCGCAAGGAAGGCAGCGGTATGCAGCGGCTTTTCAAAACCATCAGCGAGGCCAGCCGCAAGGCTCGGAAGACCAAGGAGTAGGCTATGGCTTTCAAACACGGCGTATACACCAGCGAACTGCCCACGAGCATCCTCCCGGCCCGTTCCGTGGACAGCAACGTGGTCTTCGCGGTCGGCACGGCGGCGGTTGACCGCCTTGCTGCGGGCAAGCCCCGCTACGTGAACCGGCTGCGCATGTATTATTCGTATGACGAGTTCGTCTCGGAAATGGGGTGGGACGAGGAGAACTTCAACAAATACAGCTTGCAGGAACTTGCGTACAGCCACTTCGCGCTCTACCGGGGCGCGCCGCTGGTGGTGTGCAACGTCTTCGATCCCGCCGTGCACAAAACGAGCGTCAGCAGCGAGGCCGTGAGCTTCGACGCCAAGGGCACGGCTTCGCTCAAACATGGCGGCGTTTCCTCGCTCGTGTTGAAAAACACGGAAAGCTCGACGACCTACGTTGAGGGGACGGACTACGCGCTGGACCCGATTACCGGGGAGCTGGCCCGTATCGAGGGCGGGAGTCTTCCCGCCGAAGCGAACGTGACAGCCGGGTACGACTATGCGGACGTGTCGCTGGTGGACAGCGCGGACGTCATCGGCGGCATCAACGAATCCACGGGAGAATCGGAAGGGCTGGAGCTGATCGATTCCGTGTTCCCGCAGTTCCGGCTCGTGCCGGGCAGCATCCTTGCCCCGCGCTTCTCCGAAGACCCCGCCGTGGCCGTGGTCATGGCGGCGAAGGCGGACGGCATCAACGGGCTGTTCAAGGCCGTGGCCCTCGCGGACATCCCGACCGAAGGCGAGCACGGGGTCAAGAAGTACACGGACGTCCCCGCCTACAAGCAGAACAACAACCTTTCGGACGAGCTGCTGATCGTGTGCTGGCCCAAGGTGAAGCTCGGGGACCGCGTGTTCGGCCTCGCCACGCACCTCACCGGGCTCATCTCACAGACCGACGCCGACCGGGAAGGGGTCCCCTACGCCAGCCCGTCCAACAAGCGGCTGGAGATCACGAGCATCGGCTATCCCGACGAAAAGGAGGAGGGCGGATGGAAGGAACTCTTCCTCGGCCTCGACAAGTGCAACTACCTGAACGGAGAGGGCATCTACACCGCCGTGAATTGGGACGGCGGCATGAAGTCGTGGGGCGGGCGCATGAGCGCGTATCCCTCGAACACCGACCCCAAGGATTGCCAGGACGCCATCCGCCGATTCTTCAACTGGTACCAGAGCACGTTCATCCTGACGTACTTCCAGAAGGTGGACAACCCGCTGACCCGCCGCCAGATCCAGACCATCCTGAAAAGCGAGCAGATCCGGCTGGACGGCTATGCGGCCCGCGAGATGATCCTTGGCGGTTCCATCTCCTTCGACGAGTCGGACAATCCGGCGACCGATCTCATCGACGGCATCGCCCGGTTCCACCTGCGGCTTACCCCGCCGCCCGCCAACCGCGAGATCGACGGCATCTTTGAATTCGACACCGACAACCTGAGCGTCCTGTTCAGCTAACGGAGAGGCCATGAGTCGTCCTGAGCAAACAATCGCCTACCGCGTGTACTGGCAGGGGAAAGACCTTCTGGGCACGGCCCAGATCGAGATGCCGCAGGTGCAGTACATGACCGAAACCCTGAGCGGTTCCGGCCTTGCCGGGGAAATCGAATCCCCGACCATCGGGCTCACGCAGTCCATGACCTGCAAGATGACCTTCACGAGTGCGACCAAGGATGTTTTCGACATTCTGGACTGGACGCTCCAGCCGCTGTTCGAGTGCTACAGCGCCTTGCAGAACGTGGACGAGAGCACCAGCATCCGCGAATCCATCCCGTATCAGCTCAATATCGTTGGCCGTCCGAAAAACATGAGCCTCGGCACGATGGAGCAGGGCAAGAAGCACGGCAACGATCTTGAGTTGGAAGTGACCCGCCTCGAAATCCTGCTGGACGGCGAGGAACAGCTCCTCATCGACAAGATCAACTTCATCCACCGGGTGAAGGGCAACGACCTGCTGGCCGCCGTCCGCGTCCAGATGGGCCTCAACGCATAGGAGAAAACATCATGGAAAAGACCGCGCAAGCCACCCTGAGCGCCCCCATCACCGTGCAGGGCAAAAAGACCGACATCCTCACCCTGCGCCGGGCCACGCTTGGCGACGACGAGGACGCGATGGACATGGCCATCTCCTTCAACCGGGGGAACAACCCTGTCACCGTCGAGCTGTGCACGTTGTCCATCGTGACGGGGGTTCCCTACGACGTGCTCCGGACGCTCGATGAAGACGACATCGGGGCGATCCGCGCGGCGCACAATTCCCTCCGCCCTACGAAGCCGAAAAAGAAGGAGGAGGCCGAAACCGCGGCGGCTACGACGCAAGGGGAAGGCTCCACGGCCTCCGCCTAGCGATGCTGTCGCTGGCGAAATTCAGCGGCTGGAGCAGGACGGAAATCCGCAATCTGACACCGGAAGCGTTCGTCGGTTATGCCGACGCCGCAAAGGACATGGACAATGGCGAGTGAGTTCGGCGTTTCTTTCAGCCTCGGGGCGAATCTGGACGGGAGTTTCGGCTCCGCGTTCCGTTCCGCCAACGGGCAGATCGCCAAGGTAACGCAGTCCATTAGGGCGATGGAGGGCACCCCGGTCGGGAAGATCGGGGCCTCCTTGCTCGCCCAGCGGGAAAAGACCCAAAAGCTCGTAGGGAGCCTCAAGGAAGCCAAGGGGCAGCTTGCCGGATATTGGGCCGAGGCCGAAAGGACAGGCAACATCACCGGTACGCTCGCCGCGCAGATCGAGCGGACGGAACGAAAGGTCGCGTCCCTCAAAGGGCGGCTCTACCAGTCCAACGCGGCGTTCCGCGAACAGAATGCCGAAGCCGTGAAGGTGTCCGGTTCCGTCACCAAGCTCCGGCACGACTATGACGCCCTGAACGCGGCGATGAACCGGGCAAAGAGCCATCGGGACGCCCTCAGCGCGAACATTGCCCGGAAGAACGAGCTGCGCGATCAACGGTCGGATCTGAACGGGCGTCTCATCGGCGGCGCGGCACAGGCGGCTACGGCGGCCATCCCGGTGAAGCTGGCCGTCAGTGCCGAGGATACCTTCGCGGATCTCAAGAAGGTCATGAACGGCGCGGACGACGAGCTGCTCGGGCAGGTCTATCAGGACGCCCTGAAAATGTCCTCGGAGACGGGCAAGTCGTTCGAGGACGTGGTGGCGATCATGACCTCCGGGGCACAGGCCGGGCTCGGCAAGACCCGCGAAGAGATGCGGTCGAACACCGAGCAGGCCATCCAGATGAGCATCGCGTGGGGCGTCACAGCGGAACAGGCGGGCGACTCGCTGGCGACATGGCGGTCGAGTATGGGCATGACCTCGCAGGAAGCCCGGCACACGGCTGACGTGATCAACGCCCTCTCGAACGAGATGAACGGCGAAGCGGGCGAGATCGACCGTATCTTCACCCGTATGGGTCCGCTCTTGAAGGGGTCCGGCATGGCGTCGCAGGACATCGCCGCGCTCGGCATGGCTTTCAAGGCGTCCGGTGCGGAAGTGGAAGTGGCCGGCACAGCCATGAAAAACTTTACGAATGTCCTCGCGCTTGGCAACTCCATGACCAAGGATCAGAAGGAGATATTCAGCCGCCTTGGGCTTGATCCGAAGGCCATGCAGAAGCAGATGCAGACCGACGCCAAAGGCGCGATCATGACGCTTTTGAAGCAAATCAAGCGGGTTCCCGTAGAACGCCAGAACGAAGTCGCAATGAAGCTGTTCGGGCAGGAGAGCATCGCCGCCATCGCGCCATTGCTGGAAAACCTTGGTTTGCTCAAGCAAGCCTTTGAAATCGCCAACTCGAACGTCGATGATTCGGTTCTGGAAGAGTACCAGAATCGGATGAAGACCACGGCCACCGAGGAGGCCAAACTCGCGCAGCAGACGCGCAACCTCGGGATCACGGTCGGCAACGCGGCCTTGCCCGCATACAACGCCTTCCTCAAGACCCTGAGCAAGGGCGTCGGCGTGATTACGGGGTTCGCCAAGGAATACCCGAACGTCACCACGGCGCTGCTCGGCGGCGTGGGCGCGCTGGCGGCCCTGACCGTGGGCGGCATCGTTTTCGGCTACGCCTACAACGGGCTGGCCACGACGATCAACGCCGTGAAGGGGGGGATGCTGGCGCTTCGCGGGGCGACCATCGCCAACACAGCGGCGACAAGGGGCGGCACCATCGCGACGCTTCTGAACCGGGCGGCGCATCTGTCGTGGGCGGATGTGGGGAAAGGTTCCGTCAGCACGGTCAAGAGCCTTGGTTCGGGGATGTTGAGTCTCGTAGGCATCCAGAAGAAAGCCTCCATCGGTTCCGTGTGGGCGGCGCGTGGGCTCAAGGTGTTGGAAGGAGGAACGAAGATCCTCAAAGTGGGCCTCGGCGCGTTGAAGTTTGCGTTCGGCCCGGTCGGGATCGCCATCGCGGGCATCGGGCTGGCGGCGTACTGGCTCACCGAGAACTGGTCTGTGGTCGGGCCGTATTTCAGCAAAATGTGGGAGTGGATCTGCGGAAAATTCCAGTGGGCGGTGAATAAGATCAAGGGGTTCATCAAGTGGATCGGTGATGCCGCCAAGTGGGTTTCGGAAGCCCTCGACTTCATGAGCATGGAAAATGCCGAAAAGAACAGCGAGACGGCGTTAAACTGGGGTTTTGATGGGGGGCAAAGTGAGCCCGCCGCTCGGGAAAAAAAGGGAGGGCTCCGTGAGATGCCCGCCGAAAACGCCGAGATGGTCGGCCCCAAGCCGGAAGACAAGGCTCCGGACAAACCCGTAGGCGGGAAACCGCTGGAGATGCCCACTTCCGTTCCCGGTTGGGCGTCCGGAGATGCTCCGGGAGGTGGCGACGTTCCCGATGACGACACTCCACTGAACTTTGATGGCTTTGGCGACGAGGCCCCCAAGAAAGGGAAGGGCGGCAAGAAAGGAAAGGGCGCCGGACCCGTCACGGTCGTATCGCTGGACAGCGGGAACAAGTTCAGCACGGTGTTCATCCCGGCTGCCTCGAAAAAGGACAAGGACGCATCGAAGCCCGTGGGGACGTCCGTGCTCCTGCCTTCGTCCGGGGACTCCGAAACCGTGGCGTTCTCGAAAGCCGGGCAGAACCTTGTCGGCGGCCTGAACAAGACCTTCGACCGCCTGCCCAGGCTCTTCGACGCCTCGCTCTCGAAGGTGAGCGAGCCGGACATCCCCCCGGCTGTCGTCAATATCCCGGCGTCTTCATCATCCCCTCAGCCCGCCCCGCGCGCCATCTTCCACCCCGTCCAGCGGCAGGACAGGAGCGGATCGCCGTTCGCGGTCTTGAAGAATGCCTTGGGCGCGGTTCCGGACCAGTGGTCCCGGACCATCAACGCGAAGCTGGAGCGGGGTGCCGTGCCCCCCGCGTTTCCTCCGGTGCGGGAACGCGACACCCTGCCGCCCGTGCTTCCCCAAACACCGATGTTGCTGGAGCGAAACAAGCGGGCTCCGGAGCGCCGTGAGCGGGAAGCCCCGGCTGGCAACATCCAGATCGTGCAGCATTTCAACATCGCGGACGCGGGGAATCTCCCCGCGCTCAAAAAGGAGCTCCGGCGTCTGGAGCCGGAGTTTGAAAAGCTCGTCCGGCGCGCGCTCGAAAGGATGCGCTCGGACAAGGCGAGGACGGCACATGCCCAGTGAGAAGACGACGCGGCAGGGGCAGGCGTGGGATCAGCTTGCAAAGGACGCCTACGGCGACGAGCTGCGGCTCGGCACGCTGTTCCCTGAGAACGTGGACGAAATGGACACCCTGATTTTCGGCGGCGACGTGCGCGTGGTTGCGCCGGAAGCGCCGTCTGTCGCCAAGGTGTCCTCGCTGCCCCCGTGGGAGCGTATGTGATGCGCCGCGCAGCCGTGACCGTCAGCATCAAGGGCCATGACGTGACCCTCGACCTCATGCCGTACCTCGTCAGCCTGACCTACACCGACAAGGCCGACGAGGAGCTGGACGATCTCCAGATCGTGCTGGAGGACCGCGAGGGCATCTGGCAGGGGGACTGGCTCCCGCAGACCGGGGACGTGATCGAGGCGAGCATCCAGACCGAGAACTGGCGGGAGATCGGCGCGGTCGAGGAATTGCCCTGCGGGAAGTTCGAGGTGGACGAGATGGAGCTCGAATCGAGTGCGGAGGGAGGCGACACCGTGACCGTCAAGGCCGTGCCCGCCGCCGTGAAGTCCTCGCTCATGCTCCAGAAGAAGACCCGCTCGTGGGAGAAGACGCCCATCACCACGGTCATCGCGGACATTGCCGGGGCCGCCGGGCTGGACACGCTCTACCGGGGGCCTGAGCTGGTCTATGAACGGGTGGAGCAGCGGCAGGAGAGCGACCTTGAGTTCATGCAGCGCATCACCAAGGAGCAGGGCCTCCGGCTGGCGGTGAAAAGCGACAGGGTGGTCGTGTACGCGGGCCAGACGGCGGACCGGCTGGAGCCCATCGCCATCAGGCGGGCGCCGGAGGCCGACCCCGGCGAGGGGCTGGACTTCCAGTCCTTCCGGGCCAAGCGGACGACCGAGGGCATCTACACGCAATGCGTGGTCGGCTACACGAAAGCGGCGGATTCCGAGACGATAGAGACACAGTACGAGCCGAACATCCCGCCCACGACCGGGCGCGTGCTCTACATCAACAAGCGGATCGAGAATCAGGCGCAGGCCGAGCGCATGGCGAAGGCGGAACTCCGCGACAAGAACCGCAAGGAACAGACCGCCTCGCTGTCCGGCATGGGCGATACCCGGTTCCGGGCGGGCACCGTGCTGGACATTCAGGGATGGGGCCGCTTCGACTCGAAGTACGTGATCGCTCAGGCGACGCACACGTTCTCGGCTGACGGCGGTTATACGACCAGTCTCGAACTGGAAAAGGCGCTGGATTACTGATGGATATGAAAATGAATGAACTTGCCCGCGTGGGTTTTGTCGTGTCCCGCCAGCCTGAGAAGCACCGCGTCCGGGTGGAGTTCCGTGACACCGTGACCGCGAAGCTCGTCTCCGGGTGGCTCCCCGTGCTGGTGCCCCGCGCCAGCGCGGACATGGCTTTCGACCTGCCGGACGTGGGGGATCAGGTGCTCTGCCTGTTCCTCGGCAACGGGCTGGAGGAGGGCTTCGTGCTCGGCTCCATGTACGGCGCGCAGACCCCGCCCGTGTCGAGCGGCGACAAGTTCCACCGGACGTTCAGCGACGGCACGACGCTGGAGTACGACCGCAAGGCCCACAAGCTGACGGCCTCGGTCAAGGGCGACGTGGAGGCCAGCGTGACCGGAAATGTTGAAGTGACGCTTCAAGGAAACGGCAAGGTGACGGCTGGCGGCGCGCTGGAGCTGACCTCGGCGGCGAAGATCGGCCTGAACACGCCCGCGCTCTCGATGGGCGGGTCCGGAGGCGGGGGGACGGAGGCCGCGACGCAGGGGAACATCCGGCACCGGGGCAACATAACCGTCACCGGGGGAGACGTGACCGTGAACGGCATTTCCTTCCTCAGCCATGTCCACGACTGTCCGCACGGCGGGACTACCGGAGCACCCAAATGATGTACCAGGGCGTCCTCGGCACCTTCTTTTTCACCGTGAGCGACTTTGAGGTGGCGACGTTCCGCGACCTCAAGCAGCAGCGGGAGATCCAGTTTGCCGAGCACAAATGCGTGTCCGGGCTCCCTAAAATGCAGCACACGGGCCGCAATCTGGACACCCTCAGCCTGACCGTCCAGCTTTTCCCGCTGACGCCGCTGGCGCTCACCGTGGACATGCGGATCGACGCCCTGCGCGAGTTGGCGGTGCTCGGCGAGGAGGTCCCGCTCGTGCTCGGCCTGACCTACTACGGCCTGTACGTGCTCAAAAGCGTTGAGGTGCAGCACCGGATTTTCCACAACGGCGTGACCATGAGCGCCGAAATAGCCCTGAACCTCACGGAGTACAATTGATGGAACTGACTGTGGATATGGGCGTGCCCACGTCCGTGGAAATCGGCGCGACGGGGCTGCGCGGTCTGGCGCAGGAAATCCGCACGGCGCTGGCGACCCGCAAGGGGTCCGTGGCGCTCGACCGGGACTTCGGCCTGTCGTGGGAGCTGATCGACCTGCCCCTTCCGGAGTCGAGGCCGCTGCTCGTCGCGGAGATAGGGCGGGGGCTGGAGCGCTGCGTCCCGCGCATCAAGGTCAAGAGCGTGACCTTCAGGACGGACGCGCCCGGAGCGTCTGACGGGAGGCTGACGCCCGTGGTCACGGTCGAAATCCGCAAGGAGTATTTGAATGACTTCCGTTGACCTGTCGGCCCTGCCGTCCGTCGCCTTCGCGCCGCAGAGCGCCGGGGAGACGGAGACGGCGATCATCACGGCGTATGAGGCCATCGCCAAGGCGACGCTCCAGCCGGGCGACCCGGTGCGCCTGTTCCTTGAGTCGCTGGCCTACATCCTTTCGGTCCAGAACGGGCTCATCGACCTTGCCGGGAAGCAGAACCTCCTTGCCTACGCGCGGGGCGGTCATCTCGACCATCTCGGCGCGCCGATGGGCGTGATCCGCATCAAGCCGCAGCCAGCCCGGACGACCGTCCGGTTCGGCGTTGACGAGGCGCTGGACTTCGCCGTGCCCATCCCTGCGGGGACGCGCGTGACCACGCAGTCCGGCGGGGTCATGTTCGCCACGCTGTCCGACGCCGTGCTTGCCGCGGGGGAGCTTTTTGTCGAAACCTCCGCGAAGGCCACGGAAGCGGGGGCCTCGGGCAACGGCCTGTTGCCGGGCCAGATATGCCGCCTCGTCGATCCGCTGCCGTACATCACGCTGGTGAGTAACGTGGCCACCACGCTTTCCGGCTGTGACGAGGAGGGGGACGAGCGGTTCCGCGACCGCATCCGCATGGCTCCGGAGAGCTTTTCCGTTGCCGGGCCGAACGGCGCGTATGAAGCGCGGGTCAAGGCGGTGAGCGCCGACATCAGCGCGGTGAGCGTCACCTCCCCGACGCCGGGCATCGTGGACATCCGTTTTGTCATGACGGACGGGGAACTGCCGGACGCGGCCATGATCGAGGAAGTGGAGAACGCGCTGACGCCCAAGGACGTGCGCCCGCTCACCGACAAGGTGCTCGTCGGGTCGCCGGAGACGGTGGAGTACGCGCTTGCCGGGAAGTGGTTCCTGTCGTCGTCGGACTCCACGTTGCTGGCCTCGATCACGAAGGCCGTGGACGCGGCTGTGGAAGGGTATCGCCTCTGGCAGCGGTCGAAGCCGGGGCGGGACATCAACCCCGACGAGCTGGTGGCCCGGATGCGCAACGCCGGGGCCAAGCGCGTGGAACTGGAGACACCCGTTTTCAAACGACTCACCGAGACGCAGATAGCGCGCGAGACGTCCGTGGCCATGACGTTCGGCGGGGTGGAAGATGAGTAGCCGGCGCATCGGTTCCACCCCGTTCCTTGAGCTGCTCCCGGATTCCATCGCTGGCGATCCGGCGATCCGGGCGGCGGCCGACGCGCTGGACGGGCTGCTTGTGCCGTCCGTGAAGGCCATCCCGTCGCTGCTGCTGTACGCGCGGCTCTACGGCAAGGAGCCGGACCTGCTGCCGCCCCTGCGCCGCATTGCGGAACAGGCCGGGGGCTTGCGGGCGCTTGATGAGCCGCTGCTCGACCTGCTGGCGTGGCAGCTCCACGTCGACAACTACGACATCGCCCGGACGTACTCGGAGCGGCTGGAGATGGTGAAGACGTCCATCGCCGTGCACCGCAAGAAAGGGACGCCGTGGGCCGTGGAAACCGCCGTGACCGCCGCCCTCGGCAACGTCGAGACGACCGTGACGGAGTGGTACGACTACGAGGGCGGCCAGCCGTACCATTTCAAAGTGCTGGTGACGCTGTTTGAGCAGGGCATCGTTGCCGACGACATCAACCGCGCCCGCCAGATCGTGCTTGAGACGAAGAACACCCGGTCGCACCTCGACCACCTCGGCATCACCGTGGCGCTCGGCAGCAACTGCGAGACGCGCTTCGGGGCAGCCCTCGGCATGGGGAGCACCATGACCATCTGGCCCGAGGAGATCACGGATCTGGAACAGGAACTTTCGCTGAATACTGGCGCCATCGCGCACTGGCAGCACATTTTGACCATCGCACCGGAGGAGATATGAGCCAACAATTCCGTACTGTAACGACCAACGCCGGACGCAACGCCGTCCGGGAAGCGCTGGCGCAGGGCAAGACCGTCAAGCTCTCGCACATGTCCGTAGGCGACGGCGGGGGCAGCCCGGTCACGCCCACGTCATCGATGACGGCCCTCGTGAACGAGCGTTTCCGCGCCCAGATCAACGACATCGTGCTTGATCCGGACACCCCGGATTTGTTCACCGCCGAGCTGTTCATCCCACAGGCCGAGGGCGGCTGGTACATCCGCGAGGTGGGCCTGTGGATTGATGACGGGACGCTGTTCGCCGTGGGCAACACGCCGCTGACCGAGAAGCCGGACATCAGTTCCGGCGCTGCAACGGACCTGCTTGTCCGGCTCATCATCCGCGTCCTCGATGCGGCCACGGTTTCCATCGAGATCGACCCGGCGCAGGTGCTGGCGACGCGGGAGTACGTCGACCGCAAGCTTGACGCGCACAACAAGGACAGCGGAGCGCACGAGACGCTGGCCCGCAAAAGCGTGCAGATCAAGGCCGGGACGGGGCTCACGGGCGGCGGCACGCTCGAAGCCGACCGGACGCTGACCATCAAGTACGGCAACACGGCGGGCACGGCGTGTCAGGGGAATGACGTGCGCCTTGCCGACGCTCGGACGCCAAAGCCGCACAAGGCGACCCACCAGACCGGAGGTTCGGACGCCATCACGCCAGCGGACATCGGGGCTGCGGCCAAGACGATTCAGATCAAACCGGGCACCGGCCTCACTGGGGGCGGCACTCTCGAAGCGGATCGAACCCTGACGGTCAGCTATGGCACGGCTGCGGGCACAGCGTGCCAAGGGAACGACGCTCGTCTGAGCAATGCCCGGACGCCCACGGCACACAAAGCCACACACAAGACCGGGGGCACGGACGCGCTCACTCCTGCGGATATCGGTGCTGTCCCGACAACCATTCAGGTTATCGCCGGAACCGGGCTCTCCGGAGGCGGTTCGCTTACGGAGAACCGGACGTTGGCAGTCACCTATGGCACGGCTACGGGCACGGCTTGTCAGGGAAACGACGCTCGTCTGAGCAATGCCCGGACGCCCACGGCACACAAGACCACACACAAGACCGGGGGCACGGATGCGCTCACTCCTGCGGATATCGGTGCTGTCCCGACGACCATTCAGGTTATCGCCGGAACCGGGCTCTCCGGAGGCGGTTCGCTTACGGAGAACCGGACGTTGGCAGTCACCTATGGCACGGCTACGGGCACGGCTTGTCAGGGAAACGACGCTCGTCTGAGCAATGCCCGGACGCCCACGGCACACAAAGCCACACATAAGACCGGGGGCACGGATGCGCTCACTCCTGCGGATATCGGCGCTGTCCCGACAACCGTTCAGGTCATCGCCGGAACCGGGCTCTCCGGAGGCGGTTCGCTTGCGGCGAATCGGACGCTGACGGTCAAGTACGGCACTGGTGCGGGTACGGCGTGTCAAGGGAACGACGCCCGCGTGACAGCTTCAGAAGCCTTCCGGCTTTCCATGATCGGCGTCCCGCGCTACTGGCGCTCCACGACCCTGCCCGTCGGACACGTCTGGGCGAACGGCGACCTCGCGCTGTTCGCGGACTGGCCCGAACTGAAAAAGATATACGATGCCGGAGGGTTCGCAGGGATGTTGCTGGCGTATAACGCGAACTCCGCCACCATCGCTGCTAACCTCGGAAAATGGCGACCAAATGCCGCTAACCCTACGGGATTATACGTCCCTAAGCTAGGCGACCAGTTTTTCCGAGCTTGGACGTCAGGGGCTGGCCGGGAGGCCGGGAGCTGGCAGAGTGATGCTATCCGCGAATTATCAGGGCGCATTGACCTCAGCCGTATGGGGAGTGCTTATACAAGTGAAGCCAGCCCTTCCACTGGCGTACTGCAAATTGAAAAAGACGCTTTACCGGGGCTGTTGACGTCAAATAGTGCTTCCGAGTTCTGGATGTGGGGAAAAGCTTCTTTTAGCGCTTCCCGTGTAGCCCCGACCGCCGAGGAAAACCGCCCGCTCAACATCGCCTTACCTGTCGTCTTGTATCTGGGCATCCATGCTTAACTTTTAACCATATCCCGCGCCTTTCCGAGCTTGGACGTCAGGGGCGGGACGGGAGGCGGGCTCGGCGCAGGGGGATGCGATCAGAAACCTATTTGGAATAATAGACGATGTGCACATGGGACAGCTCCCATCGTGTCAGGGGATCTTTTCGTGGATAGCACAAGGAAAGATACAAGGAACCTCTCTTGAAGGTTTGTGGCACTACGGTCGGGTAACTCTTAACGCCGCAGGAGCTGTTCCAACAGCTTCTGAAAACCGGCCCGTCAACATTGCCGTGCCCGTAGTCCTTTATCTCGGCCTTTTGGCTTAGATAGGGAGGCCAAGATACAGAATTACGGGGTACCAGACGTGTGGCGGAACAGTGACGGGGCCGGTTGGGACAGAACGGGCACTGTCGAGGATAATATCATACCTACCAGCGCCGCTTATGCGCTGAGTGATCACTGATGAAGTTTCATTCCAGTATAGGGCGGATGTAGGTGTGTCGATACTTGCCCCCCACGAATTGAGATACCCAAGAGAGCCTTTGATCTGCCGCATCTCATCCCGATGCCATACCCCCGCCTCGCCAGTACCCGTCCAAGCTCGGAAAGACTTTTATCAATAAAAAACCATTAACCATAGGAGATAGTTATGACCATTCCTCAACTTTATATGTATGATTTGAAGACTGGTGAGTACACTGGCAGCCGTGATGCCACTCAGCGTCCGAATGGCGAGTATATTCTTGAGGCGACTGGCGCGACGCCCGTTGCTTTGCCTGCCGACATTCCTGCGGGACACATTGCCCGCTGGACCGGAGATGCATGGGAGACGGTGGAAGACCATCGCCAGCACATGGACGAGCGTGGCCGCAAGGAAGGCGGGACGCAGTACTGGCTTCCCGGCGATACGTGGCGTTCCGAGCCCCGGTATACTGAGGAGCTTGGCCCGCTTCCTGACGATGCGCTCCTGACGAAGCCGGAGCGTCCGCTTGATGAGTACAAAGCCGACAAGCGGCGTGAGGTTGCCGCGGGCTATACTGCGGCGCTGACGGCAACCCTGACCATGCCTGCGGCAAACCCTTCCGCCGTGGAAGTGGCGACGGAGGCGGCCCTCCTTGCCGCTGGTGACGCCGCCGGGCTTGAATACGTACAAAGTATCCTGAGCGCCCGGCGTGACGAGCTGTTCGCGCTTGTCGACGGCGCGGTCAGCCGTGATGATCTGGAGCGGATAGAGATCGCCTATCCCGCTTGAGTCTTGTTTGCCCTTCGCTGTGCTTCCCCGGAAATCCCTTTGGGATAACCGGGGGTTTTTATATAACATGTTGAAAATTAAGTATTTTTGTTGACAAACGGGGCTCGCATGGTATCTTTTTATCAAGTAATTCAAATAGGTTACTTAAAAAGGAGCCAACATGTACAACGCCTCGTTTTATCCCACGCCGCCCGAAGTGGCGGAGAAGATGCTTGCCAAGGTGGGCAAGCTCTATGAACGCTCGATTCTCGAACCCTCGGCGGGCAAGGGCGACCTTGCCGATGCCGCCGTGGGAAAGCTGGATCGCTATTACAACCGTTGCCGTGAGCTGGTGCACTGCATCGAGATCGAGCCGGAGTTGCAGGCCGCGATCCGGGGCAAGGGCTATCCGCTGGTGGGCACGGATTTCCTCACGTTCTGGCCGGACGAAAAGTATGACCTCATCCTCATGAACCCGCCCTTCGCCAACGGCGATGCGCACTTGCTCCATGCGTGGGAAATCCTCGACCACGGGGACATCGTGTGCCTGCTCAACGAGCAGACGCTTCTGAACCCCTGCACGTCAAACCGAAAGCTGCTGGCCACGATCATTGAGGAGCACGGCGAAGTGGAGCATCTGGGAAGCTGCTTCGCGGAGGATGCCTTCCGAAAGACGCAGGTGCGCGTCTCGCTTGTGCATCTGCACAAGAAGCGGGAGGAGCCGAAGTTTTCCTTTGAGGTCGGCTCCGATGAAGAGGGGACTGCCGTTTTCAGCGACGGTTCCCGGTTCGAGAGTGAAGTGGCGACGCGGGACACCGTGGGGAACCTCGTGGCGCAGTACGGACGTTGCCGGGAGCTGTTCGTCCAGATCGCGCATCTGGCGCAGGAGCTTGCCCACTACGCCGGGCCGCTCGGCACGGACGGCGGGGAAACGGTCGGGGAAACGCTCAAGGAACTGATGCGGCAAAAGCCGACCCGCAGGGCGCAGGAGGATGCGTACAACCGCTTCGTCCGGTCATTGAAAAAGAGCGCATGGCGGGAGGTCCTGCGCCTGACCGATGTGAGGAATCTGGCGTCCCACGGTGTTCAGAAGGAGATCGACAGGCTCCTGGAGAGCAACGAGCGTATGGCGTTTTCCGAAGAGAACGTCTACGCGCTCGTCGAGTCCATTTTCCTGAATCGTGGGGCCATATTGCAGCAATGCGTGGTCGAGGCCTTCGACATCATGACCCGCTACTACGACGAGAACCGCGTCCACGTCGAGGGATGGAAGACCAACGATGCGTGGCGCGTGAACCGGCGCGTCGTCCTGCCTCGCGTCGTTGACGTATGGTACGGCGGGGACGGGCACCTGACCTACGGGGATACCCGGCAGAATTTGAACGACATCGACCGGGCGATGGCCTTTCTGGAGGGCAAGAAACTGGAATCCGTGCCGCGCACGACAGTGTGGGCACTGGAGGCGCACTTCAAGGAATGCGGCCCCGACTTCTCAGGCGTCCTGTTCGAGAGCACCTACTTCGAGATGCGCTGCTACAAAAAGGGGACGCTGCATATGTACTTCAAAGATAAGGAGCTTTGGGAGCTGTTCAACCTGACCGCCGCGCGCGGCAAGAACTGGCTCCCGGACGATGTGAAGGCACGGGAGCGGGAGGAGCGCGCCCGGAACAGGCGGGCCGACCAGTACGGACTCCCGCTTTCCGCCTGACCGAAGGCCCCGCCGAAACGCGGGGCTTTTTTTATGTATTTTATTGAAAAAACAGGCTTTTTCTCTTTACAACCGAAGGTACTATGGTACTAATAATTCATGTGATTTCAATAACTTAAACAATTTAACCCAAAGGAAGACAACATGAACAACGCCACTCTCGAAACCATGACCGCCGAACGTGATTCCCTCCGCGCCGCCTTTATCCGCTACATCGCCCTTGACCAGTTCATTGGCTGCGGGTGCAACCCCGACGACTTCGACGCCCACTTTGAAAACATGCAGGACGCCCTGCGCGGCGGAGCGATGGAAGAAACCATCAGGACGCTTTCCTCCTCCATCGAAGACGTTGTGTTCGACGTACTGAACGAGTGCGAAACCTTCCAGACCGAAGCCGAGTAACTGAAACGGCCCCCGTGCCACCGGGGGCCAAACCTAACTCTACCCCAAAAAGGAGCACCAAATGCGCCTGGTGTTCCTTACATGGTCGAAGACAATCGGGGCGGCTTCGCAGAGATGTGGAAGGCCACGACTCTGTTTCTTACCACAGCAGAGCTGGCAACTGGATCTGAAGGACTACATTCCCATGGGCTTCAAGGTGGCATTCTCTAGCGTTTTAAGCAAAACTGAAGAAGTTATGAGAGCGTAGCTTCTTGCAAGCTTATCCTCTACCTCTTGATTATTATCTACATAAATTAGCTAGTTAATTCGTTGTTCAGGTCACTGATGACCCACTGTGAGCCCGCAGAAATTCCTGAAGGATTTTCTCATGTGAGATGCCAGTGGCTTTACTCTCAAACGAACTTGATAGCTAATTGATTATAGTATATGCGAATAAAAAACAAAGCAGAAGAGGACATTTGTATGAGTGAAAGTTGGCATAATTTAGAAGAAAATATTTTGAAATTGGCCCATGCTAAGTGGGGTGTTGTAGCTCATCCGGAGACGATTAATGGAGTGAATCATGATTGTGTTTTAAAATTTAAACCAGACTACTGGGTAATTATTGAAACTACTCAAGAGAGAAATCTTGATAAACTTAGGGGTGATGTGAATCGTTTACAGCTGTCAAAGCAATTTCTTATGTCAATAAATATTTATTCAGAATGTTATTTTGTCTGTGAACAGCTGTCTTCTATAAGTTCTTTGAGAACATCGGGTCAGGGGATGAATTTACATGTTATGTCTTTAAATGAATTCGCTGCAGAACTTTATGATTATGATTTGTATATAAATAATAGAATAAATAGAAATTTTGGAAGTGATAAAAACCGTGATTCTGTTAAATATGTTCCTGTTAAATATGAATCTGAAATAAATAATAAAAAATATACCATTAATGATTTTTTAACTTCTTTAACGACAGGTAGAAACGTAATTCTTCTTGGCGACTTTGGGACTGGTAAGAGTAGATGTATTCGCGAATTATTTAATATTTTGACAGAAAAAAGTGTTACAAAAAATAGATATTATCCATTAGCAATTAATCTTAGAGATGTATGGGGTGCTAGAACATACGAAGATATTGTTTCTATTCATCTTCGAGATCTAGGTGTTAGCTCAATTATTGACACGACATTTAGATTAACTGAAGAAAATACACTTATATTTTTACTTGATGGATTTGATGAAATAGGAACACAATCATGGGGAGCTGATAATTCAGAAGTGAAAGCTGCTAAAATGGCTTCATTAGCCGGAGTACGTGATATCGCCCGTAAAAAGAAGAAAGGGATTTTTATCGTTGGTAGAGAGCATTACTTTGATAATGATGAAGAAATGTTTGAATGCCTAGGGTTAAGTTCTCATTTGACAACTGTTTGTAGATGTCAAGATGAATTTTCTGATGATGAAATCTCTGCATATCTCTCTCAAACAGAAATTTCTATCGATTATCCAAAATGGTTACCCAAAAAACCGTTGCTATGTGAATACATCAATACATTAGGTCCTGAGAAAATTGATACATTACTCCAGGATTCAAAGGGAGAACCTGAATTTTGGAGTCATTTTATTGACAAAATTACTGAACGGGATTCAGAAATAAGCACGTCTCTCTCAGCAGGCTCAATAAAGAAAGTACTTATTGAGTTAGCTAGAATGACTAGATTTAAGGCGGATCAAATGGAGCCTTTTTCAGTAGCTGAAATCAAATTAGCATTTCAAAAATGTATAGGAAGAGGGGCCACTAGTGAATCAGAAATTATGTTACAACGTCTCCCTGGATTGGGAAGATTTGATAGTCAATCAGATGAAAGAAAATTTGTTGATAGGTATTTAGTAAATGGTTTAATAGCAGAAGATTTAGTCCGTATTATTCAAAATACAGATGTAAAGTGCTTTGAGGAAGACTGGATCAGTGAAATTTCTTATAATAGTGCAAAGTATACAGCTCATTTTGTTAGAGATAAACAACAAAATTTATATTCTTTATTGAAAAAAAAGAAAGAATCGAAGAATACTATCCTATTTGGTGACTTGTTACATGTCCTTTTATATTGTAAAGATACATATGATTTTAATAATTTAACGATTAGTAATACATGTTTTTCATGTGTTGACTTGTCACATAAAACAATTCACAATCTTATTATTGAAAATTCATTTTTTGAAGAGTTGAACATTCTTAAAACGACATCTGACAATTTTATAATAAATAATTGTGAGATTAATAAAATTATAGGAATATCAAATAAGGATGCTGCTCCTGTATGGATAAAATCAAATATTAATTTTTGTTCAGAGCTTAATACAAAAAAAATTATTAGAAAACAAGAAGAATTAAATTTATATCAAAGACATTTTTTAGAGATAATACAAAAGTTATTTTTCCAATCAGGAGTATCGCGTTCAGAAAAAGCAATGTTTAAACATAAAACAAGTGATGATTATAAAGCAATAAATAGTATTCTTACATATTTAAATAGTGAGGGGATTATATGTATTAGTAACAGGGCTGGAAGAGATGGTAATCTATATAAACCAGATAGAAAATATACAACAAGAATGCAAGCTATCAAGGATGAATTGTACCACAGCAATGATCCGTTATGGATAAAAATAAGTAAAATGACTAGCTAACATGTTTGTTCTGTATCGTGCGCATATACTATAATCAGTTAGGGGACGTCTCGTTATTTTCTAACAGATTCAAACAGAGCTGCCAGAGGCACTGAGGTGTCTCATCCATACCCAAGTCAGAGGCGGAGTCCAAAACAGCGCGTCGGGACCTGTGGTCCCGAAAGAACCCGACCCCGCCGTGGAAGTGGCGGCAGAAGCGGAAATGAAGAAAGCCCCTCGGACGAATCCGGGGGGCTTCTCGCTTTTTACTGAATGATTTTGAGTTCGCCTTCGATATTCAGCTTGCCTTTGACAGGCTCACGGATGATCACATGAGGGTTGATGTCGTCCGGTTTGATCTTCATTTTTTTGGCAACGGCGGCCTTCAACTTGTCACTTTGCAGAAAACCGTTTTTGTCCATGTAGTTCTCGCGCATCTCGGCCCAGAGTTGCAGGTACTTGAGTTCCTGCTTGGTGAAGCCGCGCGGAGCCGCATCAAGAAATTCCCATATCTTGCCGGGCGTTTTCCCCGTCATGCCGAGCCCGTCCGCTACATAGACCACATAGGCGAGTTGGGGCTCGCCATAGGCATTGGCGGCCTTTTGGCAGAGCATCGTTACGCTGACGATGGGGGCTTCCGTTTCCTTGTGCGCTTGTGTGGCGACGGCGACGGCGGTGGCGGCAAGGTCGGCCTGCGTCGCCTTGCTCTGGTCTTCGGCGGGGATAATGGTGATTTCCAGCCGATTGCGTCCGTTGCGTTCGTATTCTTTGTAATTGATGATTTTGACGGCAAGCGGATGCCCAACGAGGGCAGGTGACTGCGGTGTCGCTTCGGATTGTGTCTGTGGGGCTTCCGCCGCCTTCTCTACCGGGGCCGCTTCCTTGTCGTCTTTGCTGAAAAAGGCATAGGCTCCGCCAATGACGAGGATGCCCACCAGCACGTTCACCCAAGTGGATGACTTTTTCTTTTCCTGCTCCTGTGTTGCGGATGGGGCTGGTTTTGGAGCAGGTATTTTCTCTTCCGGTTCTTTTGATAACTCCAGAGGGCTTTCAGTCGGAGTCTGTGTGGATAGCGAAGAGGAAGAATCTGCTTTTAATGTTTCGATAGCGCGCAATACGGTTTGAGCATGTTCAGCACCTTCTTTATTTATGGTTATGAACGCTATAAATTCACCTGAGAGTGTAAGATACAATTTGTCTTTTTCCAGAGAACAGTCTCCAATACTGTCAGGTAGATAACTCTCTGCAAGTAAATCTTTTTTCTTATAAAGAAGTAAAAGGCGCTCTGAGGTGGCTACAATGAGCCAATTTTTATTGTTTCTTCCATATATACCCGAAGTAAGAGCAAGAATATCTTCAGTATCGTTAAGCTGACTAGGTATCTCTAACAATTCTTTAGATACAAAGCTCAGTTGATCTGCGCGAAGTTCCTTGAGTCTTTCCTGTACAGCTTTAGGATCTTGAGCCATTTTTCCCCCTCTTGTTTGCCGTTGATGCAATCCCCCGATTGCATCAACACGCGGCGTTATCGTTCACTGATATGGCCCTACATGCCACAGTCGGTAGCACCACTCGCAGGTCTGTCCGAGGTGGCATGTTGAGGATTGTCCCGGCGAGTCTCGGTGGGCGTCACCACGGCGCTCACGGACTCGACCAAGCGTTTGTTTTCTTCATGTAGTGCGATGATTTTGTCCTTGGAGGCTAGAAGTTCGTTCTTGGCCTCAAGAAGCTCATTTTTGGCTTCAAGGAGTTCGTCTTTCGCGGCAAAGAGTTTTTCAGTCAATTCGACATTCTTGTGCTCTAATCGCTCCACGCGGTCGTCCGTAATTGGCTCAGGCTCAGGTACGGACTTTTCAATATAAGATACTTTCCCGCTAGCGAGATCGCCCTTGAGCATGGAACCTTCACCCCACCACAGCCACTCTCGTCTAATTTGTGGAAAAAGCTCTAGAATCTTTGGAAGATACTCCCAAAGATTACGTTGGCTTTTTTCATTCAGATAACCATTCAGCGTTCTTTGCGGTAAATCCAGCATAGAAGCCAGCTTGGTTTCTGACTTTGCAAGCTCTTTTGAGACTTGTTTTACCCGTTGAAATAATTCCATAAGCTATTTTTCCTAAAACAAGCCTAAAATATACTTGATTTTAAGATAATTTTAAGCTAATAAAAGACATCGTTGTTCGTCAATACAGTTACCTAATTTCTAGCAAGGAAGTCTTGCCATGACAACTATCGAAACTCTCCCCAGAACCGAGAGAATGCGTCAATGGATGGCCAAAAATGAGATTACGGATCGCTCTTTGGCCGAAAAATTAGGGCTCAAGCGTTCCCGGGTAACCCGTATGCTTAACGAGGAAACCATGCCCACCGAACACTATAACGCTTGCTTGGAACTGGGTATTCCCGCTGATATTTTGCCAATCCCTTTCAATAAGAAGCGTGGGCCTCGCCCAAAGGAACCGCGCTTCCCCGGTTTGATGGAGCAACATCAGGGGGTCAGCTACGTTTCTTGACAGGCTAGACGAGGATAACCCGGCATCCCGCCGGAATCACGCAAACGGAAAGGAGAGTTTGGCATGAAAGAAGGCACTCCGAACATCGGGGCCGTCTGCCAGCGGCTTGCCAAGCACGCCCCGTCAGGGCTGTCGGCGGAACAGATAGCCGACAGGCTCGGGCGTCCGTACAACACGCTGATGTCCGAGCTTTCGCCCCTGCGGGACACGCACAAGTTCGACGTGAACCTGCTGATACCGCTCATGCGGCTGGCGGGCTCCACGGAGCCGCTGCACGAGATGGCCCGCGCCCTTGGCGGGGTGTACGTCGACTTCCTCCCGGTGTCGGACGCCGCGCATCCGGTACATGGCCAGTGCATGGCATCGGTGAAGTCGTTCGGGGACATGATGGTCGGCACGGCGAAGGCGCTGGAGGACAACATCATCACCAGCGAGGAAAGAAGGGAACTCGCCCGGCTCGGCTACAGGGCCGTGGGCGACATTTTGGCCCTGCTGTTCCAGATCGACGAAGCGGAGGCTCGGGATCGGGGCAGGGCGTAAAAGAACGCCCCCGGAGTTGCTACGAACAACGCCGAGGGCACAACATCCAGTGAGGGCTACTCAAATGGACAGGAATGAAATCTACACGGGCAAGGCAAGGCTTGTCAATCGCGGCAACGGCATCGTCCTGCGCTGCGCGACGAAGGGTGAGCTTGCGGCGCTGCTGTCGCTGCTCAGGGCTCTTTTCCCGCATGGGGGACGCATGAAGGATCTCATGGGGAGGGCTGCGGCATGAGGTACGTTATCGGAGACAGCGCCCGCCTCGTGACTCCCTATCGCGGTTACTCGTGGGTGACGATCATCGGCTACGAAGGCGACGGGTATTGCGTGGAACTTACTTCCGGCCTCGAACTCGTCGTCCGGGAAGACGAACTGGAGGACGTATGAGCCGGAAAATCCGCGAACTCGCCATCCCGAAGTACAAAAAGGACTGGCCCGGCAGGACCCTTTTGATGAAGGAAGCCTGTCCGATAAGGCACCGCCGTTGGGGAAAGGATGATCAGCCATCGCTGCTCAGGGAAGGGGATCTCGTAACCATCGAACGGTTTTTGCCAAAAAACGAAGCCCGATACATCGGCCATCTTGAGACGAGCCAGTGGGTTGAGGAGGGACAGAGGGTGATCAAGCTCACTTGGACGTGCCCGACCTGCGCCGCCCGTCATGAGGACTACATCCCCGAATCGTTCATCCGCCAGAAAAAGGCCATTTTCGTTGAAGTCACCGGAACCGAAGGAGAGGAAGCATGAGCGTCATCAACCAGTCGGATATCGAACACATCGACGAAGCGTTGCGGAAGTTTGCCAATCAGAAAAACATGAATGGTTTTGCGGCCATCCTGATCGGCTTCACGGATGATGGTGATCACACATGCCTCATTGCAAAGGGTGAGCTTAATCGGGTTGATATGCTTTATTGTTTTAGCAAGGGGATACAAAACTTGTTTGAGAGAATGGACGCCCTCAAGCAGGACGGGGGCGTGCAATGATGCCGCTGGACTGGAGCGAACACGCAAAGCTGGAGCGTGGTGCGGCCCTCCCCGTGGACGAGTCGTTGCTCGTCATGCTGCGTGAACGCCGCAAGGGGCCCGAACGTGTGGAGGCCACTGAGATAACCTTGGCGGAAGACCCGCTGTTCGCTATCGAACGCCGGATCGAAGAGGAAGGCGATGACGGCGAGACGCGGCTCACCAGCCGGATCGAATACGTCTTTTTCTCCTATGAGGAGGCAGAGACGTACTTGGAGCAGTTCAAGTATCGGCTGCACGGCTGCCGCCTCACGGTGCTGCCGACCTTTGGTTCTCTCAAGCGTGTCCTTCGCGCCGGGGAGTTCCTTGACGAAATCGAACGCCGTTTGGCGGAAGGAGGCCACGATGGAGCGGCATGAGTTCGACGCGGCCTACGCCCGCATCTGCGAGGTCTGCGGCATGAAGACGCAGACGGAGCTTTCCGCGTATCTCGGCATCCGTCAGAGTTCCATCTCCGACGCCAAGCGGCGTATGACCGTCCCCGCCGCTTGGCTGTTGACCCTTTTGACCCGCGAAGGCGTGAACCCTACGTGGATTCTGACGGGCGAAGGTTCCAAATTCTTGGTTCCGGCCTCGTTGCCTCCGAGCGCGCCCACGCTGCTGCTGGCTCGTCTGGCAGGGCCGGAGCTGGAGCAGCGCATCCGGGCGGGGCTGATGAGCGCGACGGAATGTATCGCCGAAGAAATCCGGGCTCTCGCTGAGGGCAAGGAGGAGAAAGGGGAATGATCGACCTGCTCATTGAGTACCGCCACTGGCTTGCCGGGACGGTCATGGGCGTCGGCTTCGTCGGCCTGTTCATCCGGCAGGAGGTGGCCCGCAAGCGCCGCCTTCGCCGGATGGCGAGGGAATGCCGCCATGAGTCGGGACAGGAAGGGTAGCCCCTCCGTCCCGCCGTCCGAAACCTCGGAGGCATGGTTTGAAACCCATGCCTCCGAGCTGGTGGACTGCGGGAGGATGCGTTGCCGGATGCTGGCCCGCCATTGCGGGACGCGGGAAACCTGTTTCCGCGGCGGGCGGTGCCCGAAGGCTCCGCGAGGCGCAAGGCCCGTCCAGACCGAAAGGGCGTCCATGCCCATGTACTACGCAAACCCGGATTGTTGAGATGAAGCTGTTTCGCAAGGAAAAAAAGCCCGCAGGGGCGTACTGCTGCCCCATCTGCAAGAGGGGCTATCGGCACGCGGGCATGGCCGAACGCTGCACGAGGACGGCTGTGTGCCGCTTGTACAACACGCCGCCCGCCGAGGTGCGGGAGGCATGGAGGCTTGTCGGCGGAGCCGCGTCGTTGGGGTGGTTTCTGGCCCATCCGATCCTCAATACCGAGCCGGAGGATTCCGGGCTGTATGGAGCCGCGAGAGCAGTTCAGGACACGACGGGGGAATTGTACGCGATGCTGCACGGCGGCTTCCCGTGCGCCGATCATGTCCGGCGCGCGCTGCACGCCGCGCTGACGGGCGAGGTGGCGGGGATATGGCCTCCGGGCCGTCCCGCCCACCTCGGCCATGTCGGGGACGTGATCCGCTCGGTGATCTGCGACGCGAGGGGCGAGGCCGTGGCCCGCGCCGTGCGGCCGGAGCTGCTGGACGGGATGCGCGACCTGGAGGAGAGGGTGGAAGCCCTCTATGACGAGATCATCCCCGAAGGTGAAGCCGACTATGAGGAAGACGCCATCGAGGGCATCGTGCGCCTGAGCGATGCCGTCATCGGCCCGAAGCCCGAAGGCCGCAAGCCGTCGCTTTACCTCGTCAACGAGCGGTTTCTCGTCGTCGGGCGGGGCAGGGCGGACGTGCGCCGGGTCATGATGGGGTTCGGGCTCTCGAAGCCCCGCATCCAGGGCATCAGCCCCGGCGAGAAGTTCGAGGACGGGCGCACCGCCGAGGACATCATCAAGACAGCCGTGCGCGTCCCGGCGCTCATCGGACGCATGGAGGATTCATGAGCCGGAACCAGGCCGAAGAACTCGTGGCGGCTATCCGCCGCGCAATGATCCCGGATGACGGGTTGCCTCCCGGAGTCGGCGGGGACATCATCCGGGCCTTACGGACGGAACTGGAGCCGTTCATCCGGCTGGCGTCCGTCCCATACTGCGAGTACATGGACGAGAAGGCCGCCGCGATTTATTGCAGTACCCCTGTAGCAACCTTGCAACGTAAGCGCAGCGAAGGGAAAGGCCCGATATTCATTAAGGACGGAGCCAAAGTGCTGTATGCCCGCCGAGATTTGGACAAGTACATGGAAGCCAGAAAGGTCAGGACGTATGATGAATAGACTTGGCTGTTTTTTCAATGAGCTTCAAGGCATCCCATTTGGCGTCGTCGGTGAGTTTAGCGTACCGTTGCGTCGAGCGCAGGTTTGCATGTCCCACCAGCTTGCCGATGGTGTAAAGGGGGACATTCTGGCTGGCCAGCCACGAACAGAACGTATGGCGAAGCGTGTGGATCACCACTTTGAAGCGGGGATCGGTAACGCCGTCGTTCAGGCCAAGGATGTTTACGGCCTTGGTAAAGGTCTTGCTCAGAGAAGTGGGGTGAGGCGCAGCACCTTGGTTTGTCGTAAAAAAGAAGTCTCCATTTCGGGATGGGACGATGCTCTGCAACAGATTGGAAACCGTTTCGTCCATGAACGCCTCGCGCCTGCCCGTTTTCCCGTCGATGTAGATCAGATGGTGCTCAAAGTCCAAGTCTTGCCCGCGCATACGCAGAATTTCACCGACACGCATACCTGTGTGCAGAGAAATGACCGCAACACGATACACGCGGCAGGAAAGGATTTCGAGTACCCCGAGCAGGCGATCCGCTTCGACAGGCGTAAGAAAGCGTTGTCTCGCATTATCAACCGGGATTTGGCTTATTTTGGGAACCTGCCCCGAATACATACCCCATTCGATCATGCGTCTGAATACGTTGAGCATGTCCATCAAGATGGATTTGATGGTAGAAGGTGCAAGAGTACGCCCCAGAGTATAGCTTTTCCCCCTGTCAGTGCGGTGAATGGTTGTGGTTTTCATCAGCGTCGCCCTGAAGGTTTCAAGTTCAAGGCTCGTGATTTTGTGCAAAGGCGTATTGGCAAAAAAGGGCTCGATATGCATGGCGTAGTGGTATTTAAGTATCCGTTGACTGCCGCTCTTCAAGAATGGGAGGCGTTTTTCGCTGAAAATTTTCCACGCCTGACCGTACGTGAGGATCGGAGTTCTAGCTGTGTTCGGAAACATCTCTGGATGTCGAAACTGGCGAATGCGTTCAGCACGGAGTTCACTGGCAAGTACAGCGGTATAGCCCTCGCTCTTCCAGCCGACTTTTTCCCAGATCAGCTTGCCATCGGCCTTGTAGGTAAACTCGAAACAGGCATCAGGCTTTCCCTGATAGCGTCTCGTTGTGCTTGTGCGGACGTATACGCCGGTGTACTTAGTCTTCTCACGGATGGCCATTTGTGCTTACCTTTTGCTAACCCAAGATCAGAAATGCTAGCTGAACAACTAACCAGACGCGCATATCGCAACAAAGCCTGTACAAATTGGAATGCTGTGATTGCAAGAGGTTGTATATTGCAGAAAGAGCTAGAAAAAGGCAATCAATCCTATGTTTGCAAAAAATCCTTTTGCATCCGTGTAGCTCCAGAACAAGGTGAGAGGGGAGGCTCGAAAAAACGGTCTTTTGGTGAGTGGCTTTTTTCGTTTTATCCCATGCAAGGGAAGACGACAATACTGACCCCGCAAACAGTTATGACCGAAAAGGGGAAGGCACGGTGGATTCGGACAACTGAGAGGGGAAAAACCGCAGCTGGCATTAAGGTGAGCTCCAACGATGATTCCTCTTGCCTGCGGGGGAAGAGACGCTTATTTAACACCTATGAATACAACCGAAACTCCACTTTTCAAGCTGCGGACCGAATACGTCCCCACAGGCGATCAGCCTGCGGCCATCGAGCAGCTCGCTTCCAATATCGAAGCGGGTGTCAGGGATCAGGTCCTGCTTGGTGTTACCGGATCGGGGAAGACCTTCACCGTGGCCAACGTCATCGCTCAGGTCAATCGGCCCGCGTTGGTGCTTGCCCCGAACAAGACCTTGGCAGCACAGCTTTACAATGAATTCCGCGCGTTGTTTCCGGAAAACGCCGTTGAATATTTCGTCAGCTACTACGACTATTATCAGCCGGAAGCCTATGTTCCCGCGTCCGATACGTATATTGAGAAGGACTCGGCCATCAACGACGACATCGACAAGCTCAGGCACGCGGCTACCCATGCCCTGCTGACGCGCCGGGATGTTATCATCGTCGCGTCAGTGTCCTGTATCTACGGCCTTGGCTCTCCGGAATACTATGCCCGTTTGATCATTCCGGTTGAGGTCGGCCAGCGTGTCAGCATGGACGCAATCATCACCAAGCTTGTGGATGTTCAGTACCAACGCAATGATATGGATTTTCACCGGGGAACGTTCCGGGTTCGGGGCGACGTGCTGGAAGTGATTCCGGCGTATGAGCACGAACGCGCCTTGCGTCTGGAATTTTTCGGAGACGAGATTGAAGCCGTCCGGGAGATCGACCCGCTGACAGGTGAAATCTTGGGGAATATCGGAAAAACCGTCATCTACCCGGCAAGCCATTACGTATCGGACAGGGATAACCTGGAGCGGGCCATGTCCGACGTCCGGGACGAGCTTGGTGAGCGGCTGCGCCTGTTCCAGTCCCAGAACAAGCTGGTTGAGGCGCAGCGCCTGGAGCAGCGCACGCAGCTTGATTTGGAAATGATGCAGGAATTGGGCTACTGCACCGGCATCGAGAACTATTCCCGGCATCTGGATGGCCGCAAGGAGGGAGATCCCCCTGCCACCTTGCTCGACTATTTTCCGGATGACTTTGTGCTGTTCGCCGACGAGTCCCATATCAGTATTCCGCAGGTCGGCGGCATGTTCAAGGGAGACCGTTCCCGGAAAACGACGCTGGTGGATTTCGGCTTCCGGCTGCCGTCCGCTTTGGATAACAGGCCGTTGGAATTTCATGAATTTTTGGAACGCCTGAACCAGGTAGTCTATGTTTCGGCAACGCCGGGCAAATGGGAACTGGAGCGTTCGCAGGGGATCGTGGCGGAACAGATCATCCGCCCGACAGGCTTGCTTGACCCCGAAGTCGAGGTCCGCCCCGTAAAGGGGCAGATCGACGATCTGCTTGGGGAATGCCGGGCCCGTGTGGAAAAGCATGAGCGCGTGCTGGTCACGACGCTGACCAAGCGCATGGCCGAGGACTTGACCGAATATCTGAATTCGATGGGCGTCGCGGCCCGCTATCTGCATTCGGACATCGACACGATGGAACGCATGGCCATCATCAAAGCCCTGCGGGCGGGTGAGTTCGATGTGCTGGTGGGTATCAATCTGCTGCGCGAAGGTCTGGATATTCCCGAAGTTTCCCTTGTCACTATCCTGGATGCGGATAAGGAAGGTTTTTTGCGGTCCACCGGATCGCTTATCCAGACGTTCGGACGGGCGGCACGTAATGCCGGCGGAAAGGTTTTGCTGTATGCGGACACGGTGACGGCGTCCATGAGTGCGGCTATGGGCGAAACGGCCCGTCGGCGCGCGAAGCAGCAGGACTGGAACGAAACGCACGGCATTACGCCGACGACCATCAGTAAGCCGCTTGCCACTCCTTTTGACTCCCTGTACACCTCCTCAGGCGAAGGAAAGGGAAAGCGGGGGCGGGGGAAACAGTCCAAACAACCTGCGGAAGCCTCTGCATCCGTGGACATCACGGCCCAGAACGTGGCCCGGTATTTGAAGCAGTTTGAGCGCGAGATGCGCGATGCCGCCCGGGATCTGGAATTCGAGAAGGCGGCTGCCTTGCGGGATCGCATCAAGCAGCTTCGGGAACAGTTTTTGATTGCTTAGCCTCGGCAGCGGGGCAACGAAGGATGACGTCATGAATCAAGGGACGCTGCAATCCCTTTTGGTCGAGGATGCCGATAAAAAACGTTTGGAAGAGCTCCGTGCGTTTGTGATTTACCATAACCATCGGTATCATACGCTGGATGCGCCGGAAATCACCGACGACGAATACAATGCCGCCTTTCAGGAGCTTCTGAGGCTGGAAGAGCGGCATCCCGAATGGCGATCGCCCGATTCTCCGACGAACAGGATCGGCGGACAGGTGTTGTCGTCGCTGGAAACCAAGGCCCATACGCGGCGGATGTACAGCCTGGACAACGTGTTCGATGCGGAGGAGTGGCAGGGCTTTCTCAAGCGCCTGGACAACGCCCAGGAAGGGCTTGAGCATGCTTTTTGGTGTGATCCGAAAATGGACGGCCTCGCCCTTGAGCTTGTGTATGAGAACGGGCGGTTTGTCGAAGCACTGACGCGCGGAGACGGCGAAGTCGGCGAACTCGTGACGGAGGCCATGCAGACGGTGCGCAACCTGCCCAAAGTGCTGCACGGCGATGCCCCTGAGCGTCTGGAAGTGCGGGGGGAAGTCATTTTCCGCAGAAGGGATTTCGCCTTGCTCAATGAGCGGTTGCGGAAGGAAAATCTCAAGACATTTGCCAATCCGCGCAATGCGGCGGCCGGCTCCATACGCCAGCTGGATACCTCGGTTACCGCGTCCCGTCCGTTGCGGTTTTTGGCGTATGGGTTTGGGGATGTCCGGTTCGGTGGGGTGCAGCCGTGGAGTACGTATGAGGAGGTCATGGGGCGGCTCCGTGACTTTGGGTTCGAGACGCCGCCCGGAGGCCGCCTCTGCCTGGGTTCCGAAGAAGTGGAAGCCTATTATGCCTCGCTGAGTGAAAAACGGGAGTCGCTGGCGTACGAGATCGACGGCGTGGTCATGAAGCTCAATGACCTTGAGGCACAAGAGGCGCTGGGCTATACGGCGCGGGCTCCGCGGTTCGCCGTTGCGTGGAAGTTTCCGGCGCAGCAGGCGACGACCCTGTTGCTGGATATTACCGTTCAAGTGGGGAGGACGGGGGTCCTGACCCCGGTGGCCGAATTGGAGCCGGTGAACGTCGGCGGTGTGCTTGTCAGCCGGGCAACCCTCCACAATGAGGATGAAATCCGCAATCGGGACGTCAGAATCGGCGATCGTGTGGTGGTCCAGCGCGCCGGGGATGTCATCCCCGAAGTGGTGCGGGCCGTACTTTCGGAACGTGCCCCGGATTCGCAGCCTTTCGTTTTCCCCCATGTATGCCCGTCCTGCGGCCAGGCCGCGTCCCGTCTGGAAGGGGAAGTGGCTTGGCGGTGCGTGAATGTTTCCTGTCCCGCCATGATCCGGCAATCGTTGGCGCATTTCGTGTCCAAGGCCGGACTCGATATCGAAGGGCTCGGCCAGCGCTGGATCGAACTGCTTGTCGCTTCGGGACGGGTCAAAACCCCTGCCGATCTCTTTACGCTCAGGGTTGACGAGCTCTTGCATTATGAGCGGATGGGTGTAAAACTCGCCACCAAGTTTGTGGATTCGTTGGATCGGGCTAAAAAAGAAGCGACGTTGCAGCGTCTTCTTTGCGCGCTCGGCATCCGGCATGTGGGTGAGCAGACGGCGAAAACATTGGCGGCGACGTACGCCGATATGGACGTGCTGAGAGCGGCGAGCCCTGAAGAATTGCAGAATTTGCCGGATATCGGCCCGGAAGTGGCAAGTTCCATTAAGGCATTTTTTGACGACGAGCCCAACGTGGCCTTGTTGGCGCGGTTGCGGGAGCTCGGGCTGTGGCCTGTGCGTCAGGAGGCGGCGGTGGCTTCCATGCCAGTGGGGCCGCTCGCCGGGCAGAAGATCCTCTTCACCGGATCGTTGTCCATCCCCCGCTCAAAGGCACAGCAGATGGCGGAAAACGCAGGTGCGGAAATCGCTGGCAGCGTTTCCCGCAGGCTGAATCTGCTGGTCGTCGGGGATGAACCGGGCTCCAAACGCGAAAAGGCTCAGGCATTAGGCATCCGCATCGTGGACGAAGCCGGTTTTCTAGCTCTGTTGCAGGCGGACAATGAGGTGACGGCGTCTTCTTCCGAAAACGCGGCACAGGATTCTGAATAAGGAAAGAGGGTGGGGAAAATGAGTCTTTCTATTATCGTGATGGGCGCTTCCGGGCGCATGGGTACGACCATTGCCAATCTTGCGAAAGAGCAGGGGATGACGCTTGCGGCCGTACTGGAACGTCCGGAAAGGCTGGACGCGCTGGCCCATTGGGGATGCCTCGCCGGAACGGATCCCGAAGTCGTGTACCCGCAGGTTCCCGGGGCCGTCGTGATCGATTTTACGGCACCTGAAGCGAGCCTCGCCAATGCCCGGTGCGCCGTCAAGAACGGCAACCCTATCGTCATCGGGACGACGGGCTTCACCCCGGAGCAAAAGGCGGAGCTGGATGCAATCGCCCAAAACGGACGGGTGTTTTGGTCCCCGAACATGAGCGTCGGTGTCAATGTCCTTTTGGAACTGTTGCCCGAACTCGTGCAGATGCTCGGCCCGGATTATGACTTGGAAATGGTCGAGCTGCATCACAACCGCAAGAAGGATTCCCCAAGCGGTACGGCGTTGCGCCTCGCCGAGTCTTTGGCTTCGGCCAGAGATTGGGACCTCAAGGATGTTGCTTGCTACCACCGCGAAGGCATCATCGGAGAGCGCCCCAAGAAGGAAATCGGCGTTCAGGCCATCCGCGGCGGTGATGTGGTCGGCGTGCATACCGTCTATTTCATGGGCCCCGGAGAGCGCATTGAGGTGACGCACCACGCGCACTCGCGGGAAAACTTCGCTCAGGGTGCGCTGCGTGCCGCGAGCTGGTTGCCAGGGCAGCCGGGCGGCAAGGTATATGCCATGGGCGATATCTTGAAGTCGAGGTTGAAATAATGTCGAGTATTCCTGCCAAGGATTGGAAATCGGTCTGGGAACTGCTGACCTCCGGCATCCGCGATTATGTTCGGAAAAACGGCTTCACGGATGTCGTTCTCGGCCTTTCCGGGGGCATGGATTCCGCACTTGTCGCGGCGCTTGCCGTCGACGCGCTGGGCAAGGACCACGTGCACGGGGTGATGATGCCGTCCCCGTGGTCGAGTGAGGGAAGCATTACCGATTCCGAGGCACTGGCCGCCAATCTGGGGATGGAAACGTTCGCGGTTCCGATTTCGCCGATGATGGAAGCCTTTGAAAAAGCGCTTGCCCCCGCCTTTGCCGGAAGGGAACGGGATGTCACTGAAGAGAACATCCAGTCCCGCATCCGCGGCGTGATCATGATGTCGTTTTCCAACAAATTCCACTGGATGCTTTTGGCTACGGGGAACAAGTCCGAAGTGGCCGCCGGGTATTGCACTCTGTATGGGGATACCTGCGGCGGTCTGGCTCCCATTGCCGACTTGTACAAGACGGAAGTGTACCAGCTCGCGCAATGGTTCAATGAGCGCGAAGGGATGTGCGCCATTCCTCAGAACATCTTCGATAAGGCGCCGTCGGCGGAGTTGCGTCCGGGCCAGAAGGATCAGGATTCTTTGCCCGAATACGATGTGCTGGATTCGATCCTTCATGCGTTGATTGAAGAATCGAAGCGGGCTGAGGATATTGATCTGCCCGGCGTCACGCCTGAAGATGTCAATCGTGTGCAATCCCTTATGCGCAGGAGTGCCTTCAAGCGCCTTCAACTCCCCCCGCTGTTGCCTGTCGGTAACCATGCCTTCGGCGTGCATGTCCATATGTAACGCATAGATCGTTGATGCAAAAAAAGCCTCTCGAAATCCGGGAGGCTTTTTTTGATCTTATGATCCCAAAAACGTGATAATCAAGCGCCCTTTTTGGCTTTCGCCGCTTGGCGCAGCCAAGAGTACCATTTTTCGAGCCCTTCGCCCGTGCGGCAAGAAACCTCAAAGAGGGCCAGATCCGCATTGAGGTGGCGGGCATGGCGGGCGGCAACCTCTACATCGAAATCCACATAGGGCAGGAGATCGATCTTGTTGAGGACCATCGCACTGGCACGGTTGAAAAGGAGAGGGTATTTTTCAGGCTTGTCGTCGCCTTCGGTTACGCTGAGCAGGGCGATCTTGGCGTCTTCGCCGCAATCGAATTCGACGGGGCAAACGAGGTTCCCCACGTTTTCGATGAACAGGATATCGATCTCGTTCAGATCGAAAGCACCTAGAGCTTCCATGACAAGGTTGCTGTCGAGGTGGCAGCCGCCGTCCGTATTGATCTGCACGGCCTTGGCCCCGGTGGCGGCGACGCGGCGTGCGTCGTTGTCCGTCTGGAGGTCGCCTTCAATGACGGCCATGCGAAATTCGGAAGCCAGATCCGTAAGCGTACGCTCCAGCAGAGACGTTTTGCCCGCACCGGGAGAGCTTATGAGATTCAGGGCAAGGATGCCGTGTTTGGCGAACTGATCTTTCAGGCTTGCCGCCAGCTTTCCGTTGGCTTCAAGAACATTACGAATGACAGGTATTTCCACAATAAGCTCCTTTATTCCGCCTCGATATGCTGGACGTACAGCTCGCGGCCCGTTTCCATTGAATGCCCGTATTGCTCGCCGCAGGCTGGACACGGCGCAAAGAAATGCTCTCCCTTGACGGCCGGGAAAGTATGTCCGCATTGGGAACACTTGAGAGTGATGGGAACCTCTTCGGTTTCCAGCACAGCTCCTTCGAAGTCGGTTCCCGCCGTAAGCGCCTCAAAGGCAAAGGAAAGGGCTTCCGGGACGATGTTGGAGAGTGCTCCATATCGTACCCGTACCAGTAGCAGACGATGGACGTCATGCTTTTCCATCTCTTCGCGGACAATGGATAACAGGCTTGTAACGACAGACATTTCGTGCATGGCAGAACTTCTCTGGTTGATTCCTGGGACAAGGCTCGGCAGTTTTTGGACAGAGGCACAGGGAAGAAGTGTAGGCGAAAAAGAGTGGTGAGTCCAGCCGGACGGATGAGAAGGGGAGACTTGCTTGACCGTTGTTCCTGGCGGGCGTAGGTCACATGAAACGCCGTCGGGCGGTATCCTTTTGAGGAGGGCATGATGCAAAAGATCGACGCGCATTCGCATGTGGGCTATTTCGGCGGGTGGGCCGACGTTGGGTATACGGACGAGCAGATGGTCGCCGAGATGGATCGGTACGGTATCGAAAAGTCCGTTGTGAGCTATATGGACAATACTGTGGTGGAGCAGGCTGTGAAACGTTTCCCCGATCGCTTTGTGGGGATTACGTGGGCCAATCCATACGAAGGGGACAAGGCCGTCGAAACGGTCGTCCGCGAAGTCCGTGAGCACGGTTTTCAGGGGATTAAGCTGCATCCTCTTCTCAATGCCTTTACGGCTAATGACGCCGTGGTGCATCCTCTGATGGAAGTGGCGCAACAGATGGATTTGCCCGTATTCATCCATTCGGGGCATCCACCTTTTTCCCTTCCCCACAGCATTATTCAGCTTGCGGAAGATTTTCCAAAAGTACGGATCGTGATGGTCCACATGGGACATGGAAACGGCATCTATATTCAGGCCGCCATTGATCTTTCCAAGAAACACGACAATGTGTACCTCGAAACATCGGGTATGCCCATGCACACCAAAATCCGCGAGGCCTACAATACGGTCGGTAGCGAACGGGTTTTCTGGGGGAGCGACGCGCCATTCCATCATTACCGGGTGGAAATGTTGCGAACGGAAGTCTGTGGATTGCCGGAGAGCGCTCTTGAGAATGTTTTTTACCGCAATATCAAGCGGTTTTTAGTACTTTAGTTCAGAGTTACAAAGAAGAAAAGCCCCGCATGACGGGGCCTTTTATCATCTGGAAGAGAAGATAAGCAGGAGCGCCAATGCGGTGAAGATGCAGGCGGTGATCCGGTTGAGGATGATCTGACCTCGGATGGAAGCGTTGAACCATTCGGCAAGCCTGCCGCCAAGGAATGAAACGCCTCCGAAGACGGCCAGCGTAGCGAGCTGGAAGAGGAGGCCAAGGGTGACGATCTGAAGCGGGACATTCCCGAGTTCCGGCTTGGCAAACTGTGGGAGGAAGGCGAGAAAGAAAAGTGTGACCTTGGGATTGGTAATGTTCATGATCACACCCCGCCGATACAGGGCCCAGTATCCGGGAAATGTACTTTGCTCCAGCCATGCCCTGGAGGCGCCGCTACGGAAAGAAAGCCATGCCAGATACAGCAGGTAGGCCGCCCCTGCACATTTCAGGACTGTAAAGGCCATCTCGGATGTTTGAAACAGTGCCGCAACGCCGAGGGCAACGGCTGCCGTATGCCCGAAGAGCCCGGTCATCAGCCCTAACGTGGTCATGATACCGGCCCGAAAGCCATACAGGGCGGACTGGGTTAAAACGAAAATGTTATCGGGTCCGGGGGCCAGCCCCATCACTATGGCGGTAACAAAAAACGCTCCGAGGGTTTCGAGAGGCAGCATGTTCACATTCCCTATGGCATTGATGTGTAATGACAGGCCGTATCTCTAATGCCTCGAAGCGGAAAAAGCAAATCCCAAACGAGCGGATCAGCCGAGCTCCATATGCCGATGCTCCACGGAAACAGTATAGTCTTGCCGTTTGAGTGCCCGCATGAGTGCCTCAGTCATCGCCACGGAACGGTGTTTCCCTCCCGTACATCCTAAGGCGATTGTGATGCGGTAGCGCCCCTCAGCATCATAAAGAGGCAGAAGAAAAGATAAAAAATCAATAAGCCGCTTTTTGAATTCTTTACCCGAAGGTTCACTGAAAACATATTCGGCTATGGCGCTCTCTTTTCCCGTCTGTGGCCGCAGTTCTTCAACGAAGTAGGGGTTGGGGAGAAAACGCAGATCAAAGACGAGATCCGCTTCGCGGGGGACGCCGTATTTGAATCCGAAGGAAATGAGATTGACCTTGATGGTATGAAGCCGCTCTAGGGTGCTGTTCCATTTGCGCTGAATGATCCGCCGCAAGTCATGGATGGAAAAGGAAGATGTGTCGATGACCTTATCGGCGATTTCCCGGACGGGGGCAAGGCGTTCCATTTCTTCGCGTACGGCTTGTTCCAAACCGACCCCCTCCCGTTCAAGCGGATGGGGACGGCGGGTTGTGGCATAGCGCCGCATGATGACGGCCGGATCCGCCTCCAGATAAAGGATCTTTGTGCGGAATCCCATGCCGGACAGCCGATGCAGCGCCTGATCAAGTTCGGCCATGAACTCGCTGCGCCGCTGATCGAAACCGAGAGCTATGCCATGAGAAGGCTCAACGGAGGAACTTTGCAGAAGGCGTACCATTTCGGGCATGAGTTCCGGAGGCACCCCGTCCGCTGTGAACAGGCGCATGTCCTCGAAGACATGGAGCACAGTACTTTTGCCCGCGCCGGAGAGGCCGGTGATGATGAAAATCGGCTTATCCGCATTCGTTTTGGGACATTCAGAAGCGGAGTCCGTCGGCTTTTCCGCGGCATGTTCAGGAAGGAGAGGCTGATCATCCGTCATGGTATTTTCCGTAGTAACAGTAAGCCCGTCCGGTGGAGACTCCCCGGACGGGCTTGTTGAAATCGCTTTGTGTACCGGCACAAGCCCTAGAAGATGGGATCTATCAGTCCAAGGTTACCGTTCTTACGCCGATAGATGACATTGATGCGATCATTTTCCGAATTCAGGAACGTGAGGAATTCAAAGTCATTTGCATCAAGCTGCATGGCCGCCTCGTCGGGGCTCATGGGCTTGGGAGAAAAATGGTCTCGCCCGGTGATCGTGCGTTCTCCATCTTCTTCCGTCACTTCAAATGTGTATACATCGATATCGTTAGCGCGTCCCTTACGATGGATTTCCTTATTACGGGAAACGAACTTCTTGACCTGAGCTTCCAGCTTATCAAGAACGAGGTCGATGGAGGCGTACATATCTTCCGAGACTTCGCTGGCGGCAATGTTGATGCCGTCACCGGTAAGCTGAACTTCCACGCGCTGGCGGAACTTATCGACCGCCATATTCACCTGCGCATCAAGAGCGGGATTCTTGCCGAAGAATCTTCCCAGCTTCTCCATACGGCGGCGGGCATACTTACGCAAATGTTCAGACGGCTCGAAATTCTTGAAAGTAAAGGAAATGTGCATGAAGCCTCCTTTGGCTGATAACCGGTCCGCACAGCGGATACCGAGATATCCGCAACGGACATTGCTTTGTCAGGCATGGCTTCTTTACAACAGCCTTTTAGGGGTCCTGTCAAGGGTTCTCAAGCGGCCTCGAACGGCTAAAAATGGGCCTTTCTCCTGGACGAGGACGGAATATCCATTGCCATCCGGTACTTGGCTACCGTTCTCCGGGCTATGTTCACTTTCAAGTGTTCCTTGAGAATTTCGCCGATGCGTTCATCGGAGAGAGGATTTTTAGGATCTTCCTCGCTGATGCATTTCTTGATGAGCGCCTTGACGCTCTCCGAACCCACCTGGCTTCCGTCATCCAGCTCTAGCGCGCTGTTGAAAAAGAATTTGAGTTCGTACACGCCGAAGGGCGTTGCCACATATTTGTTGGTCGTGATGCGGCTGACCGTGGATTCGTGCATGTTGATATCATCGGCGATGTCTTTCAGGATAAGCGGTTTGAATTTGCTGATCCCTTCCTCAAAAAAGCCGCGCTGGTGTTTCACAATACTTTCGACGACCTTGTACAATGTCCGCTGCCGCTGGTGCAGGCTTTTGATAAGCCACGCCGCGGAACGGATTTTTTCGTTGAAGTATTCTTTTTCCTTGCTTGACGCGTTTTCCGATGCGTTATCATACACAGGGCTCAAGTGCAGATTCGGCAGGCCGTCCTCATTAAGGACAATGAGGAATTCCCCGTCCACCTTGTAAACAAAGACGTCAGGGCTGACAAAGGTGGACACGCCTTCGCCAAAACTCGCTCCGGGCATGGGATCAAGGGACTGGATGATATCCAAATATTCCTTGAGTTCATCCATATCCAGCCGGAATTTGCGGAGCAGGGGCTTGTATCTGTGGGCTTCCAGATCTTCAAGGTGATCGCGCACGAGATCGACAAGTACCTGATCCCTGTCATATCCCAATGCTTTTATCTGGATGAGGAGACATTCTTGCGGAGTTCGGGCGGCGACACCCACCGGATCGAATAGTTGGATGGCCTTAAGGACCGTCTCCACCTCTTCGACAGTGGGCCATGCTTTATCTTTCGCTTCGGCGGTCGAAGCCTCGCCAGCAAAATCCGCCCGCGCCATCTCCGCCATTTCCTCAAGAGATGCTTGAAGGTAGCCGGAAGAAGAGAGATTTCCGATAATGATTTCACCGAGTTCTTTCTGGTCATCGGAGAGGGAGGAAAGGCGGAGCTGCCACATGAGGTGGCTTTCAAGAGTGGGGCTGGAGGCATATCTGGCCTCCAGAGAACTCATTTCTTCGGGGAGTTCATAGTCTCTGGGCTGGACTTGCTGCGGGGTACTTGCGAATTCTCCGAGATAGTCTTCCCAGTCTTCGGAGCGGGCCACTTCCCGATCGTATGTAGGCTCATCTCGCGGGGATTCGGGACGGACTTCTACGGGCGGCTCGTTGGATGGCTCATCCTGCATTTCTTCGAGGAACGGGTTTTCCAGCAGCTCGCGCTGGACCGTTTCCACAAGCTCCAAGCGGGATAGCTGCAATAGGCGGATAGCCTGCTGCAATTGTGGTGTCATCACCAGCTGTTGTGAAAGTTTAAGCTGCTGTCTGAGTTCCAATGCCATGCAAATATCCCGTTGTCATAAGAGTCTGTCCAACCCGCAGGTACACCTTGTGATGAGGAGGGGAACCGACGGTAACCGTCAGGCGAAGAGCAACAGGGCATCTTTATGCCTTACATGCAGGGATTATGCCACATGCTTAGGGATGTTGCAAGAACAGGGACGCTTTTTTTCTCTGTTCTTTTCTCGGAGATGTTTATTGGATGAAAAAGAAATGAGAAAAAGACTGGTTATCGTATTCAACTCACAAAAAAAGATCGGTACCGGAGCACACGATCTTTTTTTATAATCACAGATAATGACGGAATATGGCGTCTCAGAGCGAAAAACCTTCTCCAAGATACACGCTCCGGGCCTGTTCGTTATTGACGATGGTTTCCGGTGTCCCGGAAAGAACGACCTGCCCCTGCACCATGAGGTAGGCCCGGTCGCAAATCGTCAGTGTTTCACGGACATTGTGGTCAGAGATGAGAACTCCGATCCCACGATCGCGCAAGGCGCGCACCAAACCTTGGATATCACCCACCGCAAGAGGGTCAATGCCGGCAAACGGTTCGTCGAGCAGGACGAATTTCGGTTCCCGGATAAGCGCACGGGCGATTTCCAGACGCCGGCGTTCTCCTCCGGACAGGTGCATGGCGTGGGATTTTTCCAGTCGGGTGAGACCGAAATCTTCAAGCAATACATCCGCCCTTTCTTTCTGCTCCTTACGGGGAAGGCCCGTATGCTCCAGAATAATCTGAAGATTTTGACGCACCGTAAGTTTTCTGAAGACGGAACTCTCCTGCGGGAGGTAAGAAATGCCCACACGTGCGCGCTCATGGAGCGGCCACGTGCCAATATCTTGATCCTCAAGGAGAACTCGCCCGGAAGACGGTTTGATGATCCCGGTCAGCATATAGAACGAAGTGGTTTTGCCCGCCCCGTTCGGGCCGAGCAGACCGACGATTTCCCCTTGGTTCACTTCGGGGGAAACACCGCGTACGACCTCGCGTTGGCCGTACCATTTGCGCAAGTCAACGCCGGACAATCGGGCCATCAGCGGTTCCCCCGGATCGGGCTGGAGTTTTTAGAGCCGGAAAAGACAGCTTCGACGCGCTTCTTGGACCCGCCCATGACTTCGCTGCGGTTTTCTTCCGTAAAGTACTTGATGGTTTCCCCGGTAACGGTGTTTTCGCCATCAGTCAGGCGAGGATCGCCTTCCATGAGAAGAACGCCGTCATTCATCGTATAGGTTGCCTTCGCGCAAGTTCCGTTGCGGTTTTCACTCTTCATGCGCACATTCCGTTCGGCGACGATGCGATCGACGTCACCGGCTGCCATTCCGGCAGGCATACCGCCTTTTTCGCCTTCTTTCTTCTGGGCGTCGCCTTTGGGTGGCTTCAAATAAACCGTGATCCTATCGGCCCATATTTCAATGTCGGGACGTACCACATGGACGTTTTTATCAAAGATGACAAGTTGCTTTTCAGCAAGATAGGTCAATTGATCGGATGTGATCCGCGTTTCAACATTCTTGGCGGGTTTTGGGGGCGTCACCGGCGCCGCCCACAGCGGGGCGGAGCAGAAGAGGCTCAAACTCAGTGTGGTTATACCTAAAAAAAGTTTTTTCATGATGTTTTCCTAGCTGTAAACCGTTGGATCTATGACGGGCTTATTTCCTTGCAGGCTGAGGCTATTCTTGCTGTGGATTGGCTTGCGGTTCGCGCGGAGAAGGTGCTGCATTGGCGTTTGGGGCGTCGGGGCGGGGCTTGAGTACGACCAGCACGCCTCCCGAACCATGCATTTCGTTGGCAGCAAGATCCCATGTAAAAAAGGTGGCCGTCCCGGATGCCGTGGGGCTTTCAAGCGCAGCGCCCTCGGGGAAGGTCATGAGGCGTTTATTGGCGTCGTAATTCATGCGCGAACTGGTGATGACGTCATCATAGCGAGTGATGACGACATCATCCCAGAGCGTGAGAAAACGCTGGTTGTCGGTGATTTTCCCCAGCTGGGCCTGCACATCGAGAACATCGTCGTCTGGGTTGCTTGCGGAGCCTTCGCCGAGCGCATAACGGACGACGGGTTTGTCCACATCGATCGTGTCACCGTTCTGGGACATATGGGCCCAGCTCGCTTTGAGACGCCACAGCTCCAAGCCTTTATTTCCCTGGAACAGATTGATCCCCTTGATGGCCAACCCAGCCACTTCCTCAAGCGGATTGCCGGATTGCGTGGCGTTGCCTTGAAGCTTCGCCCCGTCAAGGGACTTGATGCCGCCCTTGTTGGCGACATCAAGCAATCTGCCGATCAGCGTTGTTTCTCCGCCACGTTTCGCGACGTACCAACCTCCGGCGAGAAGCGCCACCAGCGCGGTAATAAGCAGGATTCGTGAACGTTTCATTCCAAGCGCATCCAGTGCTCAAGCAGAGCTTCCCGTTTCCCTTGGCAAGTCAGCAGCAAGTCGACAAATTCCCGGACGGCGCCGCATCCGCCTTCTTTTTGCGTCACGAACTTCGCCAGTTTTTTGACGTCCGGCATGGCATTCGCGACGGCAGCGGGCAGCCCCACGCGGGACATTGGTGCGAGATCGACCCAATCATCTCCAAGGTAGGCGATTTCCTGCCACTCGAGGGACATCCGTTTGCGCATCCCATCCAGAATAGTACATTTGTTGTCGGCCCCGCCATGATACTCGGTCACGCCAAGGACTTCCAGCCGTCTCACGACACAGGGCACATCCATGCCCGACAGGACGGCGACTTCAATACCCGCCGTTTTAGCCAGCCGGATGCCGATGCCGTCGAGGACATGGAACCGCTTCATGACCAGCCCGTTGGCGTCATAATAGAGGCCGCCGTCCGTCATGACGCCGTCCACATCCAGGACGAGAAGCCGGATGTGCTTGGCGAGGCTTTCAATCGATTCGCGCCGGGGAGTGGGAGAGTGGCCGGATATCCCGGTCCCATCGGAATAGAGAGTATTACAAGTCATAAGGAATGTTCCATATGGCTGAAAGTTGCTTCAAAAGCGCCGGAAGCTTGGCTACGGGCCAGCTGTTGGGGCCGTCGCACAGGGCCTTGTCGGGATCCGGGTGGCATTCCATGAAAATGCCGTCCACTCCCGCCCCTGCGGCGGCACGGGCCAATGTGGGCACGTGATGCCGTTCACCGCCGGAGCAGCTGCCTTGCCCTCCGGGAAGCTGAACGGAATGCGTCGCGTCGAAGATCACCGGGACGCCCAATGCCCGCATGATAGGTATGGAACGGAAGTCGACCACGAGGTTATTGTATCCGAAAGAGGAGCCCCGTTCCGTCAGAAGGACGCGGTCATTGCCAGCCGCGGCCACTTTATCGCGCACGGGGCCCATATCCCACGGAGCCACAAACTGGCCTTTCTTGACGTTGACGACGCGCCCCGTCCGCGCCGCCGCCAGGAGCAGGTCCGTCTGGCGGCATAAAAAAGCGGGAATCTGAAGGATATCCGCTACCTCACCTACAGGTCCGGCCTGTTCGGGCAGATGGATGTCCGTCACAACGGGCAACCCCGTTTCCTCTTTAATCCGAGCCAGCCACTCCATGCCTTTGACCAGGCCCGGACCGCGGAAACCTTTCCCTGAGGTCCTGTTGGCCTTATCCCACGAACTCTTGAAGACGGCAAACAGTCCGGCTTCCTTGCTGGCTTCGGCTACGGCATGCGCCGTGTCCAGAGCCAATTCGAAACTTTCCAGGGCACAGGGGCCCGCAAAAATAAAGTGGTCCTTCCGAAGCTGACCATAGAGTTCGTCCGATGTCATCATGGGCATTCCTTAGCGTTGAAAGGAGTTCTCGCTTGGAGACGACCTTGCGGTCATTCCGGTTTTGTCGCCGGAATGACCGCAAAGGAATAAGCATTATGGAAGGGAAGTCTACTTCTTGCGAGCCAGGCAAGACGCACGGATGAAGTCTTTGAACAACGGATGGGGCTTCATCGGGCGGGACTGGAATTCGGGATGGAACTGGCAGCCCAGGAACCACGGGTGATCGGGGATTTCAACGATTTCCACCAGCGTGCCATCGGGGGACTGGCCGCTGAAAACCATGCCCATATCCGCAAGGCGTTCGCGGTAGGCATTGTTGAATTCGTAGCGGTGGCGGTGGCGTTCGTTGATATTAGCCGTTTTGTAGGCTTCGAAAGCGTGCGTCCCTTCCGAAATGGCGCAGGGATACGCGCCGAGGCGCATGGTCCCTCCCTTGTCGCTTTCCGCATCGCGGCGCTCCACGGCCTTTTTGCGGAAATCGTACCATTCGGTCATCAGGTAGATGAGCTTGTCCTTGGCGAACGGGTTGAATTCTTCGGAGTTGGCTTCCTCGATGCCGACGACGTGGCGGGCGAATTCGATGACCGCGCACTGCATACCGAGGCAGATCCCGAAGAAGGGCACATTGTTTTCACGGGCGTACCGGATGGATTCGATTTTCCCTTCGACGCCGCGGTACCCGAAGCCGCCGGGCACGAGGATGCCGTCAGCGCCTTTGAAGGTCTCTGCGACGTTTTCGGCGGTCACCTCTTCGGAATTCACATAGCGCAGATCCACGGCGACCCTGTTGGCGATGCCGCCATGCACCAAAGCTTCGTGAAGGCTCTTGTAGGCTTCCTTCAGTTCGACATACTTGCCGACGATGGCGATGGTGACCCGGCCCTGCGGATTCTTGACGTTGTGGACCAGCTCTTCCCACGGCTCAAGCTTGGCGTTACGGGCGGGCAGGCGCAGCATGATGGCGACCTTTTGATCCAACCCTTCCTCATAGAGTTTCAAGGGCAATTCGTAGATGTTGCTCACATCCACGGCGGAAAACACGGCGTCCTTGTCCACATTGCAGAACAGGGCGATTTTGGCGCGGAGGTCGGCGGGGACGGGCTCTTCGCAGCGGCAGAGGATGATGTCAGGCTGGATGCCGATCGAACGGAGCTCCTTGACGCTGTGTTGCGTGGGCTTGGTCTTGTGTTCTCCGGCGGAACGGAGATAGGGCACGAGCGTCAGATGGATGTACAGGCAATTGTCGCGGCCCAGTTCGGAGCGGAGCTGGCGGATGGCTTCAAGGAAGGGGAGGCCTTCGATATCGCCCACCGTGCCGCCGATTTCGATGATGGCGACGTCGGGAGCGGGATTTTCGGGCTCATCCTTGGCGAGGCTGAGGATGGCGTTTTTGATTTCATCAGTGATGTGGGGGATCACCTGCACCGTTCCGCCAAGGTAGTCGCCGTGGCGCTCCTTGGTAATGACCTTATAGTAGATGGAACCCGAGGTCGTGTTGTTTTTCTGGGAGAGCGCCGTATTGAGATAGCGTTCGTAGTGCCCCAAATCGAGGTCCGTTTCCGCCCCATCATCCGTAACGTACACTTCGCCGTGCTGATAGGGGTTCATGGTTCCGGGGTCCACGTTGATATAGGGATCAAGTTTTTGGATGGTCACGGTCAGCCCGCGCGTTTTCAACAGCGCGCCGATGGAAGCCGCCGAAAGCCCTTTGCCGAGAGAGGAAAGGACGCCACCAGTGATGAAGATAAACTTGGTCTTCATGAAAAACCTCGAGTTATGATTTTCCCGCCGTGACGGAGGGGATACAGTGTACGAAACTCGCTCTGAAACAGGATACATCAGAAAAGGAGAGAACGCGAACACAAAAAGCCCGCCTGAGCGGGTCGACATGCGGCTGGTTCTGTAACAAAAGCAACGCCTTTGATTGGGAAATGTGGGGACGCTCCGTCTGTTCCAAAACCGTAATTCCTCTGCTCCTCAGCAGGCCATTCAGATGCACGCAAACAATATCCGCCAACTATAGGCCGTTTTCAGAAAAAAAACAGCCATTGACTGAAAAGAAACACCCGCATAAAGTAAATCCCCCATTCCAGACTGGCTCCCCTTTTTTTCTTGGCGAGGGAACCCAACTGGATCATGCAGGCGCGTTATCGCTTTTTCAGTAAGTAAGCTTTTAATTTTTATGCAGGAAAAGGGTGGACAATGAGTCAGGTCAACACGCTGGTCATTACCGGATACGGCACCAACTCGCATCAGGAAACAGCGCATGCCGCACGTCTGGCCGGTGCGGACAGGGCTGATGTGGTGCATTTTTCCGACATTGTGGCTGCGAAGGTCCGCCTGAGCGAGTATCAGTTCCTTGTTTTCCCCGGCGGATTCCTTGATGGCGACGATCTCGGGGCGGCACAGGCCGCGGCACAGCGCTGGCTGCATCTTTCCGACGCGGAAGGCCAGCCTCTGCTGGACAGCTTGAACCGGTTCGTCGATGCGGGCGGCCTCGTGCTGGGAATCTGCAACGGATTCCAGCTGCTCGTCAAGCTCGGCGTACTCCCCGCGTTGGACGGGAAGCGTTTTGAGCGGCAGGTTTCCCTCAGCCATAACGACTCCGCCCGCTATGAGGACAGATGGGTCCAGCTCAAGCCGAACCCCGACAGCCCGTGTATTTTCACCAAAGGATTGGCTGTCCACGGCGTGCTGCCGATGCCTGTCCGTCATGGCGAAGGCAAACTCGTGGCCCGCGATGCCGCGACTTTGCAGCGGTTGCAGGACGAAAACCTGATTGCTTTGCAGTATACGCATCCTGAAACGGGCGAAGCCACGCAGGAGCATCCTTGGAATCCCAACGGTTCTCCACTGGCCATTGCCGGCCTGACGGACCCGACCGGGCATATCCTAGGCCTGATGCCGCACCCCGAAGCGTTCCACCACGCCACCAACCATCCCGGCTGGACGCGCGGGGAAGTCGCCGTGCCCGGAACCGCACTCTTTGCGAACGCTGTCCGGTACCTGCGCGAGAACCCAGTCAACCACAGCTAGGATGCGCCGGTTCGGCAAGACAGAGGAATTGGAAGCATGAAACAGTCGGAACTCATTGCGCTCATTGAACGGACGGCACCGCTCGCGATCGCCGCGCCGTGGGATAAGTCGGGTGTTCAGGTCGCTTCCGCACGGCAGGATATCAACCGCCTCGCCGTGTGCCTTGATCCGACGCCGGAATCCATCCGCATCGCGTTGTCCGGGGGGGCTGAAATGATTTTGGCCCATCACCCGTTGACGATGGAGGGGCGGTTCACCGATCGGCTGGACAGCTACCATGAAGTCCTTTCGCTGGTGTTTCGGGCCGATGTGCCGCTGTATTCGGCGCATACGTCCCTTGATGCGAATCCTTTGGGTCCGGTTTCCTGGTTGGCGGACGAGCTGGGGCTTTGCCGCATCCCTTCTTCTGACACGAAGGATGGCGAGGCAGGGCATGGGATGCCCTTGCCGCTGACCGTGCTGGAACAGACGGGGACAATGGAGCGGGGCGGCGGTTCGTATGCCTGCGGCTTCGGCGTCGTCGGCGATTGTGCGGTTGACATGACCCCGGAAGATCTGAAAAAAATGTTGGCCCTATGGCTGGTGGGGAGTTGCCCCCGCTTGGCTGGGGCCTTGCCTGAGCGCATCCGCCGCATTGCCATCTGCCCCGGATCGGGAAGTTCGCTTGCGCCTGAGGCCGCTGCATGTGGCGCGGACTTGCTCATTACCGGTGACTTGAAGTATCATACCGCGCTTGATCTTCCCCTTCCAGTGCTGGATGTGGGGCATTTCAGCCTTGAAGAAGAGATGATGCGGCGTTTTGCCCTGCAATTGAAAGAGAATGTGTCTGATGTCGCCGTGCAGTTCGTGCCCGCGCAGGATCCTCTTGCGCCGTTTTCCCCCACAGACTGAGGCGTAATCCGTTATCAGATTTCAGGAGAAGAGTTGTGAGCCTTTATCTCGAACAAATCCGCCAACTCGTGGCCCTTCAGCGCGTGGACGATGCCATCCATTCCGTGGAGATGGAACTCGAACAGGCCCCGAAAGAATTGGAAGATCTCAAAAACCGTTTCGCCGCCACGAACACGCAGCGCGAGCGGGTGCTGGAAAAGCTTGCGCATTTGAAGGAACAGGAAAAGCGCATCACCGGCGAACTTGATGACGACAGCAGCCGCATCAAGAAGAGCAAGAACAAGATGATGCAGGTATCCAACTCCCGGGAATATCAGGCTATGGCCCGGGAAATGGACAATATGGAAAAGGTGAACCGTTCCCGTGAAGAGGAACGCGCCGCCTTGTTGGAAGAAAAGCTGCATCAGGACAACGCGCTGCAGGAAGTCGACGCTATATGGGCCGACCTCAAGGCCGAGCTGGAAGCCAAGCAGATCAGCCTCGAAACGCGGCAGGACGAAGCCCGCAAGCGTTTGGATGAGCTGGCTCAGGTGCGTTCCGAAACTGGCTCCGCTGTGCCGCGTCCCGTCCTTGACCGCTATGAGTTCATCCGCCGCCGTCTGTCCCATCCCGTGATCGTACCCGTGACTGCCGGGGTCTGTTCCGGTTGCCGGATCATGATCCCCCCGCAGACGTTCATTGAACTGCAGGGAGGCCATAAGATCATCAACTGCCCCAACTGTCAGCGCTTGATTTACTGGGTGGAGCACTTCAACGAAGAGACCAACCAGACGGCTGATGAAATGGCGCACCACGCCGAATAGTTTTTGAATTTTCGGGAGCCGGATGGATTGTCGCCGCGTCCGTCGCGTTTCGGCGTGACGGACGGAGAGGAAAGTCCGGGCTTCACAGGGCAGGACGCTGGGTAACGCCCAGGGGGAGTGATCCTCGGAGAGCGCCACAGAAAGCAAACCGCCGCCTTCGGGCGGTAAGGGTGAAACGGTGGGGTAAGAGCCCACCAGTCGGCACGGTGACGTGACGAGCTCGGCAAGCCCCGTTCGAAGCAAGACCAAATAGGGAAGCGGATCGGCCCGATCAACGCTTCCGGGTAGGTTGCTTGAGGGTACAGGTAACTGTGCTCCTAGAGGAATGACAGTCGCCATGCCGCCCGCAAGGGCGGAGTGGTACAGAACCCGGCTTATAGTCCGACTCCCGATTTGAGGCTCCGGTGACGGTTTTTGCATATGCAGACTTCACCGGGGCTTTCTCGCATTCAGCACACAAGTGAGGTCATCCATGGCGTGGACACTTCTTCTCGCGGCGGGGCAGGGGAACCGGTTGGCTTCGGCCACAGGGGGGCTTGCCAAGCAATTCTTGGATTGGAAAGGCGCTCCGTTGTATTGGGAATCGGCGCTCGTCTTTTCCCGATGCGCGCGCGTGGGGGGGCTTGTTTTCGTGTTTCCGGAAGCGTGCATCGACGAAGAGCGCGAACGGGTAGCGGGCCTGATGCGGAATGCGTCCCTAGGGATTCCTTGGAAGGTTGTCGCTGGCGGAGCGTTGCGTCAAGACTCCGTCCGAAACGGCTTGTCCGCTTTGCCGGATGCTTGCATGGAGGTCCTGATCCACGATGCGGCAAGGCCGTTTGTTTCGCCCGTGCTGGTCAACCGGATACTGGACGGGCTGCATGGTGAAGCTTCGGGGGAGTGTGTCGCCGCATGTATCCCCGGCATTCCCGTGGTGGATACCATTAAAGTGATGGATGAAGAAAAAAAGGTCGTTGCCACACCTGATCGGAAACATCTGATGGCGGTTCAGACCCCGCAAGGTTTTTCCCTCGCTTTTCTGCGGGCTGCCCATCAGCGTGCGGAACAGGAAGGCTGGGTTGTCACTGACGACGCCAGTTTGCTTGAACTGTGCGGACACGCCGTGCATGTCGCGGAGGGAGAAGCGGGAAACAAAAAAATTACCACGCCCGAGGATTTGGAAATGTTGCGGATGACAGGAGAGCGTATCCCGTGTGTCGGTTACGGGTATGATGTCCATAAGTATGCTGATGGCAATGAAGCGAGACAGCCTGCCCGGCCTATGCGGCTGGGGGGGGTGCCCATTGCCGGTTCGCCGGATGTGCTGGCCCATTCCGATGGAGATGTCTTACTGCACGCGTTGATGGATGCCTTGCTTGGGTGTATCGGGGCGGGGGATATCGGAACATTCTTCCCTGATTCCGATCCTGCATTCGACAATGTCAATTCGGCTGTGTTGCTGGACACGGTTCTGGAACACGTCCAGAAGGCCAATGTACACATTACCCATGTCGATCTGACTGTCATTGCTCAGATTCCCAAAGTCGGCCCGCATAGGGAAATGATTCGGCGGAATGTGGCAAGGCTGCTCGGGTTGGACATGGGAGCGGTAAATGTGAAGGCGACGACGGAGGAAGGGCTTGGTTTTACAGGTGAACGGCTGGGGATAAAGGCCGTCGCCGTGGTTACGGGGCTTCGTGGCAATAGAGACACATAAGACTTTAAATTATGTAAAATTTAATATCCCGACAAGTATACTGAAAATAACAGATAACCCTCTGGGTTGAATGAAAGTTCCATGTCGTTCTTGTAAAACTTTGTATGTTGGTGTAACAAGCAGTACGGGCCCTTTCCGTGGGGTAATTCTAACCTTTTTCGCATCGTGAGCCGTTATGAGCGACCTTCAGCAGGGCATGGACTGTCCTTGGTTTTCTTCTTACGACAAAGGTGTGCCGCATGACATAGTCATCCCCGAGGGAGGGCTGCAAAATATTCTCGACACTGCGGCGGAAACATACGGACAGCGTGAAGCCATCGTCTTTCAAAATACGCATATTTCCTATAGGGAATTGAAAGAATTAGCTGAAAAACTGGCCGCTTCGCTCCGGCGGCGCGGGGTCAGGCCGGGAGATCGCGTTTCCATCATGCTCCCGAATCTCCCTCAGACATTCATCGCATTCTGGGGTGTCATGAAGGCCGGAGCGGTCGCCGTCATGACCAACCCTCTCTATATGGAATCCGAGCTGACGCATCAGATCAAGGATTCCGGCGCAAAACATCTCATCACCCTCGATATTTTTTGGCCCAAGATCGCGGCTCTGCGGGAACAGCTCGAACTGGACGTCTGTTATGTGACGCGTGTCCGTGATGCGCTGAAATTTCCCTTGAGCTGGCTGCAGCCGTTTTCGGCCCGGCGGCAGGGTACATGGGTTCCCGTTCCGTTTGACGGAAAAGAGGTCGTAGCGTGGAAGGACCTTTTCAAAACGACCCAGCGCCTGAGCGTGGAAGTGACGGATGCTCATGAGACCATCGCCTTGTTGCAGTACACGGGGGGGACCACGGGGCTTTCCAAGGGGGCCATGCTGACCCACGCGAACCTATTGGCCAACCTTACCCAGCTGATGGCGATCATTCAGCAGCCCCCGGAAAAGGAACATGTGTTTCTGGCCCTGTTGCCTTTGTTCCATGTGTTCGGTTTGACGATTACATTGTTGCTGCCCGCAAGGATGGCCGCACGAGTGGTCCCCATGCCGCGGTATGTCCCCGCCGACATGTTGGAGGCATTCAAAAAGTACCAGTTCACGGCGTTCATCGGCGCTCCTTCCGTCTATATTTCCCTGTTGCAGCAGAAAAATCTGGCCCAGTATGATCTGCACCATATCATATTCTGTATTTCGGGATCAGCCCCCATGCCTGTCGAATGGCTGAAGAAATTCGAAGAAGTGACGGGCACGCCCATTACGGAAGGCTTTGGGCTGACCGAGGCTTCGCCCGTTACCCATGCCAACCCCGTGTTTGGGAAGCAGAAGCCGGGTTCCATAGGTGTGCCGGTTCCCGGAACCCTCGCCCGTATTGTCGACACGGAAGACGGTGAAAGGGTTTTGGCTCACAATGAGATCGGGGAGTTGGTCATCAAGGGGCCGCAGGTTATGAAGGGCTATTGGAACCGCCCGGAAGAAACCGCCCGGACCATCCGCGACGGCTGGCTGTACACCGGCGATATCGCCTACATGGATGAAGAAGGTTATTTCTACATTGTCGACCGTAAAAAGGATTTGATCATCGTCGGTGGTTATAACGTCTATCCTCGTGAAATCGATGAAGTCCTCCACACGCACCCCAAAATTCGGGAAGCCGTTACCGTGGGCGTTAATCACCGCTCCCGTGGTGAAACCGTCAAGGCGTATATCGTCCCGGAGGAAGGGGCGAATCTGACCGTACCGGAAGTCGTGGCCTTCTGTCGCCAGAAACTGGCTTCCTTCAAGGTGCCTCGCTTGATCGAATTCCGTGAGGAACTGCCGAAGACGATGGTCGGCAAAGTGTTGCGGCGCATCCTGCGGGAAGAGGAACTGCACAAGAGCGACACGGAACAGGATAAAGAACAGCTTGTCCCCGAAGAAACCTCGAAGGAAGAGGTTTCCCCTCCGGAGGCTGGAATCGGAGAAAAGGAAGCAAAAACGCAGGGCGAACCCGAGAAGACGGACGGAAACGCATGAGACTGCTTCTTCAACGGGTCCGTGAGGGAAAAGTCACCATTGAAGGTCAGAACGTGGCATCCATCGGCAAGGGCTTGGTTGTCCTCGTTGGTTTTGGCCCGGAGGATACGATTGATCTGCGCGGCGGCAAGCTCTGGAATACGCTGATCGAAAAGATGGTGGGGCTCCGCATTTTTCCTGATGATGAGGGGAAGATGAACAGAGGGATAGAGGAAGCCGGCGGAGAAATCATTCTGGTTTCCCAGTTCACGCTGTACGCGGACTCGCGAAAAGGGCGGCGCCCCTCGTTCCACCTGTCGGCGCCTCCGGGTGTGGCGGAACCGTTGTTTCAGCACTTTGTGGAAGATGTGCGATCCAGGCTGCCGGGACGAGTCCAGCAGGGTGTGTTCGCTGCGGACATGGACGTTTCCCTCACGAATTGGGGGCCGGTAACGCTCTTATTGGACTCAGCGGATTTTTAGCGGATAAGCGAATGTGACAGCCCAAAACAAAAAGGACGGCTCGTTGAAACGCCGTCCTTTTTGTTTTGAGTGATTGGGGGATGTCAGCTGTTACGCTTTGAAAAGCTGGGTGGAGAGATAGCGCTCGCCGGTGTCGGGCAGAACCGTCACAATGCGCTTTCCTTTCCATTCCGGTCTGTTCGCCAGAAGAAGCGCCGCCGCGACGTTGGCGCCGGATGAAATGCCGCAGGAAATGCCCTCTTCCGTCATGACGCGCCGGGCCATTTTGATGGCTTCCAGGCCGGGGATAGGCAGTACTTCGGTCAGCAGGGAACGATCCAGCAACGCGGGAACGAAACCGGCGCCAATGCCTTGAATAAGGTGCGGCCCTGCGGGATTGCCCGAAAGGACGGCCGATTCCGCAGGCTCGACAGCGAACAGCCCCACCGAGGGAAGGTGTTCGCGCAGGTAGCGCCCTGTCCCCGTGATGGTTCCGCCTGTGCCGACGCCCGCAACAAAGGCATCCACCGTTCCGGCGTCCGAGAGGATTTCCGGACCCGTCGTGCGGTAGTGCGCTTCCGCATTATCCGGATTGGAGAACTGATCCAGAAGTACATAGCCTTCCGTGGCGGCCAGCCGCTGGGCTTCCTCAACGGCCCCGCCCATACCCTTCGCGGCGGGGGTGAGAATGAGTTCCGCCCCAAAACCGCGGAGCAGGGCTTTGCGTTCGTCACTCATGGATTCCGGCATGGTCAGGATAAGCTTGAACCCCATGCATGTGGATACGACCGCCAAGCCGATGCCGGTGTTTCCGCTGGTCGGTTCGACAATGGTTCCGTTCGGCTTGAGGGTGCCCTTTTCGAGAGCCCCCTGAATCATACGGAGGGCGGCACGGTCTTTGATGGAGCCGCCAGGGTTGCGGGATTCGACTTTGACCAGAATCTCCGCGTCAAGACCTGCGGTCAGTTTGGCGAGCCGTATCAGCGGCGTTTTTCCGATGCTCTGCAACAGATCCATAACGTTTCCTTTTGCTCCGAGAGCAGGTTACAGGACGGAATGATATATTTTTTCCAATTCGACACATCGCGCTTCGACGGAGTAGCTTTGCCCTCTGCGGGCGCTGTTCGCTCCCCACAGTTTCCGGCGCTCAGGATCAGAGGCCATTTCCTGTAAGGCTCGCGTTAAGGCTTCCGTATCATCCGGCGGAACCAGCAGCCCATTATTTTGAGCTATTTCAGGAACTCCGCCCACTGTCGCCGCCACTACGGGCAACCCCATGCGGATGGCTTCGAGAAGCGTATTGGGAGCCGAGTCCATATTCTTTGAAGGGAAGACAAATGCATCGGCTATCTGGAGGTAATCGCTGACGCGTTCGGTCTGCCCTATGAGACGGACTTTTTCTCGGATTCCCAGCGTATCGCAGAGAGGAAGCCAGAGATCGGGGTTGGCTCCCACCATGACCAGATACGCGTCAAGGCAAGCGGAGGAAAAAGCCTTCAGAAGCGGTTCTATCCCCTTGGCAGGATTATTGTTTCCCACATAGGTAAAGATAAGGGCTTGCTCGGGGATGTCCAGTTCCTGTTTTACGGCGGAGGCGGGGCGCGTGGGAATCACGCGATCATCGGGAATGCCGTTTGGGATGACGTGGATTTTGTGCTTGGGGCAACACCAGCTGATTGCCCGGGCACAGGCTTCCGAATTGGGAAGGAAGGCCTTCATTGAAGGCGAAAGGTAGGGGAGGGGATTACCCGGGCGGTATATGACGCCGCGATGTGCGACGCAGGCCAGCTTCCGGTTCCGCCAAAACAGGCCCCACCATGCAACGCGTTTTACAGCCTTATTGTGAAAGGCGTGAACGATGGTCGGCGTATCCGGCGAGGGGAAGAGGCTTTCCACATAGGCACGGTGTTGCGCCGGATCTTCCGGCAATATATTCCAGAGGGGATTGGATGCCGCATTGGGCAATTCCCAGAGCGTCGAATCATGGGGGAGACAGAGTGCCACATCATGGCCCCGTTCGCTCAACCCCTGGGCTTGGTAGACTGCTTGGCGTGTACCGCCGCTGCGGTTGCTGGACGAGGTAATGATGATTACGCGCATGACGTCCTCTCTTTCGGAGCGCTGTGTGTGAAAACGCGTTTGCTCAGATAAGATGGCGAAAGATATCGGTATAGGTGTTCCGCATGAGCAGGGCCAGCTTGAGCCGCTGTGCCGCAGTGTCTCCAGGCTTGCGCCGGAAGAGGGAAACGATATGCCCGCTTACGGTCGTAAAGTCCGTATCGCCGCGCTCCCCGAATTTGTCGATATACGATCGCACGAGGAGATCAAAGGCGTTGGCCTGTTCCCGTTCTTTATTGGTATGTGCCTGTTCGTATAGCCCAAGCATGAAACGTTCGAAGAGGAACTCGCCATCGGAGGGGAATGAGCGTTTCAGCCCAAGACGCCAGAGGCCGATACCCATGGCGCGCAGTTCCCGGATGGCCCGTTTTCTCTGGCGAAAATGCAGTTTCCGTATGCCCAGGAGCTCGAGCTCCTGGGCAAAATCCATACTTTCCAGTATGGCGGAGAAGTTTCCCAGCACCTCTTCCGTCATATCGGGCAGAGAGCCTTGAGAGACTGTTGACACAATCCGCTCCGGAATCAGTCGGAAGGTTTGTCGGAAGAACGTTTGCGCCCCTTAAAGCCGCGGCCGCCTTCGCGTTTGCCTTCCTTGGAGAAGGGCTGGCCTTCGCGTCGGCCGCCTTCTCGGCGAGGACCGTTTTCCCGCGGGCCACGCCGCCCGCCGTCGGTATGGGGCTTGGGGGGCCGTGCTGCACCCTCCGATTCCTTACGCGGCGTACCCGCCGGAAGGAATGCCGTGGGGTTGAGGCTCTTCTGGTAACAATCATCGAGAAGCAGCGTCAGCAAATGCCGTTGTTCCGGATCTTCCGCGATGCTTTGCACCAGCGGCTCAAAACGCTTCATGCGTTCGCGTTCCAGCCCGTTGAGCTGCCGGAAACGGGCTTCGAGGAGGGCCGTAACCCGCATACCGACCGCATGGGCGACTTCTTCGTCCGTAGGGGCCATGTGTTGGGTGAGCGGTACCTTGAAATACTTGGCGATCCGCTGGAGTTCCATTTTTTCCATGATGTCGACGAGGGAAATGACCACACCGGCGGCTCCGGCGCGCCCGGTGCGTCCCGCCCTGTGGATGTAGGATTCCCTGTCGTCCGGCGGCTCGTAGAGGAACACATGGGAGAGTTCGGGAATGTCAATGCCGCGTGCGGCCACGTCCGTGGCGACGAGGAACCGGATGGTGCCTTTGCGCAGCCGGGAAAGGACATCTTCGCGGCGGCTCTGGGACAGGTCGGCGGACAACTCGTCGGCGTTGAATCCAAAGCCTTGCAATACGGCGGTCACGAAGTGCACCGTAGCCTTGGTATTGCAGAAAATGATGGCGGAGGCCGGGTTTTCGACTTCCAGAATCTTGATCAGCGTGCGATCCTTTTCCATGCTCTTGCATTCGCAATAGAGATGCTGGACTTCCGCCACATGGATCTGCGTCGTGGACAGGGAGAGCATCTGGGGATCGGTCAGGAATTCTCCCGCCAGCTTGAGCACATGGGGCGGATAGGTAGCCGAGAACAGCATCGCATGGATGGACGTTTCGGGCAGGTACCGCTGTATTTCTTTCATATCCGGATAGAAGCCGATGGAAAGCATACGGTCGGCTTCGTCAAAAATCAGAGCGGAAATATGATCAAGGTTGAGCGTGCGCCGCAGGAGATGGTCAAGCACACGGCCTGGCGTCCCCACAACAACGCTGACCCCCTGACGGAGCGCGTCCATCTGCTTGCCGTAGCCGACTCCGCCATAGACGGCGGCCACGGTAAAGCCGCTCCCTTTGAAAAGCGTTTTGGCTTCCTGTTCCACCTGAACGGCAAGCTCGCGGGTCGGAACGAGAATGAGCGCCTGTACGGCGGGCATGGCCGGGTTCAGGCGGGCCATGAGCGGAAGCAGGTAGGTTCCCGTCTTACCGCTGCCCGTACGGGACTGGACCATGAGATCCCTCCCTTCGAGCAGATAGGGGAGAGCGCGGGACTGCACGGGCATAAGGCTGTTCCACCCGGCCTTGGCGCAGGCTGTCTGAAGCAATTGAGGCAGATCGGCGAGGGAGACTTCCGGGAGGGCGTTTTCGGGCTCGTCGACGGAGATGATTTCAGAAGACGTCTGGATGGTGTTGGAGGGGTGAGACTTGGCTTTGGCCTTCTGGGCAGCCGGGGTGGCCTTGGCCTCTTGCATTTGTTCGGTCATGTAATGTCCAAAAGTGAAAAGGTGAAACGAGAACTCCGGGCTCCGGGAACGTCCCTATTTGATAGGTATCGGAAAGCCGAATCGACATAGCACGATGGTTGCCCGGTACGGAGCGGAAATTTTCTCAAACAAAAAACGGCAAAGGCGTTACGAAGGATTGTCTCGTACGGTCTCCGGCAAGCAGAGCCGACGGCATGTTGGGCAGCCAGTCGAAAAAAGAAAAAGCCAAACCTCAGCAACGCAAGCTAAGAATGATAACAGACCTGCCACACAAGGCAAGCTCTGAGAGAGGCCGTTTCGTGGGTATTTTCCGGAGAGCAGAGCCCATGAAGGATCTCGTTCCTATGATAACACCTCTTCTAAGGGCTTGTTCCAACGTAGCGAAGCATATTCACCCTCAACCCATTGGATGGATGAGGGCCGAATGCCGAGTTTCTCCCAGCGGGGAAGCAGGCCCCCCTTATGGCCAGAGAAAAAGCCTTGGCAATATTGGGGGAAGAAGAGTTCATCCGGCGGCAGGAAGCCGTTCAAAGCGAAATGCGAACGGACCGTTTCGAACAGCGCTTCACTTTGGATGATATTGCCGAGTGCCGGGTGGCGGGGCCCCGCCAATACGGATTCATCCAGTTCACGCTCCGGGGCGAGGCTCAACCGGATGACGGGGATTCTCCGTGCCCATGCAGAGGCAAGGGCTTTCCCGAGGGTGGTTATGGTCGTGTCCAGTTCCCAGGGCGCATATTGGCCCATCCTCCACCGTTCCGCCAGCGGCGTACCGTCCACGACGAGACAGGGATAAAAACGCAAACAGGAAGGAGAAAACGCAAGGGCCTCTTCCACATCTTCAGAGAAGCGTTGCGGAGTGGAGCCGGGCATACCGGGGAGTAGCTGGATGCCGAGTTTGAGGCCGCTTTCCTTGATCAAACGGCAGCCTTCCCGCGCCCTATCGCCATTGTAGCCGCGTTGCACGTCCAACAGCGCTTCGGTATGGAATGACTGTATTCCCAGCTCAACAAGATCCAGTCCCGCATGGCGCAATGCCTGCAACCGATCCGGGCGGAGCGCATCAGGGCGCGTCGAACACCGGACCCGGCATACGATGCCTTTTTCTTTGGCTTGCATGGCCAACGCCAGACATTCCATCTGGAGGCGTTCAGGGAGAGCGGTGAACGTACCGCCGTAGAAGGCCAATTCGATGGGACGAGAGGCCGTCCGCTCCATGTGATGCGTCTCTAACTCGGACAAAAGATTGGCAAGAGCTTGTGGGTATGGTAGGCAATCAGAAGGTCGCGTGTGCCCCGTCTGCTTGTCTTGAGCGCAAAAGAGGCAACGATGTGGGCAGCCTGCAAAAGGCAAAAAGAAAGGGACGATGGCGGGACGCTGTCGCGGGGCTGATGCGCCGGGGTTGCCGACCGGAAAAAGGCACTCGCGCGCATGGCGTCCCGTGGAAGAGTTTTTTTTCATACCTGTTGATTTGTTTGGTATTAGACGATAAGTGTTGGTATACCTTGGCGCTTATCGATTTGTACACAGTGTTTTGTTCAGAGACTATCCCACAGTTCACCGTGGAGGTCGAGCCCGAGGTAAGAAAAAGGAGCCGCTATGCCTGCATCACAACATGAAGATTGTATTTTTTGTAAAATCGCACGTGGGGATATCCCTTGCACATCCGTCTTTGAATCCGAAGAGCTGATAGCTTTTCTGGATATCAGCCCCGTCAACAAAGGACATACTCTGCTTGTTCCTAAGGCGCATATGGAAACGCTGTTCGATATGCCCGCTGGTATAGGCGAAACGTTATTTGCTGCTATGAAGCAGGTGGGCTCTGCCGTTATGAAGGCGACGGGTGCGGAAGGTCTGAATGTCGTTCAGAATAACTATTCCGCTGCGGGGCAGCAAGTTCCGCACGTGCACTGGCATCTCATTCCCCGTTTTGCTGATGACGGTTATACGGCGTGGCCGCAGGGAGCATATCAAGATATGCAGGAGATGGCGGCCCTTGCTGACGCCATCCGGGAAAAACTATAACCGACGATTTCAAGGATGAGCAGAAAAGGGTCATATTCTCCCGCTGTAGGCGTGCAATCTTCTTGAACTATAGATAAATAGAGAGTATACTTAGGGACAGGCAAACCTCGTTTCGAGTGATAGTGCGTCTTTGGGGGAAGATGTGTCCGAAAAGGAGCGAGAAAAGTGGTTTTGCCTGTTTTTCTTTACAAAAAAACTGTGTAGGGACCCGATAGGAGCGACGACGGGCTGCACAGGGCGTTGAGAAAAGCATATTTGGGAGTCGGCAACAACGAAGAGTCTCCAGTTCTCCTCAAGAGAGGCCTTTCGTCAAAGGGCATTGCGACGGAATGTCTCGCGGAGGAAACGATACTTGTGGAATGCTCTGGATGCTCGAACATTTTGGGAAGTATGGAGGAACTATGAACAGAGCACTGACCAAAGCGGATATTGTAGAAGCCATTTATGAGAAGACCGACAGAAATCGCGCTGATGTGAAGAACACGGTGGAAATTCTGCTTGGTCTGATGAAGCAGGCCATCAAGAAGGATGATGCCCTCTTGGTGAGCGGATTCGGGAAATTCGAGGCTTACGACAAGGAAGCGCGCAAGGGCCGCAATCCTCAAACGGATGAGACCATTACGCTCCCTCCCCGCAAGGTGGTCGTGTTCCGTCTGTCTCGCAAGTTCCGTGCGGAATTGAACGGCGAGGAAGTTGAAGCCTAGCCCCTTTTAACGTTGAAAGATATGTATGGAGAAGGGAGGGAAAAGTTTTGAAAAAAACTTTCCCTCCCTTCCCTCGCTCTGCCCGTGCTGAGTACGTCCTTCCCTTTCAAAGGCTTTTGTGCCTGTCCCATCGCTTCCGCATTTCCCGCTTCCCGGCACAGATTGCTTTGGAGGAATACAATGAAGCGCCCTCTCATGCATCATGAGCGGGCGCTTTTGTTATGGGTATGGGCGGTTCAGCTTCGGATCCAGCCCTGTACGATTGGGGCATTGAGAAGCTGTTCGGCAATCAGTATGTTTCCCGTTTTTCCCGGATGGAGCCCGTCATCCAGATCGGCGACGTATACGGCGGGGAGCCCTTTGAGAAGATCAAGATAGGCGACACCGAGATCGAGGCAGAGCCCGGCATAGGTTTCGTTCAATTTGTTCAGCCGTTCCAGGTGATCCGGGTTTTTCACCGGGGGAGGCCCCATCATAAGGACCGGAGCTTCCATCTGCGCTTCGGAAAGAATGGCTTGGGCGTTTTGGGTGCTTTCCTGCATAGGGACAGCGACATTGCCGTTGGGAGCCGCCATGTCTACGGTGCCGAAACAGAAAATCAAATAGGGCACGGTGGCGTCATTGACACGGGAGCGGTATTCGGAAGCCCAGCGTTCTCGGATTTGAAGGCTCGAATGTTTGCGGACGCCCAGATTGTAGAAGGTGGAAGGCGGGACGGGAAGGCCGGCGCGCTGGGACGCCAATCCGGCGAATCTTCCGATCCAGCCTCCGGCAAGGGTATCGTTGACCCCCAGAGTAATGGAGTCGCCAAAAAAGAAAAATGTTTTCACAGTCCTCTCCTTGTTTCAGCAAACCAGTCTGCATGATTCCTGTGTTTCCTGCCGCAGCAATGCCTCTATCCTTTTTCCGCCACATGCAGGCAGACAATGCCCGAACACAACGGAATATGGTAAATCCGTTTGAAACCCGCCGCGCGCATTTCATCGCTCAAGGCATCCGCCGAGGGGAATTCGATGATGCTCCTGGCGAGGTAGGCATAGGCACCGGGATCTCCGGAAAGCCTGCCGACGACAGGCAATATCCTTTTCAGATAGAAATTGTAGATGCCGAGCCAGATACGCGTCTTTCCCGTCCCAAATTCCAGGATACAGGCCCGGCCTCTGGGCTTGAGGACTCGCGCCATCTCCGCGAAGGAGGCTGAGCGGGGGGCAATGTTGCGGATGCCGAAAGCCATGGTGAGGCCGTCCATACACGCGTCGGGGAGAGGCAGGGCTCGTGCGTCGGCCCCGACGGAAAGAACGAAGTCTTTGTCTTCTCCCGAAAGCTTCTTTTGCCCATGCACCAGCATGGGAGGGCAAAAGTCCATTGCCAGCACCTGTGCGGCGGGGTGGCGCTTGCGCACCGCTAATGTAACATCCAACGTACCCGCAGCAAGATCGAGAACCCGCTTTCCTTCCGCCTGCCCGGGAAGTACGGCATCGGCAAGGCATTTTCGCCAGCCTTGGTCCAAACCCAGGCTTAAGAGCCTGTTCAACGGATCATACCATTTGACGATACGGGCGAAGAGCCCCGAAACTTTTGCCGCGTGTGCGTCGGTCGCCGTTCCGGTTTTTTCTTCAAGTAGTTCTTGAGAGTTTTCAGCGTTCACTGGTGTCATCCTGTGTCGCGTTGTCTTCCAGCGTATCGAGAACAATCTTGTAGATGGCGGGGAAATGTTCCGCAAAGTTGCTCGGAGAAATACGCTGGGTTTCGATGAATTTGACGATGATTTCTTTCGTAACCTGCAACGCTTCTTTATTTTCTTTACCCATGAGTACCCCTCACGGTTCAGTGTCGGAAAACCCGTCCGTTGGGGAATGGCCTTGACCACAATGGACAAAACCGGACGGGGAAAACAGGAAGAAACAGGCCATGCTCCTCCCCGTTTTTTTCATACATATCACGTAAGCGTATTCCGGTCGAGCGGTGTAGCCTCCACCAGGTCGGCAAAAGTCCGCATATGGCATGGGGCCGTATCAATAGTGTTGGTTTCTACCGCAACTGAGCCGGATCAAAGGAAGAGGCGTCTTCCTTTTGGGGAAGACGCCTCAATACCAAAGATGTTGCGGTGAATTATTCGAAGGTTTCCGTGCCGGTGTTCAGCTCACTGACATCCTCATTCTCCGCGAAAGGCTCCGTATTCAGATCCCCTTCAAGCTTGGAAACGAGCAGGGCACCCGTGGCATCGCCGAGGACGTTGATGGAGGTGCGGATCATATCGAGCACACGGTCGATGCCAGCGATCAGGGCCAACGCTTCCAGCGGGATGCTGATCTGGGTGAAGACGAGGCTGACCATGATAAGGCCAGCCCCGGGGACGCCGGCTGTGCCGATCGAGGCGAGAAGCCCCATGAGCATGACGGTAAGCTGGTCGCTCAAGGTCAGCGGGATGCCATACACTTCGGCGGCGAAAACAGCCGCGACGCCCATATAAATGGCGGTGCCGTCCATATTGATGGTATTGCCGAGCGGGATGGAGAAGCTGGCAACGCCCTTGGAGGCCCCGAGGCGGCGTACGGATTGCAAGTTGGTGGGAAGGGCCGCCGCGCTGGAGCACGTCGTAAAGGCGATGAGCCACGGTTCGAAAACGCCGCGGAAGAACGTGGGAAGCGGGATACGGACCACATATTTGACCAGCGGGCTGTAACAGATGATGACGTGCAGGACGGACGCGATGGCCGAGACGAGGATGAGCTTGCCGAGAGGCAGGAGCACCTTGAGGCCATGCTGGCTGACGGTGTAGGAAATGAGGCCGAACACGCCGATGGGGGCATACATCATGACCATGTTGGTCATGCGGATCATCACGTCGCCGATGAGTTCAAAAATACGGAGCAGCGGTTTGCCCGTTTCGCCGAGGGAGCTCAGGGCAAAGCCGAAAATAACGGCAAAGAAGATGACCTGCAGCATGTTGCCCTTGGCGAGGGCATCTATGGGGTTCATAGGCACGATGTTGAGCAGGGTCTGGATCAGGCTGGGCGGCGTGATCTGCTTTGCCTCCAAGCCTTTTGTGGAAAGATCCAGCCCAATGCCGGGCTGCATGATGTTGGCGAGGAACAAACCGATGGCCACGGCCACGCCCGTGGTGAGGAAGTAGTAGACGAGCGTTTTGGTGGCGACGCGCCCCAGTTTGCTCAGGTCATGGATGCCCGCGGCCCCTGCAATAATCGTGGCAAGGACCAGAGGCACGACCACCATGCGGATCAGGGTGATGAAAAGCTGCCCGAACGGGCGCAGGTAGGCGGCGGTAAACTCGGCGGAAGTCATGCTCCCGACGATGACGCCAAGGACAAGCCCGATGACCATCTGCACCGGAAGGCTCATTTTGGAATGTTTCTTTGACATAATCTCCTCCCCTCTACGATTGATGTAGTCAAAACGGCTGCCTGCAAAAGGGCAACCAAGGTACGGCTCTACGGTCATAGACAATTGTGGCGCAAAGGACAAGAACTAATTGTTTTTCTATTTATTAAATAAAGTAACTAGGTTGAAAGATTGTAAATCGGTATTCCATACACAATATGTCGCGCACGGAGAGGTGATCTGACCAAAAGGGAAAAGGGGCTCGTCCGGCAGGGTTGACAAGTGCACGCAAACAGGCTCAAAAAAGAACCATGCAAAGAGAAGCCTTCACCCGGTGCGTTCCCGGATGGTCTCGGTGCTTCTTCAAGCTTTCATCCGAACGGAGACGATATGAGCACAGGACAGATGGACAATAAGACCTATGACGTCATTTTTGTCGCTCGCAAGAATGCGGAAAACAAGAATGCGGGAATGATTGCGGAAAATGTGGACAAGGCAACCGCCATTCGCTTCGCCCAAAGATATTGCCACCGTAACGAAGATAACGAAGGCGTGATGATTGCCTATCACGGAACGACGGTTCAGCCGGAAGGCTCGGAATGGTGGTTCCACTAGGACCTGCTGCTTCGCAGAAAGAAACAAAGACAGCCCGGAATCCTTTCGGGCTGTCTTTGTTTTGTTGTGCGTATGCTGCGGGCGTTAAGGCGGCGGATGGAGTTATTTCAACGCGGCCTGCGCAATGGCGGGGACGCTTTCAACCAGCAGCGTCGTCACCTTTTCGGCGTTTTGCTTGAAGACGAGAGACACTTCCTCCCAGCTTACCGGGGCTTCGTCCTCCTTCCAGCAGTCGTAGTCCGTGGACATCGCCACGGCGGCATAAGGGATGCCCGCTTCATTGGCAAGCGCCGTTTCCGTGGAAACGGACATGTTGATGACATCGGCCCCCCACATCCGGAACATGCGGGATTCCGCCTTGGTGGAGAAGCGGGGGCCTTCGATGGTGACGACGGTTCCGGTGGGATGGAAAGGGAAATCGTTTTTGCGGCAGCCGTCGATCAGGATTTGGCGAAGAGAGGCGTCGAACGGTTCGGCCATGGGCGCATGGACGGGCTGGCCCGGCTTGAAATAATCGTGGAACGTCATTTTCCGCTGTTTGGTGAAGTCGATGAACTGATCGAGGATGACGAGATCGCCGCGCCGGATTTCCTCCCGGAGGGAACCGGTCGCCGTCGTTGCGAGGATGTGCGTGCATCCGGCATCTTTGAGTGCCTGGATGTTAGCCCGGTAATTGACTGAAGAGGGCGCAATCGTATGGCTGCGCCCATGACGCGCCAATACGGCCACGGGAATGCCCGCGATTTCGCCTTCCCGGAGCGGCGAGGACGGCTCGCCCCATACCGTGCCGGTAAATGTATCCCGCGCGTTGGTAAAAATGTTCAGGTTGTCGAGGCCGCTGCCGCCGATGATGCCTATTTTGATGCCCATGATCAGTCCTTTGTCATGTTCAGGGAAAGAATGAGGTTGAGGGTGGAGGCGATGCTTTCACCGTACGCGAAAACACCTTCGTTATGCCCGGCCGTTATAAAGATTCCTTCGGAAGGAAAAAGCTCTTCCGTGATCAAGCGTGCCACTTCGCGGGAAAGGGCGGGGGTTCCGTAGGCGACGGATTCCGGAGTCCGGGGGAAGCCTTCCGCCAGCAGGGACGTAAAGAGGAATGGGCTGTGGATGTGGATGACGCAGCGCGCTTTGTTGGCCGCGCCATAAACGGCCCCGTGCGTCATGGACTCCGAAGAGGCTTGGACGGGGCCGAAGGATGCCACGGTATTTTCGAGGGGGTCAAACGCGCGGACGAGGCTGTAACCTTGTTTTCCCAGAAGGCGGCTGGAGCCCGTTCCGCTCCCGCTGATGAGAAACAGGTTCCCCGCCAGCCGCAAAGAGACGTTCCCGTAACCGATGCCGGAAGGGTAAGCGCCGATGAGCCCCGCGTCATGAAGCGTCGTGCGCGCCGCATCCAGTTCGGGAAAAAGCGTCAGCGCATCAAGCGCCGTTTCGCGTATTCCAGCGGGCAAGGTACGGAGGGACGTCTCGACGTCTCCCCTTGTATGGCTCGCTTGGTATTTGACGACGCCGTCAATCGGCTCAGCTGTCATGGCGTGCCGTTCCTGCGGATTCGGGATACAGGGAGTCGATACCTTCTTGAGTAGCCTGACAGACGCCGCGTTCGGAAATGAGCCCTGTGATGAGCCTATTCGGGGTGACGTCGAACGCCCAGTTCCGGGCGGGGGTTTCGTCCGGACAAATCTGGACGTCAAGCACGCTGCCGTCGGGCGTTTTCCCGCTCATGATACGGACTTCCGCAGCTCCGCGTTCTTCAATGGGGATTTCCGCCACGCCGTCATCAAGGGAAAAGTCGAACGTCGAGGAAGGGAGCGCCACATAAAAAGGAACGCCGTTGTCGTGCGCCGCCAGTGCCTTGAGATAGGTACCGATCTTGTTGGCAGCGTCGCCCCTGCGGGTAACCCGGTCCGCGCCGACGATGACGATGTCCACCTGCCCGTGCTGCATGAGATGCCCGCCCGCATTGTCCGCGATCAGCGCGTGGGGCACGCCGTGCCGGGAGAGCTCCCACGCCGTGAGGCTTGCACCTTGGTTACGGGGACGGGTTTCGTCGACCCACACATGCACGGGAAGTCCCGCGTTGTGCGCCGCGTACACGGGAGACAAGGCCGACCCGTAGTCCACGAAGGCCAGCCAGCCCGCGTTGCAATGCGTCAGGATGTTGACGGGGGCTCCGTTCGCTTTCTTCGCCGCCAGCGCTTCGAGCAGCGTTTTTCCGTGTTCGCCGATGCGCTTGCACGCCTCGGCGTCTTCGTCGGCGATGGCTTGGGCTGTAACTTTGGCGATATGCCGCTTTTCTTCCGGGGAACTTCCCCGCGTCATGGCGGCAAGCTGGCGGTCAACGGCCCATGCCAGATTGGAGGCCGTGGGGCGGGTTCGCTTCAAGGCGGTTGCGGCGTCGGACATGAACGTGTCGAAAGCTTCAGTGTCCTTCGCGGGAGCTTCGCAGGCGGCAAGCCACATGCCGTATCCGGCTGTTGCGCCGATGAGCCCCGCACCTCGGACGAGCATGTTCCGGATGGCGTCACAAAGCGCACTGAACGACGTGATCGTCGCTGTCTCGAAACGATGGGGCAACACATGCTGGTCAATGACATGTAGGCGATCCGCCTCATCAAGCCAGATCGTCCGATACGCTTTCCCGTCTATGTTCACTTCCTTAGTCTCCCTATCGGATATTTTTATGTCTCATACCCGTAGGGTGGAAGGAATGTCCAGAGGCGGACAGTGCGGGGAAAGAGGGTTTTGTTGCGGCGGAGCGGTCAGTGTGGGGGACGGAAACTTCTTGGCACCAGAGCGGTGGCCGATCCGCCGTGTGCCCCGTTGGTGTTTGAGCAGGCATGGAAAAGAGCGGGAAGAGTTTTCCTCTCCCCGCTCTTTGGGTCAGCGTGCAGGACGCTCAGGCAGGCAAGGGAACATACCGCTCAAGCGAGATCTCAGGGTTCTGGAATACGGATTCGGGACACGCCGGACGGCCGGGGACGCCCCATGCCTGAAGCTGATGGAGCGCCATGTCCACCAACGTGTCCAGCCGCGACAGCAACAGGGGGCTCAGCGTGTTTCCATAGGTCATGTCCAGAGGCTGGACTCCGATCAGCCGGATTTCCTCCGGGAGGCAGTCCTTCAGCTCCGCAAGGGCCAGCACTTCGGAAAAGCTGTTCTGGTGTAGGCTCATCTTGTGCGCGCTCAAATAGGCCGGGATGCCGGTGCTGTCCTTCTCGACGGTGGTCCCCGGCTGGAGCCCGAAGTCCACGGCGTCCAGCAACAGCAGGCGCGTGGCCCGCTCCACGAAGGCCAGCAAGGGGTGCCCCTGTGTTCCGGCATCCACTATTTCCACGTTGTCGGGAAAGGCATACCGCGAATAGAGCCGTTCCGCGACCCGGACGCCGAAGCCTTCATCCCCATAGAGGATATTGCCAAGCCCCAATACGACGATCCGTTCCATGATCAGCCTCCCTTTCCTGAGCGCAGCAGCCGGAATCCGCTGAACATGGTCGAGACGAGCGTGGATTTGCCCATGATTTCTTCACGGATGACCATATACAAGTGAATGATGATGAAGCACATGAGGAACAGCATACCCAAGCGGTGGTAGCTGTGCAGATCCCGCCCGCTGTCGCCGATCCAGTAAATGAAGTCCACCACCAGATGGAATGGCTGGAGGATGACCGAGTCGGACGATTGGACGTACATGCCGAAGCCCGTCAGGATCATGATGATGAGCAGGTTGATGCAGGTCATCATGCCGAGCTGGGCCAGCGGATTGTGCCCGATGTGCTCGCGCGGGGTCCTGTCGAGAAACAGGTACCAGCGGAAGTCCGACAGCAGGTCCAGCCACCAGCTTTTCCTCCAGAACGGAATGATGAAAACCTGTCTGGAGTATTTGTTGCCGAAGAACGCGAAGATGATGCGCCAGAGCAGGCCGATGGTGATGATGAATCCGGCGATGAAGTGGGCCATGCGGGTATAGCCCATGTAAAAGAGATAGGTCGGGTCGCCGTCCAGCGAATGCCACGGCTTGCCGATGATGTACCCCGTAGGGATAAGCACGAGAAACGAGAGCACCATGCTCCAGTGCCAGATGCGGATCGGCAGCTGGAAGACATAGATGGGTTTCCCTTCCTGAATAGGTTCGTTCATGGCGTTCTCCTTAGTCCATATGGACCGTCAGCAGTTCGCTGCCGTCCGGCCCCAAGACGTGCGTCGCACAGGCAAGGCAGGGATCGAAGCTGTGGAGCGTACGCAAGATTTCCAGCGGCTGCTTGGGCACATCCATCTTCGTGCCGAGCAGGGCGGCCTCATACGGGCCGAGCTGGCCGCCGTCGCTGCGCGGTGCGGCGTTCCATGTGGTAGGGACGACACACTGGTAGACGTCCACCTTTTTGTTTTTGATGACCGTCCAGTGCCCGAGCGCGCCGCGGGGGGCCTCGGTGAAGCCGACGCCGCGGGCTTCCTGGGGCCATGTGTCGGGATCCCACTTGTTGGTGAAGACGGCGGTGCTGTCGCCGTTCTTGAGGTTCGTTATGAGCTTGTCGAAGAAGACCTGCATGGTGTCGGCCGCCCAATGCGCTTCCTGCGCTCTGGTGAGGATGCGGCCCATAGTCGATTGCAGCGACGTGACGGGTGCCCCGATCCGGGCACACAGATCGTCGACGCGGGCGACGATGTCCGGCTGCTTGAGCTGGTAGGCGATAAGCGTCCTTGCCAGCGGCCCCACTTCCATCATGTTGCCGCGCCAGCGGGGTGTCTTGATCCACGAATAGGGCGCGTTTTCATCAAGCTGCTTGATGTCCGTCCTGCTCCCCTTGGTGGCGGGTCCAAGCTCGAAGTGAGGCACGGTTTCGCCCTGATAGGGATGCAGGGAGGTAACGCCCTTGGGATACGTGTACCACGAGCGCCCGACTTCTTCACGGATCTGATCCTCGTCGGACAGGTCGACGGGCAACACTTCATTGAAGTTGCCGTTGATGATTGCCCCGCCGGGGATGAGCAGGCTTTTTTGCGAGTAGTCGTTGGCGATGGACGGAAACGCCCCATACGCCAGCAGCGACTGGTTGGAGAGGCCCGTGCCGAGGTGCAGCCACTCCGGATAGAACTTGGCGAGGGCGATGCTGTCGGGGACGAGCACCTGCGCCGAGAATTCACGGCAGCGCTTGATGATCGACAGGACGAGCTCTAGGCGTTCCATGTTGATGACGTCGGCCCCGCCCTTGCCATTGATGTTGAGGGCCAGAGGCACGCCTCCCACCAACCAGTTGGGGTGGGGGTTCTTGCCGCCGAAGACGGTATGGATCTGGACGACGTCTTTCTGGAAGTCGAGAGCCTCAATATAGTGGGCCACCAGCATGAGGTTGGCCTCGGGCGGGAACTTGTAGCCGGGATGCCCCCAATAGCCGTTCTTGAAGATGCCGAGCTGACCGGTGGAGATGATGCGGACCAGCTTTTCCTTTACGGAGGCGAAATAGCCCGGAGAGGATTGCGGCCACGGGGAAAGGCTTTGGGCAAGCCTGGACGTTTCCTTGGGATCGGCCTTGGAAGCGGAAACCACGTCGATCCAGTCCAGCCCGCCGAGCTGGTAGAAGTGCACCAGGTGGTCATGATACCATAAGGCCAGCTGCATCAGGTTGCGGATGATGTTCGCGTTGTCGGGGATGTCGATTTTGAGCGCGTCCTCGATGGCATGGACGGAGGCGAGTGCGTGCGTGCCCGTACAGACGCCGCAGATGCGTTCCACAAAGGCCCAGATGTCTCGGGGGTCACGATCCTTGACGATGATTTCCAGTCCCCGGAACATGGTCCCGCATGAGACGGCATTGGTGATCACGTTGTCGTCGTTGATGTTCACCTCGCACCTGAGATGTCCCTCGATGCGCGTAACCGGGTCGACGACAAGACGCCGCCCCGAGTCGTTAACGGTGTATCCCTGCGTTGTGTATTCGTAGGCCATGATCAGTTCCTTTCAGAAGGGGTGGAATCGTTGGAAGCGGTTTTTTCAGCCTGTGCGGTCTTGGTTTCCTTGGAGCAGTCGCCGTCCTTGCCGTAGCGGTGCTTGAGGTGCACGGCGGTACTGATGGCCGCGTGCGTCACCACGCCGGCACCGATGCCGGCGACGGCGGCCACGCCCACGGTTTCGGCAGTCGTGTTGGTTCCGAATTGGGGAATGTTGGTGATGCGGCTGTAGAAGGAACCGTGATCCCAGAAGTTCTGTTCGGCACAGCCGATGCAGCCGTGGCCGGACTGGATGGGATAGGAAACCCCGTTGTTCCACCGGGTGACGGGGCACGCATTGTAGGTCGTCGGCCCCTTGCACCCCATTTTATAGAGGCAGTAGCCGAGGCTCGCCGCGGCGTCGTCCCAAGACTCCACAAACTGTCCCGCGTCGAAGTGGGCGCGGCGTACGCATTGGTCGTGCACGCGTTTGCCGTAAAAGACCTCTGGGCGTCCCTGAGAGTCGAGTTTGGGGATTTGATCATAGGTCAGGATGTAGGCGACGATGTTGCTCATAACGTCCGGGATGGCGGGGCAGCCCGGGACCTTGATGATCGGCTTGTCGTGAATGACTTTGTGGATAGGGGTCGCCTGAGTCGGATTGGGGCGGGCAGCCTGCACGCATCCCCATGAGGCGCAGGTCCCCCACGCGACGATGGCCTTGGCTCCGGCGGCTCCGCGCTGGAGTTTGTCCATGAAGGGACGCCCTCCGTCGATGCAGTACATACCTTCTTCGCCAAGAGGCGGATTGCCTTCCACCGCGAGGATATAGCGTCCCTTGTAGGTGCTGATGGCTTCTTCGAAACATTCCATAGCCTGATCGCCCGCAGCCGCCATGATGGTGTCCTGATAGTCCAGCGCGATCATGGAAAGGATGATGTCGGAAGCCAAAGGGTGCGCCGAACGGATAAAGGATTCCGTGCAGCAGGAGCACGAAAGGCCGTTGATCCAGAGAACGGGCAGATAGGGTTTGGTTTCCATAGCGTGGGCGATTTCGAGGTGGCCCATTGGGCCAAGACCCAAGGCAACCGCCGCCATAGAGCAGAATTTCAGGAAATCACGTCGACAGATGCCTCTGCGGCGCAGCACTTCGTACTGGGTTTCCTCTGGGTTGAACATGGATACATCCTTCTTTTGGTCAGCGTTGTGTTCAAGACGGGTCCTTGGCAAAAGACACATCCGCACGGACGGCTTCTTTTTCTGCCGTACCTGTTTCACACTGAAGCCTTTTCGGGGATGTCCGTCAACCGCATGATAGCTGTATCCCTATGATAAATGCGGGATTGGAGGCGTTGAGGCGTTAGAATGTGCCGAGAAAACAAAAAAGGCATACCGTTTTTTCCGGTATGCCTTTTCCCTGACGAGAGAAGGGGAAGGGCTAGCGCGCGCCCTTGGGGAAGAGCACCACGCCGATGGTCTTGAGGATGATCCGGACGTCCAGCAGGATGGACATGTTTTTGGCGTAGTACAGGTCATACTCCAGCTTGCGGCGGGAATCCTCGACGGAGGAGCCGTAAGGGTAACACACCTGAGCCCAGCCGGTGACGCCGGGCTTGACCGCGTGGCGCAGGCTGTAGAAGGGGATTTCCTTCTCCAGTTCCTTGACGAATTCAGGGCGTTCCGGGCGAGGTCCGATGAGGCTCATTTCCCCTTTGAGCACGTTCCACAACTGGGGCAATTCGTCGATGCGGGTCTTGCGGATGATTTTCCCCACCTTGGTGACGCGCGGGTCGGATTTCATGGCCCAGACAGCACCGTTTTTCTCGGCGTCGGTACGCATGGAGCGGAATTTGTAGACGGTGAAATCCTGCCCGAACAGGCCCACGCGACGCTGCCGGTAAATGACGGGGCCGGGAGATTCCACACGGATGGCAATGGCGGTGAGAAGCATGATGGGCGATGTGCAGATCAGCAGGCCGAGCGTGGCGAACAGGTCGAAAGCCCGCTTGAGGCGGCGCAGGGAACCTCGGGTATTGAGCGAAAAGCCTTCTTCCGTGAGCAACCATTCGGAGCTGATCTGTGAGACGGGGAGCCGGTGCACCATATGTTCGCAGAAGGAGCGGACATCGACGATCATCTGCCCGTGCAGTTTGGCATGTAGCAGTTCGGTAGCGATGTCTTCGTCGATGGGGGCGTCGGGCAGCAAGACAATCATGGTGACGTTCTGCTGTTTGGCGATTTCCTCAACTTGCATGGGGGTGCCAAGATAGGGGATTTCCCTGTCGTTATCGCAGTCGCCCACATAACCGACGATGTCGGCGTCGGTCAGGGATTCGGAAATGGTCTGGCGTACCTTCCCGGCACGGTCGGTCCCGATGAGCAGGATTCTGGCTTTATGCACAAACCGGCCGATGTGCTTGTAATAGAGCGCACGCCAGCCAAGGCAGAACAAAAGGCACAAGCTGAAGAGCAGCAGCAGTGTCCTGCGATCGAAACGCCAGTGCTGGAACGCATAAAATGCGGAGGCGGAAGCGATGGCGCCAAGGAAGAAGGCTATGAGGACCCGGCCTGTGGTGTCCTTGAAATCTTCAGCCCCGACGTTATAGGCATCCAGCACGTAAAAGAAGAAAAGATAGGAGACGACGGTGAACAGCGACGCCCCTGTGTAGTCGTCCAGAACGGAAAGATCCGCAGGCAGCATAAACCACCCGGTAATGCTGAGCGCCGCAAGGATGCAGACGGCATCCAGAACTTTAAACAGCCCTTTGCGATAACCGCTGATAAGCAAGGGAAACCTCCAGTGAATCCTCGTTACGAAACCAACTTCATGACGCTGAGGATAAGATCGGCAGCCTTGCGGGCATCCAGTTCTGTTTCCGCAATGAACCTTCCTTCCTTCCCCATACGGGCCGTCAGAGCGCTATCCTCCAAAAACGACTCCAACGCCTTTGCCAAGGCCTCGGGGGTCCGTACAGGCACGAGAAAACCATTCTTCCCGTCGACGACCACGTCCCGGCATCCGGGAACATCGGTTGCCACGATGGGACGTCCCATGCTCATGGCTTCCATGAGCGAACACGGCAAGCCCTCCCGCCAGGAGGGGAGAACGACAACATTCGCCTGCCCGACATAGGGGCGCACATCACGCGTGACGCCGAGGTATTCGAGAATACCTTCCCGTTCCCATCCCTTGACCGTTTCAAGAGGGACTCCGCCCCTGGAGCTTTCGGGAGCACCCAGGAGCTGGAAACGGGCATTGGGATACCGTTTCTTTACCAGACGGGCCGCTTCCGCATATTCATACAAACCCTTGGCTTCAAGAAGCCTTCCCACAAGAAGGAATGTAAGGGGGGCTTCGGGAAGAGGCGCCACGGCAAACTTGTCCGTGTCCACTCCCGTACCTTTGGTCATGACGACATGGGCACCGCGCGGCAGGCAATGCCAATCCCGAAACGTCTGGACATCGTCCGTATTCTGAAAGAACACGGCATCGCTAAAAGAAAGCGAAATACGATAGAGGGAGGAGGCCAGATACGTGAGCATCTTTTTTACTGGGGTGTTGGCCTCAAACATATACCCGAGCCCCGTAATCATGGCGTAGCGGAATCGGATGCCCGCCAAAGCTGCCATCGGAATACCGTAAATGACCGACTTGATGGTGGACGCATACAGGATATCGGCGCGTTCCTCACGGAAGATCCTGTACAGGGCAAGGCAAGTTTTTAAATCATGGACTGGATTCAGCCCCTTGTTGTCCAAAGGATAGTTGCGGATACTCGCCCCAAACCCCTTGAGGGTGGCTTCGGCTTCGGAATCGCCCGCAGGGACGAGGCACGTTACCTGATGCCCTTCTTCCTGTAGGCGGGAGATGAGCACACTCCAAAAGCTGACCAGAAAACTGGCCCTATTATTCATAATAATGATGTTCATGGCGGAAGAGTATAGCAGTGCGCCGAAGAGAAAGGAAGAGGGATAGGGGGCTTTCCCGCAGAAGGGAAAGGATCAGGTCCGTTTTTTGGGCTGTGCCGCCTGCTGGAAGAGGCGCCCGCGTACGACTGATGTTTGGCCGAACTTGTCTTGAAGCTCGTCCATGACCTTGTCCAGCTTGGTGCGGCGTTCTTCGTTGGATTGACTGTCCTTTCCGATGGTAGGGAGCCGCAATTGGTGCGGCGGGCTGTCGAAACCGGAGACGCCTACACCGATGAGCCGGATTTTCTCCTCAAGACGCATGTGATCGAGCAGATCACACGCTGTTTCATAAATGGTTTCCGTAGCGCTGGTCGGGGCATCAAGCGTGATCCTGCGGGTCATGATCCGAAAATCTGCATACTTGATTTTGAGCGTGATCACGCGGCCCTGAAGCTTTTGTTTCCGTAAGGTGCGCCCTATCCGATCCGCATGGCGGAAAAGCCAGCTCTTGAGGAAGCCTATATCGCGGGTGTCGATGTCAAAGGTCGTTTCGGCGCTTTCTGATTTGGGAGGCGTATAGGGTTCCACTTCGCGAGGGTCAATGCCTTGCGCCCGTTCGTAGAGGGTTATGCCGGCTTTTCCAAAACGGCGCTCCCAAAACACTTTGGGATAACGGGGGACATCGCCTGCAGTGCGGATGGCAAGACTTTGGAGCTCTCTGACCATTGTTTTTCCCACACCCGGTATTTGTTCCACTGGAAGCGACTGAAGGAAGGCGGCCAGTTTATCTGGGTAAAGGATACTGAGCCCATCAGGTTTGTTCAGATCGGAAGCTATCTTGGCAAGAAATTTGACGGGGGCCAGCCCGATGGAACAGGTCAATCCTCCGGTTACTTCTTTCACTTCGAGTTTGATGCGCCGGGCCATGTCTTCCACAGGGCCAAAGAGCCGTTCCAGCCCCGTCGCGTCAAGATAGGCTTCATCGACGGACGCTTTTTCGACTCGGGGGGAATACGAGCGCAAGACATCAATGACGGTTCGGGAAACCTCGGCATAGCGTGCCATACGCACGGGAACGAGGATAGCATGAGGGCAGAGCTGCAATGCCTGTGCTATGGGCATTGCGGAATGGACGCCGAACTTCCGGATTTCGTAGGAAGCCGCACTGACGACCCCCCTGGGACCGCCTCCGCCAACGATGACCGGTTTGCCGCGCAGTTCAGGATGGTCTTTCTGCTCAATGGAAGCGTAAAATGCGTCCATGTCCACATGCATAAACCATTTCTGCAATTTTTTACTCATGACATTTTTATTTTACTTGTAAATGTAAAAATAGAAATTCTGTAGGGACACAACTGAGGCCCTCCAGAGGCTCAGCATGTGCCTAATTTTCCTTTTGAGGTGCTTGAACAGGCTTGAGCCCTCTCATCCGTCAACGGGCATAGAAAAGTTCAGAGTCTCAAGGGAATGCCAAATGGGTAACCGTAACAGCTTTGCATCCCCGACTTTGTGCGGCTGTGCGGTGTAGAACATTGAGCTCCAACATGGTGGGACTTCCATTATATGTTATCCCTTTTTGATAAATAATTGCTGATAACTATGCTGTAGATATTGAGAAAAAAGTAACGTTGCCTGCGTTCATTTCTCTTTTCTTGAGGTATCTCAATAGAAGACAGGAGTGAAACACGGCGCCAATAAAGCGAAAGAGATTATAATTCAGATAGTCATTAACTATAACATATGCGTAACTGAAATTGTAATGCAGAAATGCATTGACAGTGAAAAAAAGAGCAAGTAGGGTCAAAACATGGCAGGGTTCCCTTCTCCCCTCCTTTTTACCCCCCTGTGAGGTATCCATGATCCGTAGAACGTTTCTAAAAGGTGCGGCTGCTGTTTCGTTTTCTCTCATGGTTTCACCGGCATTGACAGCTTTTGCCAAGGATTCGGTGCGTGTTTATGTGGGCGGCCCCATTTTCACCATGAACAAGAACAACGACATCGCAGAAGCCATCGCGGTGAAAGGTGAAACGATTCTGGCCGTGGGCAAGAAGGCCGAGGTTATGGCCGCTGCGGGTTCGGGCGCCACCGTAGTGGATCTTAAGGGCAAAGCGCTTATCCCCGGCATGATCGACGGGCACAGCCACTTCCCATCAGGGGCTTTCAATGAGTTGACGATGGTCAATCTCAACGTGCCTCCTCTTGGGCGTGCTGAGTCGATTGCGGATATGCAGAGTCTGCTGAAGGAACGTGCAGCCCAGACGAAAAAGGGTGAATGGATCGTCGGTTATAACTATAACGACTTAGCGATTAAAGAACAACGGCATCCAACCCGTGCCGATCTGGATGCGGTGTCCACCGAGCACCCCATTTTTGTGAAGCATGTGTCCGGCCATTTAGGTGTGGCGAACAGCAAAGCTCTGGAGTTGGCCGGCATTACGGAAGAGACGCCGAATCCTGAAGGCGGTAAATTCCGTCGCGGTCCGGACGGAAAGCTGGATGGGGTGTTGGAAGGTCCGGCGGCCCAAGCGCCTGTTTCGGCCATCCGTCCCAAGCCTACGGCCGCACAATATGAAGAGGCTGTGCGTCGTGACAATATGATCTACGCCGCTGCGGGGATTACGACGGCCAACAATGGCGGCAGCCCCACAGTGGATGACTTTTTCCTCAAGGCCAGCGAAAACGGCGATCTGGGCATCCGTGTGGTCATCTGGCCCAACGGCCGTAATGCCAAGTTGATAGAAAGCTATGGCGAAAAGCGGCAGGGTGCGCAGCTGGATAAGGCTGGCAAGGTGTTCCTCGGGCCGGCCAAGCTTTTTGCCGATGGTAGCCCGCAGGGCTATACGGCATGGTTCTCCAAGCCCTACTTCAAGCAGTTGCCCGGTAAACCGGCAGATTTTCGCGGTTTTCCGGTATTCAATTCGCAGGAAGAATTGTTTGCGCTGGTCCAGAAACTCCACGATGCGGGCTGGCAGATCACCACACATACCAATGGCGACCAAGCCATTCAGGACATGATTGACGCGTATAGCGCCGCTTTGGAAAAGAATCCGCGTAAGGACCATCGCCATATTCTCAATCACTGCCAGTTCTGTCGTCCTGATCAGGTGGTGGCCATTGCCGAAAAGGGCTTTGTGCCTTCCTATTTCGTGACCCACACATGGTTCTGGGGCGACATCCACCGCGACATGGTGGCCGGTCCCGAGCGTGCGGCCCATATCAGCCCGTTGAAGGCGGCACTGGATCATAAGATTACCTTCGCCTTGCATAACGATACGCCCGTGACGCCCATCAGTCCGCTCATGGACGTCTTTTCGGCAGTCAATCGTCTCACGTCCTCGGGTAAGGTTCTTGGCCCTGATCAGCGCATCGACGTTATGGAAGCCCTGCGCGGCGTAACCATTAACGGTGCCTATATGCAGCGGCTCGAGGATAAGATCGGTTCTCTGGAAAAGGGCAAGCTGGCGGATATGGTTATCTTGGACAAGGACCCCACCAAGGTGGATCCGGTCAAGTTGAAGGACATTATGGTGGAAGAAACTATTGTGGGCGGTAATACGGTTTACAAGCGCGCTTGATGCGCCGTTGTCTGATACTTAAAAAGGCCCGCTTTTGGCGGGCCTTTTGCTATGCATCGTATTGCGTCGGAATATGCAGCATAGGCGACTTAGAAGCTGATGTTATCCAGATGCGCGTGCTGGATAAGCTCCGGGATGTCGGTAAAGCTTTCGAAATCCCAGCTCACGAGTTCAGGATAGGTCAAGTGTTGCAAACCTTGCGGATTGGCCGAAATAATGAACCACCGTTGCCCCGCAGCGTCTTCCCCCCAGCCGAAACCGATCACAAGATCTTCGAGATATTTGGGAAATCCCTGATACAAGGCGGTGTATTCCGCCACAAAGGCCTCGTGGGCTTCTTTAAACGAAGGGTACATCTGACGACCGGATTCCGTACTTGCCATGCTGTGCTCCTGTTGTAATCAGCCTCATCGCAATGGGCCGCCATCATGAGTGCAAGACGTTCGCCGTTGGGCTCTTCGTCACGGTGCTGTGGTGGCCCGACATAGAAAATACATATCTACGGTTGAAGGTTACCCTAAAATAACAGCGAGGTATCTGAATCGCAAGGTCTAAGATGGGCTTCTCATGGACAATGTGCCCCATGCCATGTGGCGCTGGGCAGCAATGGCGTGAGAAGTATGATTGGGATTTTTGAATATGAAGGATAGCCCTATCTCCATAGTGTGCTTCTTGGGAAATCATATACTTGCAACAGGAGGCATCTTAATAAAGAAGCCTCAGAGGTAAGGGCTTCAGGTAACAATGATTGGGGCGACGGAAATGCCCATGTAGCTTACAGACTGAGGGAGTATCGTTATGCGCGCTATTGTCATGACGGCATTTGGCGGCCCGGAGGTTTTGCGCCTTACGGACATTCCGGAACCAGAACCGGAACATGGGCAGATCCGTGTTCGGCTGTATGCGGCGGGGGTCAATCCTGCCGAAGCCTATATCAGAACGGGCCAGTATGCCTTCTTCAAACCCACATTGCCCTATACCCCCGGGTTTGATGGCGCGGGAGTTGTGGACAAGGTGGGCGAGGGGGTGCAAGGCAGTAAACCCGGTGATAGGGTTTTTGTGACGGCTCTTACGGCGCGACGCAATACGGGGACTTATGCTGAGAAGGTTGTCTGTGATGCGGAGGCTGTTCATCTCCTGCCCGATGCCGTTACGCTTGAGCAAGGTGCGGCGGTGGGATTTCCCGGTATGGCCGCGTATAGGGCTCTTTTTCAATGTGCAGGCCTTAAGCCCGCAGAACGCATCCTCATACACGGCGCGAGCGGAGGTGTGGGGACCGTCGCCGTACAGCTGGCGCGTGCATGTGGAGCGTTCGTAATCGGTACCGCAGGGAGCCCTGCCTCTATGGAGCTTGTCCGCAGCATCGGAGCGCATATCGTATTGGATCACACGCAACCGGGCTATCTGGATACGCTGGCCGCGCTTACGGATGGAGTGGGGCCGGATGTGATTCTCGAAATGCTTGCGGATAAGAATCTGGAAAATGACATGCGGATGATAGCCAAGCATGGGCGTATTGTCGTCATAGGCAGCCGGGGCAGCCTTGAAATGACGCCGCGTCTCCTCATGGCCAAGGAATCCGCGGTGATGGGCATGGCCATCTGGCATAGCGCCCCGGAAGAGGCGCGCATGGCGGAAGCTGCTGTTGCGGCCGCGTTGCGGAGCGGTGCCTTGCGTCCTGTTCTTGGCGACATACTGCCCCTTGAAAAGGCGGCTCAGGCACATGAGGACATCATTGCGCGCGGCGGCAAGCCGGGCAAGATGCTCCTGCGCATTGAGTAAGGCTACGCCAGAAAAGCAAGGTTTGCTGGCCGTGATTCCTCCCTAAGATTCACGGCCTTTTTGTGAAGGGAACGTCCGCTCCTGTGACTTTGGAAAGCTTATTCTTTAAAACGAATAGAGGGGGTGTTTTAATAATATCCATATACGATAGCTGGATACGGATGCATATCCCCATGTGATGTCAGCTTGACCTGCCCAGTGAAGCGGTGCATAGATTTCCGAGTAGAACGGATGACAAGAAAATACCTTGCTCCCCCTTCCATTATGGAGGTTAGGGCTTATATGGTATTCTGTCGGGAGAAGTCCCTTTAACGAATCGTTATGCTCTCCGGGCGTGACTCCGGTTGCACCCCGGATTGGTGACCAGCTTTTTTGGAGGACAGCATATGTGGGAATACACGGATACCGTTCGGGAGCATTTCCTGAAGCCGCGTAATGCGGGTGAACTTGCTGATGCCAACGCCATTGGCGAGGTGGGAAGCCTTGCTTGCGGCGATGCCTTAAAGCTTTTCTTGAAGATCAACGACAAAGGCATCATCGAAGATGCCTCCTTCCAGACGTTCGGCTGTGCCAGCGCTATTGCGTCGAGCTCTGCGTTGACTGAAATGATCAAGGGCAAGACGGTGGAAGAAGCGGCCAAGGTGACCAATAAGGATATTGCGACATACCTTGGTGGATTGCCCCGTGAAAAGATGCATTGCTCCGTTATGGGACAGGAAGCCTTGGAAGCGGCTCTGCGTAACTGGCGCGGCGAACCCGCCGAGAAGCAGCATGAGCATGAAGGCAAACTGGTCTGCAAGTGTTTTGGTGTGACCGATGTTCAGATTCGCCGTGCCATTGAGGAAAACAACCTCAAGACGGTGGAAGAGGTTACCAACTACACCAAGGCTGGCGGTGGTTGCGGAGAATGCCTTGATACCATTCAGGATATTCTTGATGAGGAATTGGGGAAGCCGAAGCTGAAGGAATTTAATCCCGCTCCGAAGTCCATAATGACCAATGTGCAGCGTATGCAAAAGGTCATGCAGGTCCTCCAGGATGAAGTCCGTCCGCGTCTCGCTGCGGATGGCGGTGATATCGAATTGGTGGATGTCGATGGCCATCGGGTCGTCGTCGCTTTGCGCGGCCTGTGCTCGAACTGCAGTTCCCGCACGGTGACGTTGAAGGATCTGGTTGAGAAGATCCTCCGTGAACAGGTGGAACCGGAAATTGTGGTTGAAGAGGTGAAGGCATGAGCGTCATCTATCTCGATAACAACGCCACGACCAGCGTAGCGCCGGAAGTTTTTGAAAGCATGATTCCGTTTTTTACGGAAAAATATGGTAATGCCTCGAGCATGCACACGTTCGGCGGGCAGGTGGGCAAGAGCATTCAGGATGCACGGGAAAAGGTTGCGGCGATGCTTGGTGCGCAGCCTGAAGAGATCGTGTTCACCTCTTGCGGCACGGAAAGCGATTCCACTGCCGTGATGTCCGCTTTGCAGGCGCAGCCTGAAAAAAAGCATGTCATCACGACCCGTGTTGAGCATTCGGCGCTTATCGCCCTCGGGCAGCATCTGGAGCAGAAGGGGTATGAGCTGACGTATCTGGGCGTGGACTCCAAAGGGCGCCTGGATCTGGACGAACTGTCGGACGCTATGCGCAAAGATACGGCCATTGTCTCCATCATGTTCGCCAACAATGAGACCGGTACCGTTTTTCCGATTCAGAAGATCGCTGAAATGGTAAAGGAGCGGGGTATCCTGTTCCATACCGACGCCGTACAGGCCGCCGGCAAGCTTCCTATTGATCTGGCCAAGATGCCGGTGGACTTTTTGGCGCTTTCCGGGCACAAGCTCCACGCCCCCAAGGGGATCGGAGTGCTGTATGTCCGCAAGGGAACGCGGTTCATCCCGTTTCTTCGCGGCGGGCATCAGGAAAGGGGGCGTCGCGCCGGCACGGAAAATGCGCCGTACATCGTAGGCCTCGGTGCCGCATGTGAATTGGCCATGAACCACATGACGGATGAAAACACGAGAGTGCCAGCCCTCCGCGATAAGCTGGAAAAAGGCCTTTTGGCGGCTATTCCCGATGCCATCGTGAATGGAGATGTGGAGAACCGTCTGCCGAATACGTCCAATATCGCGTTTCAGTATGTTGAGGGCGAGGCGATCCTGTTGCTCATGGATCAGCTCGGCATCTGTGCTAGCTCCGGTTCGGCCTGCACCTCCGGCAGTTTGGAACCTTCGCATGTGCTGCGCGCTATGGGCGTTCCCTTCACCTTCGCGCATGGCTCCATCCGTTTCTCGCTGTCCCGGTATACAACGGACACTGAAATCGATTACGTCCTTAAAAATCTGCCGCCCATCATTGAGCAGTTGCGTGCGATTTCTCCCTTTAGGGCAATGAAATAGCCAGTTCTCTTTGACAGAAAAAGAAAAAGGCACCTCATCCGGGTGCCTTTTTTGTTACTGTTGCGGCGGCATTACTTGGTGAGCTGGCTATGCCAAGCGAGCAGGGCGTTCATGAGCGCCGTGACTTGCTGCTGCAAGGAGGGATCAATGAGATCTCCGGATTCGTTGAAAGAGGCGGAGAAGGCGTTGGAAAAGACTTCCGGTTTGTTCACTGGGCGGAGGTTCAAATAAACGCAGACCTGCCGCAAATGATACTGCGCGCGCGATGTCCCCATGCCGCCGCCGGCTCCCATGATGGCTACCGGTTTTCCGTTGAAAGGCGCACAGTCCGGTTCGCGTGATACCCAGTCAAGAGCGTTTTTCAGGGCCGGGGCGATGGAGTAGTTGTACTCGGGACAAGCCAGCACGAGGGCATCGGCTTCGGTCACCTGCCGGATCAGCATTTGTACTGGTTCAGGTTTGGAATCACAACGATCGGCATTGTAAAAAGGAACATCGGCGAGATCGGCGATTTGGAAGTTCACCGTGGGGGGAAGGCATTGCTTGGCGAACCGCAGGAGCCCCGTATTGCGGGACTGGGCGCGCAGGCTTCCGGAGATGCCGAGAATATTGAGAGTAGGATTCATACGTATTCCTCCTCCTTTGAAATTAGCGCGGTAAACGCCGTTTGTCCATGAGAAAGGCAAATCAGAAGAGAGGGTGATACACAATCTGTCAAAAAAACTTAATGGGAATAAAGAAACGGCGTTATCTGCTTTTTTGAAAAAAATTTTGCAGTAAGGATGCACATTCCGGTGCGGCGATACCGCCCATATGCCATACACGATGGTTGTGGAAAGGCAGATCCAGCCCGTTGAAGCACGATTCCACAGCTCCGGCTTTATTGTCCGCAGCTCCATAGACGACACCGGCAAGGCGGGCATGAACGATGGCGCCCGTGCACATCAGACAAGGTTCAAGCGTAACGACGAGAATGCAGCCTTCGAGGCGGTAATTGCCCAAAACGGCTCCGGCTGAACGCATGGCCATGATTTCGGCATGGGCTGACGGATCGGACAGGGTAATGGGCTGATTGTGCTCGGCGGCGAGGATCGTCCCCGCCGGATCGACGATGAGCGCCCCTACGGGGACTTCTCCTTGCTGGGGCGCTTGCCGTGCTTTCGCAATCGCTTGGAGCATCAACCCCTCCCACGACCAGCCGGAAGGAGGGGGAGGGACGGGGCCCCATGCCGTATAGGCGCGGGGGTCGCAGACTGTCTCGGAAAAGGCCGCCCAAGGATACTCCGATCCGGAGGGCGGCCTCTTGGATGGCGTCATTACAGGATGACCCGCCTGCGAATCTGCTGAACGACCTGTTCGGGCGTATCGCAGACCGTGACGAGATCGTCCACCTCGGAAGCCCTGATGTAGCCCCCGGAAACCATTGTGCTGCGGACCCAGTCGAGGAAGCCGTTCCAGAAGGTACTCTGGTACAGGATAATGGGAAGCGGACGGATACGTTTGGTTTGCGCGAGCACAAACGCTTCGGAGAGTTCGTCAATGGTGCCCATGCCGCCGGGCATGACGACATACGCGAGCGCATACTTTACAAACATGAGCTTGCGCAGGAAGAAGTAGCGGTAATCACTGCGTATTTTTACATACTTATTGCATTCTTGTTCGTGGGGAAGCTGGATATGCAGGCCGACGGACGTTCCTCCGGCCTCGGTGGCTCCCTTGTTGCCCGCTTCCATGAGGCCGGGACCGCCGCCGGTGATGACGCCATAACCCGACTCGACCAGCAACTTGGCGATGGTCTCGCCCTCGGCATACAACGGGTTCTCGGGCTTGACCCGGGCGGAACCGAAAATGGACACGCAAGGACCAAGATCGCTGAGCGTTTCGAACCCATCGACAATTTCAGCGAGAATCCTAAACATTCGCCATGATTCACGGATAGATAGCATGTCTATCGGGGATTGGCTCATAGATAGCTCCTTTTGAGGTATGAAAGGGACTATAGCCCGGTGTGCATAATGGCGCAAGCGCTCCAAGAGAAACCGTGCGCGCGATGAGGGCGCGTAATTTTTCTTCTTCATATCATGTCGGTATGATGAGAATAATTCCGGCTTATGGGAGCGCATAGTTTTTCTTGTCATGGGATACCGGTTACAGGTAGTATGGGACCCTGTTTGGGAATTTACTCTGCATCAGGAGGTTCTATGAAAGTTCATTTTCTCGGTGCGGCGCAGACGGTCACCGGTTCTTGCTATCTCATTGAGGCTTGCGGGATTCGTTTTACCGTGGACTGCGGTATGCATCAGGGGAACTCCGAGATCGAGGCCCGTAACTTCGATACCGATATCTACCAATCAGGAAATATTGATTTTATCCTTTTGACACACGCTCATATCGATCATTCCGGCCTCTTGCCCCGCATTGTGCATGAGGGGTTCAAAGGCTCCATTTACTGCACGCCACCGACAGCGGCCCTTGCCGGGCTGATGCTTGAGGACAGCGCGCATATTCAAGAAATGGAAGCTGAATGGAGGCAAAAGAAGCAAAAGCGGCACACCGGACAAAACGGCAAAAGCAAAGAGATCGTACCGCTGTACACGGTTGAAGACGCCCGTAAAGTCCCGGACCAATTCCGTTTGGTGGAATACAACAAAACCTTCGAACCCCATCCGGGCATTGCCGTCACCTATAAGGACGCCGGCCATATCCTCGGCTCCGCTTTCTTGGAGCTGACCGTAACGGAAGACGGCAAAACGACCCGTGTCGTCTTCTCTGGGGATTTGGGGCGTCCGGGCACGCTCCTGATGCATGATCCGGTCGTCGCCAGCCAGGCTGATTATCTGTTCATTGAGAGTACGTACGGCGATCGTAATCATAAGAACGAAGAAGCGACATTTGACGAACTGGCGGAAGCCATCGCCTACAGCTACAATAACCATGACAAGGTCATCATTCCCGCCTTTGCCGTGGGGCGCACACAGGAGATTTTGTACTGCCTGTACCTGCTGCGGCAGAAGGGGAAGCTCCCGGATGACATGCCCATATTCGTTGACAGCCCTCTGGCGATCCGCGCAACGGAAGTCTTCAAAGAATTCAAGGACTATTTGGACACGCCCGAGATCGACCTGTCAGGGAACATGTCCGCATTGCTGCCCAACCTGAAATTTACCTTGAGCGCTTTGGAGTCCCAGGCGTTGAATGTGATGAAAGGGCCGGCGATCATCATTTCCGCAAGCGGAATGTGCAATGCCGGGCGCATCCAGCACCACCTCCGGCACAACGCATGGCGTCCCACGGCCAGCATCGTCTTTGTCGGGTATCAGGGGGTCGGCACGCCGGGCCGTAAGATCGTCGATGGCGCAAGCTCCATCCGGCTTTTCAATGAAGATGTCGCCATCAAGGCCAAAGTTTTTACGATTGGCGGGTTTTCCGCGCACGCCGGGCAGAGCCAGATTTTGGATTGGATCCGGAAAATGGCGCATCCCGGTATGCAGGTCGTGCTGGTGCATGGCGAGGAGAAAGCACAGCAGATCCTTTCCGGCCTTATCAAAGACCAGTTCCATCTTTCAGTGTATGCTCCCGGCTATTTGGAAGAAATGGCTCTTGCGGCGGGAGCTACTCCCGAAGTGGTCGTTACCGCCCAACCGAAGAGTTATGCGCATGTGGACTGGGACTTGCTGCTTGAAGAAACGGAAGGCAAGCTTTCCAAGCTCCGTACGCGCCTTGAAAAGGCTGGGGAACGGCCTTGGGATGAACAGGTTGATATCCGGGATCGTATCCTTGAGCTCAATAAGGAACTGCTGTCCGTCCTGACTCAGCTGTAAGTGAAGAAGAGGGGCCCGCAATGGGCCTCTTTTTCTCCGTTTTTGATTGAATAGAATCCGTTCACTTCAACGTTGGTGACAAACCGACCGTTTCCTACTGGAGTTTTCATGCGAATCATTGCCGGTGCCCTTGGAGGCCGGAATCTGAAGACGGTTGAAGGGCCGGGGTATCGTCCGGCTACGGCCAAGGTACGCGAAGCCATTTTTTCCATGCTTTCCTCGCGGGGCGTTGTATGGAGCGGTTTGCGCGTTCTGGATTTGTTTGCCGGAAGCGGAAGCCTGAGCTTTGAAGCTCTCAGCCGGGGAGCGCAAGAGGTTTGCCTTGTCGAGCGCGAGCCGAAAGTTGTGCAATGCTTGAACCAGAATGTGGAAGCGCTGGATGTGTCGGATCGGTGCCGTGTGGCGGAGAGCGATGTCCTGCGTTTTCTGCGGGGCAGGGCGTATCAGCCTTACGATGTCATCTTTGCCGATCCGCCGTATGGTGAAAATCGGCTGGTCCCTACGCTCAAGGCCATTATGAAGGGCGGCTGGCTCGCACCCGACGGCTATTTGCTTGCCGAGATTGAAGGCCTGCTACGTTTTGACGCCGCAGCGGCCCATGAGGAACTTGAATTGGAAATCGATCGAAATTACGGACAAACCCGGATCATCTTATGGCACAAGACAAACGAGTAGCGATCTATCCCGGAACGTTCGATCCACTGACGAACGGACACGCGAACATCATCCGGCGAGGATTGCGCATGTTCGACAACATCATCGTCGCGGTAGCCGCCGATACGGGAAAATCGCCCCTGTTTTCCCTCGAAGAGCGCGTGGCCATGGCGGAGAAAGTTTTCGCCAAGGAGCCGAATATTTCCGTTGAGCCGTTTCAAGGGCTGCTTGTGGAGTATGTTGCTCGCCGGAATGTCCATACTGTGCTTCGAGGGCTTCGGGCCGTTTCAGACTTTGAATATGAATTTCAGATTGCGCTCATGAACCGCAAGCTGCGCCCGGATATTGAGACGCTGTTTCTGATTTCCGATTACCGCTGGCTGTATATCAGTTCAACCATCGTCAAGACCGTCGCAAGTTTGGGCGGAGATGTGCGCGGGCTTGTCCCTGACCATGTTCTCAGCTGCTTGCGCGAGCGCTTCGGATTCACGCACGGAGAGATCGAACCCGTATCGCTGCCGCCCGTACCGGAACTCTCGGAACTTGCGCGCTTACAGGAACTGGAAGCGTCACTCGACAGGGATACTGATAAATGACGAAACCACGCGTCGTCTGTCTTGTCGGCCCTACGGGCGTTGGAAAATCCGCGATCGCTTTACGCCTTGCCGGGCAGTTCAACGGAGAGATCATCAATGCGGATTCGCGTCAGGTTTTTGAAGCTTTTCCGATCATCACGGCTCAACCCTCTCAGGCGGAACAGTCCGTGCTCCCGCATCGCCTTTACGGTTTTTTGAAAACGGACGCCCGTTTTTCCGCCGGGGCTTGGGGGGAAAAGGCCCTGGAGCATATCGAACACACGGCATTTCCCGTGTTTGTGGGAGGGACGGGGTTATATCTCCGGGCCTTTTTTGACGGCATTGTGGATATTCCGCCCATACCGGATGATATCCTCACGAGACTTACGGAAGCGTGCCGCATCGAAGGCTCGTTGGTGCTGCATCGGAAACTGAAGGAAATCGATCCGGCATACGCCGCCCGTATCCATGAGAACGATCGGCAGCGCATTGTGAGAGCCCTTTGCGTCTATGAGGCCACAGGGAAAACCTTTTCATGGTGGCACAGCCAAACGCCGCCCCCGCGGGATGCGGATGTGCTGCGTATAGGCTTGCGCCTTCCGCTTGATACGTTGACGCCTCTGTTGGCGCGCCGCATCGACTTGATGCTTGAGGCAGGCGCGCTTGAGGAAGCCCGTTCCGAGTATGCTGTATTCCCCGAGGGGACGCTGCCGGGATGGTCCGGTATCGGATGCCGGGAACTTCATCTTTATCTTTCGGGCGTCTTGTCGTTGGATGCCGCACGGGAGCTGTGGATCAAAAACACGCGGGCGTACGCGAAACGGCAACTGACGTGGTTCAACGCGGATAGCCGGATCCAGTGGTTTGCCCCAAATGAAGGCAAAGAGATCCTCACTCTCGTCAGCGAGTGGCAGCAGCGGAAAAAGGATTAGTGACCAGACAGGTCTGCCCTTGGCTCGAATCACATAAAAGAGCCGTCCTTCCCATACAGGGGAGGACGGCTCTAGCCTTTTCAGGAGAAAACCTTACTTCTGGCTTTCTTCCACGATGCGCATCGTGGTCGTAGCGATCTCCAGTTCTTCATTGGTGGGAATGATGAGGACGGGGATGCGGCTGTCAGGTGTGCTGATGACGCGGGCCCCGGGCTTACGGGTATGGTTTTCCTTTTTGTCCACCTTGATGCCGAAGGGCTCAAGGCCTTCGCAGACGGCTTCGCGGACGAATTCATCGTTTTCGCCGATACCGGCGGTGAACACGATGGAGTCAACGTTGCCGAGCAGGAAGAAGTAGGAGCCGAGCACTTTCTTGATGCTGCGGGTCAGCATCTTGAACGCAAGGGCGGCCTTTTCGTCACCCTTTTCGATGTTCGCGTGTACGTCGCGCATATCGCTGGTGCCGCAGATGCCGAGCAGGCCGGACTGCTTGTTCAGGACAGTATCGGCTTCCTGAGGCGTCATTCCCTTCTTTTCCATCATGAAGGGAACAATGGCGGGGTCGATGGAACCGCAGCGCGTACCCATCATCAGACCCTCAAGAGGCGTCAGGCCCATCGAAGTATCGATGCACTTGCCGTTCTGAACAGCGCTCATGGAGGAGCCGTTTCCGAGATGCATCGTGATGGAGTTCAGTTCCGAGAGGGGCTTGCCGAGGAAGGCCGCCGTCGCTTTCGCAATGTATTTATGGGAGGTGCCGTGGAAGCCATAGCGGCGGATGCGCAGCTCTTCGTACAACGAGTAGGGCAGGGGATACAGATACGCTTCGGGAGCCAGGGTCATGCCGAATTCGGTATCGAAAACGCCCACATTGGGAACGCCGGGGAAGAGCTTTTCCGCAACGTCGATGCCCATCAGGTTGGCCGGGTTGTGCAGCGGGCCGAGGGGGAAGCAGTCGCGGATGATTTCTTTTACCTTTTCGTCGATAAGCACGGGATCGGTGATCGCTTCGCCGCCATGCAGCACGCGGTGCCCGATTGCCGAGATTTCCGACTTGTCCTGAATAACGCCCTTTTCGGAGTCCAGAAGCAAGGAAATGACGTCTTCCATCCCTTCAACGTGCGTGGGGAAGGGACGCTCGACAACGATTTTCTCTTCCTTGTCTGTACCGGGAGCAATCTTATGGCTCAGTTTGCCCATAGGCTGCCCGATACGTTCGACGACACCGGAGCACAGAACGGATTGGTCGTCCATATTGAACAATTGGTATTTACAAGAAGAAGAACCCGCGTTGATGACCAGAATTTTCATTGTTCTACCAGCTGATTAAAAAAGTTGAAGAGTCTTGTGACAATAAAAAGATGAAGGATCCGGCATCTTCCGCAAAAAGGCATCAGTACGAAAGAGGTGGATCCGGATCCTCCAAGAGTGCCTTACTTAAGGGTGATTAAACCCTTTTCAGCCTGAGCCTGGATAGCCGTGATCATGACCGTGTTGATGATGTCCGGCACGGTGCAACCGCGGGACAAATCGTTCACGGGCTTGTTGAGGCCCTGCAGGACGGGGCCGATGGCAAGCGCATTGGCGGCGCGCTGGACGGCCTTATACGTATTGTTCCCGGTATTCAGGTCCGGGAAGATGAACACGGAGGCGTGACCGGCGACGGGGCTGGTGGGAGCCTTCGTTCGGGCCACTTCGGGATCGATGGCCGCGTCATACTGGATGGGGCCATCAAGGAGGAGCTCGGGAGCCCGTTCATGCGCGAGCTTGGTCGCTTCGATGACTTCGTCCACGGCTTCGCCCTTGCCGGAAGAACCGGTGGAGTAGGACAGCATGGCGACGCGGGGTTCGACGCCGAAGACACGGGCGGTATGCGCCGAGCTGATGGCGATGTCCGCAAGCTGGCTGGCTGTGGGATTAGGATTGACCGCGCAGTCGCCGAACACAAGGATGCGATCCTTGAGGCACATGAAGAACACGCTCGAAACGATGGAGGTATCCGGCTTCGTCTTGATGATTTCAAAAGCGGGACGGATGGTGTGGGCCGTGGTGTTCACAGCGCCGGAAACCATGCCGTCGGCGTCGCCGATCTGAACCATCATCGTGCCGAAGTAGGTCGAGTCCTGCATACGCTCCTGCGCCTGCTCCAACGTAAGGCCCTTGCTCTTGCGCATTTCGTAATACTGCTGGGCATAGGCATTGAAACGCGGGGAGGCTGTGGGCTGGATAATCGTGGCATCCTGCAGCTTGAGGCCAAACTTCTTGATCTTCTCCTGGATGGCGTCGGTATCGCCAAGCAGGATGATATCCGCAATCCCACGCTCGCACAGAGACTCGGCGGCGCGCAGAATCCGCAGTTCCTCCCCTTCGGGCAGGACGATGCGCATACGATGTTTCTGAGCCTGCTCCGCGAGGTTGAACTCGAACATCATCGGGGTAACGCGATCAGAGCGGAAGTTGAAAATCTTGTTGACGAGGGTTTCCTTGTCCACGCCTTCGGAGAAGGCGTCAAGCGCCACGGTGATCTTCCGATAGTCTTCGGGGGAGATCTTTCCGTGCAGCTTCAGCAGTTCCTGACACGTATCATAGGTAGCGCCCTTCACGGAAAGGATGGGGACAGGGATGCCCGTCCAGCCTTCCATGAGCTTCTGCATACTCTCGGGCAGATCGATGCCGCCGGTGAGGAGGATGCCCGCAATGTTGGGATAGGTGGACGAAAGGTGCGAGGTCAGGCTGGCGAGGATGATGTCGGAACGGTCCCCGGGGGTGACGATCAGCAGATCCTGCTCAAGGTAGTTCATGAAATTGCCGACCTGCATAGCCGCGATAAGGTAGTCGTGAACAAGGTTGTTCAGGCCTTCCTTGCCGAAAAGCACGTCGGCGTTCATCCATTTCTGGACTTCACCGACGCTCGGATTGCACAGGGCGGGGGTTTCGCTGATGAAGAACAGCGGAGTGAAAGCTCCGGAGCCTTCAATGATCGTGCTCGCACAGGTGGGGCAGTCTTCGGTGGTGAACGATACGCGGTTGACGAACACGCAGCCCACTTCGCGCCGCTTGTCCTTCAGCAATTCCAGGTTACTTCTGACGGAGGCCTGGATGGCGTCGAGGGATTTATCCTTGCCGTTGATGACGAGCGCGAGCGGAATATTGAGGCTGGCGGCGATCTCGGAGTTCAGCTCGAACTGGACGGCCGTGTCCTTGTCCCGGAAATCCGTGCCCTGGCACAAAACGAAATCATACTCGTTTTCGAGAGCTTTGTACTTCTGAAAAATCTTTTCGATCAACAGGGACATATTCCCCGAAGTCACCAGTTCGAGCGCTTCCTTATAGGTACACGCGTAGGTGTCCCTATACAGCATATCCAGCTCAAAATGCTTGAGGATCAGATTGATGCTGGAGTCGCGCCGGGCTTCGTCCTCGCTGTCGATGATAGGACGAAAGAAGGCGACCTTGCGCACCTGAGACTGCAAGAAATGCATCAGCCCCAAGGTGACTACGGTTTTCCCACTCGAGCCTTCCGTACCAGTGATATAAAGAGAATGGGCCATAAAGAGGTACTCCGGGATGTAAGGATTACAGTTTGTTCCGCAAAGCAGTAAAATCCACATAATAATAGACGGAGTGCCCCTTTCTGTCAAAAGGCACTCCGCCGACAGAGTCAAAACCGGGAACCGGCAGAACCGGTTCCCGGGAGAGAGTGTTATTCCGTTACCTTGGGTTCTTCAGCGGCCTTCGGCTGTTCGGCAGAACCAGAGAACGCCGCCATGTACTTCAACAGCTGATAACGATCGTTATACGCCTTTTCCAGGTCGTTCTGGAGACGTTCGGAATCTTGAGGCGCGATGCTCTTCAGCTGGGCGTAACGGTTTTCACCGGCCAGGAAGTCACGCAGCGTTCCGTCGGGAGCCTTGGACTCCAGAGTCAGGGGCGCTTTGCCCTGTTCGGCCAATTCGGGGTTGAAGCGGTACAGAGGCCAGTAACCGCTGTCGACGGCCAGCTTGCCTTCTTCCATGCTCTTGCCCATGCCCTTGCGGATGCCCTGGTTGATGCAGGGGGCGTACGCGATAATAAGGGACGGTCCCTTATAGGCTTCGGCTTCCTTCAGTGCCTTGAGGGTCTGCTGCTTGTTGGCGCCCATGGAGATGGAAGCCACATACACGTACCCGTAGGTCATGGCCATACGGCCCAGATCCTTCTTGCCGGTACGCTTGCCGGCGGCGGCAAACTTGGCGACGGAGCCGAGCGGGGTGGACTTGGAAGCCTGACCGCCGGTGTTGGAGTACACTTCGGTGTCCATAACGAGCACGTTGATGTCTTCGCCGGAAGCGAGGACATGGTCCAGGCCGCCGTAGCCGATGTCATAGGCCCAACCGTCACCACCGAAGACCCACACGGACTTCTTGGTGAGCAGGTCGTTCATATCCCAAATCTGCTCAAACAGTTCATGTTCCGGGGCGTCGGACAGCGCCGCAAGGATTTCTTCACCGAACTTCTTGGAACCTTCGGCGTCTTCCTTGTTTTCCAGCCAGCCGTTGAGAGCGTCGACCAATCCTTCGGGCAGGCCGGGCAGCTTGGCCGCTTCCGCAACGATATCGGCGAGCTTTTCGCGACGATGCTTGACGGCGCTGAACATACCGAAACCGTATTCGGCGGCATCTTCAAAGAGGGAGCTGCCCCAAGCCGGGCCGTGACCATCCTTGTTGGTGGTGTAAGGCACGGTGGGAGCGGAACCACCCCAGATGGAGGAGCAGCCGGTGGCGTTGGCGATAAGCATCCGTTCGCCGAAAAGCTGGGTGATCAGCTTCACGTAGGGGGTTTCGCCACAACCGGCACACGCACCGGAGAATTCAAGCAGAGGCTGTTGGAGCTGAGAACCCTTGAGCGAATCGCGGGCAACCAGGTTGTCCTTCGGTTCCACGCATTCGGTGGCGAACTTCAAGTTGGCGACCTGAGCTTCAATCTGGGTATGCAGGGGCTTCATGACCAGAGCCTTGGTCTTGGCCGGGCAGACTTCGGCGCAGGAGCCGCAGCCGAGGCAGTCTTCAGCATACACCTGAATGCGGAACTTGAGGCCCTTGAGTTCCTTGCCGATGGCGTCCTTGGTGACAAACGTATCCGGAGCGCAGGAAAGTTCTTCTTCGGTAGCCAGAACAGGGCGGATGGCCGCGTGCGGGCAAACGAAGGAACACTGGCAGCACTGGATGCAGTTTTCGGAAATCCATTCGGGAATGTTCACCGCCACACCGCGCTTTTCATAAGCGGTGGTGCCGAGCGGAACAAGGCCGTCGGGCTCAAAGGCGGACACGGGCAGCTTGTCACCCTGCTGGGCGAGGATCGGACGGACCACGTCCGTGATGTAGGCCGGTTCGTGATTGTGGCCGCAGCCGCAACCGCAGGAGCAGGCTTCAGCCTCGTGTTCGTCAACAGCCTCAGCCCACTCGGCCGGAATCTTGATTTCGGTCAGCGCGGCAATGGCGTTGTCCACGGCGGCGAGGTTCATGTTCACGACCTTATCGCCCTTGCGGCCGTAGGTCTTCTTGATGGAGTCCTTCAGCAGCGCGACGGCCTGCTCGAAGGGGATCACCTCGGCGAGCTTGAAGAACGCGGTCTGCATGATCATGTTGATGCGTCCGCCAAGGCCGATTTCCATGGCGACCTTCACCGCGTCCACGTTGTAGAACTTGATGTTCTTGCGGGCGAGGGTGCGCTTCATGGCAGCGGGCAGTTCACGGCTGAGGTCTTCAACGGTGTTCCATTCGGAGTTCAGCACGAACACGCCGCCTTCCTTGATGCCTTCGAGCACGTCGTACTGGTGTACGTACGCGGACTTGTGGCAGGCAATGTAGTCGGCTTGGTTCACCAAGTAGGTAGAGTGGATGGGAGACTTGCCGAAGCGCAGGTGGGATACCGTAAAGCCGCCGGACTTCTTGGAGTCGTAAGCGAAGTAGGCCTGAGCGTAGAGATCGGTGTTGTCCCCGATGATCTTGATGGCCTGCTTGTTCGCGCCCACGGTGCCGTCGGCGCCGAGGCCGAAGAACTTGCACTGTACAGTGCCGGGAGCCACGGTGTCGATGTCGGCGCCAACTTCAAGGCTGGTGTAGCTCACGTCGTCGGTGATGCCCACGGAGAAGTGGTTCTTGGGGCCGACGGTGGTCATGTTGGCGAAAACGGCTTCAGCCATGGCGGGCGTGAATTCCTTGGAACCCAGACCGTAGCGGCCGCCGAGGATTTCCGGCGTCTTGCCCTTTTCCATGAAGGCGGCGCAAACGTCGAGGTACAGCGGCTCGCCGAGGCAGCCGGGTTCCTTGGTACGATCGAGGACGGTGATGGTCTTCACCGTGGAAGGGATGACCTGCAGGAGGTGTTCGGTGGAGAAGGGACGGAACAGGCGGACCTTCACGAGGCCGACGCGCTGGCCCTGGGCGTTCAGCAGGTTGACGACTTCCTCAATGGTTTCGCAGGCGGAGCCCATGGCCACAACGATGCGGTCGGCTTCCGGATGGCCCACGTAGTCGAAGGGACGGTATTTGCGGCCGGTGATGCCCTCGACCTTCTTCATCGCTTCGACAACGACGTTCGGGACCGCATCATAGAAGAGGTTCCGGCGTTCGGTGTTCTGGAAGTAGATGTCGGGGTTCTGGGCCGTGCCGCGCTGATGGGGGTGTTCCGGATTCATGGCGTTCTGCCGGAATTCGTTCACCTTGTCCCAATTGACGACCTTGCGGATGTCTTCATAGTCGATGACTTCGATCTTCTGGATTTCATGGGAGGTGCGGAAACCGTCGAAGAAATGGCAGAAGGGGACGCTGGATTCGATGGTGGCCAGATGGGCAACCAGGGCGATGTCCATGCATTCCTGGACGGAGCTGGCGCAAAGGAAAGCAAAACCGGTCTGGCGCGCGGCCATCACGTCCTGCTGGTCGCCGAAGATGCTCAGCGCGTGCGTGGAAAGGGCACGGGCGGAAACGTGGAATACGGTGGGAAGCAGTTCACCGGCGATTTTGTACATGTTGGGGATCATCAGCAGGAGGCCCTGAGAAGCCGTAAACGTGCTGGTCATGGCACCAGCCACCAGGGAACCGTGCACGGCACCGGCGGCACCGGCTTCGGACTGCAGTTCACGTACGGTGACGGTCTGGCCCATCAGGTTTTTCTTGCCGGCGGCGGCCCAGTCGTCAGCGAGTTCGCCCATCACGGAAGACGGCGTGATAGGATAAATACAAGCGACATCGCTGAGAGCATACGCGATATGCGTGGTTGCCGTGTTGCCGTCCATGGTTTTCATTTTCTTAGCCATGAAGACTCCCTTCCGCCCCCCGGCGGACTTTGTTTGTCATGCCTTCAAGAAGCATAACGAGATACGTGTTAGCCGTGTGGTCACGCATGGGCCAATACGGCAAAGTCGTGTACTGTTCCCAGATACGGCGAGCCATTATGAATAGGCTTTTCCCATAACATTCATCGGATGTGTACTCTCGGGGAAAAAAGCCCCCTTGCAGAGAATACCGACTTGTGCATCCGTGTCTATTGTTATGTTGCCGCTCCGGCTCTGGCGTTCAGGCCCCGTACACCCCGCAAGGCAACTCCCTCCCTCGCTTTGGCAATGAAACCTGACACATTCGTTTTCTCGCAGGGAAGATGTCATTCCACACATTTTTGAGATGAAAGACAAAATTCCGCGTGCGAAGAGACAGTAGCATGGATTTGTTTGGTTGAACAGTCTATTTCCATCAAACACGCAAAAAAATCTTTTTGCACAAACAACGTTTTCTTTATAGTTAAATATTTTTTGATAACAATTTCAATCAGGTATTTTATGTATACCCCGTATTCCGGTTACAGAAAAACCGCTAAATCAAATCAGGGTCTACGGGCTTGCGTTCCCAATGGATTTTCCCTTCGCCTTTTCTGAATTTACGGAGGAGGACATAGAGGGCTCCCGCTCCGCCATCGGAAGGTTTGGCCGTACAGAACGCAAGAATGACACGCTTAAGCGGTTCTTGGGTAAACCACTCCTGAACTTTCTCTCTGAGGATGGATATACCATGAGGAGAGTTCAGGCCGCGTCCGGGCACCACGAGGACCGTGCGCTGCCCTTTGAAATACGCCGCACGGAAAAAGCCCACCAAAGCGTCAAAAGCCTGCTGCGCGTTCATTCCATGCAAGTCCAGATGTGACTCCGGACTGAATTGGCCCGCCTGCAGTTTTCCCACAAGCATCAGATCGAGGCCGACAACATGTCCTTCCACATATTCATCGGTGAAGGCAAGCGCGAACTCAAGCTTTCCGTCGATGAATTCCTGAAGCGGGTTAGGCGGCGTCTGCACGGGAGGAATGGATATCGGCGCTTCCGCCGCCACTTCCCGCCCCTTTCCAGAAAGCGGGGTAACATCCTGCATGGCCGCAAAGAAATTGATGTCCTCCTCGCCTGTTTCATTCCCCGTTTTTTTCGGAGTGGAGGAGGCAGTATTCTTGCCGGCTATTTCAGGAGTAGGATTGTTTTTTTTCGTTTTTGACAACGAACGATCGGTCTCCCAGAGAGCCTGTTTGCCGAGAACAGGGTTATCCAGTGAGGTAACGGAAGGCCGTTTTTCGCGTTTTGCGTTTGCCGGAGCGCCCAGTTTGGTCACGCCGGAGACGGCATTCAAAAAGGCTCTGGTCTCCCCTTCATCCTGAGGAGAGACGAATTCCGCATAGAAAGAGGAAACCTCACCGTCATTATTGGAGATGAGGCCATTTTTCTTGAGGCTTTTCGCCTTTTTCTTTTCGTCATGAGACAGAAAACGTTTCTTATCAAGCTTTCGAAAGGGGTTTTCGCCCTCGAAGGGTTTTTCTTCATTCATGATTTGCAACCTTCAGTGTGTTGGGAACAATCGGATATCGGCTAGAATAGTCTCCGAACGGGCGGACCGCAAGGGCGGGAATGGGGAAACGGAGAACTCGAGAAAGGAAACTGGCCTCTTGCGCAAGTAATGGGAAAAGCCTATTCTCACCGGACAAGTTACCCAATGCTAGTTTAGGAGAGGATCATGCCCCTGACGCGAGCCCAAGCGTATACCGAAGCCGGAGTGAACATCGATGCCGGCAATTCCCTTGTTTCCCGTATCAAATCCATCGTATCCCAGACCCATATCCACGGGGTCCTTTCGGATATCGGGGGGTTCGGCGGGCTTTTCAAGCCGGATATGTCCGGAATGGCCGAACCGGTGCTGGTTGCTTCCACCGATGGGGTCGGCACCAAGTTGAAGCTGGCCTTCGCTTTCGACAAGCATGATACGGTCGGTATCGATCTTGTGGCTATGAGTGCCAATGATATTTTGGTTCAGGGCGCGCGTCCGTTGTTGTTCCTCGACTATTTTGCGACCGGTAAGCTTGATGTGGACAAGACCACGCAGGTGATCGCCGGCATCGCGGAAGGCTGCAAGCAGGCCGGATGCGCCCTCCTTGGCGGTGAAACGGCCGAAATGCCCGATATGTACGCTGACGGCGAGTATGATCTCGCGGGCTTCTGCGTAGGCATGGCCGACAATGCCAAGATTGTGGACGGCTCGGGAATCCGTGTCGGAGACGTGCTCATCGGCCTCGCTTCTTCCGGCATCCATTCCAACGGCTATTCGCTCGTCCGCAAGATCCTTGACAAGAGCGGCCTTGGCCCCGATGACACCATGCCCGGTTCCGACCGGACAGTGAAAGATGTCCTGTTGGAGCCCACCTATATTTATTCCGACGTCGTGCGTAACCTGATGCGCGACCTGCCCGTCAAGGGGATGGTCCATATCACGGGTGGCGGCTTCTACGATAACATTCCCCGCGTCCTGCCCAATTCGGTCACTGCGGATATCAAGTTCGCTTCATGGGATGTGCAGCCCGTTTTCCATTGGCTGCGTGAAGAAGGCGGCCTGACATGGCCTGAAATGCTGCAGATCTTCAATTGCGGCATCGGCTATGTCTTTATTGTGCCCAGCGAAGTCGCGGAAGAGGCGATGGGCCGTCTTGAGGCCATGCACAAGGGGGCTTGGGTCATCGGGACGATCGGCCGCCGTCAGGATAAGGACGAAGAGCAGGTCAAGATCCTGTTCTAGCCGCCTTCTGAAAGCTTGTTTATGGAAAGGCCTCCCCACGGAAATGTGGGGAGGCCTTTTTGCCGGTCCTGCGTGTACGAAAAAAGGAACACCGGTTCGCTTACTGTTGGATGAGCCCTTGTTCGATTTCCGCTTCCATAATGCGGGCGTCAAGCCAGTCCATCATGTGGCGCTCCGTTTCCGGAGAGAGATAGCATACGCATTCGCAGCGCATACGCCCTTTAGCCCGGACGAGGAATTCAAGCCTGACGGCATCGTCAAGGATCTCCAATGCAAGGCAATGCGGCCCGCACGAGGATTCGTGCTCACGCTGAACGGGAAGCAGGCGTTCTTTCTCTAGAGGCAGCCAATATAATCTTTCAATACCGGACTGGCAGCCGTTTTTCGTCAGCTGCGCCTCAAGGTTGGCAATGACCTCGGGCTGGAGTTCGTCTACAAGATAGCAGCGCATGACCGCTCCCTATGGCAGTTGAGATTCGTTTCTGTGGACCCTGCGCGTACATCGGCCCATCGGGTGTTCGTCATCCAGTCCGAACATACGCCTGATCAGTTCCACGTTGCGGGAAGCTGTCTCGGACTTGGCTTCCTTCAGGAACGTAATGGGCTCATGCGAAAGCTTCCGGACCAGACCATGCAGCATGGCCTCCAACGCCTCACGGGTTTCAGGATTCACGGGACCGAGCCGTTTTAAGGTCCGCTGGAGCTCTTCTTGCGCATGGGTTTCGAAGTGGGAGAGCAGGTCCACAATAGTGGGCTGGAGCTCCAACGATTCCAGCCAAAAGGCAAAGGCATTGACCTCTTCGTCAACGATCCCCTGCGCCTTTTCCGCTTCGACGCGCCGATGGGCCAGATTTTCTTCAACCACTTCTTTCAGATCGTCGATGTCATAGAGGTAGACGTTATCCACGTTGTTGACGTCGGGATCGATGTCTCGGGGGACCGCGATGTCAATGAAGAACATCGGCCGGTATTTGCGGCGTTTCAAGACGTCCTTGATGTCGCGTGCGCGGATAATGGCTTCCGGTGAGCCCGTGGAGCTGATGATGATGTCCACATCGGCAAGATGCTCGAACAAGTGCTCAAAGGGAACGGCTTCTCCTTTGAATTCGGCGGCAAGCTCTTTGGCGCGCTGGTAGGTCCGGTTGGCGACCTTGACGTTGCTGATCCCGGCTTGAATCAGGTGCGTGGCCGCGAGTTCCGCCATTTCGCCAGCGCCGATGAGCATGGCTTGGTATTGGCCCATGTCGCCGAAGATACGCTTGGCAAGCTCCACGGCCGCGTAGCTGATGGAAACGGCGCTCGCCGCAATGCCGGTTTCCGTGCGTACCCGTTTGGCGACACTAAACGATTTGTGCAGGAGGCGATTGATGATGGTCTTCGTCGTCCCGGCCAGGGTTGCCTTGCGATAGGCTCCTTTGAGCTGCCCAAGGATCTGCGGTTCTCCGAGCACCATCGAATCGAGGCTGGAGGCAACGGTGAACAGGTGTGCAATCGCCTCACGGCCTTTGTGGATGTACACATACGGCGCGAGTTCGACGGCCTTCCGGTTTTTGGCGGAGGCCCACGCCTCCAGAATCAGCCCCGGCACGTCGCCTTGGCCCACGGCAAGGATTTCAACCCGGTTGCAGGTTGAGAGGATCAGCGCCTCGTCCAGCGTCGTCTCGGCCGAATCGTTTTCCCCCGAAGGGCGCAACGGAATGGCCCACGTGTCTTTGGAGCAATGATCCGTCAACGCGAAACGTTCCCGCACCTCAACGCCGGCAGTGCGGTAGTTGAGCCCAATAAGGTAGATTTGTTGTTCCATATCAGCGTGGTGTGGTCAGAAAACTGTGGTGTGTGGTCATAAAGAGGTTCACCACGATGAGCGAAAACGCGCAAACCGTGAAGATCCATATTGCCAGAATTGCCGGTTTGCGTCCTTGCCAGCCCTGCGTGAACCGCTGGTGGAAAAGCCAAGCGTACAGGCCCCAGACAACGAGCGAAATAAACTCTTTAGGATCACCGGAAAGGATTGTGCCCCAATTGATGCGGGCCGAGATGAACCCAAAAAGCACGCCCGCCGTGAACAGCGGAAAGCCGACCGTCGTCGTGAACGCATTGATCTTGTCCAATGCGGAGAGGGCAGGGAGATCCTTTTGGAAGCCCGCCAGCTTTGATTTCGACTTGATGCTCTTCGCTTGGATGAGAAAAAGCACGCCCGCGCCGAAAGCAAGGGCCATCAGGCCGATACTGATGAATATCGCTGCGATATGGATGGTAAAGGTCATCCCCGAAAGCACGGGGGGAAGCGGTGTTTCGGCATGACGCAGCAAGAGGGCGATCAGAAACGTCAGCAAGGAGAATGGCGCCACGGTCAGGAGCAGTGCCTCATAGCGCCACCGGAGCCACGCGACAAGCCCGCTGAGGGTAATGCACCAAGCCAGAAGCTGGACATACACGGAGCGGGTCAGGCCCGTGAATCCGTCGTCCATAAAGGTGGCGATCAACAGTAATGTGTGGGTGGTGAAGGCAAGCACCGTAAGCACGAGGGCGGCGCGCTTAAGCCATTCGTTCCGGGCAAGGATGCCCGCCACAACGGCCGCCGTCCCAAGGGCGTACAGGTGAATGGCCAGAACCGGCAACAGTTCAGGCAAGATCATGCAGCAACTCCATGATATACGGATGCAGTTCGATGGGTAACAATTCCCTGAGCAAAGATTCGCACGTTTGCCGATCCCGACGCTGCAGGGCTTCGGACAGGGGCGAATCCACAATGCTCCGGAAGAGGGTTGTATTCTGCCTCGTCTCGTGATGCAAGGCAAGAACCAAGGGGCGGAGCCGCATCAAAAGTTCGCTTATCCCCGTATAACGCTCTCCGAGCCACGCTTCCAGATCTTCACGGATCTTCCGGGCAAGCGCCGGGCTGGCGCCGCCTGTGGAAAGGGCGATGGCGATATTCCCTTGTTCGACAAGGGCGGGTACGATAAAGGAACTGTCCTTAGGGGCATCGGCGCAGTTGCAGAGGATGCCGCGTTCCGTGCAGGCCCTCGCCACGGCATCATTGGTCTGCCTGTTGCTGGTGGCGGCAAAAACCAATGCACACCCCTCCACATCGGACGGTGTAAAGGGGCGTTTCGTAAAACTGACGCGTTTATCTTCAAGCAACACTTGAAGATTTGTATCCGGTTCAGCCAGGTCAATGATGTGAAGCCGTTCAATAGGGCATTCGAGCAAGGAAGCTATCTTGCGGCAACCGACGGCGCCCGCGCCGACTACAAGGCAGCTCTGCCCAGAAAGTTCCAAAAAAACTGGATAGTAATGCATAAGGCGTCCGATAGGGTTATAACGGAAAACATATTCGTAACCTACGAATTATCAAGCATAGCACGACCACGCTTCTTCGTCCACAGATGGGGGAATGGGGGCTTTCGGGTGCCCTTTGTCCGGTGCGTGCGCATGGAGGGAAGATGATCCGGGCATTCAAAGAAGAAGACACGGAGACCGTTATCCGAATATGGCTGGCGGCTTCCGTTCGTTCCCATTCTTTTATTGATAAGGCATATTGGGAAGAAAAGGCCGAGTCCATGCGGACCTTGTATCTTCCATTAAGCGAAATAGTTGTGGATGAGGACAGGGCTACGGGAGAAGTGGTGGCCTTTATGGCCTTCGTGGAGGACTATCTTGCGGCGCTTTTTGTTGCCCCCGCGCACCAAAAGAGGGGAGTGGGGTCCCGTTTGCTGGCACTGGCCAAAAAGATGCGCGGCACATTGGATCTTTCCGTTTATGCGGAAAACGAACGGGCAGTCGCCTTTTACCAAAAAAACGGGTTCCGTATAACCAGTGAACGGATCGAAGAAGTGACCGGTCGCACAGAGCTGCTCATGGCTTTCCCATAAACGGCAGCGCATTTTTTACAGCGGCAGGCTGGCCGAAAAAATTCAACCAGCCTGCCGCTTGGAAAGCAAAGACTAGTTCAGTCCCAGCTCCTTGATGAGCGTTTCTTTGATGCTGTCGATCGTGCCCTGACCGTTGAGGACGATGTACTTGGTTTCGCCCTTTTCGGCCAACGCCTTGAAGTAGTGGGCTGCAGCCAGCGTCCCCGTTTTGTCATCATAATAAATGTCATGGCGCTTGTTGATCGCGGCTTCGTCCTGATCGTCAGCACGGGCCGTGAGCTCGCCGCCACAGACCCGGCAGGCGTCGCCATTGGGCTTGATGGCATCAATGAAGATGTTGTTGGGATGGTTGCCGTCGTTCTTGCACACCCGGCGGCCCATGATGCGATCGCGGGCGATGTTGCGGGGCAGATCGATTTCCACCACATAGTCAAGCTTCATGCCCTGTTCCTGCATCGCCTTGTGCAGCTGTTCGGCCTGGGCGATATTGCGGGGGAAACCATCAAGCAACCAGCCGTCAGCCCCTTTGGTCTTCAAGGTTTCGAGGACCATGGGAATGGTGATGGAGTCAGGGACGAGTTCTCCGCGATCCATATATTCCTTGGCCTTTTTGCCGAGTTCGGTTCCGCCGCCCACATGTTCGCGGAAAATGGCTCCGGATTCGATATGGGCCAAACCAAACGCCTTCTTGATGAGAGCGCCCTGCGTGCCTTTGCCGCTGCCGTTGGGACCGAACATAAGGATATTCATGATCCAAAGTCTCCTGTGTAAGAGGTCGTATGGTGCTGGCGTCTTCAGAACGATCTGAGGCGGAAGCACAAAACCCGCCCAGAAGGTTTGGGCAGGGATCCTGAAAGGTTAAAAGGAAGAATCCGTTTTGGAAACCGGCAGAAGGGCGTGCCCTTCATGTTCGGGATCGGAGGCTACGAGCCCATTTTCTTCCAGATAGCTCTGGCCTTCCTCCACGAATTCCTCATGCGTCGCATCAGGGCGTATACCTGGGCAAAACGCCTTGGCCAGATGGAGGCTTTCGGCATCGGCCATGTTCCCCCGGAAAAACGGCCATGCCCGGCAAACATCGGGCTTGATGGCATGGACGGTACAGCTTTGTCCGGCCCGGAAAAAAATACAATTGCCGTCTTCGCCCGTCCGCACTTGCCATTTCCCGTTCCGGAAAACGCCATAAGCATCAAGGAAAGCCTGTTTTTCGAGATTCAGGCCTTCATAAAGGCGTTTCAGATCCTTGGGGCTCAGGACAATGCCGCCTTCCCCTTCGCAACATTGGCCGCACATCTGGCAGTCAAAGACAGTTTTCTTCATGATATCAATTTCCTAAGAGGCGTTTGTGTTCTACCATGATGCATAAATCTTCAACGACGGCGATCCCGGCCTTCCCAGCGATAGAAGCGGCTTCGGGGCTCACGATGCCTTGCTGCATCCAAAACAGTTGGGGCAGGGGGGAGAGTGCCACGGTCTCCCGCGCATGATCAGGGCAGTATTGAGGAGCCCGGAATACATTGACGATGTCAACGGGAAAAGGCACTTCGGCAAGCGAAGGATAGGTTTGCAGGCCCCACACGTCTTTACGTATGGGGTGGACCGGGATCACTTGGTAGCCTGCTTGGATGAGATACTTCCCAACGCGGTCAACAGGCTGACCTTCTTTATCTTTTGCACCAACGACGGCGATTGTGCGGGCTTGGGTCAGAAATTCGCGCATCCTGCCGTCGGAGAGAAATGTCTGTAACATGATGGACCTCACAAAAAGAGTGCAGGAAAGTTTAGTTGGTTATGCCAATAAAGGCAACGAAAAGGTTTTGGGTGTGTACTCTTCGTCTAGGAGAGCACGGAAAGAGTTGCTTTTCAGTGAGTTGCTGCGAGCGTTTTTAAAGCATGTTATGGCTCATAGTCTTTTAAAATTATGTAAATTTATAACACCAGGCATCCTACCAAAACAAACCGCAAAAAATATTTCACCGGATTACAAGGAGATCTTTCAAATCCTCTGTTGCAATGGAAGACAAAATAAGGAAAATTCCAAAGATCAATGATTCAAAGGGAACCTGTCAAAATGGACCCAAACGAACCTGCTGTATAGAAGGAGAGCTGATCATGTCGAGCCCCGATCTGTTGCCGCTTGGAGAGATAGAATTCCGGTATGCCCGCTGCCGCCGTCTGTTGCGCACGCTCGTCCCTGATGCAGGGGGGATGCTCGTTACTTCCCGGCTTGGCATTTATTATTTGACGGGAACGCTGGGGTGGGGGCTCGTATGGTTGCCCGTTGAAGGGGAGCCCGTTTTGTTGCTTCGCAAGGGAGTGGAACGCGCACAACTGGAATCCCCCTTGCGTCACATTCTTCCCTTCAAGTCATATAAGGAAATCACCTCTCTCTGCGCGGGGTGCGGGAGCCCGCTTTCTTCCGCCATTGCCGTGGATAAAAACGGATTCAACTGGTCGATGGCGGAGATGCTGCAAAGCCGTATGGAAGGTGTGCGGTTCACCTCCTGTGATGCCGTCCTTGCTCAGGCCCGAGCCGTAAAATCCGAGTGGGAGCTCGAAAAACTCCGTCGATGCGGGGCATTACATGCAAAAGTTCTGGATGAAATGCTTCCGGAACGCATACACCCCGGCATGAGTGAATTTGATGTTGCGAGAACGTATGTGGAAGCGGTGTTCGCGTGCGGCGGAAGCGGAATGTTGCGGATGAATGCGCCGGGTGAGGAAAACTTTTTTGGTTATGCCTCGGCTGATACGTCCGGCATTTATCCCACCTATTACAATGGACCTCTTGGTTGCAAAGGCATGTGTCCGGCCATTCCGTTTATGGGAAATGCCGAACGCCTTTGGCAGAAGCGCGCCTTGCTTTCCATCGATATGGGGTTCAATGTTGAAGGGTATAATACGGATAGGACACAGGTGTACTGGAGTGGCGCGGCCGATACGATCCCCGGCCCGATTCGTAGGGCACATGCCGTGTGCGTTGAGATTTTTGAACAAACCGCAGCCGCGTTGAAACCGGGAGCCGTTCCGGCAGAGATATGGGCGGAAGCGTGTGCCGTTGCCCAGCGCGAAGGGCAAATGGACGGGTTTATGGGGTTAGGGCGTGACAAGGTTCCATTCTTGGGGCATGGCATAGGCCTGACTGTCGATGAGACCCCGGTTTTTGCCAAAGGCTTTACCGCTCCGCTGGAACAGGGCATGGTTGTGGCCATTGAGCCGAAGATCGGCATCCCCGGCTCAGGGATGGTCGGCCTTGAGCATACGCTGGAAATCACCGCGTCAGGAGCTCGTCCGCTTACGGGGACATCAAAGCAAATCATCCTGATCGGTTGATTTCCCTTTCATACCCCGTGTCCTGCCGATATGATTGTGATGCCGTTCGCCTCCACAATCCTCTTGCCTTTGGGCAGGGACTTGTGGAGGCCTTTACCCATTTTATTCCCCTGCTATCCGTTGGCTAGGATGCATTAGAGGTGCGGCAGTTTTCTCCTTCCGCTCTTGTTTCTGTCCGGCGGCATACGGAGCGAGGCTTGACAATGGGTGGGAAAGCTTCATTGATTCCATGTGATTTTGGGAATGACGTTCAATGGTTGACGAGGTACTTTCGTGTATACAGATGTGATGACCGAGATCGCCCGTTTCAAGGCTGGGCGGATACACGTTGCGCGCGCGGGGCTGGCCACGCAGGCGCGGCTTTGCGTGGATATGCTCCAACAGGGCCGTGGCATGGCTTGGGTCGTAAAAAACAGGGATGAGTTGCTTACCGCCCGCGCCTTGATGCGGCTTTTCTCTCCCGAGTTGTCCAGCGGCGACTTTTTGCCGGATGCCCTTGATAAGGGCGGCTGGACGTCTCTGCCGCCGTTTTCTCCTCGCTCGGCCAACCGTGAGGGCTGGACGGAACGCTTGTCCGCTCTGTACGCATTGCGCAGCGGGCAGGCCAAAGGGCTTATCCTGACCGCCGATAACCTGCTCCCCAAGCTGGTGCCTCTGGATTTCTTCGAGAACCGGGAGGTTACCCTCATACGGGGTGAAGACGTCTCGTTGGATATGATACTCGAACAGGCGGTTGAATGGGGCTATGAGCGTGTTTCCATGGTCTCGAATCCGGGCGAGATCGCCAGGCGAGGTGATATTCTCGACATCATGCCTCCCGGTTATGATAAGCCCATACGCCTTGATTTTTTTGGAGATCTCATAGAGGAAATCCGTCTTTTCGATCCTGTGAGCCAGCGTTCGAAGGCAAATCTTTCTGAAGTACGTGTTCTTCCCGTGTCACCCATTCGACAGTCGCCCGCTGACCAAGCGAAGATGCAGGCACGCTGGAAAAGCCTGTTCCAGAAAAACATGCTGACCGAAAATGAACGGTTCGGGTTGACCCGCTTACAGGAACAGGGCGATTTCCGCTTATTGCCGGGTTGCTGCTATGACACGGCGACCAATCTGGAAGCATGGCTCCCTGCCGATACCGTATGGGTTCTGCCGGGGCTCTCCGATTTTCGTGATATGTTGTCCTCAGCGGAACGTCTTTGGACGGAAGCCTTCGAAGCACAGGATGTGGAGGGCCGTCCTCAGCCGCAGCGTTTGGCCATGCGCGAAGCAAGCGATGTGGAAAGCGCTTGCGAGCGGTTCGCCTGTGTTCACGCAGAACCGCTGGTGATGGGCATCGCCAAAGGAATCCATGATCTGCCGGAACGGAGCCTTTCTTCGTTCGAGGATCTGTTTCCTTCGACTGCGGAGCAGGATCGCCCTTGGCAGACGCTCGTTCAAGCACTGAAACGGTGGCAGAACGACAAGCGGCAGACGATTTTGTGCTTTGCTTCCGAAAAGAGCCGTACGAAATTTTTGAATCTGGCCTCTCAGGATGGCTTGTCCCCTTTGCTGCGGTATTCCGGGGAACAGCATGGCCTGTTCGCTTTGGTGGCGCCATTTCGGGCCGGCGCTGAACTGATTTGGGATCAGAGCCTCATACTCGGGGAAGATCTCCTCCAGCCACATGCGGAGAAAAGCCGCCGCGTTCCTACAGGAGCCTTCAAGGGGCTTGATCGGTATGACGAGTTGAAGCCCGGCGACTTGCTGGTCCATCGGGATTACGGCATTGCCCGCTTTGGGGGGCTGCTGCGCATGGAAACGGGCAGCACTGCCAACGATTTCCTGCTGCTGCACTATTCCGGAGATGATCGGCTTTATGTTCCTGTGGATCGCCTTTCCCTCATCCAACGCTTTAAGGGCGGGGGAGAAGCGCAGCCGTCGCTGGATCGTCTGGGCGGCGGAGCCTGGCAATCCGGCAAGGAAAAAGCCCGCAAGGCTATCGAAAAAATCGCCGAAGACCTGATTGAAATGTATGCGTGGCGTAAAGTGGCCAAGGGGTTCCGGTATCCTCCTCTCGGGGAGTTGTACCGTGAATTTGAAGCGTCCTTCGGCTTCGAGGAAACGCCTGATCAGGCGAAAGCCATACAGGACGTCCTGGCTGATATGGAAAAGCCCGAACCTATGGATCGGCTTGTATGCGGAGACGTGGGGTTCGGCAAAACGGAGGTTGCTCTGCGGGCGGCGTTCAGGGCCGCCTCGGAAGGGCGTCAGGTCGCACTCTTGTGTCCCACGACAGTTCTTGCCGAGCAGCATTACCAGACCTTCCGCTCCCGGCTTTCGGGCTTTGCGCTCAATGTCGGACTGCTGAGCCGCTTCGTTTCTTCAGCCAAGCAGAAAGAAGTGCTCAAAGCGGCGGCTTCCGGACAGATCGACATCCTCATCGGTACGCATCGGCTCCTTTCGGACGATGTGGTTCTCCCGAATCTTGGCCTGCTTATCCTTGACGAGGAGCAACGTTTCGGCGTTCGGCACAAAGAGAAACTCAAGAAAATCAAAAAGAACGTTGATGCGCTCACATTGACGGCCACTCCGATTCCCCGGACGCTCCAGTTATCCATGTCCGGAGTCCGCGAACTTTCGGTCATCGAGACGGCCCCCCCTGAGCGTAAACCCGTTTCTACGGCGCTGCTGGAGCGGGACAAGGCAACGCTTCGGCAGGTGATTGAACGGGAACTAGCCCGTGAGGGGCAGGTTTTTTGGGTCCATAACCGGGTGCAGGGGCTGGAACGGGTCGTCGAGTTCGTCAAGGAACTGGCTCCGAATGCGCGTATCGGCATGGCGCATGGGCAGCTGCCGGAAAAGAAGCTTGAAGAAACCATGCACGCATTTTGGCATGGCGAATTGGACATTCTGGTTTGTACCGCCATTGTTGAATCGGGGCTGGACTTCCCTCGGGCCAATACGCTGATCGTCGATCAGGCGCATCTTTTCGGTCTGGGGCAGTTGTACCAGTTGCGGGGCAGGGTGGGGCGGTCCGATCGGCAGGCTTTTGCCTGTTTCGTCGTTTCTGATCTGGAGCGGTTGCCTGCTGCAACAAAAGAACGTTTGCGCATTATTCTTGATATGGATTACTTGGGCGCGGGCTTCCAAGTTGCGATGGAAGATTTGCGGTTGCGTGGTGCCGGAAACATTCTTGGTGAGGTTCAGTCCGGCCATATGGGACGTGTGGGGCTTGAACTGTATCTTGAAATGCTCGAACAAGCCGTCAACAAGATTAAAAACGGCGGCGTATCGTTGCAGATTGAAACGGAACTCAATTTAGGGCTTACCGCCCATATCCCCGAGGACTATATTACGGATGGACGGGAACGTCTGCGTTGGTATAAGCGGCTATCCGCTGCTCCGGACGCTCAGGCCCGCCAGGAACTTGAACTCGAGCTTCGAGACCGCTTTGGCATTTTGCCGCAACCATTGAAAATCTTTATGGCTGTACTGGCGCTAAAGCAATTCCTGAGCGGCGCTCAAGCCTTGAAGGCGGACGTATACGAGGATCGGCTCCGTGTCCTCTGGGATGAGAAGCAGAACGCCATCGCCCCCGAGAAACTGGTGCCGTTCTTGAGTGCGCAAAAAGGCAATGCCAAGTTGATTCCTCCATCAAGCCTTGAATTGAAGTTGGATATGCAGTTGCCCACTCCGCGCAGGCTTGATGCCGCCAGACTGGCGCTGGGGACACTTCTGACGGACTGATATGCCTGAGAGGGTTAGAAAGTCCCGGCGTTGCAAGTTGGCGGGAATCAGCGTATCTTGCCAAAAAATTGTCGCACAGAGAGCACTCCAAAGACGTTTTCCATTGGGCTGAACGCATCTTGAGAAACGTTCCGTCCGAGGAAATCTTTTTGTGTGCTCAGTGTTGCAAAAACAAGGCTGGGAGTGTTTCAGTCCCAGAGCCAGAATATCAAGGAGCATAGCGTGCGCATCGTCAGTACTGCGTTTCTTTTGTTTTTTTTGATTACGTCTCCCGTACGCGCCGCCATCAATGGCGTTGCTGCGGTCGTGAACGGCGAAATGATAACGGCGTTTGACTTGCAGGCTGAAACGGCCCCCGAAGCCATGCGGCGGGGATTGAATCCCAAAGATCCCAATCAGGCCGCTGCGATAGAAGAACTGACCAAGGCAACGCTGGAACGCATGATCAACAACATTATTCTGACGCAGGAAGCCCAGCGCCTTAAAATTTCGGTGGGGGACAGCGAAGTGGATAATGAAATACAGCAGATCATGTCGCGCAATAAAATGACGCCGGAAGAATTCCAGCATCAGCTCCAGATCCAGCGCACGACAGAGAAGGATTTCCGCGAGCGTATCCGCAGCAGCATTTTGCGGAACCGCCTCCTTGCCAACATGGTCGGCCGTAAGGTCATCGTGACGAAAGAAGAGATCGCCGATTATTATAATCAGCATAAGCAGACGTTCATGAACAACCAGAAAGTCCGTTTTGCGGTTATTGTATATCCGCCGACGGAAAATGCCGAGGCGCAGGCCGCCCGTATCCGTAGCGGCAAGCTTTCCTTTGAACAAGCCGCTCGTCAGGTTTCCGTGGGCCCTCGCGCTCAGGAAGGCGGTGATGTGGGCGTCGTGGATTGGAACAGCCTTGATCCTACATGGCAGGACCGCCTTTCGCAGCTCAAGCCGGGAGATGTCTCCGGATTGTTTGAAGTGAATAACGGATTGAAAGGACAGTTGAAGCTTCTCTCTATGGAATCCGGAGACGGGCAGACGCTGGAGGAAGCCACGCCTCAGATCGAAAAGATTTTGCGCGAACCGAAGCTCCAAGAGCGCTTCCGTGAATACAGCGAACAGCTTCGCAAGCGGGCTGTGGTTGAGATCCGCCAATAATTATCCCCTTTTGCATTCGATTTCCGAAAGGTACACAGCATGGAAGAGACGGAAACTGTTTTGACGCTGGCAGACTTTGGAGCCCTGCTTCGTGAGAGGCGTATCCATAAGGGGCTGACGGAAGAAAATGTCGCCGCGGAACTCAAGATCACCTCTCGGTTGGTTAAAGCCATAGAGGAAGGAGACATGGAATCCATGCCGCATGCCGTATATGCCCGGGGATTTATCCGGGCGTATGCGAAGCTTCTTGCCGTCGACGATAGCGTTACCCACGCTGCGTGCGCACTGCTCAAAGATCCGGAAGAAGAGCTGCGCGAACAGGAAATCCGTGTTGTCCCCGCTGCGGCACGTCGCGAGGAAAGCCATGTGCCTTGGCTTGCCATCCTTTTGTGCGCGTTGTTTCTTGCGGGAGGGGCATGGTATTTTCGGGATAGTATCCCCGGACTTTCCAGCAATACGGTGAGTCGGGAAAAAACGGCCTCTCCGGCTGTCCCTGAAGCGGATACTGTCGTCACGACGCCTGCCATCCCTGTTGAGCCGGCTGCGAACGCCACGCTTCCTGCGGCATCGGAGGAACCGATTGTTTTGGGTGGAACGCCTCTTCCCGCTGAAACCGAGATGCCCACGGAGCAAGCGGCTCTTCCCGCCACCGGTCACCGTATGTTGTTGACGGCGCAGGGCGATTGCTGGGTTTCGACGACTGCGGACGGCAAAAACAGCCAGCGCGTCATGCATAAGGGGGACACCCTGAATGTCGACTTTCAGGAAAAGCTCGTTATGAAGCTGGGCAACGCAGGAGCCATGCTGATCACGTATGACGGCAAGGAACTGCCGCCTGTGGGGAAAATCGGTCAGGTCAAGACTGTCACGTTCCCCAATGACGCTCAGAATTAGTCTATGGAATGGTCCGACACGGCCCTCGTTTTGGGGGTAGGGCGCTTTCGGGAATCGGACCTATGGCTGCGTATGCTGACGCGCCGCCACGGCATCGTATCGGCGTTTGCCTTTGGCGGCAGCCGGAGCCGCAAACGATTCTGTGGCTGTCTGGATCTTTTCAACGAACTCCAGATCAGTACCAAAACGACCCGAAACGGCATGTACCTTTCCTTGCAGGAGGGTAATCTGATTCGGGGGCCCCGGCGTTTGCGGACGGACTGGAATCGGCTGGGCATGTTTATGAACTGTGTCCGGTTTGTTGAAGCGCTTGGCGTTCCTCAGGATGGTGCGGCCGGAGTGTTCCTGCTTCTCAAGGACACGTTGGAACTTCTTGAACAGTCTGAAAACGTTCAGGATATTCTCCCGATACTTTTTCGGTTGCGCTTGGCGTCTCAGCAAGGGTACGCTCCCGCTTTGACGGCATGTGTCTCCTGCGGGAAAAAAGATTTTGATCATGCCGGATTTCTGGTTTCGGAAGGGACCATCGTTTGCCCGGATTGCGTTTCCGGGCGAGGAAATATTGTGGAAATCAGCGGCAAAAGCCTTGACGTTTTGCGCCAAGTACAGGAAGTATCACCCCTGCATTGGCATTTTTTAACGTCCGACTCTTCGGAAGAGACGGGCGAAGTATTGCTCCCGGCGGAACGACGTGAGTGCGCGAGAGCGGTGGATGGCTTTGTGCAGTATCATTTGGGCCTGACTTGGGACAGGGGGCGCTTCCGGAGAATGTGATCCGGAAATTCCGAACACTAAAAACGGTCTGCTGTGGCTGCTTTTTGGGAAGGAAATACCCCGTCTGGTGAGTGCCGCTATTGTCATGGAGGAAGCATGTATTTTCAGGATGTGATTCTCACTCTGCAACGCTATTGGGCGAGCAGGGGATGCGTCGTCGCTCAGCCGATGGATATAGAATGTGGTGCCGGCACGTTTAACCCTTCGACGTTTCTGCGGGTTATCGGGCCGGAGCCGTGGAATGTGGCCTATGTGGAGCCTTCTCGGCGTCCCACGGACGGGCGGTATGGCGAAAACCCCAATCGGCTTCAGCACTATTTCCAGTTTCAGGTCATTTTGAAGCCCTCTCCCGACGATGTGCAGGATCTCTACCTTGGCAGCCTTCGTGCACTGGGGATCCATCAGGAAGAGCATGACATCCGCTTCGTCGAAGACGACTGGGAGTCTCCGACCCTCGGCGCGTGGGGGCTTGGCTGGGAAGTGTGGCTGAACGGCATGGAAGTGTCGCAGTTCACCTATTTCCAGCAGGTTGGCGGAATCGATCTTTCGCCCGTCAGCGCGGAGCTCACCTATGGTCTGGAACGCCTGACCATGTACCTGCAAGGGAAAGATTCCGTCTATGACATCCAGTGGAACGAGCATGTGACCTACGGCCAGATCTACCATCAGAACGAAGTCGAGCAGTCTCGCTATAATTTTGATGAGAGTGACGCCGCCATGCACCGTGAGCACTTCGACCAGTTTGAGGCCGAATGCCTTCGTCTCACCGGAGAGGGACTGCTTTGGCCCGCGTATGATTATTGTTTGAAGTGCTCCCATACGTTCAACCTGTTGGACGCTCGGGGGGCTATCTCCATTACGGAACGCACCGGCTATATCGGGCGCGTGCGCACGTTGGCCTCGTCCGTTGCGCATCTGTATGCGGAGCAGCGTAAGGAAATGGGGTATCCCATGCTCGGAGGGAACCGATAATGTCCACCTTTGTTCTTGAAATCGGTACGGAAGAGCTGCCGGCCCGCTTTTTGTCCAATGTTGAAAAAGAACTGGCGGATCGGTTCACGGCTGGGCTCAAAGAGGCTGGCTATACGTTTTCCCTCCTTGATACCTGTGCTACGCCGCGTCGTTCCGTGGTCATCGTGGAAGGTCTGGAGGATACCCAGCCTGTCAGGGAAGAATTGGTTATGGGGCCGCCCGCCCGCATTGCTTTCGATGCCGAGGGGAATCCCACCAAGGCCGCTCAGGGGTTTGCCAAGACGCTTGGTATCGACGTTTCCGCTTTGGGCAGGGCGCAGACCGAGAAAGGGGAATACCTTTCAGGGACGAAGAAAACCGGCGGCGTGCCTACGTTGGACGTGCTGGCTGGCTTGTGCCCGGCGATTATCGCTGCTTTGCCCTTTGCCAAGCGTATGCGGTGGGGAGACGGCGAGTTTGCTTTTGCCCGTCCCATCCGTTGGGTTCTTGCGCTGCTTGGCGACGTTGTCGTTCCGTTTGAAGTCGGTAAAGTGGCTTCCGGGCGGGTTACGCAGGGGCACCGCGTGCTTGGTCCCGGTCCCTTCACGATCAAGACCGCGGGCGATTACGTTCCCACCATCGTGAAGGAAGGGGCCGTTCAACTGAAGGCGGCTGAAAGGCGCGCCTATATCGTCAGCGAAGGGAACAGAATCGCGGAAGCGGCCAATGGCAAAATCATCTGGATCGATGGCCTGCTTGATGAAGTTCAAGGACTGGTTGAGTGTCCCGTGCCGTTGCTGGGCGACTTTGATCCTTCTTTCCTTGAATTGCCCCGTGAAGTCCTGTTGACCAGTATGCAGGAACACCAGAAGAGTTTTGGCGTGGAAGATGCTTCGGGCAACCTCATGCCGCACTTCCTGACCGTTCTGAATCTGCACCCGAAAGATCTTTCCCTTGTCAAAAAGGGATGGGAACGTGTGCTCCGCGCACGCCTTGAAGACGGGCGGTTCTTCTGGAAGACCGACCTTGAAGCCACGTTTGATGAATGGCTGGAAGCGCTTGATGCGGTCACGTTCCTTGCTCCTTTGGGGAGTATGGGCGAAAAGACGCGCCGTATCAGCGCGCTGTGCCGCTGGCTTGCCGAGAAGGTTCAGCAGGATCCGGAACAGGCCGCGCGGGCGGGGCGCCTTTCCAAAGCTGACTTGGTCTCCGCTATGGTCGGCGAATTTGATACGCTGCAGGGTATTATGGGCGGGATTTATGCCCGCAAAAAGGGAGAAACGGAAGCTGTCGCCGCGGCTCTTGCCGAACAGTATCTGCCGTCCGGTCCTGATTCGCCCGTTCCGGGTACGGGGCTTGGTTCCATCCTGTCCATTGCGGATAAGGTGGATACCCTTGTCGGGTGTTTCGGTCTGGGCATGATTCCCACAGGTGCGGCCGACCCCTATGCTCTCCGGCGCTGCGCGCTCGGCATCACCCGTATCATGCTTGAGCGTGGGTACCGCTTCGACGTCAAGGAACTTTTCGAAGAAGCGCAGAGGCTGTACGGCGATCGGAAATGGAAGCTGGCCCCCGCTGAAGCAATCGCAAAGTTGAATGATTTTTTCATTGCCCGCGTGAAGAATTATTTTCTGACTCAGGGCAAGGAAACACTGCTCGTCGAGGCTGTAACCGCCGTCGCTCCCGACAACGTATGGGCCCTCGGCCGACGTCTCGGCGCATTGGAATCCATGAGCCGGCAGGATGATTTTCCGCAGGCTGCACAGACGTTCAAGCGAGTCGCCAACATCATCCGTAAACAAGGCCATGAAGCTGGCGTGGATCTTCAGGGCACGTGGCAACGTGAACTGTTGCAGGAACCGGCGGAAATGGCGCTTGCGGAAGCCTTGGAAAAAATGTTTGCCGCATTTGAGACAGCATGGGCGAACGACGATTTTGAAGCGCTCTTCTCTATGCTCGCCGCACTTCGGCCAGCCGTGGATGAGCTTTTCGATAAGGTCATGGTTATGTGCGAAGATCCTGATCTTCGCGCCAACCGCCTCAATATGCTTAAGGCATTGACCCTGCGCATGGAGCGGCTTGCCGATTTTTCGGCGCTGCAACTTTAGCCCCACATGGCTCCCCGGCTTGGTCCGGCCGGGGAGCCATCGCCATAACGCATTCGGAACGGTTCTGCGCGGCTGCACGGGAACTTGTCTTCCTGAAAAGACTTGACTGAATACGTAAAAGAAGATAAGGACATCAATTCAAACCGCAACCACGCCGCGTCTCGGACGCAGCAAGACGTACCCCGGAGGGAAATCGTGGCCAACCACAAGTCTGCTATCAAGCGTCATAAGCAGAGCGTGAAGCGCGCTGCTCGCAATCGTACCGTCAAGACCCGCATCAAGAATGTGGTGAAATCTGTTCGCGCCGCCATCAAGGCTGATGATCAGGCTGCCGCTACGCAGCTCCTGAGCACCGCCACCTCTTCTCTGGATAAGGCCGCCACCAAGGGCGTCATCCATTGGAAGAAGGCCGCCCGCAAGATTTCTCGCCTTGCCAAGGCTCTCAACGCTGCCAAAGCCGCCGCGTAACACATCTGTTTCTGATGTAAAAAAAGGAAGAGGAATGTTCCTCTTCCTTTTTTTATGTGCTGTCAAAGGAAAGTCAGCTTTCAATACCGACCATGCGCGCCAATTCCGTTTTCCGTTCACGTTCATCCAGACGGATGCATTGCGTAAATGTCTTGCCGTCCTTGACTTGCTTCGTCACCCGGAAGTGGCGGAACGCTCTGGAGGCAAGCTGTGGCCAGTGCGTGATCAAAAGCATCTGGCGGCGTTGGGCAAGAGCTTCGAGCCGTTCCGCAACCTTGTTGAGGGTGAGCCCGCCGACACCGGCATCCACTTCGTCAAAAATGAGCGTGGCTTCTTCATCGTGCTCCTGCACGGAAACGACCGCGAGCATGAATCGGGACAGTTCGCCGCCTGAGGCGATCTTATCCAGAGGCTGCGGCTGTTGGCCGGGGTTAGGGGACCACAAAAGTCTGACGCGGTCCTCCACGCATCCAGGGAATAATGCCACTTCCGACCAATCCGCGCTTACGCGGACATACTGGGAAAAGCCCAATCCCTGCAACTCGCTTTCCAGCTTTCGGGTGAAAGACTCCCCAGCCTTCCGGCGTTCGGGATTCAGAAGGGCCAATACGCCCGCGAGTTGTTCTTGAAGCTGTTTTTCCCGTTTCTCCACTTGCCGGATGTCGAGCGTGCAGGCGTCAAGAAACGAAAGGTTGTCCTGAATTTCTTCCCTGAGGGCAAGGATTTCCGGAAGCGTCCGATGAAGCTTGCGCTTGAGCTGCGCCAATTCGAAAAGCCGGGCTTCTATTTGTTCCGGATCGATATCAGCCTGAGGTAGGGGAGGGCGGCGCAGTTTCCGTTCCAGCTCGGCAATCGTCTGGCGAAAAGAGACCGCCGACTCAAGATACGCGGCCATATCCTCATCGTCTCCGGCCAGCAGCTCCAACGCCCGTTCCAGATGGCCGATCTGTTCAAGAAGTCCCGTTTCCTCGCCACGCAGAATCATCTGCGCCCGTTCGTAATGCCGCCGCAACTGTTCGGTCCCGCGCCACTCCGCACGCATGGCTTCAAGCTGTTCTTCTTCGCCTTCAGCAGGAGAAACTTTTTCGATCTCCGTGAGGTGCATTTCAAGGAGTTCCCGGCGATCCGCAAGCTCTCTGAAACGAGTCCGGAGCGCTTCCTTACGCTCGGCCGCTTCCTTGAGTTCTTTCAACAGAGTATTGCGTGCTGCCAAAAGATCGGGCTGGTTCATCCAGTCGTCAATCAACTTGGCCTGAAAATTCGGCTGGAGCAGTTTCTGCTGCCCATGCTGGCTCGTATGGACGAGAAGGGTGGTTCGCAGTTCCTTGATGGTTTCTTGAGAGGCCAGGGTGTCATTGATGAACAGGCGGCTACGCCCGGTTTCCGCAATCAGCTCCCTGCGGACGATGAGTTCTTCCCCGGAACGCATGAAAAGGGCCTCAACCTGAGCCCGCTCTTTTCCCGGGCGGACCATGTCCGCGCCGAGCCTCTCTCCCATCAGAAAGTTGAGCGCTTTCAGAATGAAGCTTTTCCCAGCCCCTGTTTCGCCGGTAAGAACATTCATGCCCGAGGCAAATTCCAGTTCCATGTCGGATATCAGGGCGAGATCACGAATATGCAAATATTCAAGCATAATAAGGAATACTCGTAACGAAGAAAGGTCATGACTTGCGAAGCCGTATGCAGGCTTCATTGCGAACGAGGGCTACCATAGGGGGATTACTCGAATGATGCAAGCCGCGAGGGAAGGGCTGGTTTGCCGTTTACCGCTTGAGCCGAGGATCAAGCGTATCCCGCAGGCTTTCTCCCAACAGATTGTATCCTAAGACGGTAATCAGGATCGCAAGCCCCGGATACAATGACAACCACGGCGCGATTTCGAGGACGTCCTTACCTTCCATCAGCATGTTTCCCCAACTGGGATCCGGCGGCTGGACGCCTAGCCCGAGAAAGCTGAGCGAAGACTCCACCAAAATGGCCCCGGCGATGCCGAGTGTGGCGGAGACAAGAACAGGGGTGAGTGCATTGGGAAGGATATGCATGACCATGATGCGGAAAGGGCGGGTACCGGCCAACCGGGCGGCCGCGACAAAATCCCGTTCGCGCAGGGAGAGGGTTTCCGCGCGGACCAACCGGGCCACCCCCATCCATGAGGTCAGCCCGATGACTACCATAATCGTATTGAGGCTTGGTTCTAAAAACGCAATAACGGCAAGGATAAGGAAAAAAGAAGGGAAGCAGAGCATGACATCGACGCCGCGCATGATGATTTCATCGACGATGCCCCTGAAGTATCCGGCGAGCAGCCCCAAGGCAATGCCTATGGCTATGGAGATGCTCACGGAAACGAAGCCTACCCAGAGCGAGACACGTGCGCCGTAAAGCAGGCGTGAGAGCACATCCCGGCCCAAGGCATCCGTCCCCAAAGGAAACTGCGCGCTCGGCGGCACCAAGATGGATTTGAGGTGTAATGCCGTGGGATCATAGGGGGAGAGCCACGGAGCGAGCAGGGCGGCCGCAGACATGATGATGACGATGCCGAGGCCGACAAAGAGCATTCCACGCCGGGAAAGGGTGGTGCCGAGGCGCTTGCAGAGCGGGGTCAAAAGCGTCTTGTCTGCGTTCATTGGCGTTTCCCCTGAGCGCGGATTCGGGGATCGGCGAGCCCGTATCCGATATCGGCAAGCATATTGCCCGCGAGTGTAAGCACGGCGCCGAGAACCAGATTCCCCATGATCAAAGGATAGTCCCTCGCCATGACCGCGGCGTAGAAAAGCTGTCCCAAGCCGGGCAGGGCAAAGATGGTTTCAATGATGACACTGCCCCCGATAAGGCCGGGCACGGAGAGGCCGAGCAGGGTAATGACCGGGAGGAGCGCATTGCGCAGGGCATGTCGGAAAATAACCACGCGTGCGGGCAGCCCTTTGGCCTTGGCCGTAAGAATGAAGTCCTGCCGTAAGACTTCCAGCATGGATGACCGCATGAAGCGGGACATGCCTGCGACGCTTCCCACTGTGATGACGGTAATGGGCAAAACAAGGTGCCTGCCCAGATCCATCAGCTTTCCCCAGAAGGACAGCGACTCATAGTCAAGGGACATCAAACCGGAAATAGGCAGCCATTGGTGTTCCAAGCCCGTATACAGCATGAGGAGCAGTGCAAGCCAGAACCCCGGCATGGCGAATCCGAGAAAGACGAGGACCGTCATTCCTTTATCGAACAGCGAGCCCTGTTTCCATGCGGAAAGGACTCCGATGGGAACGGCGATGAGCAGCGTCAACAGGAGGGAAATTACGTTGATGCCGATGGTCATCGGAAGGCGCTCCGCTATTTTTTCTATAACGGGGCGGGCATCGCTGGACATGGAGTTTCCGAAATCGAGCTGTACGATCCGCGACAACCAGTCGAAATATTGGATGTACAGAGGACGATCGATCCCATAAAGCGCCTCAAGACGAGCCCGCGCCGCTTCCCCCGCAAGGGGGTTCAGCGTCGTCTGCATGTCCGTCGGCGTCCCCGGAGCCAGATGGATAACAAAGAAGCTGACGAGGGTGATCCCCCACAGCACCAGAAGCATCCAGATTGTTTTGCGAACGCAGCGGAGAATAAAGGAAGTTGTCTCGTTCGTGAACATGGTCGCCTCCAGCGCTTGTGGGCTATGCCTGCTGACTCATCCATGCGGACATGTCTTGAACTTCCTTATCCCAAAGGCTGGAAAGGCGGATATCCAAAAACTGCTTGTAACAAGCGTCAAAGAGCCCCAGGCAGAGTTCCATCAAATACATTTTTTCAAGGAAAGCGGCATCGGGATCATTGTCCTCTTCTCTTTCCACCTTTGGCGTCTTGAAACTGCCAAGAGAAAAATCTTCCGCCTTTATAGTGGTTTGCCAAGCCAATTCTTCCCGTTCGAAACGGACAAGGGCCCTCGTCACCTTTTTGCCCGTCCGCAGGCCAAGGCGGACCTCACGCAGTTGGGAAAGGGAACCGGACACGGAGGCCGTTTCCAGACTGTCGCCTTCGCCACCTTGGACAACGATCCGCTGTTCAAGGTTCATGGAAAAGGGCACGCCTTCTTTATCTTTAAAGCCCATAGGTTGCGTTTCACTGCGAAACCAGAGCCACGTCAGAAATTCCTGGCCGAGCACCATGTCCGTCGTCTGGCCGAGATAAGGTTCGTTCATTGTCGGCCTCTTATACAAAGCTGGTGGGTTCAAGATCATCCAAACGGGCCAAAGTTTTCTCGTCCAGCATGGAAGCTGCCAAGGCGTACGGCGTCATCGGCTCCAAGTGGAGATCAAAAGTCAATGTAAAATGGTTCATGAAAAGTTCAATGAGTTTTGTTTGTGTGGATGCCAGGTAGACGATGTTGGTATCGGTTGCCCACGCCACGTCAAATACGGCCGGAATGGGGAGAAAACGCCCCATGAGGCGCAGTTTGACCTGATCCCGAAGTTCGTTTTTCCGATCCCGGGCGATGAACTTTTTTCCTTGTTCCTTGATGCGGCCTTCTTCTTCACGGAGTGCGATCGTAACATATTTTTTCAAGACCGCAGGAGGAATCCTGCGCGTGTCCAGACGGAGCGCAAAAGCGAGGTACGCGCCTTTTTCCGGTGGAGCAGAGCGCCATTGCATATCGAGCATATCCTCAAAGCTGGTCCATCCCCATCCGCGTTCCTCGGCGATGTCGTCGATATCCTGAAAGGCGAATTGCCGGAGTTTTGCGGGAATTTCCATCCAGAGTTCTTTGGGAACCGGTTCCGTGATTTTGAACCGTGTAAAACTACAGCTAGCACTGAGAATGCCCATGAGCGTGTCCTTGAATGAGGGTAACGAAAGGATGTATTTTTACGCTAAGGACGTATATTGTGGCAAGTGTGTAAATAGCGCATAATGGAAATTATGTAAACTTTTGTTTACTTCCATATCATACAATCCACACCGCGCCAATCCCCCCACCCCAAAAAACATCCCTCCTCAAAGGAACAACCCCTAACTGACGGATAACGCCTTCAATACCGCCATGACGCATAAAGCGGTCGTACAAACCATAATGTGCTCCCATCCGTTCGCAGCAATGCCCGAGCCAATATGCAGGGAAATCCAAGTTCCTTTCCGGCAGCTTGTAGTCCACAAGGAGGACGTTCCGGAAACGTTGCCGTGCAGCCCTTACCAGCTTCAAGGCCTCCCCAAAAGGCATTTGGTGCAGCAGGCACACAAAAACAGCCTGACCCCCTGCCCCTTCGTCATTCCAAAAGTCCGTGGGGGTATGGTAAGCATGGGATACGTTCAACCCGTACCGTAAACAAAAACGCTTGATGTCCCGCTGGAGCGATGGGTGGAGGAAGTCAGCCACAGAGATTCCTCACAGTCGAGAACTCATTGAGCAGATACGCTGTTACGGGCTGCAGCTCCGGTGTGGAAGGCAAACCTTTAAGGACTTCTTGAAGAAATCCAGACGCCACACATGTTTTCTTTGAAGACGTAAAGTGAAGATCATGGATCCAAGATCCCAATAATATCCTAAAATCATTTACATAACGAAGATCGTGATAACTGGGGATACCACCGGAAAGAACAGTATCCACAATAGATTGAGACCACAGTTTTGGGGCATCCTGAACACGGAGAACGACGTCCCGCGTCGGAATGGGCTGTGAAAGATGCTGGGCCATGATGCGCATGATGTCCAGCTTATCCGCATCTCGAACAGCATGTGTAATGGTGAGGTACGGTTCCGGCAAGGCAGGGAGTGCATATCTGTTGTGCAAGGCAATGGCCGTGAGCACCCATTTATGGATATTTGGGGGTTCGCCCGTCAAAAAATGCTCTTTTTTCACGACATGGACGCCAAGATAACCATGATTTTCAGATTCGGCATCGCTGAACGTGCGCCAACGGACATACTGGGGGAATCGTCCTGTATCATGGTAGAGTGCCGCAAGCAGGGCCGCCCTTCCCTCTTGGGAAGCAAGCCCTTCCTGAGCGACGATGGCATGGGCATGAGCTAAAACTTTATAGGTATGTTCCCGTTTGAGCCGGAGCATGTCGCCAGGGTGTTCACGCAGGTACATGGAGGCAAACGATTCGAAGAGTGCCTCGTGATCCCTGATGTCGTCCCAAGCCTGAGGTGTATTGTTTTCATAGGTATGCATCATGGATTTGTTCATACCCCGAAGCAAGGCTATCGACAAGCGTCTATTATAGGTTGCCCTATTATAACCTTCCAGAAAGGTTCATTGTGCCTCCCCGCGTCTTTTGATAGGCTTATCCCCATATCTCTTCACTCTTTCTTCCACGGGATTGTTCCATGTCCGAATTTGTGCATCTGCATTGCCACACGGAGTACAGCCTTCTCGACGGCGCGATTCGTCTGAACGATTTATGCGCACGCGCCAAAGATTTCGGGATGCCTGCCGCCGCGATTACCGATCACGGCAACCTGTACGGCGCGGCTTATTTCTATACGACATGCAAGAGTTACGGCATCAAACCCGTCATCGGGTGCGAAGTCTACGTTACCAAGGATCACCGGGATAAGGATTCCGAATTCTCCCGTGTCCGGCACCATCTGATTTTGCTGGCGAAGAACAACGAGGGGTACCATAACCTTGTCCGTCTTGTCTCCAAGGGCTTCCTGGACGGCTTCCATTATAAGCCCCGCGTGGATAAAGCCCTGCTCCGCCAGCACAGCGAAGGGCTCATTGCGCTTTCCGCGTGCCTTGCCGGTGAAATCCCCCGCACGTTGATGGGAGCCAACAAGCTGATCACGAACGGCGGGACATTTGACGACGCCATCCGGCAAACGCAAGAGTACATGGATATCTACGATGGGCGTTTCTATCTGGAAGTCCAAGCCAATACACTGCCTGATCAAGCGACTCTGAACAATAAGTTGTTGGAGCTTGCGGAGCATACCAAAGTTCCTTTGGTTGCGACGAACGACTGCCATTACCTGAACGCGGACGACGTTGAGGCCCATGACGTCCTGCTGTGTATTCAGACGCAGGCAAAAGTCAATGACGCAAAACGGATGCGTTTTGAAGCGCGGGATCTCTATTACAAATCCGCTGAGGAGATGGAACAGGCGTTCAAGCATATTCCCGAAGCCCTTTCCAATACGGTCCGCATAGCTGAAGAATGCCATGTGGAGATGGACTTCACGCACCACTACTTCCCCGTATACGAACTTCCGGAAGGGATGACCCTGTCGACGGAGTTCCAGCGCCTTGCGCGTGAAGGCCTCAAACAGCGCCTGGAACTGCACCCCGATCGGGACACGATTGATCCCAAAATCTATTGGGATCGTCTCGAAATGGAACTGAAGGTCATCTGCGAGATGGGCTTTCCGGGGTATTTTCTGATCGTGCAGGACTTCATCAACTGGGCGAAGGGGAACGACATCCCGGTCGGTCCCGGTCGTGGTTCCGCGGCCGGTTCGATCGTCGCGTGGGCTTTGCGTATCACAAACCTTGATCCCCTGCCCTACAATCTCATTTTCGAACGCTTCCTGAATATCGAACGCGTCAGCCTGCCCGATATCGACGTTGACTTCTGCGAAGACAAGCGTACCCGCGTGATCCAGTATGTGAGCCAAAAATACGGTATTGATTCCGTATCGCAGATCACGACGTTCGGAAAAATGAAAGCCAAAGCGGTGGTCCGCGACGTAGGGCGTGCACTGGACATGTCCTTCAAGGAAACCGACCGTATCGCCAAGCTCATCCCTGATGATCTCAAGATGACCATCAAGAAGGCGCTGGACGCGGAGCCCGAGCTGGCGACCCTCTATAAGGAAGATCAGATCATCCGCAAACTGATCGACATCTCCATGCGTCTGGAGGGGTTGTCACGTCACGCATCGACGCACGCTGCGGGTGTGGTGGTTTCCGACAAGCCGATGGATGAATACTTGCCTATCTATCGGGGGAAAAAAGGCGAACTTGTCACCCAGTTCGATATGAAAATGGTCGAGAAAGTGGGGCTCGTGAAGTTCGACTTCCTTGGTCTGAGGACCATGACCCTGATCGACAACACCCTGAAAGCCATTGAAGAACAAGGAAAGAAGGCTCCCAACCTTGACATCCTTCCTTTGACGGACCCCGATACCTACGATGTCTTTTCCCGGGGCGATACGGACGGCGTGTTTCAGGTGGAAAGCTCGGGTATGCGCCAGTACTTGCGTATGCTCCGCCCGAACTGCTTTGAAGACATCATCGCTATGCTGGCGCTGTACCGGCCCGGCCCGCTCGGTTCCGGCATGGTCGATGAATTCATCAAGCGCAAGCACGGAGAAGTGGACGTCACCTATCCGCTGCCGTCGTTGGAAGGCTGCCTGAAAGACACCTACGGGGTTATCGTCTATCAGGAACAGGTCATGCAGATCGCGCAGATTGTCGCCGGGTATACCCTCGGCGGCGCAGACCTGCTCCGGCGAGCGATGGGGAAGAAAAACGCCGAAGCCATGGCCAAAGAACGAACCCTTTTCGTGGACGGTGCCGTCAAGAATGGCACCAGTAAGGAAAAGGCGACGGAAATCTTTGACTTGATGGAAAAATTCGCGGAATACGGTTTCAACAAATCGCACTCCGCCGCGTATGCGCTCATTTCTTACCATACGGCGTATCTGAAGACCCACCACAAGGTGGAATTCATGGCCGCCCTGCTCACTTCGGAAATCGGCAATCAGGATAAGATCCTCAAGTACATTGCCGCCTGCAAGGACAATGACATTGAAGTCCGGCAGCCTGATGTCCAGGTCAGCCGCCGCGAGTTCATCGTGCGCGACGAGGCGGTGGTTTACGGTTTGGGAGGGATCAAAAACGTTGGTGATGAAGCCATCCGCGAAATCGTTGCCGCCCGTGAGAAGGACGGTCCATTCCTTTCGTTCTTGGATCTGTGTATTCGCGTCAGCCTGCGGAAAGTTACAAAACGGGTCTTGGAAAGCCTCATCAAGGGAGGAGCGCTGGATTGCTTCGGCTGTTCCCGCGCCGCTATGGTTGCGGCCATTGATCCAGTGGTCGCCCGTGCTCAAAAGAAGATCAAGGAAAAACAATCCAACCAAATATCCTTGTTGACGCTTTCCCCCAAGAAAATTGAAGAAAATCAGGCGTCGGGGATAGGCTTCTCCTGCGAGGAAGAAAGTATTTCGGAGTGGGACGAGGATCAGAAGCTCCGCTTTGAGAAGGAAGCGCTTGGCTTCTTTTTGACGAGTCATCCTTTGCAGCCCTATCGGCATGAACTGAATCGGCTGGATCTGCGCCCGTTGGAAGACTGCCGGGAAATGGCGGACAAGGCGACGATCAAGTGCGCCGTGTTGGTCACGAGTATCCGCGAAATCCTCAATAAACGTGGAAACCGCATGGCCTTCGTCGCTGTGGAAGATCTTACGGCTTCCGGTGAGGTGACGTTCTTTACGGAAGAGCTGAATGCCAGCCGAGATCTGCTCAACTCGGAACAGCCGCTTTTACTGACCGCGACTATCGACAATAGAGAAAGCTCGTCTTATTCTCCTGATTCGGATGACGATTCGGACGATGAGGCCCCGGTCAAGGAAATCAAACTGCGGGGCGTTTCGGTACAGGCCTTGAACGACGCCTGCTCCGCAAGCGACGCGCCCATTTCATGGGAGCTGGATCCCCGCCGCCTGAACGCTGAAGGGATGGAATCGCTCAAAGCCATTCTCGAAAGGCATAAAGGAAACACTGAAATGCAGTTGGCTTTCTGCCTTGACGGCACCTTCTGCCGGGTACGGCTTGGCCCACAGTGGATGGTCACTCCCGGCCCGGCCTTCCAGCAGGATATGCATCGCTGGTGTTCAGCTAATCCTATCCAATAACATACAGAAAGAAAGGAATACCATGTCTCGACCTTTTTGGAAGCTTACGGTTCGTTCCGAATTCTGCGCCGCGCACGCCCTTCGGCACTATCAAGGAAAGTGCGAACACCTCCACGGCCATAACTACGCCGTCGAAGTCGTCGTCAAAGGATATACCCTCTCGCAGAATACGGAACTCCTCATGGATTTTGGCGACCTTAAGGCCCTCCTCAAACAGGCCCTCGAGCCTCTTGATCATGCCTATATCAATGATGTGCCCCCGTTCGATGCCGTGAACCCCTCTTCAGAGAACTTGGCGCGCTATATCTGGAATCAGATGGCACCCTCTCTTCCCGAAACGGTGAAAATGTACAGCGTAACGGTAGCCGAAAAGGGCATCCAGTCCGCAACGTACATGGAAGAATAACTATTTAACATATTGAAATAATTTTAAATTTTAGAAACATGTGTCAAAATATGCCCTGACTATGTGGAGAAACTCCCCCCTTCTCGGTTTTATTGAGAAGGGGGGAGTCTTGTTTCTAGGTTCTTCATATTTTTAAAATTGTCCTCCTCACATATGTTTTAGAGCCCTCCGCCGAACATACACTATACGTATCCCGCCAACATGTTGCGTTCCTATGTTTCCCAGCGGACAAGGTGGGCAATTCCTCAGCCCCTGTCTTCCATTCAATGGAAGTTCGGAACTCAGAGGTTGTTACGCTAAAAAATCATATAATTTAGAGGGTCACAGGAAAATCATTTTTGTATAACATCTTTTTGAGCATGGTTATGGAAATCAAAGGAGGTTTTCAATGGAAAGCAGCACGCTCAAGAAGAAAGCCAAGGATGCATTCGACAAAACCACAGATTATCTGAGCGAAGCCAAGGATTCCGTCACGGAAAACGTGGGTGATTTCGTTGACGAAGCCAAGGATAATCTCAGCAAGGTTAAGGACAAGGCCAAGGAAGGTATCAATGCCGCCGGTGAAGCGGTGCAAAAAGCCTACGAAAAGGCCAAAAAGTAACGTTCCTACCCTTATTCATGTTCGCCAGGGACACTATGTCATCGCGGGAAAGTCCGGTTTTCGCTGCGAACAATAGTTTTAGAAAATAGGAAATCCCCCTTGAGCATAAACTCAAGGGGGATTTCCATCTTAAAAAATACCGTATACAGCCCTACTCCCTACTCACCACCAGTTGGAACTTATTCCTTCTGGAGCCAATCCACCAGTTCCTGCAGGAGTTCAGGGCGATCTTTTCCGAGAGGGAAGAAAGGCCCCGAAACGCCGTGGTCCATGAGCATGGCCTTGGTGGCTTTAAAATCGGCGTCGGGCAGATCCACTTTCGTGATGGCGCAAATGACCTCGCGTTGCGTGTAGATATTCAGAAAACCAGCGGGCAGGCGGCACAGCGGATCATTGGCGGGGTGGACATAGATAAGCACGTCGGTATCCACAGTGGTACTGAGCAATGCCGGATAATACATGGGGTGGCAGAAGAATTCACCGGGGGTATCGACGCCCCCGTCCAGATCATATTGCATGGCCTGCGTTTTTTTCGCCTCATCACACGCGATACCGTGAAGGGCCGCGTATAATGTGCTTTTCCCCGCGCCGACCGTGCCAAGAAGAACGTAACGTTTCATCGGGTTAACTCTTGGTCGTTTCACATGCGGCAAAGCCCAGTACGTCGTGAAGGGCTTTTACCGTATAGCGTAAGGCTTCTTCCACGCTGGCTACGGAGCCCTGAATGACCAGTGCGCCGGTGAAGCGATCCACAAATCCGATCTGGACGGAAGCGGCTTTTGTAGCGAAGTCGCCTGCGATCATAGCCGCTTCACGAGGGCTCAACGTCAAGATCCCTACCGCTTCAGCGCCGGGAACGCCCATTTTTTTGGCGAGATCCTCGTCAGGGTGGGCGATCAGATGAGCAATCGTAACCTGTTTCCCTGGTACGAGTTCCTGAATGATACGTGCTTTTTCTTCCATGAGCTCAATTCTCCTGCGCACAGTCTGGCGTGCATCAGCGAAGGACGTTGACCGCACAACCCGTGCGAATCCGATAAGGATAAGTGAACCCGCTCCATATTTCAAGGAGGAGTTCGGTGAGAGGCCTGTGGCTCAATACTCTCTTTGCTTCAAAAGCAAAGCCAGCGAGCGGGCATCTTTCAGCGATGTAATCTTATTTACCCGTTTCTTCTCGTATTTTTTGTTCGCCAAGCGCCTGCTGCTCTTCTTTTCCCATCGGGAGCCGCTCGCAGGCAATGCACCTGGCGGCAATACTCCCTAAAAGCATTCCTCCAACAATATCTATGGGGTGATGCTGCCCCAACCACACTCGGGAAAAACCCATGAGCGCGATTACTGCCGAGAGGAAAAGGGAAAAAGGACGGTTTCTGAACCAAAGTGCCAGAGGCACGGCTGCGGTGATGATAGTCGCCGTATGCCCTGAAGGGAACGAAGCATATTGATTGATAAAGCCCAAAGGGTATGGCGGCCAAGGAAATCCCGGTCTCGGCATACCCAGCCCGTATTTCATGATCTGCATGACGAAGCACAAAAAGAAGACGCTGAACAAAACGCAACGCAGAACGAACATTGTTTCCCGCCAGTCCCGCTTGGTGAGAGCAACAAGCAGTAACACAAGATAAAACACATAGATGAGCGGATTGCCGATATGGGTAACGACGCTCATGAAGCGGGTAATGTGAATATCGGCTGTCGCTAGCGGAGAAAAGAATTGGCGGACGGGTTCTCCCCACCAGCCGAGGCAGAGGATAACGAACGCCATTATGGCACCAAGCGGTGCCAACAGGCAAAGATGCTCCCCCCATCGGTAGTCCGGGGACGGAGCAAGAAGCGTTTTGATAGGGTAACTTATTGGATTCATAAAAAGATTACTAAGTCTAGTGGATGAAATAAGCAAGAGGCATTTTGTCGTCTTCCCCCTGATGAACCACAGTCATGTTCTCGTCAGAGAGATGCCTTGCCTCGGGATAAGAAGCTAAACGAATAGGTTGGATACATGTATTATTTCCAGCAGTCGTCCTGTTCCGGCATGTCCGGATGAGCATATGCCTCTGCCCTCATCGAAAGGGAAAGATGTTTCACCTATGTTTTCCATGACATATTGCGCAACGCTCCCGTTTTGCTATGCTCAAAGAAAAAACAGGAGAAGCGGCATGGAAAAAGTGCTTCGTATCAATGTCGGCGCTGAAAACGGCCCCGTGGCTACTATAGAGGAACTCGGCGCGTACGCGGGCCTTGGAGGGCGCGCTATGACGACGACCGTCGTATGCAACGAAGTCCCCCCGAATTGCCATCCTCTTGGTCCTGAAAACAAGCTCGTTTTTTCTCCCGGCCTGATGGCTGGTTCGGCTGCGGCGTCGTCGGGCCGCATCTCGGTCGGATGCAAAAGCCCGCTTACGGGGACCATCAAGGAATCCAACTCGGGCGGCACCGGCGGCCAGTTCATGGCCCGCCTTGGCTATGCGGCCATTATCATTGAAGGCGAAAGGAAAACAGACGACCTGTGGAAAGTCGTTATCACGAAAGACGCGGTAACGTTTGAAAAATGTAATGAATACCGTATGTTTTCCAACTATCCTCTAGTTGCCGCCCTTCAGGAAAAATACGGCATGGAACCCGGATATGTGACCATCGGGACTGCCGGGGAAATGCTCATGTGCAATTCCACCATCTGCTTTACCGATCCTGAAGGCCGGGCTACCCGCCATGCCGGGCGCGGCGGCGTTGGAGCCGTCATGGGCTCCAAGGGAATCAAGGCTATCGTGCTGGACCCGGCGGGTACTCCGGTAATCCGCAAACCGAAGAACGCTGAAGCGTTCAAAGCGGCGAGCCGGGCCTTCGCACAGGGGCTTTCGTCACATCCCGTATGCGGAACGGGACTTCCCACGTACGGAACCAACGTTCTCGTCAATATCCTGAATGAAGCAGGCGGATTGCCCACAAAAAATTTCTCGGTCGGCCGTTTTGAAGGCGCGGATAAGATTTGTGCCGAGACGATGGTGGAAATCCAGAAACGTCGCGGCGGCAATCCCACTCATGGCTGTCACCGCGGCTGCATTATGAAATGTTCCGGTATTTGCGTGGATGAAAACGGCGAATTCGTGTCCAAGCAGCCTGAGTATGAAACCGTCTGGTCGCACGGTGCGCATTGCGGCGTGGATGACTTGGACAAAATCATCCTCTGTGACCGTCTTGAGGACGATTATGGGCTTGATACCATCGAGACCGGCGCGGCTCTCGGCGTGCTTATGGAAGCCGGCGCCCTCAAATGGGGGGACATCGACGGCATCATCGCCATGATTCATGAAATCGGCAAGGGTACGCCTATGGGCCGTATCCTTGGTGCGGGAACAGCCACCACGGCCCGCTGCTTTGGCATTGAGCGCGCGCCCGTCGTCAAGGGGCAGGCCATGCCCGCCTATGATCCCCGTGCGGTCAAGGGGCAGGGTGTGACGTATGCCACGACGACCATGGGAGCGGACCACACGGCGGGCTATGCCGTGGCGACCAACATCTTGGGATGCGGCGGCAAGACCGATCCTCTTTCCGCAGAGGGGCAGGCCGAAATATCCCGGAACCTGCAGATCGCTACGGCCGCTATCGATGCCACGGGCTATTGCCTCTTTACGGCATTTGCCCTGCTCGATCAGCCTGAAACCATGCAGGCTCTTGTCGATACGATCAATGCCATGTATGATCTGAACATGACCCTTGATGACGTGACGGAGCTCGGCAAGGATATCCTTAGAAAGGAGCGGGCATTCAATGCCGCTGCCGGGTTCACCAAGGCCCACGATCGGTTGCCTTTGTACTTCAGCCGTGAGTCGGTTGCCCCCCACAATGTGCGTTGGGATGTTTCGGACGAAGATCTGGATTCCGTATTCAATTTTTAATAATTATGCCCGCTAAGGCATATTCATGGAAATGGGGACGACACGCACGACGCTTCGTCCCCATTTCGCATAGGAAAGGCAATGAAAGACGCTGAACGCACGAACAGGGACACTCCCGCCGCACTCGACGCCATACCGGAACGCTATTGGAGAAACGCCCGTTTCCTTTCCCGGACGGATCAAGAGAAACTCTTGCAAGCGCATGTTGTCATCATAGGGCTTGGCGGTTTGGGCGGGACCGTTCTTGAGGAGCTCCTGCGGCTCGGCATCGGTACGATTACCGGCGTTGATATGGATGTCTTTGAACTTTCGAACTTGAACCGGCAGCTCCTCGCTACGGAAGAAAATATCGGCCTTCATAAGGCGGAAGCGGCCCGTTTACGTGCCCGGCAAATCAATTCGGGCGTCCGCTTCATCCCTGTGACGGAAAAACAGGACTTCGGATCGATGTGCGATCTGTTCCGGGATGCTGACGTTGTCGTCGATGCGCTAGGAGGGCTTGCGGACAGGCAGGCGCTCGAGAAGGCCGCCGCGGAAAAGGGTGTTCCCGTGGTCAGTGCCGGCATAGCCGGGCTGACGGGCTGGTGCAAGGCCATCTTTCCGGGAGAGACGGGGCCCGCGTCTCTTCTCGCCGGAGAAGGCGATCGCCCTACTCCCGACGAAATCCTCGGCAACCTCGCGCCCACGGTATTTCTTGCGGCGTCCTTACAGGCTGCGCTCGTGCTCCAAATCCTGACCGGAAAACCCGTCCGGCGGGAAGCCTTGTTTTTTGATCTTGAAGATGGAACCTTCACGCAGGTAGTGCTCGACCGGAGGCCATGATGAAACTCACCGTCAAATGTTTTGCCACACTTATGCCTCTGACCCCTCCGGGCGGCAGCTTGGAGTTTCACGGTACGGATATCTGTGACCTGCTGCGGCAGCTCAGTATCCCGGAGTCAGAAGCCAGGATCATTTTTGTGAACGGCATCGGCGTAGAAAAGGATGCCTTGCTCCATGATGGCGATCGCGTGGGGATTTTCCCCCCCGTGGGAGGAGGGTGATTTCCGTCTTTGCACAATACGTTGAAATTGCCTGCCGTGCAAAAAGAGTGTCCGCCGTCTTTTGGTTGGCGGCAAACTCCAGTGAGAAGATCCGCCGTTTTTTGTGATAATCATTTTTTCGGATGGCCTCCTTACTTAGAAAGGAGGTGCGGGGCTCCTGCATGAGGCGTCAGCCCATACAGGAGCGGGAATCGATGCGCGAGCACCGGTTCTTCAGGGGAGAGGGGGAACCTCTCCCCTTTCTTTTTGGAGAGCATCATTGAAAGCGGTGAAACAATCTGGAGGATACGCATGGAATCAAGCATGTACTGGCTCGACCTGATCGCTGAAACGTACATCGGCATCTGCGTGTTGTGCTGCCTGTTCATTATCTCCAAACAGCGGCGGCGCCCTGCCCCTATGATGCGCGTCATGCTGCTGGTCTGGCCCATCATCACGCTGTGGGCCGGCCCCTTGGGGATCTGGGCCTATGAAACATCCAATCGGCGTATGCCTTCCCGTGACGGTGGAACTAGGCATGACATGTCCGACATGCATATGGAAATGCCCATGCAGCCGATGCATTCACATACCCCTCACTGGAAGAGCGTCATGACGGGAACGCTCCATTGCGGGGCGGGATGCACACTTGCCGACTTGGCAGGCCCCTTCCTCTTTCGCATGGCGCCCTTCGTTCTCCTTGGCAGTTCACTGTATGGAGAATGGGCGGTGGATTATGTGTTGGCCCTGATCATCGGCGTTTTCTTCCAATATGCCGGATTGGCCTCGATGAGCCATGACCGGGGCCTTTCCCTCTGGTTCAGGGCTTTCAAGGTTGACTTCTTGTCGCTTACGGCTTGGCAGGTGGGGATGTACGGCTGGATGGCCATAGCTGTGTTCCTTTTGGTAGGCCCCATGTCGCCCGATCAGCCCGTTTTTTGGCTCATGATGCAGATCAGCATGGTTTGCGGCTTCATCACCGCGTACCCCATGAATTGGTGGCTCATACGCATCGGTATTAAGAGCGCCATGTAAGCGCCTTCGAGGAACTGGCCCCACCCGGAATATTTGGGGTGGGGCTTTTTCTCTCTTGTGGTATGCCCGCCATGCCCCTTTCTTCAGCAACCCCCTTGAGTGTGTATCCTTTCCGGCTGCCATTGCTCCATCTCGAACGGGACGTCGTGGATATATTACGGTACAGTCTGAATTTTTTTCTGTGTTTACAGAATGGATACAGCATGATAGCGAATGGGAAACGACACGTCATCCGAAACCTTTTGCGTTCAATGATACCCATAGAGGAGGAGCATGATGGATGTTTTTGATCTTGCTGACAACTTGCGCGCGGAATTTCAGGAGAAAGGCGTTTCCAACGAGGAATTTTTGCTAAAAATTGCCGAAACGTACGATATCAAGCGGGTCTTTGTCAGTTCAGTGGCGGACGAGCTCTTTGACAAGATCCCAGACAAACGCATTGCGGAAGTCCCTGAGGTCGGTATGGATGAAGCCAAGCATTTGTGGTTTGCGTTTGGCATTGGGAAAATCCTTTTGCGAGATCGAGGGCTGGAGCCTTCCAATTTTGATTGTATGCAGTTTTCCAACCGGCTTCTTCAGATGAAATAACCTCTCTCCACAGCCGAGGGCCGGGACACAGCCCGGCTTTTTTTGTATCCGCCGAAGTAATCATATAAAGCTCCCCTCATTTTCATTATCGCTGAGGGATATCAGTTTCGATGAGGAGTGCTGTATGCGGGTCATTATCTTGGGTGGTTCCGGCTTCATAGGTAGAGCCCTGACGCAGGCGCTCATTTCCCGTGGCGATGAGGTGGTTGTTCCGACTCGGCATGTCCCAGCCGCAACGCCCTCCACCGGCCCCGAATACCAGTTATGGGATGGGCAGGATCACTCGAGCCTGAGCCAACTCCTCAATGGGGCCGATGCCGTCATTAATTTGCTTGGTGAAAACATCGCGGCGAAACGTTGGAGTTCTGTACAAAAAGAACGCATCATCAGCTCAAGGCTTCTCGCGGGGCAGGCGCTCGTTATCGCGCTGCAAATGCCAATCGTAAAACCAAAAGTCTTGATACAGGCTTCGGCAATCGGTTATTACGGATTCTGGCCCGAAAACGCTTCGGCTCCCGACTGTACCGAAGACAGTCCCGCCGGTTCAGGTTTTTTGGCGACCACCACCATCCAATGGGAACGTTCAACACAGCAGGCGGAGCATTTGGGACTCCGCCGGTGCATCATCCGGACAGCGCCCGTGTTGGGATTGGGTGGAGGTATGCTTGCCAAGCTGCTCCCGGTGTTCCAGCTTGGGCTTGGAGGGCCGGTAGGGACAGGAAGGCAGCCGTTCGCTTGGATTCATCTTGACGATGAAGTAGCCGCGATTCTTTTTTTACTCGATCATGAAGAGCTGAGCGGCCCCTTCAACCTTGTGGCCCCTGAGCACAGTACCATGAATGATTTTGTGCAATCCCTCGGAAAAGTGCTGAAAAGGCCCGCATGGCTTCCCGTCCCCTCGCCTCTTTTGCGGCTCGGTTTCGGCGATATGGCCGATGAACTGCTCCTTGCCGGACAAAAGGCATCTCCTGTCCGTCTGCTGGAGCATGGGTTTGTCTTTCGCCACCCCACCCTCGACTCGGCTCTTTTCGCATGATGCGGCGGTATGCGGCAACGTTATCCATCTATCAACAAAATAGATTCTCTTTTCCAAAGCGAAATTCTTGCCCCATCCCGTGGTGAAGGGTTCCCTTTCAGGAGGAAATCCTATAGTAATGCGAACAGGAACTAACTCACAATAACTGCGAGGGGCAGGAGACATGATTTCAAGAAGACAAAAAATGGTAAATCTCTGGAAGCAAGTCCGGTTCATCGAAATCGTCGATCCGGGGAACCAGTTTGTGAAGAACCTGATGTTCGACGGCGTTTATTCCTCTGATTTTGCGCTGTTGAGTGAAGATATCCTTGATTGGTTCTCAGCCATCAATGAGCGGTATGCCTCTGTATATTCCGATACCGAGCATCATCGGGCTGTAAAGGCGACCATCGATCAAATGTATGCCTGATTGAAACGGTACGCATGAAACAAAGGCGATCCTTCCGGATCGCCTTTGTTTTTCAGTATATTGTGTCGGAAAATCGCTTCAAAAAAGACATTCGCCCCGCCCAAACGCTGTCCCCTCGCCCCTCCCTTTATTTACAGGAGCCATGCGGCATGGTACGAACGCAAAAGGATGGACAGAACACGTCCGGGGCCTTTTTTCCGTAAAAAAACCGCCTGTATCATCGATACAAGCGGCTTTTGGCTACATACCGCAGCCGCCACAGCCTCCGCCCCCGCAAGGGCCGCCTCCGCGCAAGGGTTTGGGAGGCATTGGCCGGACAGGGCCCACCTTGAAAGGCTTCGCCCCGTGTTTCAGGTTTGCGGCCGAAAGCAGCCGTTCGGTGTCTGCACTTCCGCAATTGGGGCAAGGCGGACAGGCTTCATCGGGGCCGACCATGTCTTCAAACTCGCAAGAGCAGGAAGAGCAATAAAAATCGTACATAGGCATAAGGGGATAACTCCATTCTGACGTCGTGCCGTGTATGACTGCCGATTATATAGCCAGTTTTTAACCGCTGACAAGGCTCTTTTCTCGTGTCTTGTCATTTTCTTTTGGGACGGCGTGCCTCCACCGAGCTTGCCAAGTTTTGGTTCCTGTGCCAAACAACAGTGTTTGTGTTTTTTATCGTCCGTTTCAGGCTCTACATCTTCAACAGCATTTGCCCTATGTCATTACCCCAGCGCATACCATACGGTTTTTCGGCCTGCCTGATTCTGGCCCTTCTGCTCTTTTTCCTTGCGGAAGCCCATGCCCGATCAGCGTCAGGGGAGGAACGGGGGAGCCGCACGTCCGTCGAACTCAAAACGTCAGACGGATCACTCTCTAATGGGCAGACACCAAAGCTGGAATTACGTACTTTTACGATTGAGATGCTTAACGACGGCGTGCATGTCAGCACGGGAATAGGGCTGGAAAACGGCGGAGTGGTCCGGTCCCAGCTGCGGGATGGCGCCGTAATGACACTGACTTGCAAACTTGCTCTTGAGCGTGTGCGCACCCTGCTCTCCAACGAAGTCATTTCCGGGGAATCGCGCTCATACCAGTTGCGCCATGATTTGCTTTCCCGCGAGTTCATTTTGTCGTCTCCGGGGCACCCCATTGTGCGGCAAAAGCAGTTTGATACCCTGCTCGCCTCAGCTTTTCAGCATCTGGATTTTCTCCTTCCTTTGCAGGCGCCGCTCGTTTCCGGGGAGACCTATCGCGTCCAGCTCAAGATCACTCTGGAACACGCCGAAGTTCCGCCGTGGCTGGAAAAAGCTCTCTTTTTCTGGTCATGGGAAGTCACTCCGCCCTTATCTTTTTCTCAGGACTTTATTTTCTAAGGCCGGGGGGCACGCATGACGGAACAGGAGAAGGTTGTCCAGATTGGCGTTCCTGATGAACGGGAACGGCGCCGCAGGCGTTATGAACTCTTGGCGGCCTTCCTTCTGCTGTTGTTGGTGTTGGGGGGAACATGGACGCAGCTCACGCTTTATGGCGTGGACTCATGGATGTTCATCGCCTTGCTGAACATCAACTCCATCTTCATGCTCATCATCCTGTTCCTTGTCGCCCGGAATGTCGTAAAGCTGATCATGGAGCGGCGCAGAAAAGTTTTCGGCGCCCAAATCCGTACCCGCCTTGTCGTCGTTTTTGTTTCTCTTTCTCTGATTCCTACAGTCATCATGTTTCTGGCATCCAACCGTGTCGTCGCAACCAGCGTCGACTACTGGTTTACCCGGCAGACGGAAACATCCCTCCAAGCGGCCCTTGATGTGGGGCAAAGTTTTTATGCGGCAGCGGCGGAACGTTTGCACAGCCGTTCCGAGGCGATCGCTCAGGAAGCCGCACAACGGCGCATCGCTTGGACGGCCTCCAGCGCCAACACGCTTCTTCAAACAAAGCAAAAAGAATACGGCCTTACCCTGGTAGGCTTTGTCACGCCGCAGGAGAAGGAACTGTATTGGCACGCCCCCAAAGCCTTTACCGAGGGATGGCAGGAAGCACGCACGCGAATCGATTGGACCCATGTGGCCAGGGCGACCTTCGGCTCCTTGCTCTGGGCAACGGATGATGCCGATTACGTTATCGGCGTTTTGGCGATTGATGGAGGCAAAACCGGCTACCTGATCACGGCGGAGAGCATTGGGCAGGGCTTGCTGGCCAAACTCGAACGGATTTCAAAGGGCTTCGAAGAATACGCTCAACTGAAGCAGCTCAAAAAGCCGCTCAAGGTTTCTTTTTTGCTTATTTTGGGCGTGCTGGGAATGATCACCATCTTCGGTTCCGTCTGGTTTGGCTTCCGCCTGTCCAAAGAGTTCACGGCCCCCATTTTGGCTTTGGCGCAAGGGACCACGCGCATTGCGCAAGGAGATCTCGATTTCCGTCTCGAGGATAAAGGCGCTGATGAACTGGGGCTTCTTGTACAGTCCTTTAACCATATGGCTAAAGATCTCCAAGAAGGCCGGATGAGCCTGACCCATGCCAACGCGATGCTGGCCGAGCACAATCGCTATATCGAAACGGTGCTCGACAATATCACCACGGGCGTCATCACGTTGGATGCGGATGGGCGCATCCGGACAATGAACAAAGCGGCAAGTTCCATTTTTGATGCCCAGCCCGAAAGGCTCGAAGGGAGAAACCCCGCGGAATTTCTTCCCAGAAGCTACTCCAATATTTTTGTTTCCATGCTTGAAACGCTACGTGAACACCCCGAGCAAAATTGGAAGCGCCAGGAAGATTTTCTGCTTGGGGATCGGAGCTGGAAGCTCATATTGCACGCGGTTGCGCTCTCCGGGCCTGGCGGCATCCGGGCATATGTCATTGTTGTTGAAGATATTACGGAACTCGAGAAAATGCAGCGGATGGCCGCATGGCGCGAAGTCGCCAAGCGCATCGCCCATGAGATCAAGAACCCGCTTACTCCAATCAAGCTATCAGCGCAGCGTTTGGATAGAAAATTCGGCAAGCAGATAGAAGATCCGGCATTTGGTCAATGTACCGATCTTATTGTCAAACAAGTCGAGCGGCTGCAGGAAATGGTGCAGGAGTTTTCCTCTTTTGCTAAGCTTCCGGAAGTGCAGCTTTCACCAGACGATGTCGCCCCCCTGTTGGACGAACTCACAACGCTCTTCCGTACAAGCCACAGCAGCGTCATGTGGGATTTGCATCTGCCCGAACGCCTGCCCAAGATAGCTTTGGATCCCGCGGCATTGCACCGTGCCTTGCTGAATATCTTTACCAATGCTGCGGAAGCGCTGGATACCCTGCCGCCCGAAGCCACCAAGCGGGTGCGCATTACGGCTGTCCACGACCGGGGACGTGGCAGCCTCAGGCTCATCATTTCCGATAATGGCCCGGGATTGCAGCCGGAAGAACGGGAACGTATGTTTGAGCCCTACTTTTCCCGCAAGAAAGGGGGCACGGGACTGGGGTTAGCCATTGTCAAATCCATCATCGCCGATCACCGTGGCACCATCCGGGCTGTAGTGGCACAGGGGGGCGGGACATCCATTGTCCTTGAATTCCCTGTTATGAGGGCCTAGCGGATTTCGCTTGCGCTCAATGGGTAATCGCAACTCATGAACTCAATAAAAAAACTCCCCGGTAGCCTCGGGGAGTTTTTTTATTGGCACAACAACGCACAAAAGCTGCGTGGCGGACCTGCCCGCTATTGCTTGAGGCGGGAATCGCTTTTATCGACACAGGCAAAAGTCAACTCTGCCCTGCCCCCGCGCCATGTGGTTTCCGAAGTAAGGTTTTCGATGTACACTTCCTGATTGATGCTGTCGCAAGCTTGCTTCGCTTGGGCTACAACGTATTCCCGAGCGCCATTCGTTCCGCCCTGATACGTCATCAATTCGACGCTTAACGTATGCAGCTGTCCATCGGTTACGGCAGGAGCGGAAGCGTTAGCTGCAGGGGCTTCAGAAACGGCCCCTTCAAGGTTTGAGGGGTTTTCCGTATCATTCGCGGCACAACCAGAGAGCAACAACAACGCAGCACCAATCACACCAAATCGTTTCATAGCATCATCCTGTTTCTATCAAAAAATACGGCTGAATGCCGCACTCTCCTCGATATGATTGAAGGCAACCGAGAAGCTATCCTGTGATAGTATCCGCAATTCATAGGCTTACGGTATAAAAAATGGACGCGTTGTCAAGTGGGCTATGCTGAAAAACCATTTGGACCGGCAGGATTCTCACTTTAGGTCTTGGCGCGGAATTTGTTTTGAGTACGGTTATGGTTTTGAAGATTTTTGCGTAATTATTTTTGTTTATGTGGAAAATTTTGTGTGTTGAGTATATAAAATTTACATAATTATATTATAATTATGGGCTATGCATGGGTAGCCTCAAATACAAAACACACCATTCGAAAATCAACGTATTCATACCGTAACGCAGCGGCACTCATCCCAAACAAAAACAGGTATACAACCCCCCTTAGCCTGTATTATAGTCCCCCGAATGGCATATTTTCCATGCTGTTTTTGTCCCTAAACAGCTCTCTTGAATACTGCTTCACTCTGCCCGACATAAGGGGAATGTTCATACCAGGCAAGAAACGGATCGGCTTGTGTCGATTGCCGACATGGACGTTGCGGAGCTTAGAGGAGCATAAAAAGATGTTGCCGGATTCATATCGGCTGCATGGAGGATGAGATCGTGGAACCGTATTACGCAGGATGGCTCTCGCTGCTGCCGCCAGTTATCGCCATCACCTTGGCCTTGCTGACCAAAGAAGTCATTTCCTCTTTGCTGATCGGCATATTGACGGGAACGTTCATTTATTCCGTCGGGATGAATAGTGATGTCCTGTTCATGGGAACCATTGAATCGGCCTTTGACACTATGGCCAACAAGGTCGACTTCAACATCCTGGTTTTCTGTACGCTGCTTGGGGCTTTGGTCTACACCATTTCCATGGCGGGTGGGACGAGAGCGTACGGGAAATGGGCCACGCGCAGGATCAAGAGCCGAAAGGCCGCCCTGCTGTCCACCGGCGGTCTGGGTGCGTTCATTTTCATCGATGACTATTTCAATTGCCTTACCGTCGGTACGGTTATGAAACCTGTCACCGATTCCTACAAAATTTCTCGCGCCAAGCTGGCCTATATCATTGATGCCACTGCCGCGCCCATCTGCATCATCGCGCCTATTTCCAGCTGGGCCGCCGCGGTGGGAAGCAACCTCAGGACAACCGGGGCGTTCTCCAGCGATTTTGCCGCGTTTGTTTCCACTATCCCCTATAACTTCTACGCCCTGCTCTCCATCGCTATGGTGGGCCTTATCTGCCTGACCAATTCGGATTTCGGCCCCATGCGCACAGCTGAGGAACGCGCTCAGCACGGTGATCTTGGCGCCGTTGATGGAAGTTCCGAGAAGCAGGTTCAACCGGCGGAACGTGGGACCGTATGGGATATGTTGCTCCCCATCGGCAGCCTGATCGTTTTTGCCGTACTCGGCCTCCTCTATAGCGGCGGTTACTGGGGCAAGGATCCGGCGTTCCACACCATGGGCGCGGCCTTCGGCAACTGTACGGCCGCCAAGGCGCTTGTTTGGGCATCCGTCGGAGCCCTTACCGTGTCCTTCCTGCTTTTTGTTCCTCGCGGCCTTTTGTCTTTCAGGACATTTATGGACGGGGCCGTTGAAGGCATGAAGGCCATGCTGCCCGCCAACATCATTCTGGTGCTGGCATGGACGATCAGCGGTGTCTGCCGCGATCTTCTCCAAACGCCTATTTTCGTGCAGTCCCTTGTGGCGGACGGAGGCGTATCCGGGGCGTTCCTCCCCGCCATCGTGTTTTTGATTGCAGGCTTTTTGAGCTTCTCCACGGGCACGGCATGGGGGACCTTCGGCATCCTGATCCCGATCATCGTCCCGGTGGCTCAGGCCGTCGATCCGGATCTCGTGGTGGTTTCCCTTTCCGCAACCCTCGCTGGCAGCGTGTTCGGTGATCATTGTTCCCCCATTTCGGATACGACCATTCTCTCCAGTGCCGGTGCCGGATGTAATCATATCGAACACGTCTCGACACAGCTGGGTTATGCGTGCATCGTGGCTTTTTGCTGCTTCGTCGGTTACGTTGTCGCCGGATTTACCAAGGCCAATCTGTGGTGGAGCCTTGGCTCTTCCCTTGTCCTGCTGCTCATCAGTGTGTTCATTTTGCACATGCTGGGCAATAAAAGGGCTGCAGCTAGAGAAACGGCCGCAATCGGGGGAAATGCCTGATAGTCCGCGTAAAAAATCGGGTATATGGGAGGGTGGGCTCGGGTCCGCCCTCTTTTTTGTGCGCGCATGGGATTAAATAGAACTATTATCCTGTAAATACGGTATAATAAGAAATCCGGAAGACGGACACAGAAATGTTTCTGGGCAGTCCCTTTTTTCGGGACGTTAGATTGACAGTATCTCAATTGAGATGCATTATAACTCAAATACGATACGAGGTGAGTATGGCTAGTACGACAATGGTCCACATCCGTGTTGACGAAAAGCTCAAGCGCGAAGCATGTGCCGCCTTGGACGGCATGGGCCTGTCTCTTTCCGATGCTGTGCGTCTGCTCCTTGTTCGTGTAGCGGCAGAAAAGGCTTTGCCTTTCGAAATCAGGGTTCCCAACACAAGCACAATCCGAGCTATGGAAGACGTGAACGTGGGTACGCTGGAATCCTTCGAGTCTGTCACAGCACTTATGGCCAGCATCGATGAGAACAATTGAAGCAACACCAACCTTCAAGGAGGACTTGAAAAGAGTCTGCCAGGATCCGGGTCGAAAACGAACCGTTGAGGACCTGCTCTCCATTCTGGCGCGTGATCTTGAATTCATGGTGGGTATGCCGGCGCACACGCTGCCCGGCAAATGGAGCGATTATCTGGAATGCCAGCTGCAATCGAATCTTTTCCTTATCTATAGAAAACCTGACAAAAACAGACTTCAACTCGTACGACTCGGGAGTTGTTCCGACTTTGAATGCCGGGACGACGAGTATGACATCGGATTCTCTGTATCTTGCGGGAATAAGGAAGAGCCTTCCAGATTTTTCAAACCCGACAATGCAACTACAGGGAGACCGACTGTGACCACGCATAAAAAACCGACACTTGCCTTCGCCCTTTTCACGCTGCTTTCCATCGTCACGATCATTGCCTGCGGGATGATTTTCTTCAAATTGAAACTTCACCTGCTCATGATGTCTTGCTGGGTCGTCTGTGCCCTGTTTGCCCGGCGTCTGGGTTATACGTATACGGAACTCGAAGTCGGCGCCTATGAGCTCATCCAGAGAGCTATGGGTGCCGTCATCATTTTGATGTGCGTCGGCGCGCTCATTGGGGCATGGATTTCCGCCGGAACGGTCCCGGTGATGATCTATGTCGGCCTCCAAATCATTTCCCCCAGCCTGTTTCTCGTGACAAGCCTTATCCTGTGTTCGGTGACGTCACTTACGACAGGGACTTCATGGGGTACGATCGGAACGGTCGGCCTTGCCATCATGGGGATTGGCGCCGGCCTCGGCTTTGATCCCGGTATTACCGCGGCCTCCATTATCTGCGGTGCGTTCTTCGGCGATAAGCTTTCCCCCCTCTCCGATACCACCAATATGGCCGCTGCGGTCAGCGGGGTTCCGTTGCTCCGGCATGTCCGCCATATGGTGAATACGATCACGCCCGCCTATATCATCACCATTATCCTGTACGCGATCATCGGGTTCAAGCAGGGCTCTGGCGTAGCCGATACGTCCCAGCTCAATGCCATCCTCTCCGGGATCAGCGAACATTTCCAAATCGGCATCATCCCTGCCCTGCCCATGCTGCTGGTGCTCGGCCTGCTGATCCGCCAGACCAACCCGGTCCTCGCCATCGTCAGCGGCGCGCTTTTCGGCGTCCTCATCGCCGTAGGGTATGCCGGTATGGATTTGACGACCGCCTTCAACTCCATGTGGAGCGGCTACAAAGCTGATTTCGCCAATCCCATGTTGGCGAAGCTGCTCAACCGCGGCGGCATCACCAGTATGCTCGACATCGCCGCACTGGTCATTTTTGCCTGCGGGCTTGGCGGTATGCTTCGCCATATCGGCATCATCGACGTCGTGCTGGAACCCGTGGCCCGCCGTGCGACTTCCGGCCTTTCTCTCGTACTCGCCACGCTGTTCATCGGCTACGGGACGCTTATGCTGACGGCCGCCGCCTACTTCAGCATCGTCATGAACGGTACCGTCATGGCTCCCCTGTTCCGCAAACGCGGCTACCGCCCCGAAAACTGCTCCCGCGTCGTTGAAGACGCGGGAACGCTCGGCGGCCCCCTTGTGCCCTGGGCCTCCAATGCCCTCTTCCCCATGAGTATGCTCAGCGTCTCGTATATGGATTACGCACCGTGGGCGTTCGTCCTGTACCTTACGCCCCTCATGTCCATTCTTTACGCGGCCTTTAACATTAACATGACCCGGCTCACTCCCGAGGAAATGGCGGAAGAAAACAAAGAGTTCGTAGCGGAGTAACCCTCCCTCCCGCATCCTATCCCTTGAACCGCCGCCTATCCAGGGCGGCGGTTCCTCCCAAAGGAAGTATCATGGCCACCATTCTTATACGTAATGCCTCCCTTTTTTCTCCCGACCCCCTTGGAACCAACGATATCCTGATCATCAACGATCGCATTGCCGCCATCGCACAGAATGTTTCCGTCCCCGAATGGCTCGGACCGGTGCAGGAAATGGATGGCAAAGGGCTTTTTGCCGTTCCCGGATTCATCGATGCGCATGTTCACATTACCGGAGGAGGCGGTGAAGCGGGATTTTCTTCTCAGGTCCCTCCCCTTCCGCTTTCAAAGCTTATCCGCTCGGGTGTGACGACTGTCGGTGGCCTTCTCGGCACGGACGGTGTAACCCGGCATGTTGACGCCGTACTCGCCAAAGCGAACTCCCTTGAAGAAGAAGGCGTCAGTTCCTTTATCATGTCTGGAGGTTATCCTGTACCTTCTCCGACGCTGACCGGTTCAATCCGTTCGGATATTGCCTTCATCGAAAAGGTCCGCGGCGGCAAAATTGCCATTGCGGACCACCGAGTCGCTCCCGTTTCCGCCGAAACCCTGCTTGCCGTTGCCACGGAAGCCCGCATAGGCGGGATGCTCCGCGGATTCATCGGCATGTTGATCATGCATATCGGCGCGGCGGCGGAAGGGCTTTCCTGTGTATTCGCCGCGCTGGAACGCGCGCCGCACTTGGGGCGCCACCTGATCGCCACGCACATCAACCGTAGCCCCTTCGCCTTTTCCGAAGCTGCCAAATTGGTTGCCAAAGGCGGCTTCATGGATATTTCTTCCGGCCTGAACGTCCAAACCCTAGGGCCGGACACGCTGAAGCCATCGGAAGCCATCGCTTTAGCCATGCGTCAGGGAGTCGCCAAGGAACGTATCCTGATGAGTTCGGACGGCAACGGCAGCGCGGCCCGTTATGGAGACGACGGCAGTGTCAGCGGGCTTGTGGCCTCTGATCTCGGCAGCCTCCACACGGAGTTTGCTGACTGTGTAAAGGAAGGTATGCCGCTCTCCGAAGCGCTTTGCCCCATTACCCGCAACGTGGCTCAGGCTTTCTCACTCTCCCGGAAGGGACATATCGCGGTCGGCGCCGATGCCGACATCCTGTTGCTCGCGCCCGATCTGGCCCTGCATACCGTTATCGCGCGCGGCGAGTGCATGATGCGGGAAGGAACGCTGTGCAAAAAGGGAACCTTTGAAGAATAAAGGGCTGTGTCGCACTTGAAAAAAAGCCCTATCCGAGAATGACCGGATAGGGCTTTTTATTTGTCAGCGGCAGCTTCGCTCAACTCTCCGCAAGCGAAGGATGACTGTTGACGAATGCCGCCACCTCTCTGATGGCACGCACACACTCATTCGCATACGGGGATAGCCTTTGGGCGAAATCCTCGGGTGTACTCAGCACCTGTACCTCAAAAAAGGCGTATAGGATACCATCATTTTCCACACTGTATATTTTTACCATTCTGATATTGCTGGCAATTTTATTGAAGGCGGCATCAAGGAACGCTTTGTGGCGCACATTGACCGTTTCCATGGGCATGAAGGTCCTGAGGCAGATGAAATCGCTCTCCGCTTTCTCATACCCGGGGAAATGATCTGGCACGACGAAAAAGGTAATCCCCAAAACCCGCACGCTGATCTGCGGCAAGCCATTGTTCAGGGTTCCCCATTCCGCCTCCATGCCACGCTCTCTGATCCGCTCGTATACCTTTATGAAGTCCATGCTCATCTCCTTTCCCTAGGCTTATGCTCGGACGGTGATAGCGCGATGCCGTAAGGGACGCAACCGCTATCCGGAATGGTTCTGACTATGCGCGCTCCTGCCCTTCGAAAGTTCCCATTCCTTCCTAAAAAATGATGGTACCTTCTAGACAGTTCCTGGTATTCTGTATATGACAGATCAGTGTCCATGAAGGGATATAGCCGTGTGTACGGCCTATCGGGCAAACTGCATTGCGAGTGAAAACGCCTTACAGATGTTGACCTTCTTTCCAATCCGGCCTGTTGAAAAGTGGCTTTAGGCTGGACGTTGTATTTAGTTAGACATTCATAAACGTATTTTTTCAGAGAAAACGCTATGGAATTTCCCCAATTCGAGTTTATCATCAAACGTATCTTTTACTTTTTTCTTCTTTTGATTGTTTTTGCCCTTGCAGCGGTATTCTGGTTCATGTTTGATGTATTCCTGTTCTGGAAGTATACGCCGCTCAGTGAATGGTCCCCCCTTGGAAGAGTGCTTTGGATGACGTTTTCCGTCCTGACGACCATAGGCGTCAACCTCCTTGTTCAGAAAAAAATCAGACATCGCTCCTCATAACAGTTCCTTGCCTTCCAGACCGGAACGG